>ULPZ01043495.1_pt1 | contig 66657 bp, 66 predicted proteins | sample 1953991 | NCBI WGS metagenome assembly ULPZ01 (sample SAMEA4835642, study PRJEB28245) | human gut metagenome | biome: gut microbiome; material: fecal sample | place: Denmark | collected 2008
GGATCCATATAATTTTGATTTTTTGACTTTGCGTGAAAGGTTTGATGAAAAGGAACTAAAGGATGCGCTTATAGAGAAGGTTAATAATTTCCTTATGGAGTTAGGTATTGGCTTTGCTTATATGGGCAGGGAAGTGAGAATTGAGGTAGGAGATACTGAAAAATTTATAGACATGTTATTTTACAATACTCAAAGGCATTGCTACGTTGTTGTAGAAATAAAGACAGGAAAATTTGATTCTTCTTACGCAGGTCAATTGGGAACTTATGTTGTGGCTGTTAATCATCAGATGAAAACAGAAGCTGATAATCCTACTTTGGGACTTCTGATTTGTAAAGACATGGATAAAGTAGAAGCCCAGTATGCATTAGAATCTACTAGCCAGCCACTTGGTATCTCCAGTTATGAATTATCAAAACTTATACCAGAAGAGTTTAGAGGTAGTATGCCTACCATTGAAGAGATTGAGGCTGGATTAAATGAATAATTTCAAGTTTGTTGATTTGGAGGTTTGAAAAATGATAACAGATACATTTGACAATTTATCAGAAGAAATAATTAAGGTTAATCGTAACGACAAAGCGGTTAAGGTAGATGCCTGCATTCTTACTTTTTCTCATGTGATTTTAAAATATGTTTTAGAAAATTTTGAGTGCAAAAAAATTGGAGATTTATTTTCATCTAATGGTGTGAATCCTGTTTATGGATTTGAGTATAAGAATAGGTATTTTGCTGTATATATGTCTTATGTTGGAGCACCAGCATGTGTGGCAGATATAGAAGATACTATGTCGATTATTAACACGGATAAATATGTTGTTTTTGGTGGTTCGGGATGTTTGAATAAAGAGATTGCACGTGGAAAGGTTATGGTGCCTACTGAGGCTTACCGTGATGAAGGAACTTCATATCATTATGCGCCTGCTTCAGATTATATTAAAATCCAAAATGCAGATGTAGTAGCGAATTTTATGGAAACAGTTGGTTTGCCTTATATGAAAGGAAAAACATGGACAACAGATGCAGTGCATAGAGAAACGAGAGCGAATTTTGAAAAACGTAAAGCCGACGGCTGCATTTCTGTCGAAATGGAATGTGCTGCTGTTCAAGCTGTATGTGATTATAGAAAACTGAATGCATATTTCTTTTTTACTTGTGGTGATTTGTTAGATGCACCTAAATGGAATGAACGGATGGAGAAAAATCAGGTTAAACATACACAGCATGACGCAGGACATTTTGATATTGCTCTTGAACTAGCTTACTATATTGCGGGATAGAAATATTGGAAATTTGGATTTAGTGATTCAGGAGAAATGGAAACTTGGTTATAATATTTGGGGTTAGTAAAAGAGAGTATGCAACGAATTAAAAATTAAAATAGCAATATAGTGAAAGTATATAGGAGAACATAATGAAGAAAGAAATAGAAGTTAAATTTGATGATTTGGAATGGCTGTATTCTCCAAATTGGGAATATTTTGATTATGGGAATTGTAAACGCCATTTGCAAGTTATTATGCCATATAGTAAAAAGGGACTTGAAAAGAAATATCCAGTTATTTTTTATATTACTGGTGCAGCATGGCACAAACAAGAAATGTATAACGATATTCCAAAACTCGTAGAGTTAGCGAAAAAGGGGGCTGCAATTGTATCAATTGAGGTTCGTGAGTCTGATATTGCAATTTTTCCAGCGCAGATAGAGGATATTAAAAATGCGATGGAGTGCGTTGCAGAAAAAATAACAAAATTTGATCTTCCGTTTGATATAAAAGAAGCTTATCTTATGGGACATTCTTCAGGGGGACATTTAGCTATGATGGCAGTGCTGCATAACGCTTGTGGAATGATTGAAATGCCGAATGTAAAAGGAGTAATTTTAGAGAGTGCATCCTCTGATATTTTGATTTGTGCCAATGAGCCATTACCACCTTGGATGTCTGTTCGCCCCTCAACAGTTCTTCTGGGGATTGATAGTATTGAGGGAAATGAAGAAATTGCATATAAAGCATCATGTACATCTTTAATTAGTGATGACATAATATTGCCACCTATATTGATGTTTCATTGTATAAACGATCCTGTTGTTTCTGTTGAAAATAGCAGAACATTATTTAAAAAATTGGAAGAGAAAAATCACAGCGTGGAGTATTATGAGATAAAGGATTGGGAAGAACATGGAGGAAATATATATTTTTCAGAAACTGTTCTAACTATTATTCAAGATTTTATTAAAAAACTAAGTAAATTGTAATAAGATTAATATCCGTATTGTTGAAGAAGGAATAATCTGCGCCCAAATTATTGTGTAAATCTATAACGGAGGATTTGTTTATGAGAAGAGTGATACCAGCTAATAAAGTAAGCCATGATTATGAGAAAGTATTGAGTGAGTTTGTGTCAGCATTGAAAAATAGATTAGGTGAGTGTTTATTAATGGTTTATTTAACTGGAAGTTATGCGAGAGGAGATGCAAATAATAATTCGGATTTAGATGTGTTCTGTGTTTTTAGTACAATAAATCAATATGTCTTAGAAACTGTTGGACATTGTGCAAGAAACACATCAATCCCTTATGATTTGTTGGAGATAAATACTCAAAGTCTATCCATAGACGAATATAAAAGTAAAATATTTGAAGAGTGGTCAGAATACGCAGTTACAGAACTCAATAGTGTTTTATTGTATGGCGAGCAATTGGTAGAAATTGAAAATATAAATGAAAAAATACAGTTATCTTATAAGAAACAATTGGCAAATATTTTAATGAGTGTTCGCCATTATATATGTGTTGATGAGCCCAAGGAATTACTAACACACAAAAAAATTTCTACATATATTTTGAAACCGCTTATGTTTGCATTAAGGCAAGAACGCTTTTGCGCAACAGGCATTTATCCCTTGTCGATAGAAAGTTTATTAGAATCTTATCAAGATGATAATAGAATTATGGTTGAATACTTTCTAAATGAAGAAAGATTTGAAACGGATATTTTGTCCAATCATAAAGATGTTCTGATGTTTCTTCATGATAAAATACAAAGCTTTCTTGGGGTTTGGAATAGTTAGTAAATAGAAATTTGAAGGACGAAATGGATATTTCATATAAATACGAAAATCAAAAATTTAATTACAGAGTATGTGCAATGATAATTTCCAGGAATAAAATTCTGGCGATGCACGATGAACGTTCACCTTACTTTTACCTTCCCGGCGGAAGAGTTACGATGGGGGAAACGGCTGAGCAGGCGGTGGTACGGGAAGTTCAGGAAGAGCTTGGGGTGACACCGAAGATTACGCGCCCGGTATGGCTCAATCAGGCGTTTTTTACAGAAGATGTGGATGGAATGTGTTATCACGAATTGTGTATTTACTTTTTGATGGATATTTCAGATACAAATTTACTGGAAAAGGGAAACACCTTTACTTTGACAGAAGGTAAGCATATACTTACATTTGAATGGCTGGAGTTTGATAGATTGAAAGAAGAATATTTTTATCCAATATTCCTGAAAAAAGAGATTTACAATCTTCCGGATGAATTTACCATTCGTACTGAAATAGAGTGACAGATTTGAAGTTGAGGAGGAATACATATGATACTTTCATTACAAGGTTGCATGGCTGTAGGAAAAACAACAGCGGTACGATATTTACAAGAAAATGCTCCATACGTGAATATTAGTTATGAAATCAATACGGATATTATTGACGAAGTGAAGCGGCGTCAGTTAGATAAAAACAAATACGAAGATTATTTGCAAATACAGAAATTGTGGCTTAAAAAAGAAGTTGTTCGATATAATAAAGCCAAAGATTTTAATTGTAGTATTATGGATTTTGGAGCGGAAGAAATTGAATTTTATACATTAAATTATCCCATAACTATTGGACAAGAATGGGAAATTGAAAATGCATTACATGAGGAACTTGAGCAAGTTCGAAAGTGTATGCCAACAAGGATATTATTTTTAGATGCTTCAAATGAAGTATTATTAAGACATAAGGAAAATGATAATACTCGTTCCAGAAATTTCTTCGAACATCATTTAAAATATTTATTGCCATTAAAAAGAAAATGGTTTATAGGAAGAGAAAATGTGGATGTTTTAAATGTCGATAATCTGAATGCTGAAGAAGTTGGAAAGAAAGTGAAAGAATGGGTCGATTTCTGTATGGAACATTACTAAATAAATTGGAGTTGCAAAGTTTTTGCCAGAACGATGAGATAAAGGTCAGGTGAGTGAAAATGAGTGATAAGATTGAATTTAAAAATACAATCTCAGTAGAAGAATTTTGCAAATTACGAGAATCTGTTGGATTTCAAAAATTAACGATAAAACAGGCAGAAACAGTTCTTGCCAATACATCGCTTATAGTAAATGCAGTTTGTGACGGAAGAAGCGTTGGGATTGTTCGTGTGCTTACAGATATGTTGACGGACGCATATATAACAGATGTAATTGTTGCTCCGGATTTTCAGGGAAGAGGACTGGGGAAGCAATTAATGGATAAAACAATTGAATACTTGAAGGATTACTCTATGGAAAATGTAAAATTAGCATGTAGTTTATATGCTAATCCGGGAAAAGAGTCATTTTATGAAAAGTTTGGATTCCGAAAATTACCGGATAGTAAGTACGGATATGGTATGTTGATGGAGCTGTAAATAGAGGGTAAATGTCTTGAGAAAATTACAGGTAAGAAAGGAAGGCAATCGGTATGGAGATTAAGGAATGGACATATGAGGAATATCCGTCTTTTGACGAATATGTGGACGGAGCGGTAAGAATCCATACAAGTGGAGATGAGATTGGAACTTACATTCATTCAAATGTTGAGTATGCAAATATTGATGGAGTTTCATTGCATTTGCAGATTATCACACCGCAGACCCGTAATGTGCAGAATGACAATAAGAAAAGAAAATATCCATGTCTCGTATATGTTCAGGGGTCAGCATGGCTGAAGCAGAATGTCAGTGCAAAGCTTGGATTACTTGCCAGACTTGCCGAAAAGGGAAATGTAATAGCCGTTGTGGAATACAGGGATTCAGAGATCGCCACATTCCCGGCGGTTGCACTTGATACAAGAAATGCAATCCGCTTTATGAAAATACATGGTACTGAATATATGGCTGATACAGAGAATCTGTTTGTGGGAGGAGATTCATCGGGAGGACATGCGGCAATGTTTTCGCAGATCATTAAAGACGATGAGGAGGATACCAATATTTATCCTGGAATCAACGCTGATGTAAAGGGTATTATTTCATTTTATGGTGCATGCAGTGTCATGCTTGAAGATGGAATGCCAAGCACACTAAATCATCACTTGCCGGAGAGTCCGGAAGGAAAGCAGATGGGTGGTGTTAATCTGCGCGAACACACAGAGTTGTGCCGAAAATTGTCTGTAGAGTGCAATATTGACGAAGATACGGAATTACCGCCGATATTAATGTTTCACGGAACTAAGGACAGGACAATCAATCCACGCGTCAGTGTTGAAGTATATAACAGACTTAAACAATGTGGTAAGGATGTAAAACTGTATCTTCTTGAAGGTGCAGATCATGGTGGAAGTGAGTTTTGGACGGAGGAGATCCAGGAGATTATCATTAAGTTTATGAAGAAAAATGAACATATGAGATAATCTACTCAAATTAAAATTTCACAGTCGAACGGAGATATTATGAAGATAGTAATTATACACGGTCAAAATCATAAAGGTTCCACTTATCACATTGCCCGCATGTTGGCAGAAAAAATAAAGGGGGATATAAAAGAATTCTTTCTTCCAAGAGATTTTGGAGAATTTTGTGTTGGATGTACAAAATGTTTTATGGAATCAGAAAAGAAATGTCCCCATTATGAAAAACTGAAGCCGTTGACTGATGCAATGGATGAAGCCGATGTTATTATCCTGGCAAGCCCGGTTTATGTATATCATGTAACAGGAGCTATGAAGACTTTTTTAGATCATTATGGTTACAGATGGATGGTGCATCGTCCCAAAGAATCTATGTTCAAGAAGCAGGGAGTATGCATATCTACAGCGGCTGGTGCAGGTATGAAGCCGACTAACAAGGATATGGCGGATAGCCTGTTCTTCTGGGGTGTAGCGAAAAGATATCAGTATGGTGTCCGTGTTGCCGCCCTGAACTGGAAGGGTGTTAGCGAGAAGAAAAAAAGTGCACTTGATAAAGCAACGTCAGGAATTGCAAAGAAAATTGTAAGTAATTCCAAACACGTGAAGCCCGGAATAAAAACAAGAGCAATGTTTTGGGCTATGCATTTTGCGCAGAGGAAAGGTTTTAATCCTTATGATGCGGAATACTGGAAGTCTAAGGGCTGGACAGGGAAAAAGAGACCTTGGAAATAAACACAACTTGAAGTTTTTAAATCAGGAGGATAGATATGTCTGCTACAATTAGTTATTTAGTAATGTCATTATTTGTTTCACTTATTTTTATCATACTTGGAATCATTCAGTACAGGTCTGAAAAACCAGTTACAATAAACACGGGAGAGAAAGCACCTCGTGAAGATGAGTTGACGAGTGTTGCTGAATGGAATCATCGACATGGAAGAAATTTTATTATTTTTGGCTGTGCTCTTTTTATTACACTATCCGTTCTTGTATATTTTCTTGAAAAGCTGGATAGCGTTGTGCTTCAGGTGGCTATTTCAATGATAGTGGTATTCGCTGAGATAGGTTGGGTTGCATTTGAACATAATGTTATGAAAAAGAAAATGATAATAAATAATCACAGCCGGTAAATTAAATTTCAATCGTGAAAAACCAGATAATTTCTGATGCATCGCTGAGAAAGACATATTATAGAGAGGATAAAGGGCTGCGGATTCTTTATCCTTTTTACATCATATGGTGTTCGGAAAGAGTTTTTCAGAGCCGGGATAGAAACATGACATACTGTTGTCGTGTTTCCTGTGGTAATATGCAATGTGTAAGGGGGAGTTTATGAAAATAGACAGACAATTAGGAATTTTATCCATACTATTACAAACGGAATCTGTTACGGCTCCATATTTATCAGAGATCTTTGAGGTGTCCAGACGAACCATAAACAGGGATATTGAAGATCTGTGTAAAGCAGGGATACCGATTGTTACAAGACAGGGAAAAGACGGCGGAATTTCCATTATAGACGGCTATAAAATTGACAAAACAATGCTGACCCATGATGAAATGCAGGATATACTTGCTGGTCTGCGGAGTCTGGATAGTGTAAATGGGACTAACCGATATGGACAGCTGATGGAAAAGTTGTCGATCGGATCCTCCGATTTTTTAGTGGGAAATCAATCGGTGTTGATTGATCTTTCTTCATGGTATAAAGATTCTCTTGCACCGAAGATAGAGATGATAAGAAAGGCAATCGAGCAGCATCGGGAGTTGGAGTTCTTTTATTATGCTCCCGGAGGTGAGTCCCGGCGTGTCATTGAACCATGTTATCTTATCTTTCGTTGGACGAGCTGGTATGTGTGGGGATGGTGTAAAAGCCGGGAAGATTATCGCCTTTTTAAATTAAATCGTATGGACAAAATGAATCTTTCGGATAAAGTCTTTTCGGCAAGAACGGCTCCTTTTCCGGATTTGAGAGATGAGCGAATATTCCCGGGCGGAATTAAAGTGAAAGCATTGTTTGAGGCAGATTGCAAATGGCGACTGGTAGAAGAATTTGGACCGTATTGTTTTACAGAACAAAACGATGGAATGCTTTTATTTCAGGCGGACTATACAAATAAAGAAAATCTGCTTACATGGCTGTTAACCTTTCGGGATAAAGTGGAATTGCTGGAACTAAAAGAAATAAGAGAAGAATTGCGGCAAAACATTCTTCAAATGAAGGAAAAATATGACAATACAATGGAAAATTAAGGAGAAATAGGAATGGAATCAAGATGTGGTATTTTATGTAGCAAATGTGATTGGCAAAAGACAGAAAAATGTAAAGGCTGTGCTAATATTGATAATCCTTTCTGGGGTGTTTGTCCGGTCAAAAGCTGTTGTGAAGAAAAAAAGCTGCAGCATTGTGGAGAATGTAAAGACTTTCCATGTACACAATTAAATGAATTTGCTTATGCTGAAAAGGAAGGCGACTGCGGAGTACGGCTAGATCAGTGTAAAATCTGGTCTGCATTAACACAGATGAGATATGCCTGGATTGACGATTTTCTTATGAAGAAAACCGGTGTTACAAAACTACCGCCGCAATGGAACTGGATTCGTTATGCGGTAGGTGGAAAAATGTTTGCGGCAGTGTGCCTTGGTGAAAACAACAGACCCTATTACATAACTTTGAAATTAGAGCCATCAGAGGGAAGCTTTTTGCGTCAGCAATATGAGGATATTATACCGGGGTATTACATGAACAAGCAGCATTGGAATTCTATCAATCCCAATGGTAAAGTCGAAGATGATTTACTAAAAGATTTGTTAGATAAATCGTATCATCTTGTGCTTAGCGGCTTCAGCAAGAAGAAACAAAGGGAGATTTTAGAAAGCGGGGATGCAATAAATGGCATTTGATTTTAAGAAGGAATATAAAGAGTTTTATCTGCCAAAGAATATACCACAGATAGTGACCGTACCAAGTGCAAATTATGTAGCGGTAAGAGGGACAGGGGATCCCAATGATGAGGGAGGAGAATACAAAGCTGCGATCAGTGTTTTGTATGCAATTGCTTATACCCTTAAAATGAGTTATAAAACCGATTACAAAATAGAGGGATTTTTTGAATATGTAGTTCCGCCACTGGAAGGATTTTGGTGGCAGGATAATGTTGAAAATATAGATTATTCCAACAAGTCAGCTTTCCACTGGATTTCTGTTATTCGTCTGCCTGATTTTATTACAAAGAAGGATTTTGATTGGGCGGTGGACACCGCTTCCCGAAAGAAAAAGATGGATTGTTCCAGTGCAGAATTTCTGAGTATAGAAGAGGGGTTATGTGTGCAGATCATGCATGTTGGCGCCTATGATAATGAGCCGGAAACAGTTGCAATGATGGATAAATATCTGGAAGAAAACGGATATATGAATGATTTCACGGATGAACGATGCCATCATGAAATCTATTTGTCAGATCCAAGAAAAACTGCACCGGAAAAATGTAGAACTGTTATCAGACATCCGATAAAGAAATTGGAGGTGAAAGAAATGCAAATCGAGTATAGAAAGTTAAGTGAAAAGGATTTGAACACATTCATTGAAATGAGAATAAATCAGCTGAGAGAAGAAGGTGCGAAAGAAGATATTGATTTAAAGCCGGCTTTACTGGACTATTATACACGCCATATGAATGATGGTACATTTGTTTCATGGCTGGCTGTAGATAATGGGAAAATTATAGGAACAAGCGGGATGTCTTTTGTAGAAAAACCGCCATATTTTGGATGCCCCAGCGGAAGGATTGGGCTTTTATCCAGTATGTTTACAAATCCAAATTACAGACGGAGAGGAATTGCAAAAGAACTTTTAAACAGAGTTGTCGACGAAGCCAGGGATTATGGGTGTGGTACGATTCAGATTACAGCTTCAGATATGGGCGTCAAATTATATACAGCATATGGATTTGTTCATAATGGTAATTTCATGCAATACAAACTCTAAATAGTTTCGATTTTCTTTACCATTGAATTCTTTGCAGGAGATAAGAAACAGAAAACATCTGGCTTGAGGAGGTCTTTGGTTGAAAGTAGACATTATCGGTTCGGTTGCAAGCGGAAAAACAACCCTTGCCAAACAAATATCAAAACAATATAATATTCCGTATTACGAAAAAGACAATATTGTCTGGAAAAGGACTTCGAGTGGAGATGTGAAAAGAAGCCCGGAGGAACGAGAGCAATATTTTCATGATATCATAAAAGAAAATAATTGGATTGTAGAGGGCTCTCCGAGAAAAATCCTGAAGGAGAGCTTTAAGTGCTGTGATTATATTATTGTGCTGGATGAATATACGATGACAAGATTGATCAGGGTATTTAAGCGATGGATGAATCAAAGAAATGGAAGAGAGCCTTATAATTCAAAACCAACATGGAATTTTTTATGGTGGAACATAAAATGGGTCATAGAATTTAATCGAATGAAAAATGACCTATGGCAGGAACTGAGTCAATATGGTGCAAGGGTTAAAATATTTAAGCATTCAGAAGAAGCCTATGAATTTATTACAAATAACTATCCGCAGTCTTAGTATGAGAATAGCGGAAAGAGTGTATGAAAGGGGTGATTAGTGTATGGCAACAGAAATTATGCTATTTGAAACGAAAGACAATGAAATCAAATTGACAGTACCTGTTGAAAATGATACTGTATGGCTCACACAAGCTCAGATGACGGAGCTTTTTCAGGTAGATAGAACGGTTATTACGAGACATGTGAATAATGTTTTCAAGGAGAAGGAATTAGTTAGAGAAAGCAATGTGCAAAAAATGCACATTGCAAATTCTGACCGTCCAGTTCAATTCTACAGCCTAGAGGTAATTATATCTGTGGGTTATCGAGTAAAGTCAGCGAGAGGCGTAGAGTTTAGGCAATGGGCTAATAAAGTATTAAAGCAGTATATCATTCAAGGCTATGCAATCAATGAAAAGCGATTAGAAGCGTTGCAGCGAACGGTAGATATACAAACAAAAATGCTGGCATGCACTTTAGATGTGGATGAAGCTGATGTGCTGAAAGCTGTTAATTTGTATACAGATGCTTTGATGTTATTAGATCAGTACGATCATCAAACTCTAAAAAAGCCGACAGGAAACAAACCTATATATAAAATTACATATGAAGATTGTTGTAATATGGTAAATCGAATGGAAGATTCTTTTCGTTCAGATGTTTTTGGCATTGAAAAAGAAGTAGGAAAAGTGGAAGGTATTCTTGTGTCAATTTATCAAAGTGCGTTTGGTGAAGATGTGTATCCTTCATTAGAGGAAAAAGCAGCTAATCTTCTGTATTTTATGATAAAAGATCATCCATATGCGGATGGCTGTAAGAGGATAGCGGCATCATTGTTTTTAGAGTTTTTGGCTCGTAATGATGCTCTGTATAATGAGGGGCAGAAAAGAATAAGTGATGGTGCATTAGTGGCAATAACATTGATGATTGCAGAGTCAGATCCAAAAGAAAAAGACATTATGGTTAATTTAGTGATGAATTTGTTGATCATCTAGAGCAATTTCGAAACTGACAGGCAAGAGAGGAACACGTCATGACAATAAAATATGCAACAACAGAAGACATTGCTTCGATTGCTGCAGTTGAGGCAGAATGTTTCCCGCCAGCGGACGTAGCAACACATAAGGATTTTATCGAAAGAGTGAAATATTACGGAAATCACTTTTGGCTCATGTATGAAGAGGAAAAGCTGATCGCATTTGTGGATGGTTTTGTGACAGACGAACCGGACTTAACGGATGAAATGTATGAAAATGCCATGCTACACAACGAAGCTGGCGCGTGGCAGATGATTTTTGGGGTTAATACATTGCCGGACTATCGCAGACGTGGATATGCCGGTAAGCTGATCCAGTGCGCAATTGACGATGCAAAACAGCAGGGGCGGAAAGGACTTGTATTAACCTGCAAGAAAAAGCTTATCCAGTATTATGCCAAATTTGTTTTCTCCGATGAAGGGATATCCGATAAATCTTTCCATGGAAATGTAGTATGGCATCAGATGCGGTTGGTTTTTTGACACATTATTCTTGACAATTTTATAGGGATTTACTACAATAGGACAAACGGGTGAGCACCTACCGGCAGTCAGGCTGATTTTAGTCTGACTGCCTTTTAAGTTTATGAGGAGGAATGTAAACATGTCGATGATCTGGCCGATTGTACTTATTGTGTTTTCAAATGTAATCTATCAAATTTGTGCCAAAGAAGTTCCAGAGAATATGGATGCAATGGCATCTATGACAATTACATACATTGTCGGAGCAGTTTGTTCTGCGGTTATGTTTTTTGCAATGAACAAAAATGGAAATTTGCTGCATGAATATACAAAGACAAATTGGGCACCGTTTTTTCTGGGTGTTTCTGTCGTTGGATTGGAAGTCGGTTTTATTTATGCTTATAAAAACGGATGGGCGGTAAGTACGGTATCGCTTGTGCAAAGCGCGTTTTTGGCAGTTGTCTTAATTGTTGCCGGGGGCGTTTTGTATCACGAAGCCATAACACTCAATAAAGTGGTTGGTATCGCTTTATGTCTGATTGGTTTGTATTTTATTAAAAAATAAAAGGGAGAATAAAAATGCACGAACAGTTTACGGTAAGAAAAGCTACAGAAAAGGACATCCCATTGCTTCAAACTATGATAAAAGGGTTGGCTGCTTATGAGAAGAGACCGCAGGATATGACAGGGTCTCAGGAAGGATTACATTATTGGATCTTTCAGAAGAAAATAGCAACCGCTTTGATTGCGGAATATGATAATGAAGCGATCGGATATGCTGTTTATTATCCGGTGTTTGGTTCGTTTGCCGCAGAGGGCGGTGTTCACTTGGAAGATATGTTTTTGGAGGAGCGGTATCGCTATTGCGGATTTGGAACAATATTTTTTGCAAAGCTGGAGGAATTTGTGAAGCAGGACGGATTCTCACTGATAGAATGGAGCTGCCTGGACTGGAACACGCCATCCATCCGTTTTTATGACAAAATTGGTGCCAAGCAGGAGCAGGGAAGAAAATATTTTTCGTATCGTTGCAGACGACCGGAATTATATCGGTGATAAATAATGATGTTGTTCATCAAAACAAATAAGATACGGAGAATTTTTACTTATACTGATCTATATTGCTTTTATCAGTTTAGGTCTGCCGGATTCACTGCTGGGATCCGGTTGGCCGGTTATGCATACCGAGATTGGCGTGCCGGTGTCCTATATGGGGATCGTCTCCATGATTATTTCAGGAGGAACCATTATCTCAAGCCTCCTTTCGGACCGGCTGACGCGAAAATCAGGTACAAGGATCGTAACGGTTTCCAGTGTTTTTCTGACGGTAATTGCACTGCTTGGATTTTCGTTTTCTGACCGGTTCTGGATGCTGATCGTTTTTGCTGTTCCATATGGGCTCGGTGCCGGTGCAATCGATGCTGCTTTGAATAATTATGTGGCTCTTCATTATAAAGCGAAGCATATGAGCTGGCTTCACTGCTTTTGGGGTGTGGGCACCATTGTCAGTCCGTTTATTATGAGATATGCACTGGCAAACAGGACGTGGCACAGCGGCTACCGCATCGTTGGCTTGATGCAGCTTGGTATTGCGCTGCTTTTACTGGTCACTTTGCCTGTTTGGAAAGTGAATCAGAGCGTGGTTCAGGAAGATGCCAAAAGCGTTGGCTTGATCGATGCACTCCGGATCAAGGGAGTCCCGTTTCTTCTGATTGGATTTTTCGCATATTGTGCCACCGAGGCTACTACCATGCAGTGGGCAAGCACGTATTTCGTTGAGGTGAAGGGAATCGCCACAGATCGTGCTGCCGGATTTGCCGCACTGTTCTATATCGGGATCACAGCCGGAAGATTTGTCAGCGGAATCATTACCGATAAGCTTGGTGACCGCAAAATGATCCTGCTTGGTACGGCAATTCTGATCTTGGGCATTCTTATTCTGTGTTTGCCGGTGAAATCATATACGGTTGCTTTCGTGGCATTCCTTGTGATGGGCGTTGGCTGCGCACCGGTCTATCCGTGTATCATTCATTCTACGCCATATAACTTTGGAGCCGCAAATTCCGGGGCGATCATCGGGATCCAGATGGCAAGTGCCTATGTAGGCTCAACGTTTATTCCGCCGCTTTTCGGACTTCTTGGCAATGTGGTTTCTTTTTCCATTATGCCGGTTTATTTGTTGATTTTCGTCATTTTAATGATTACAATGGTAGAAGCAACGTTCCGTGTCACACGGAAGAATCATTAACTATCGGAAAAAGGAGAAAGAATGAAACGAATCAGAATCTGTAATTTTGGAAGGATCATGCTAAAGCTTTTTTGTGTGACTACGATATTATTATCTGTTTATTTGCTGTTTGGATTTTTCGGTTATTATCAGAAGTGGTTTGACGGACCGGCAGGGATCACACAGCAGACAATATACTGGCTGATCCGTCTAGGTATTGGTATTCTTGTTGAGGCTCTTATTTTTTGGATCGGTATCATTACGGTTTATCTTACATCGGAACAGCTCGGTATCCGCTGGAGAGTTCTTGGAATCGTGTGTGGGTGGATCCCGATCCTTCATCTGATCATGCTTCATATTATTATCAAAACCGTTGGTCAGGAGATCAAAATGGAACGGATGCGTGACCGGAGAAATCGGGAGCGTAAGGAGCAGCAGATCTGTCAGACAAAATATCCGATACTGATGGTACACGGTGTGTTTTTCCGGGATTTTGAGCATTTAAATTATTGGGGAAGGATTCCGGAAGAGCTTAAGCGAAACGGTGCTACGATCTACTATGGCAATCATAACAGTGCATCTGCGGTGAGAGACAGTGCAAGGGAACTTGCCGTGAGAGTGCATCAGATCATTAAAGAAACCGGCTGCGAAAAGTTAAATATCATTGCGCATTCCAAGGGTGGTCTGGACTCCAGAGCAATGATCGCACTGACGGACGCGGCACCTTGCATCGCATCGGTGACAACGATCAACACGCCGCACAGAGGCTGTCAGTTCGCCGATTATCTGCTTCATAAAATTCCCGAAAAACAGCAGCATATGGTTGAATCAGCATATAATACCGGTGCCGCTAAGCTTGGAGATGTGAATCCGGATTTTCTTGCAGCCGTATATGATCTTACCTTTGAAAACTGCAAGGCATTTAACGATGAGATCAAAGATGATCCGGCAATTTATTATCAGTCGGTCGGATCAAAGCTGAACCGTCCGATGTCCGGAAGATTTCCGCTTAATTTTACCTATCCGCTGGTGAAATATTTTGACGGTGCAAACGATGGTCTGGTGGGAGAGGAATCCTTTCCGTGGGGCGAGAATTATCAGTTTCTGACGATCAAAGGAAAACGCGGAATCTCTCATGGTGACGTGATTGATCTGAATCGCGAGAATATTCCCGGTTTTGATGTACGCGAGTTCTATGTGCAGCTTGTTGCCGATCTGAAGGCACGGGGATTTTAAACTTCAAAGACAATTGCATATTATCATCTTCCCAGTCTGTTTGAATTTTATGAATGATAAAAAGAATTAAGAAAGAGGAGACCACAATGAATCAATCATACCAAATCACCGTAAATGACAGTGCCTTATCGACAAAACGCTGGGGCTTACATGCAGCATTTCTTTTTATGGGCTGTTATGCACTGGAATTTCTGGCATACTGTCTGATCGACCACATCTTTGGAATCTACAATTATTATGTGGAAGAATATATGCCGGAGGGCGCGTTTGTTATCGCATTGTTGATCGTATGTGTGTATTATGCATTTCGCGAAAAACGCACAAAGGGCGTGATGCAGCTAAAGCTTCAATTCGATAGTGATGCGATCAGACTCAATGTCAATCGCAGGCAACATGTGGTGCGATATCACGATATCACAGAGGTGCGCAAGATCATGGTGATCGACCGGACGCATACCGAAAAGGGATGCTACCGGATGACCATCAAATGCCGGGGAAAAAGCAGTCTGGAATTTGAAACGACACAGCAGGAATATGAGGCACATCTGGATTTTGAGGAAACCGGTCTTGCTGCTTTTTACAATGCCTGCAAAGAAGCCGGTTTAAAATGCTGTTAGCCATTTTCTGATATCGAGTTGACTTTCAGTGCTGTTTTGCTCTATATTATTGAGAGAACGATTTTCGTGATCCACATGCTGGATAAAGATAAATTTAAAGAATAGAAGAGGAACGCTTATGAATATTGAAGAAATGTTAGACATCAATGATTGTCCGTTATGCGATGGCGGCGCACTGTTGGAAGAGGAATGCGGCTGTGGTTATTATGTGATGTGTCTGGAATGCGGATGCCACTCTGTAACCATTGATTTTCATTCGGAAGAAGAGAGGCTTGACGCCGCGAAAAGGACGGTAATGCTCTGGAATACCGGAAAGGTTATTTCAAGCAGCCCCGGAGAATGATCCTATAATGATCACGATGTCTGCTCCATTCGTTTCAGCTCCGGCAAAACAATGCAAAGCATGGTGATAAAACACATGCCTCCGCCAATGATATTGGACACCGGCTCTGCCAGAAAGACGCCGGAAGTTCCCATATGAAAGGCAAACGGCATCAGATATGTTAACGGTACTACAATAATTACTTTACGAAGCAGGGAGAAAAATATCGCCTGCTTCTTTTTGTTCAGGGATTTGAAAACGGTCTGTCCCATATACTGCAGATCCATAAAAATAAATGCAGCGAAATACTGCTTGAGTGCCGGGATGGAGTCCTGAACAAGAGCGTGGTCTGAGCTGAACACCCGGATCAGCGTACCCGGAGCAAGAATGATAAGCCCCCACATAACTGCGGTATAGCCAAGGATCATCGTTCCCATGACAATACCGGACTTGCGGACACGGGACGGACGTCTTGCTCCGTAATTGTAGCTTAAGATCGGCGAAGCACCCTCATTGATCGCATAGATCGGTGTTTCCACAAGCTGACGAACACTTGATACGATCGTCATAACCGAGATGTAAATATCACCACCTGTTATGGACAAAACATGATTGCAGCAGATGGAAACAAGACTGTTGGTAAGCTGCATGATAAATCCTGCCGTGCCAAGGCTGATAATATTTTTGGCATAACCAAGACAGCCGCGAAGCTCCCCTTTTCGCAGAAGGCGCACCTTAAATTCAGCCCTCCGTGTCAGAAAATGACAGACAAATGCGGCGGATAAAAACTGTGAGATCACGGTTGCGATTGCGGCCCCCTCCACACCCAAGCCAAACACAAAAATAAACAACGGATCAAGCACTAAATTGGCGACAGCACCGATTGCCACGGATGACATACCGATCAACGCATATCCCTGCGCATTGATAAACGGATTCATTCCGACAGCGATCATGGAGGGAAGTGTGCCGATCAGATAGATCATCATGTATGGATAAGCGTAGGGCAGTGCATCTGCGGAGGCGCCAAACAGCACCAGCAGAGGACGTGCCAGAAACAGGCCGAAGCACATCAGAATAACCGCACCAAGGCAAAGCATTGTAAATGATGTGTTCATGATACGGACGGCTTTGGACTCCTCCTTCTGACCACGGTATATTGAGAAAAGGGGGGCACCTCCGCCTCCAAACAGATTGGCAAAAGCAGTAATGATCGTGATCAAAGGGAAACAAAGTCCCACAGCGCCAAGTGCTTTGGTTCCTGTTTCCGGGATTCTTGCAATATAGATTCGATCCACAATGTTATACAATAAATTAAGAATCTGCGCCACCAGCATTGGCAGAGCTGCACCAAGTATATTTCCGGTAACGGTTCCTTTTTCAAAATCAATTCGTTTCATGATAAATCACCCTTATATCAATTTATTCTGTATTATCAAGTATAGCAATTGTTTCTTTATATGTAAAATATTTGCTGACACTTGAGCACCGAAAATAGCATTGATCTGACAGATTTTACCATTCACACCTTATATGTGCGGTTCACACCGGGACAAAATCTTCCGTCTGCAATATAGTATACTATGAAAACAGACAATACCGGGCATGTATAGACAGACAATGATCTGATTTATCACTTGCTTGACCACAAAGGAGGTAGACTACATGAATACAACAAAAAGAATACGACACATTTTTACAGTCGGTATGCTGTTACTTGCAGCACTTCTGTACAAATCAAACATTGCATTTGCCAACAGCTTTGATATCAATCTGGATGCCAACTCGGCAACGCATACGATCACCGAAGCCACGCAGGAATCTGTAACCTTCGGCGCTCTTAACACAACCGGCGCCATTTATACCAACGAGAAACCGGATACCTTTATTGTAAAAAACGAAACCGATAAGGTGCTTCAGATCGGTATGTGGACAGCCACCGAGAGTGAGGTTGTCTTAAACTGGTTCGGAGAAACCGGTCCGCTTCTTACCCGTCAGAGCTTTGGACGTTCTGCAACGGCAATCTTTACCGGAACCTATGTATATCCGGGCAAGGAAACATATGTACAGTATGCTTATTTCAAGGAAGAGAATCAGAATCAGGAGAAGAAGGTCCGTCTGCAGGTTATTGCCCGGATCACACCAACCGATAAGAAGGTCTACGATAATATCATCTTAAAGAAGCCTACGATCAGCGTTACCAAGATCGCCTCTGACAAAGTAGGCATCAAGGTTGATGTCAACAACGGCGGTGCAGGTGTACGCGGTGTCTCCCAGATGGAGGTATACTGCGGCTCCAAGAAGATCAAGACCCTGAAAAGCCAGGCAAAAGATGAATATCTTTTCACCTACAAGGCGAAGGGAGCAGGCTCTAAGAAATATAAGGTCAAACTGACTGCCGTGGCAAATGCAGAGGATACCCAGACCAGTGACGAGGCTTCTCCAAAAGCAAATGTCTGGACCCAGAAGGTCAGCACAAAGCTGAAGGACTACGAGGATTTTGATACCGGTTATGTGATCAAGTCACTGTCGTACAAAGGAAAGACGCTGATCGTAAAGGGCTACACCTACAATACGATGGGAGCTTCCGTAAAGGATTATATTCATGCAAGAGCAGGTTATACCGGCGTGTCTCTGTTTGAATACTTCAAGATCCGTAAGATTCCAAAAGGAATCCATTCCTATACGATCAAGGTCAAAAACGCCAAGGTCGTAGATTTGAGGAACATTAATATTGTAGTAGTTTAAATTCTTCTATTGCAATTTTGAAAAGATCATGTTATAATCCACAAGCTAATAAAATATGGTCGAAATTGGAAACGCACAATCCTCCGGGATGATAACGAACAACACATCAAAAAGTTATCATCAAGGAGGATTTTTTATGCCAAAAAACAAGTTTCAGGATGTTGTGTTCACTGCAATCATGGCCACTGTTATGGTGTACGGAATGGTTGTCTACAATGTAGCTCTTAATATGGGCAAGGTTACAGGAGCGACATTTCTTGCCGCAGTTCATGAGCTGCCGGTCATGGTGCCTGTCGCATTTATCTTAGAATTTTTCGTTGTCGGACGAATTGCAAGAGGGCTGGCATTTACCGTTATGAAGCCGGATGACCGACCACAGTTTATCACATATGCAATTTCTATCTGCATCTGCTGTATCATGTGTCCAATCATGAGTCTTGTCGCGACAATCCTGTTTAAGGAGACGAAGACCTTCGGAACATGGATTCAGACATGGGCAATGAATTTCCCGATGGCAATCTGCTATCAGATGTTTTATTGCGGACCATTTGTTCGTCTGATCTTCCGGACAATCTTTCGGAATGAGACAGAAGAAGTGAAGGAATCAAAGATCATAGAAGAACCGGACACGGCGTGTTAAAACGATGACGGATAAACAAAATTGTTTATCCGTCATTTTTTATTATATAGATAATGTTCATATCCACAGATGAAAAAATGCGTCAAACGTGTTACAATAACAGAGAATAAGCACTTATGGTCTACACTATGGGAGAAAGGCAGGTTTTTATGTCGTTATTTTGGAATTTGTTGCTTACGGTCGGCGTAGTCTATGAGATGGTTGCACATCTGAAGGTATGGATCAGGGGGATTATACCGGGACTTAGAGCCATGAATAAAGCCAGGAAAGACCCGGGAGCAATCATCGCAAAGACGCTTTTATATAATTTGAAGCAGTACATTTTTCATGTAGTCTTTCTGATGTTTTTCTGGTACCTGATCGCACGGGTATTCCGGCTTATCATGTTACTTGATGACGTATGGACCCTCGGAATTTATATCGGTGTCTATGTGGTCTTTATTCTGGACATTGTGTCGTATGTCACTATGATCTTTCATGACAGGTACAGCTATCTGACCGAGGAGGGCGTGATGACGAGTGTCGCCGTTCTTCGCTGGGAGAAGTTCGACTTTGCATGGCAGCAGCCGGCAAACGGAGAGCTTTCGCAGGTGCTGATGGTATCCACACCCAAAGATAACGTTCCATACCGCTTTGAGTTTAGCCGTGTCGACTGCAAACGTGCGCATGAGATCGTTGCCAGTCATATCAATGTTGAAGAGAAAACGAAGGGAGATGTCACAATGATATCATTAAGTAATGGGATTAAGATGCCGGTGATTGGTCTCGGTGTCTATAAAATGAACGTCGGAGACGAGATGAATAACGCTATCAAGGCTGCATACGATGCCGGTTACCGGCTTTTCGATACTGCACAGATGTATGGTAATGAAAAGGCTCTGGGAGATGCATTGATCGCCAATAAAATTCCACGTTCAGAAGTTTTTCTGGTAAGCAAGGTGGATAACGGTAATCAATGGTATCAGGAGACCATGAAAAGTCTTCATGAGACACTGGATAAGCTGCAGACAACATATCTGGATTCTTTTCTGATCCATTGGCCCGGGCAGAATAAAGAGAGAATGCTAAGCACCTGGCTTGCCATGGAGGAGGCTTATCAACAGGGACTCGTGCACAGCATTGGTGTCTGCAATTTTGAAATCAGCCAGCTCGAATTTCTTCTGGCACACTGCCAGATTTCTCCAATGATCAATCAGATTGAGAACAGTCCGCTGATGCATGATACGGAGCTTACCGATTACTGTAAGAAGCACGATATCCGGATTATAGCATGGGCGCCGTTGCAGCGTGGCAAATTTAACGATACACTGGCAGAAATGGCAGATCGCTATCAGAAAACACCGGCGCAGATCCTGCTTCGATGGAATATCGAACAGGGTATCATTCCGATTCCAAAGTCCAAGAATCCGGACAGACTGCGTGAAAATATCGCTGTCTTTGATTTTAAATTGACTGCAGAAGATATGAAAACTCTGGATCAGATGAATCAGGGGAAACGAACAAGTTTTGATCCGCTGACCTTTGATTTCTGATCACTTGATACGGTAAGAGAGCAGTTTGCTCTTTGATCACCGCAGTAAGTGCAAGGGAATAAATCGCTTATCTATAAGATCATTTATCACAGATATAAGGAGATGTATGAAGAACATATATCACGATCAGAACATATACCGGGGTGAGCTTATGCTTCGCCCGGTGGAACAATCAGATATCAGTGCCATCGAATCGATCGTGACCGATCAGGGGATCACGATGATGCTGGATTTTCCGAAGAGGGATTATAAAGAAGCCAGAACCTTTGTTGACTGGGCAGCAAGACAATGGCATTATCCGGTTCCGAAGGACCGTATATTTGTCATCATCCGGTCGGATCAGATTGTTGGTCTCATTGATCTGGAGACATTAGAAGAACCGGACGTTTTTGAGATCGGATGGCTTTTACGTCCTGACCGGCGCAATCAGGGGATTGCCACAGGGGCAGCGCAGATGCTTACCGAATACGGCTTTGAAAGGCTTTTAGCTGCAAAGATCGTGGCACACTGTGACTGCAAAAACATCCCGTCCGAGAAAGTGATGATTAAGCTTGGAATGAAAAGAACCGGAGAGCCTGGAAAGAGGATCTATCCGAGAACCGGTCAGCAAGCATTCGAATATACCTATGAACGAATGGCAGAAACCAATACTGTCCGATGATATATTTCAATCAGTTTTAGTTACCTAATCTCATCAGATGGTGTATAATCAATTTGTGTGTTCTTTGGATGGGGTTATTGGTTTGTTATTACAGATCTCATACAAAAGGATTGACACGGAAAGGCAGGTTTTATATTATGATAAGACATATTCTGTTCTGGAACTATACCGATACCGTCAAGAATCAGCACAGAGAAGCAGAAGCGTTACAGTTTCTGCAGGATTCTGTTGCAACCATGAACAACGGACACATTGACGGACTTTTAAAGGCAGAGATTGGAACAAATCTTGCCGGTGGATATGATCTGGTATTTTATGCGGAACTAGAAGATACAGATGCACTGAATGCATTCCGGGATCATCCGCTTCACGCCGCACACCGGGAAAGATGTAAGGATATCGTAACAGACAGGCTCTGCGGAGACCTGATCACAACAATATAACGGAGGAATCAATATTATCATGGAAAAGATCACAAGTTTTACCATTGACCACATTAAGCTGCAGCCCGGGGTTTATGTTTCCAGAAAGGATCCGGTCGGCGATCAGACGATCACAACCTTCGATCTGCGTATGACTTCCCCGAATGAGGAGCCGGTCATGAACACGGCGGAGATGCATACGATCGAACATCTTGCAGCAACATTTTTGAGAAATCATACGAATTACGGCAGCAAGACGATCTATTTCGGACCGATGGGCTGCCGCACCGGCTTTTATCTCTTGCTGGCGGGCGACTACGAATCCGGGGATATCGTGCCGTTAATGATCGAGATGTTTGAATTTATCCGTGATTTTCACGATGAAGTACCGGGCGCAAGTCCAAAGGACTGCGGCAATTATCTGGATATGAATCTTGGCATGGCAAATTATCTGGCAAAGAAGTATCTGGACGAAGTCCTGTATCACATTGACGAGAGCAGACTGATATATCCACAGTAATGAGACATAAAGAAAAGAGGTAGAGCATTGAAAATAGGAATTATTGGAGCAATGGAGCTTGAGGTTGCTACATTAAAGCAGGAACTGACACAGGTTGTGTGCAAGAACGTGGCCGGTATGGAATTTTACGACGGACTGCTTGATAAAGTACCGGTCGTTGTTGTCCGGTGCGGTGTCGGAAAGGTCAATGCCGCCATGTGCGTGCAGATCTTAAATGATGTTTATCAGGTAAGCCATGTGATCAACACCGGTGTGGCCGGTGGCTTAAATGCCGGACTTGACATTGGAGATATTCTTATCTCAAATGCAGCCCTGCAGCATGATATGAACGTTGAGCCGCTTGGATATGCACTGGGACAGATTCCGGGGATTGATACGCTTTCCTTCCCGGCAGATACGCAAATGAAGAATGATGCCATCGCCTGCTGTAAAAATGTTAATCCGGATATCAACGTGATGGAAGGACTTGTGGTAAGCGGTGATCAGTTTATCGCAGAGCAGTCTGTCAGAGAGCATCTGATCCGGGATTTCCACGGCGACTGTGCAGAGATGGAGGGTGCCGCCATCGCACAGGCAGCTTATCTGAACAAACTGCCGTTTGTGATCATCCGCGCAATTTCCGACAAGGCAGATCATTCCGCACAGATGGACTATCCGACCTTTGAAAAGCAGGCGGCAAAGCACTGTGCAAAGCTGGTATCTGCATTCGTCAAAAGCTATCAGGCAAAGTAAAAGACAATAATGGATAAAAGGGGGTACACATATGTATACACCAAATGACAAGCGTTACGACAATATGATCTATACCCGCTGTGGTAAAAGTGGTTTGAAACTGCCGAAGATCTCACTGGGCTTCTGGCAGAATTTCGGGTACCGGTCTGATTTTGCGAATATGGAAGAGATGGTACATACGGCATTTGATCTTGGTATCACACATTTCGATCTCGCCAATAATTATGGCAATCCATACAACGGCAGTGCCGAGGAGAATTTCGGCAGGATCCTTGACCGTGGGATGCGTCCGTTTCGTGATGAAATGTGCATCTCCACAAAAGCAGGCTATGAGATGTGGGACGGACCTTACGGCGACCGTAACGGTTCCCGCAAATATCTGATTGCTTCGCTGGATCAAAGCCTGAAACGGATGAAATTAGATTATGTCGATATCTTTTATCATCATGTGTATGATCCGGATACGCCCATGGAGGAAACTGCCTGTGCCCTTGACCAGATCGTGCGTCAAGGTAAGGCACTGTATGTCGGCGTCTCCAATTACAATAAAGAGCAGACAAAGCGGATGCAGGAACTCTTAACGGAACTTAAAACACCGTTTATTATCAATCAGCCGTCTTATTCAATGCTGAACCGTTGGATCGAAGAGGATGGGCTGGATGAATATGCTTACGAAAGCGGGATTGGACTTGCGGTATTCTCCCCATTATCCCAGGGCTTTTTAACAGACCGGTATTTAAACGGGATCCCGGCTGATTCCAGGATCGGTAAGGGCAATACATGGCTTGGTAACCAGCTTGACGATGCGATGCTTACCCGCTTAAATGCACTCAATCAGATTGCAAAAAGCAGAGAACAGACGTTGTCTGAAATGGCATTGTCATGGTGTCTGTCCAATAAAGCGGTTACAACAGTGCTTGCCGGTGCAAGCAGTCCGGCGCAGATCAGGACAAACACAGCATGTCTGAAACATCTTGATTTTACCGATGAGGAACAGGCGCAGATCCGTGCCCTGCTGTAACAGGAGGAATGAGAATGTTTGATTTTTTGAGTCATCTCGGGAAGAATAAAGAACTTGATGCACTGATGCAGGAGATTGATTCCAATCTTGCGAACAATTATAAGGATGCCGCACAGGAAGCACTTGCCCGGTTTGAACAGAAGATGTGCGACCTGACGGCGCAGGGGAGCTTAAAGCCGAAAGCTCAGAAGGAGTATGCCGATAAACTGGCTGTCTATAAGCAAACCCTCAAGGGCTTTTCGCATAAGGATCAGAAGCCATACTGGGAATCGAATTCCCGATAATATAAGTTATTTGCTTACCGCATTATGAATACAATTTTTAAACTCGCTTAAGCCTTACGGTCTAAGCGAGTTTTTGTTCCGGTATAGGAAAATGCTCGTAATGTAGTGTTCAAAGATCTGTTACTTATCTTTATCCGATCAGCTCATGCTTCTTTACAGCCGGAGCGATCGAAAGCTTCGGGTGGTATAAAGGGATCAGTGTTGCCTGCACCGCATGGTAAAGATCGGATTTCCCCGGCCATACCGTGTCAAGCAGCTTGTTATCGCGATCAAGCTGGTGAAACCATGAGCCTGTCTTATGATCCCAGACAATCTCATCGAGATACTGAAGAAACATGCTGTAATCCTCGGCATATTCTGCTTCGCCGGTTACATGCCAGAGGACAGATGAGGTGTTGATCGCTTCTGCAAGAGTCCAGTGCATCCGGTCATGCACCACAGGCTTTCCTTTCCAGTCTGTGGTATAGACAAGTCCCGGCGCACCGTCAACATTCCAGGCATCGGTTACGGCACGGCGGTATAACTTCTTTGCGGCAGTCAGATAGCTGGCAGCCTCTGTAGTGCTGTCCGAAAAAGTGGACAGTGCCCACTGCGAGATCAGTCTCGCCCACTCGATACCATGTCCCGGTGTCGCGCCGTACGGCTTAAACGGATCGTCCGGATGATCCTTGTTGCATTCTAAATCTGCCTCCCAGGAAGACGTAAAATGTTCCGGGATACGCCAGTCATTCTCATCAGCCCAGCCGATCACATGATCAATGATGCGTCCGGCACGCATACGGTATTTTTCATTACCGGTGACGTCCGCAGCCGAAAGAAATGCTTCTACCGTATGCATATTGGCATTTAAGCCACGGTAATCATCAAGCTTTGTAAATTCTGTATTCCATGTATCACAGGAAAGTCCCTCTGTTTCATTCCAGAAGTATTTATCATAAATAGCCAGTGCATCCTGAAGAAGTGAATCGGCCTGATCGATTCCTGCAAGCACACCGGAGGATGCAGCAAGAATAACAAACGCATGTGCATAGCACTGCTTGTTCGGAAGAATGGAGCCATCTGCAGTAAGTCCCGCATACCAGCCACCGTTTTTGTCATCGTGCAGTTCCCCGCAAAGTCCTTTGATCGCAGCGGATGCAAGTTCTTTACTGCCCGGATGTGAAAGAAAACTTCCGAGACAATATACATGCGCCATGCGGCTTGTGATCCATGTTTCACGGTTTCGTGTTTTCCATGGGGTTCCGTCATCGCCAAGATAATAAGAACTTCCCTTCGAAGAAGGAAACTTGTGCCCAAAGGACAGAAGCTCATTTCGTGCCTTTTTTAAAAAGTCGCTATTCTGCGCAGTGTCAATTTGATATTTCCTCTCCATATTCATAGTACTCCTGCCTTTCTGTATGCCTTGTATTTTGCTGCTTCTTATTATACGTTTCTTACCATGAAATCTCAATCATTGATTTTTGGATAAAGTGTATTATAATAGAATTGTTCCCTGTTCTGGGAAGAGTGCGGAGTAATTTCATTTACTTTGTATAACCGGCATCTCTGTTTTATTTATATTTAGAAGAGTGCAGGAGGAATGCGCGGTTGCAGGGGACATTTACTATATGATGACAGGTGAAGGAAGCTCTGAAAGCGGCAGTCTTTCATGCCTTTGTGCTGATCCTGGCAGCCTTTGCAGCTGCCGTTAAGATCGACACGTTTGCGTACCTGCCGGTGCAGGATTTTGGCAATGCATTCTCCACCTTTGTGGCACAGAATTACGGTGCCGGCAACAAAGACCGTATCCGCCTTGCTTCGTGTTGCTTTGGCATACCTGTTCTCAAGCTTTATCGGCGTGACCGGAATCTGGATCTCGATTCCGATCGGATGGATTCTTGCAGATATTGTCGGGATTTTGTACATGTCTGTTGAACAAAAACGTCTTGACATATCCTGATACGCCCGTTATACTGATTTTAATTTAATAAACACGCATGTAAGGGGAGTAATTTAAATGCATTGTCAACAATCTCGGCGCACGCGCCTGGTGATGCATACCGCTTAATATTTGTTCGGTTATGAGACTTTTCATGCAGAGTCAGATCATTTAATGGATCTTATTCTGCATGAGAGGTCTCATTTTATTTTACAAAACTTTATCAGAAAGGGAGAGGTAAAAAGATATGAAAAACTGGTATCAACAGACAACGTCGCAGGTTCTTTCCGAAGTGGAGACGACCATGGAGGGACTCGCCGGAAGTGAAGCGGATAACAGGCTGTGGGAACACGGTCTAAATACGTTAGACTGTGCGAAACAAAAAAGTCTGCTCCGCGTTTTTGGTGAGCAGTTTGCCGATCTGCTTGTCATTATTCTGATCATTGCAGCGGTCGTATCGGCGATATCCGGCAATCCGGAAAGCACGGCGGTTATTATCGTCGTTCTGATCCTGAACGCAGTGCTTGGAACCGTACAGTACAGCAAAGCCCGCAAATCCTTGAACAGTCTGAAAAAGCTTTCGTCCCCGTCTGCCAAAGTGCTCCGGGACGGCATTAAAACAGAAATTGACGCCCAGAATATTGTTCCGGGTGATATTCTTTTACTGGAGGCCGGCGATCTTGTGGTCGCAGACGGACGTATCCTGAACAATTATTCCCTGCAGGTCAATGAGAGCTCTTTAACCGGAGAGTCCACCAATATCGATAAGGAAGAAACTGTTTTAACCGGTGAGGCCGCTCTCGGGGACCGGATCAATATGGTCTATTCCGGCAGTCTTGTCACCTACGGAAGAGCAGAGGTCATTGTCACTGAAACCGGTATGGACACCGAGATGGGAAAGATTGCCCGTCTCATGAATGACACCGGCGAACGCAAAACACCTCTGCAGGTCAGTTTAGACCGCTTCAGCGGAAAGCTTGCCATGGCGATCATGGTGATCTGTGTCCTTGTTTTCGGACTGAGCCTGTACCGTGGAAGCGGGCTGTTAGATTCACTGTTATTTGCTGTTGCGCTTGCTGTTGCGGCGATCCCTGAGGCACTCGGCTCGATCGTCACGATCGTTCAGGCGATGGGAACACAGAAAATGGCAAGGGAAAATGCGATCATCAAGGATTTAAAAGCCGTAGAAAGCCTTGGCTGTGTATCTGTGATCTGTTCAGATAAAACCGGCACACTGACACAGAATAAGATGACGGTACGCCAGCTTTTCGCGGATAAGAATGTATATGCTCCATCGGAGCTTTCCAAAGAAAATCCGGTTCACAAGCTGCTTCTTCTCAATGCTGTTTTAAATAATGATTCTGATATTATTGACGGACAGGGGATTGGTGACCCGACCGAATATGCACTTCTTGAAATGTCTGATCAGGTTCGCCACGACTATCCGGAGCTGCGCCGTCAATATACAAGACTGGAGGAAATCCCGTTTGATTCCGACCGTAAACGGATGAGCAGCCGCTATCTTGTAGAGGATCAAAACCTTGTCTTTGTAAAAGGTGCTTTAGATACCATGACGGATCGCATCGTAAAGGTTGCCACTTCACACGGCGTGGTTCCCTTTGATCATACAGAGGCTGAGAAGCTTTTTGAGATTAATAAGTCCTTTTCAATGCAGGGACTTCGTGTTCTTGCATTTGCCTGTCGCGAACTTCCCGATGATACCGCACTGACACAGGAAACAGAGCGTGATCTGATCTTTCTCGGTCTTGCCGCAATGATCGATCCGCCGAGAGAGGAGTCCGTTAAGGCGGTAAAGGACGCTGATTCCGCAGGTATCCGCACTGTCATGATCACAGGCGATCATCGTATTACTGCCACAGCCATTGCCAGACAGATCGGTATTTTTAAAGAGGGAGATCTTGCCGTTACCGGAATGGAATTAGACCATATGGATGATAAGGAGCTTGCGGATAAGATCGAACAGATCTCGGTTTATGCGCGCGTTTCCCCGGAAAATAAGATCCGGATCGTTGATGCATGGCAGCAAAAGGGAAAGATTGTTTCCATGACCGGAGATGGTGTCAACGATGCTCCGGCACTTAAAAAAGCAGATATCGGCGTTGCCATGGGAATCACCGGCACCGAGGTTGCCAAAGATGCCGCTTCAATGATTCTCGGGGACGATAATTTCGCCACGATCATTAAAGCCGTTGCAAACGGACGCAATGTTTACCGCAATATCAAAAATGCGATCGGATTTCTTCTGTCCGGCAATATGGCCGGGATCCTTGCCGTGCTCTACACCTCACTGGCAGGGCTTTCGATTCCGTTCGAGCCGGTACATCTTCTGTTTATCAATCTATTGACCGATTCGCTTCCGGCACTGGCGATCGGCATGGAACCGCCGGAGAAGGATCTATTAAAAAGCAAGCCGCGTGACCAGAAGGAAGGAATTTTAACGCGAGCCTTCTGTGTCCAGATTTTGGGACAGGGTATTCTGATCGCGATCGCAACCATGATCGCTTACCATTACGGATACCGTACCGATCATATGACCGCAATGACTATGGCATTTTCTACGTTGTCCCTGGCGCGCCTGTTCCATGGCTTTAATTGCCGCAGCCATCATTCGATCGTGCGGATCGGTTTTCGAAGAAACCGTTACAGTCTCTGGGCATTTGCCGCTGGCGTCCTGCTACTTGGTATCGTTCTGCTTGTTCCGGGCATGCACGGTATCTTCTCGGTGGCAAAACTGAACGTAACGGCATACGGCATGATCCTTTTGCTTTCCGCACTTCCAACCATCCTGATTCAGCTTGTACGGCTGCTTCGGGAGAATAATATGCACTAAGTTTTACATTCCCTTTACCGTATCACGATAGCAGATTTTACACGGAGCGTTTAAGATATATGAAAATAAATCAAACGAAAGAGGGAAATGATACTTGAAAAAAACATATGTAATCGACACCAACGTGCTGATACAAAATCCGGACGCCCTTCACTGCTTTGAGGATAATAATCTGATCCTGCCGCTTGTTGTGGTAGAGGAGTTGGATGGTCTGAAGAAAAACGAAGGTGAGAATGGCTCCAATGCAAGAAGTGCTGTCCGCGTTCTGGAAAGCTACCGTAACAAAGGAGATCTCTTAAAGGGTGTAAAGCTGGAGCAGGGCGGTACCCTCCGCATTGAGAAAAACTTTAAGGACGTAGAACTTCCACCGGATCTCCCGGAGGACAAAGCCGATAACCGCATTCTAAAGGTCTGCCTAGGTCTTTTTCAGCAGCGAAAGCGCGGTCAGCAGATCGTTCTTGTGACCAAGGATATTGTGCTTCGTCTGAAGGCACAGATCCTTGGACTGCGCGCAGAGGACTTTACCACGGAACAGATCTCCGAGGATGACAATATGTATCTTGGCAGGTCACAGGCATACATTCCGGAGGATCAGGTAAAGCTCTTCAAAAAGCACGGAGCCCCGTTAGACGTTCTTTATATATCAGATGAAAATGGGAAAACAAGTCCGGTCGAAGCGGCAGAAAACGAATTTCTGATCCTTACTCCGGATCAATCCTCCGGAAAGACATTACTTGGCAGGGTGACCGGTCAGAAGGTCGTACCTTTACGCTATAAGAAGACAAAGCCCTATGGGATAAAACCGCAGAATCTGGGACAGTATTTTATGCAGGAGGCACTGATGCTTCCGGCAAAGGAAATCCCTCTTGTGATCATCAAGGGCATGGCCGGAACCGCCAAAACCTTCTATTCGCTTGCCGTCGGCATGGAAAAGGTGTACAACAATCCGTCGGGAGAATACCGGCGCATCATCGTGTGCCGTCCAAATGCACAATTTGACGATGACATCGGCTTCCTTCCGGGCGGAGAGAAAGAAAAGATTGCGCCGCTGATGCGTCCGATCATAGATAATCTGGAGCAGATCCTGGATTCCGATGAGGAGAACCGCTACGAGGACGAAGAAGCACTTCGGGATAAAATCCAGGAAATCTTTGAACGTGGGATCATCCGGACCGAAGCACTGAATTTTATCCGTGGTCGTTCGATCGTTGGTACTTATCTGATTATCGATGAGGCACAGAATATGACACCCAATCAGGTAAAGGGCATCATCACACGCGCCGGCAAGGGGACAAAGATCATCCTGCTGGGCGATCCGATGCAGATCGATAAGCCGTTTCTGGATGAGAAAACAAACGGACTCAGCTACGCAGCAAAGTACATGAAGGGCAGTCCTTACTGCTGTCAGCTTACCTTATCGGCAGAAGAGTGCGAACGCTCCGCGCTTGCCATGGACGCGATCACGCGGTTATAACAAATCAGAGAGAACGGTGATAAATCCAATGAAATATAAAGAAATCAAAAAAGACAGAGAATTAAGAGAATATATCGCCCGCGGCAACGAAAAGTTAGGTGTCATGGGTTATACCGATCATTCCGAAAAGCATTGTATTCTGGTCGCTGAACGGGCAGGAATGATCCTGAAGAAATTTGAATATCCGGAGCATACGATCGAGCTGGCAAAGATCGCCGGCTTTATGCACGATATCGGCAATTGCGTCAACCGGAGCCACCACGCGGAATATGGAGCACTGCTTGCCAATGAGTGGATGAAGAAAACGGATATTTCCATGGAAGACCGCATTCAGATCATGTCCGCGATCGCAAGCCACGATGAATCAACCGGCAGTGCTTTCGATGCATTATCCGCAGCACTGATCCTCGCCGATAAGACTGACGTCCGCAGAAACCGCGTCCGCGACAAGGAGCGTGCCGCCTACGATATGCACGACCGTGTTAATTTTGCCGTGACAGAGTCTCATTTCAAGATCAGTCTTCCCAAGAAACAGATTTCCCTAAACCTGCAGATTGATGAAAACATCTGTACCATGTACGAATATTTTGACATTTTCCTCGGACGGATGCAGATGTGTCGGAAAGCTGCTGATATTCTCGGTGCGCGCTTCCGCCTGACCGCCAACGGGAGCAAGATTTTATAAGCATATCCAATTCTTAATATTTCTGGAATTTTCCATGATTAATTTGTAAATACTATTGACAGGGGTTTTGTATATGTTAGAATGTAGTTATTGATACTACATGGAATAGAACATGTAAACTGTGTCGTAAAGAAACAAAAACCTTTTGGAAAGAGTGAGGAATGATTATGCAATTCCAGATTATCAGCGACGGATCTTGTGATCTGACAATGGAGTTAAGAGAGAAATATAATATTCAGGTGGTACCGTTTTATGTATCCTTCGACGGCGAGAACTATCAGAAGGAGATTGATGAGATCGGTATCCGCGATGTCTATGAGCGCATGGTGACAGAGCCGGATGTATATCCGAAAACGTCTCTGCCGTCCGTTCAGAATTTTGTCGATGCGTTTCTGCCACATGTCAAAGAAGGCAGAGCTGTTATCTGCATGACGATCACCAGTACCTTAAGCGGTGCTTACAATGCCGCAGCCAATGCAAAGGAAATCGTGCTTGAGGATTACCCGGAGGCGAAAATTACCGTGATCAATTCTCTGGAAGCAACGGTTTCACAGGGAATTTATGCAATCGAGGCAGCAAAGATGCGGGATGCAGGTTATTCCTATGAGAAGACCGTAGCCGTACTGACCGGAGAGATGATGGACCGCGGGCGCATTTTCTTTACCGTGGGAGACTTAACATATCTGCAGCACGGCGGCAGGATCGGCAAGCTTGCCGGTATGGCTGGTTCCATGCTGCGTTTAAAGCCGATGATCACATTAAAGGACGGATCGATTGATTCCTCCGGTGTGGCACGCAGCCGTAAGAAGTCCATGGCAAAGATTCTCGAATTATTAAAGCAGTATTTTGAGGAGAACAACGATGATCCGAAGAATTATATTTATTCCTTGGGCTTTGGCTATGATGAGGAAGAGGGAAAGCAGTTTAAGAAGCTCCTCGATGAAGAGCTTCAGTCGTTTGGCGTTACTGAGCCGTCACATCTTGTCCAGATCGGTGCAACAATCTGTGTTCATACCGGTCCATATGCAATCGGCGTCGGTGTCATGAAAAAGTACGACGCATGTGCTGAGGCAGCTCTTTCCGAGGAGGAAAGCCTGAAACAATACACTGCATAGTTTGATTTGTTAATGTTGATATCCCAGGTCTGAGATATATCGCCGGCCTGGGATTGTTTTATGATATAGGAAAATGCTCGTAACGTAAAATCTCATTTTGGTTTGAGATTTTTTCCGGTTTATGGTATTCTTAGGAGTGCCTTATCCGTGTCCTTCGCACACACACCGGGCACAGACATATATATACAGAAAATGTGTGCAGAAATGAGGAATAAAATGAAGATTACAGAGGTATTAAAATCCGATAAAGTAACATTATCCATGGAGGTATTTCCGCCGAAGACAACGACAGCAGCCGAGAAGGTTAACGAAGCCGTGCGCGATATCGCTGCACTTAAGCCGCATTTTATGAGCGTTACATATGGTGCAGCCGGTGGCGGCACCAGCAAGTATACGATCCAAATTGCCAAGGATATCAAGGATGCCTACGGTGTTAATTCTCTGGCGCATCTGACCTGTCTTTCTTCGACAAAAGAGACGGTCGAAAAGCAGATCACGTTGATGAAGGAAGCAGGCATTGAAAACATTCTGGCTCTGCGTGGTGACATTCCAAAGGAGACGGAGTTTCCGTTACCGGGACAGTTTCATTACGCTGCTGAGTTGGTTCGTGAGATCAAACGTATCGCACCGGAAATGTGCATCGGCGGCGCATGTTATCCGGAGGGGCATCCGGAAGCAAACTCCAAGGCAAAGGATATTCTCCATATAAAGGAAAAGGTAGATGCCGGTTGTGAATTTCTGACGACACAGATGTTTTTTGACAACTCCATTTTCTATAATTATCTGTATCGTCTTCGCGAAGCGGGTGTCATGGTGCCGATCATTGCAGGTATCATGCCGATCACCAAGAAGAATCAGGTTGCACGAAGCATCCAGCTTTCCGGCAGCTGCGTGCCGGCACGTTTTAAATCGATCGTAGACTGGTTCGGAGATGAACCGGCGAAGATGAAACAGGCTGGTATCGCTTACGCAACGGACCAGATCATCGATCTGATCGCCAATGGCGTAAAGCATATTCATGTTTATACAATGAATGATCCGGAGGTCGCAGCCGGCATTCAGCGTAATCTGTCCGAGATCATCGGTTAATTTTCAGCATACAATGCATATTTATAAATAAAATGGACATTGCCCGGAAAAGAGGAATAGTATGATTCATAACATTATTGACTGCATCGGTAACACACCGATGATCAGCTTAAAGGAGTCCACCGGCTGTAATATTTATGCCAAGGCAGAATTTTTAAATCCCGGCGGCAGCATCAAGGACCGAGTTGCCAAAAACATGGTCGAGCAGGCAGAAAAGGACGGTATTTTAAAGCCGGGAATGACGATCGTGGAACCAACCTCCGGCAACACCGGGATTGGTCTTTCCTTAGTCGGTGTGCGGAAGGGCTATGAAGTCATCATTGTCATGCCGGAGAATATGAGTGAGGAGCGCAAAAAGATCATACAGAGTCTCGGCGCTAAGCTTGTGCTCACCCCGGCAAAGGAGAGCATTGGTGGGTCTGTTGCCAGAGCACAGGAGCTTTTACAGGAGCTTGGCGATAGAGGCTTTATGCCACAGCAGTTCGAAAATCCGGCAAACCCGGACATTCATTATCAGACGACGGCACCGGAGATCTATGAAGAGTTAAACGGCAAGGTCGACATTTTTGTGGCAGGACTCGGAAGTGCCGGAACGCTTCAGGGCATCGGTCGTTACCTGAAGGATCATAATCCGAAGGTTAAGGTCATTGCGGTAGAGCCCAAAAACGTTTCCGCCTTGCACGGTGACAAACCGGGCATCCATCAGATCCAAGGCATCGGCGACGGATTTATTCCGGCTGTTCTTGATACCTCGCTGATCGATGATGTTGTGGAGGTATCCGATGAGGATGCGATTGCACGGACGAGACAGCTTGCCCGTGTACAGGGACTTTTATGCGGCACATCTTCCGGAGCCAATATCTGGGCATGTGAGAGAATGGCTGAAAAATACGGCAAAGACAAGGTGATTGCTACGGTTCTTGCCGACCGCATGGAACGTTATTTTAGTACAGGACTTCTTGGATAAGAAAATGAAAAGCTGGCAGATAGCATTATGTATCTGTCAGCTTTCTTACAAACATGAAAAAAGCAATTCTATTTGTGACAAAAGATAGATAATCACAGAAACGGAGGAACATTATGGATAACGAACGATTAGAGCAGCAGATGGCATTTTGTCTGGAGATCGACAAGGAGAAATTTATCGGCAGACAGACGTATCTGACCGGAGCCGTCCGCAGGGAAAACGACGCAGAACATGCGTGGCATATGGCAATCATGACAATTCTTTTGAGTGAATACGCTAACGAAGAGATCGATGTTCTGCGCACTGTCACGATGCTTCTGATCCACGATCTTGTCGAGATCGACGCAGGAGATACCTACGCTTACGATGAGGAGGGCAAGAAAACGCAAAAGGCGCGCGAGCTTGCCGCAGCCGACCGGATCTTTCAGATACTTCCACCGGATCAGGGAAAGAAATTCCGCGAGATCTGGGAAGAATTTGAAGCCCAGAACACGCCGGAATCCCGCTTTGCAAGAACCATGGACAATCTGCAGCCGATGATGTTAAATAATGCGACAGACGGCAAAAGCTGGGCTGACCGCGGGATCCGGCTAAGCCAGATCCTTGGGCGCAACCGCAATACCGATAAGGGTTCAGAGGCACTCTGGGAATACGCCAAAGAAAACTTCCTGCAGCCGAACCTTGACAAGGGACGCATCGTAGAAGATGTCCCATTAAACGGACAGAATACTAATTAAAATATAATTTCCGGTACCGGTTCAGACATGCTGCGATTTCCTGACGACGCGGCATGGCAAGACCGGAACGGACATATTCTTTATCATACAAAGCACTTAAGCCTTTGGAGGCAGTCAGTGCTTCGACATCATCCAGAAGCTGTGGAACCGTTCTTGATCCGTTCATACGGTTCAATTCCAGATATTTCAGGGCATAAGCAAGTGCATTTGTCTGCTCCGGATCGATCAGCTGTTCCAGATAGCGCAGTTCGATTGCGTCCTTTGCAAGCAGCATTTCATTGGTCCCCATCGTTTTCATTTTGAGACGGGGATCTTTTTTTAATGCCTGATTTGCCTTCGGTGCACGCATATTGTCTGAGACAGGGAAGTGTTCCTGCTGTTTGAGTGCCGGATAAGAGGCAGCCGCTTCTCTGGCACGCTCTGTAATATCATACGGAACATATTCCTTCATCTGAATGATCGTATCTGCAATCCCGAAAAATGAGCCGGAGCTTCCGGCAACGATAATGGAAGAGACGCCAAGATCGTCATACATACTGCGCACTCGCTCGATAAACGGCGTGATCGGCTCCTCCTCGCGGCAGATCACCTTCTGCATCAGCTCATCGCGGATCATAAAATTCGTGGCAGAGGTATCCTCATCAATTAAAAGCAGCTTAGAGCCGCTTTCCACAGCCTCCATCAGATTTGCCGCCTGCGAAGTGCTTCCACTGGCATCCTCCGTGGAGAAATGAACGGTGTCCTTTTTATTTGGCAGATGATTGATAAACGGAGAGATGTCCGTATTGGAAATACTTCGTCCGTCCTCCGCACGAAGCTTCCATGCACTCGGATCCGTGATCACATATTCTCTGCCGTCTCCGGCGATATGGTTATAAACACCCATCTCCAGTGCCTGCAAAATCGTCGATTTGCCATGATAGCCACCGCCGACAAAAAGTGTGATGCCCTTCTTGATCCCCATACCGGTGACCGGACCGTGGTATGGGAGAGTAACGGTCACCTTACAGGCTGCCGGACTTTGAAACGGCACAGCACCCTTCATTGGGCGGTCAGAGATTCCGCTTTCTCTCGGAAGCACCGAGCCGTCTGCAAGAAATGCTGCCAGTCCCTGTTCACTCAAATGCTCCCTGATAAACTGCTGGTCACGGGCAAGCTCGATCGCCGCCTTCAATGCATTTTTGTTAAGTCTGTCATAAAACAATGCGATTTGCGCTGCCTCCGGCACAAACTGAAACAGCATTTTAACAAGCTCCCCTGCATTGACACTACGCCCGTTCGCCGGAAAACCTGCCTCAAACCGAACCGTCACCGAGCCGTCTGCCGACACCTCACAGGCGGTGCGCTCAAGCACCTGCTGTCCGCAGTGCGATACCGATAAAAGGCCGCTTTTACCGGAGCCCTTTGCCTTAAAGCTAAACGGTGCCAGTGCCTTTCCAAAGCATCTTGTCAGATGATCCTGCAGCGTAATCCTGGAAATATCATCCTGATAATAATCCTTCGGAAAACCTGCCTTATGTCCATCAACATGCACCGACAAATGAGATGGAGACGCAAACGGATCTCCCTGCACATGATCGATGGACAATACATGATCTTTAAACTGATATCTGCCGCGAAGTCCCTTATAACCGGGATATCCACGATGATCGATCGCCAAAATATCTTTCTTAAGTTCTGCACTGCTTTTCATAATCTGTCACTCCATTTCTTAAATATTACTGAAAAAATCATAAACGATCCCAATATAATTTGCAATAAAAAGCCCCTTGTGTTACTCTAAATAAATGATTAAAGCATATCATACTTAATCATATCAATTTGTATTAAGGAGAACAATAGAATGATTGAACAAAACATATTAAATGCCATGCTTCAGACAGGACTTTTAGCAATTACGATCCCTGTCGTACTTATTGTTGCATGGAAGATGTATACCAAGCGCAGTCTCGTTCCGTTCTGGGTTGGTGTGATGGTATTTATCGCATTTTCCAGAATGCTGGAAATGATCCCGCATTCCCTTTTTCTTTTATCAAGTAACCCGGTATCAAAAGCGATCAACGGTAATGTTGTTTTATATGTGATCTATGCGGCAACGGTTGCCGCACTTTTTGAGGAGACCGGACGTTATCTTGCATTCCGCTTTGTACTGACAAAGCATCCGAATAAGGAGACGGCTGTCACATATGGTATCGGTCATGGCGGTATTGAGTGCATTCTTGTGCTTGGTGTTACTTATATTCAGTATTATGCGTACGGACAGCTTATTAACAACGGTTCCATGGACAAGATGCTTTCTGCCTACAAGGACAGCTCACAGTCTGTGGATGCATTAAACCAGCTGATCACCAATATCAAGGGGGTAACACAGATGACCTGCTATATGGCAGATCTCGAGCGTATCTCTGCAATGATGGTGCAGGTCGCATTATCGATCCTTGTTTTCCAGGCAGTCTATGTTGCCGGCAAGAAATATATGTACTGGGTTGCCGTGGCACTTCATTTTCTGATGGATGTACCGGCTGCATTGTATCAGAAGGGTGTTCTTAAGCTGTTACCGACAGAGATCATTCTGTTTGTCTATGCAGCGCTTGTCCTTGCACTCGGCGTGAAGATATATCAGGGCTTAAAGACCGGCGGCACGCCTGCAGATGTTCAGAAAAAGAAAAACCAAAAGGCATTCAGTGAAATTGCCAATGGAAATTATAAATCTGCAGGAGCACAGGATCACAAGGATGATCATTGACAATAATAACAAGAAAACAGTATCATAAAAGACGGACTATATTTTCATAATTGAGAAATTATAAATACAGAAGAAGGATAATTTTAACTATGTTTCGGAAATATTTTAAATTGACACAAAAACGAATGGCTTTTTTTGCCATATTAATGATTGCAATCTTTGCATTGCAGTATTTTTTAGTGGGATCGCTTGTATCCCTGCAGCAGGTAACCACAGAGGCAGGCAACAGTAACAGTGCCGTGATCGGTATTCTGCCGGACACAGAGGTGATCCGCCAAAAGTTCTGTTTCGACCGCAGAGTCGTTTTAAATTCATTCTCCATCAGCTTTGGTTCCTTCAAAAAGAACAAGGTCGGAGATACGCTTCACATTCAGGTGATGGACGGCAACAATGACGTTGTATTCAGCGAGGATGTTGACGTGAAGGATATCACGCCGAACGCAGAATTTGTTGTTAATATGGATCATGCCGTTGTCATTCCAAAAGGAGTTACATGCTGTATCCGTATGACCTGTAGCAGCGAGAATACACCATATGCACTGATTCCAACCGTCAATACGACCAACCGGACAGATCCGAATACCTATATGTCGACGTTGAAGATGCAGACGCATGCCAAGTCTATGAATATCTCATATTCCTACAGCTACCGTCAGCTTTTCCCGATGGTGGTCTTTGTACTTGAGATCCTTGTGCTGTTTGTGATTGTCTTCGAGCGTATGACAGAGTATTCCACACGATACTACAAGATGCGTCAGAAGGAGCTTAAACACAGCAAAAAGCATAAGCGTACCACAAGAAAGTCACCGCGTAATTTTGTCAAATGGGTTCTGAGTGAGCCGAAGGTTTTACTGACCGCGCGGATACTGATCATTATTTTTAATCCGTTATTCCTGGCATCCATGCTGGAAATGATGAACGGTACGTTCTTAACGATTCTGCCGAATGTATGGCTGTTTACATGGCTGCTTTTAGGTGCGGTTGAATTGTTGTTTACAGCATTGATCGGTAACGCCGGCATTGCCATGCTTGTGATGGATCTTTTGCTGTTCCCGATCGGACTTGCAAATCTATTCATTATGAATGTCCGCGGAACACCGTTTCTTCCGGCAGATATCCTCGGTGTAGCGACAGCGACAGAGGTAGCTTCCACCTACACCTTCTCGCTTACACCTGCACAGTTTGTAGTGCTTCCTGCATTTGCAATCTGGTGTATCTTAATCTTCCGGACACGCAGGAAGGGAATAAAACGCCCGATTCCAAAGAAACTGATCCGCTTTGCCGCTACGGTTGTACCGGGCATCGCGATCATTGCTGTATTATACAATACAAACATTTTGCCGGCATGCGGTATTCAGGATAATGTATGGAACAAGATTTCTTCCTGCAAGGCCAATGGATTTTATATGAATTATTTCATCAATTTGCATTATCTGCGCGTATCGACACCATCCGGTTACTCCGAGGACAAGGTTTCCGATATCCTGAAGGAAGCCGACTCTACCCGGACAACCACAGGATCGGATACCACAGCCACCACATCGGTACCTCTGACTGACGGCAAAGGAACCACACAGAAGATGGCCACCAACGCCTCCTTCACGAAAAACACTTCGCTGAACGGCAAAAAGCCAAACATCATCCTGATCATGAATGAGAGTCTGGCAGATTTTTCTCTGGTGGGAGATGTGCGCTATAACAGAGATCCTCTGTCTTATATCCACAGCCTCACAAAGAACACGATTAAGGGAAGAGATTATGTATCCGTCTTTGGTGCCGGCACCAGTAATTCCGAATTTGAAGCCATGACCGGCAACACCATGGCATTCTTCCCGAGTGGCTGTAACGTTTATCAGCAGTTTATGCATAACTCCACCTTCTCACTGCCATCTTATCTGAAGGAGCAGGGCTACAGCTGCAAAGCAGTCCACCCGAGCAGTGGTGCAAACTGGAACCGTATTGCCACCTATAAGAGTATGAAGTTTGATGATTTTATCACGATCGATGACTTTAAGAAGCCGGAGTATGTCCGTTATATCAGCGATAAGGAAAGCTACAAGAAAGTCATTGAGCTTTACGAGAACAAGGGTGATAAGCCGCTTTATCTGTTCGATATGACGATTCAGAATCACGGCGGTTATCTGACGAATACGAACTGGAAAACACCTGTATATGTGGAGGGCTCTTATTATACCGAGGCAAAGGAATACCTCTCAGCAACACATGTTTCCGATCAGGCATTCCAGTATCTGCTCAATTATTTTTCCAAGCAGACCGAGCCAACGATCATCTGTATGTTCGGCGATCATTTTCCGTCAATCGAGACCGCCTTTTATGAAGAGCTGCTTGGCAAACCTCAGAGCGAATGGGACCTGGAGGATATCCAGAAGCGTTATGCCGTTCCGTTTATTATCTGGGCAAACTACGATATTGAAGAAGAGCAGAATGCTGTAATCAGTAATAACTATCTCGAAAATATGCTGTTAAAACAGGCAGGCATCGATCTGCCGCGCTATAACCAGTATCTTGAGAAGCTTTCTGCCGATATTCCGGCCATGAACGTCAATGGTTATATGGATACCGAGGGCAAATGGCATAATTACGACAGTGATGAAACCGATACGGTCAAGAAGCTTCTGGAGGATTACGAGATATTACAGTATGGCTATTACAGCGATATGAATAAAGATAAAATGAGTGAATTGTTTCAAATGAAGCATTAGATTAGAAAGGACAAAAGGCGTGGACAATCAGAACAGCAGAAAGATCGAGCAGCTCGCCGATCGCTTACGAAACGACAATAACAAAGATAATTTAAATCTTCTGGTTAAGGAGTTGGAGCAGGGTACACTCTACGTGCCTGCAGCCATTCCTCCTGGAACAGATCCGGCTCTGATCCGTCAGCTTATTTCCGGCTCCGGTATGGAGCAGGGGATCCCTGAGGGATTTTCTCCGCGTCCTGCCGTATTACAGAATGCGGAGGGCAGACGTTATCTTCCTGTATTTACAACACAGAAGCAGGCAGAGAAGGGAGACCAGCAGTTTCCTCTGCTTTTAACGATGCCATTTACAAGCTGTCTTGATCTGGTTGCCGCAGACGGCGGCATTTCCGGCGTGATCTTAAACGCTTTCGACCAGAATATTCCTCTGAATACAAAGGTTAACCGCAAGGCAAACGGTAACGGCGGTCAGTCTGCACCGCTCACAGAGACACAGCTTCATGCCATGGCTCGTCAGCGTGTGGAAGCAGAACTTCTTCCGAAGGCTCTTTTTGCCGGTAAGACGGATATGGTCGAACGTCTCCGTAAGGACTGTGCCACAGAGCTTTTAAAGTTGTATGAGCAGGCATATCCCAAGGAAATCGGTTGTCCGTATACAGAGGATGATTTTGATCTTCTTTCGATCAATGCAAGAGAGAATCTTTCTGTGATCCGTATCACGATGCCTTCCTCCCACATGTACGCCGGAATCTGTCCGGTTATTTTGCTGCGTTTTAATCCTCAGACGGAGGATCTGCAATATTTTGCTGTCGTAAAAGGAAACGAACAGGGTGAGATGCATCTGTTTGAGGCATTGCCGGATGGCACCAACCGCGACTGTGGTGAGGCACCGGAAGAGGGCAGTGAGCTTCAGTTTATGATCGATTACAGCGCAGAATAATACATAGTTGAAACGCATTTCGATTCGATATATAATAGGTGCAGATTATGGAAAGGCATGGTTAATACAATGAATAATAAGATTGCGGTACATCGATTTCTGGCTTTTGGACTTGCTGTGAGTCTGACCGTAACCGGAATAACCGGGTGTACTGTGGAGCAGGCGGACACTGCCGGCTCAGAGGAAGCTGCACAGAGCACAGCAAAGGAACAGGTATTAAAGGGACACAATGAAAATGAAGCTTCAAACCTCGGTGCCTGGGGACGAGCCATGGGTGCTGTCCTGATCTCAATCAATGATGGCAGTCCTTATTATTTCGGCGGCTATGATACCACGGATGCCAACGCAAAAGCAGCCAAAAGTATCTTACGTTCCAGCTGGAATATTTCCAACCGCAAACAGTTATTAAAGCAGATAGACGTACTTTACAATACCGGAAACCGCACAGATTATAAAAGAGAAGCACATGATCTGAACAAAATGTCCAAAGCCCAGCGCAAAAAGGCATTAAAGCAGGTCAGCGGTGATCTTAAGACACATTACGATAACCTTCAGTATATCTGGGATACCTGGGGCAACAAGGGACTTCTTGCCTGGGATCTGTGCCGCATTTCACATCTGGCACAGTGGGGCTATATCGCTGATTATATCAATCTCGATGAGGCGCAGGCTGTGTTGGAACCGGCTGCACTGCGGCTGCAGAAGAAGTTTGACAACTGGGATGACGTTGTGATAAACTGGCTCGACGGTTACGCATATGCAAGCTCTGTTCCGATCCGTTCCGTAGAGGAGACGGACTACACCAGCCGTAAGAATGTCTATGAGAAGCTTGTGGCAGATCAGAAGGAATCCGATCCTCTGTTCGATGACAATTTATTTCACACAGAGATCATTCCACTCGGAACCATTACCTACGATTCCCTGATGGATGAAATAAAACCTAAAAAGACAGCCCGGACAAAGGCTGTCATCAAGAAAAAGAAACAACAAGGGAAGGATAGTGAGGAAGTAACACAATGAATATTTATCTGATACGTCATGGCAGACAAAGCAGTTCTGACTGTAACGTAAATGTAGATCTTGCACCGGAGGGAGAACGACAGGCTGCCCTGCTTGGACAGCGCATGAAGCTTTATCCCGTTGATATTGTTTACTGCAGCGACCTGATCCGTGCCGAGCAGACCGCAAAGATCGCCTTTAGCGGACAGGAAAAGCTTCTTGACAATCTGCAGATTCGTCCGGGGCTGGCAGAGGTTGATTTCGGTGAGCTTACCGGTCAGCCGGATGCAGTTGTGAAGCGTTTTTATGCGGATTATTATCAGGAGCAGCTCGACCGTTTTGCCGAAGGACGCGTCCAAAAGAGCAATGCGCTGGATGAGGTGAATGAATTTATCGGAGATTTCTTTGTACCGACCGAGGAGATCTGGTATCCGCAGGGTGAAACAGGCGAGAGCGTTCTTGCAAGAGTTATGCCGATCATCCGGGAATGGATCGAATCCGAATATCAGAACATTGCTGTTGTGACACACGGCGGTGTGATCCGCATTCTTCTGACCGCTCTGTTTGGTGGTGATTTTGCAAAGAGACTGATGTTTGGAACCTCTCTCGAAAACTGCAGTATCACACAGCTTCACTATGACGAAGATCAAAACGGATTTTATCTGGATCGTTTTAATGATTATGCGCATCTGGAACAGGATCCGTCCCTGTTACGAAATCATTTTAAATAATCGGCATCGGCCGGAAAGGATATGAGGTACATATGGCAAGAATTATTTTGGCATCTGCTTCCCCGAGACGGAAGGATATATTAGAACAGGTCGGCATTTCCTGTGAGGTGATCCCAAGCAGCATCGATGAGGATCTGATTACGGCAGACAGCCCGTCAGCTCTTGTCGAAGCACTTTCCAAGGCTAAGGCAGAGGATGTTGCCGCACACTTTGAAAACGATTTTGTTGTGATCGGTGCGGATACCGTTGTGGTAAAGGACAGCAAGGTATTAGGAAAGCCCTCTAATGAGGCAGAAGCTCATAAGATGCTCCAGATGCTTCAGGGCAACCGTCATGAGGTTTTTACCGGGGTGACTCTGATCTCGGTCTCAGGCGGCAAGGGACTGATCGATACATTTCATGTCAGAACGATCGTTGATATGATCCCGATGACTCCGGAGCTGATCACATCCTATATCCAGACCGGTGAGCCGATGGATAAGGCAGGCGGCTACGGCATTCAGGGACGCGGAGCCGCATATATCCGTGATATTGCCGGCGATTTCTTCAACGTTGTCGGACTTCCGATCTCCACCGTATTATCCCGTCTGGAGCATATGGGCGTCAATCTTTACTAAATGACGACTTTATTTCGTGAGGCAGTGATCTGTTGCAGACAGAGCTTATCTGTCTTAAAATCATTTCATGAACGACAGGCAGTGATGCAGTTTGCACTCTGCCTTTTTCTGTGTTTTGCTATATTTTCCCGCTGTATATTTCAGGAGGCATTTTCGGAACGTCGTCTTTACGCCTGTGATTTTTGTTGCATAATCGTGGATGGAGGCGTATAATAAACAACGTTATGGTTTTATAATGAGAGATTTATATATCAATAAGAAGACATGATATAGGAGGTTTGACTATGATCAAAGTAGGAATTATCGGTTCAACAGGATATGCAGGACAGGAGATCGTGCGTATTTTACTTCGCCATCCGGAGGCTAAAATTGTCTGGTATGGCTCACGCTCCTATATCGATAAGCGATACAGTGAAGTATTTGGAAATATGTTCCGGCTCGTAGAGGACGTCTGTAAGGGAGAGAATATGCAGGAGCTTGCCGACCAGGTTGATGTTATCTTCACGGCAACCCCGCAGGGACTTTGCGGCTCCCTTGTCAACGAAGAAATATTATCCAAGGTTAAGATTGTCGATCTAAGTGCGGATTTCCGTATCAAGGATGTTGACAAATACGAGAAGTGGTACGGAATCCACCATGAGAGTCCGGACTTTATCAAAGAAGCTGTTTACGGACTGTGTGAGATCAACCGTGAGGATATCAAAAAGGCGCGTCTAATCGCCAATCCGGGCTGTTTTCCAACCTGCTCCGTTCTGTCTGTCTATCCCCTTGCCAAAGAGGGACTGATCGACATGAATACAGTTATCATCGATGCGAAATCCGGCACCTCCGGCGCCGGTCGTGGAGCCAAGGTTGCCAATCTGTACTGTGAGGTCAACGAAAGTATCAAGGCGTACGGTGTTGCTACACACCGCCACACACCGGAGATTGAGGATCAGTTAAGCTATGCCTCCGGTCAGGACGTTGTTATCAACTTTACCCCACATCTTGTTCCGATGAACCGAGGTATTCTTGTAACCGCATATGCTTCCCTGACAAAGGATGTTACATACGATGAGGTCAGAAGCATTTACGATAAATATTATAAAGATGAGTATTTTGTCCGTGTTCTTGATAAGGATGTGTGTCCGGAGACACGCTGGGTTGAGGGAAGCAACTTCGTTGATGTCAGCTTCAAGATTGATCCGAGAACCAACCGAATCATTATGATGGGCGCCATTGATAATCTGGTAAAGGGCGCCGCAGGACAGGCAGTACAGAATATGAATCTTTTATTCGGACTTCCGGAAAACACCGGTCTTACCATGCCTCCGGTATTCCCGTAAAGCAGACGCAAGATAAGGAGAGAGAAAATGAGTGTAGAAGAGAAAAGTGCATATATGAATGAAATCTTAGGAAAAGCAGAGACTCTGATCGAGGCTCTTCCGTATATCCGTGACTTTAATAATAAGATCGTCGTTGTCAAATACGGCGGAAGCGCGATGCTGGACAAAAAGCTCGAGGAGAGCGTGATTCAGGACGTTGCCTTGTTAAAGCTTGTTGGTATGCAGCCGATTATCGTTCACGGCGGCGGTAAGGAGATCAGCAAATGGATTGGTAAGGTCGGCAAGGAAACGGAATTTGTCGATGGTTTCCGTAAAACAGACAAGGAAACCATGGAGATCGCTGAGATGGTATTAAACCGTCTGAACAAGTATCTGGTTCAGATGATCGAACGTCTTGGTGTAAAGGCAGTCGGTATCTCCGGCAAGGACGGTGGTCTTCTGCAGGTAGACCAGAAAAAACCAAACGGAAAGGACATCGGATATGTCGGTGATGTCAAGAAGGTCGATACACTCGTGATCGATACACTGCTTGCCAACGATTTTATCCCGATCATCGCACCGATCGGTCTTGGCGAGGATGGTGAGACCTACAATATCAACGCTGACGATGCGGCATGTGCCATTGCCGGAGCACTTGGCGCTGAGAAGCTTGCATTCCTCACAGATGTTGAAGGTGTCTGCAAGGATCCAAAGGATCCATCCACACTGATCTCAGTTATGAGCCTTGACGATGCACGCAATCTGATTGCAGACGGTACGATCAGCGGTGGTATGCTTCCAAAGGTAACCAACTGTGTCAATGCAGTCAACGCCGGTGTCGGCAGAGTCCATATTCTGGACGGACGTATTGAACACTGCCTGCTTCTTGAGTTCTTTACCAAGAAGGGTATAGGAACCGCAATCATTGATACTGAGGGCGGATTATATGACAACGAACGTGCATAGCAATACATCAGCACCAGTATAATATTGATATGCCATCCACTCGGCATGGCAGGAACGGAGGATGATTATGGATATTCGGAAAGCTGACCAGCATTTTATACATACCTACAACAGAAGCACTACCTTCGTCAGGGGTGAAGGAATGTATCTGATCGATGACGAAGGAAAGAAATATCTGGACATGGGTGCCGGCATTGCCGTATCTGCACTCGGCTACAGTAACGAGGAGTACAAGCAGGGACTGAAGGATCAGGTCGATAAGCTGATCCACATCTCCAATCTCTACTTTAATGAACCTGCCGTAAAGGCGGCCAATTATCTCTGTGAGGCATCCGGAATGGATCGTGTCTTTTTCACCAACAGTGGAGCAGAAGCGATCGAGGGTGCGTTAAAGCTTGCCAGAAAATACGCACGCACCAAGAATCCGGACAACGGCGGCGAGATCATTGCGATGGAGCATTCCTTCCACGGTCGTACTATGGGAGCTCTTTCCGTCACAGGAACAAAGCATTACAGAGAACCGTTTGAACCGTTGATCGGCGGCGTTTCTTTCGCAGAATACAACAATCTGGACAGCGTAAAGGCTTTGATCACATCGGACACCTGTGCCATTATTATGGAATCCTTACAGGGCGAGGGAGGTATCCATCCGGCTTCTGAGGATTTTATGAAGGGCGTTCGTGCACTCTGCGATGAGAAAGGCATTCTTCTGATCCTCGACGAGATCCAGTGCGGTATGGGAAGAACCGGAAAGATGTTTGCATTCCAGCATTACGGTATCCTGCCGGATATCATAACCAGTGCAAAGGCACTCGGCTGCGGTGTACCGGTCGGCGCATTCGCAGCAAAGGAAGAGATCGCACAGGCACTTGTTCCGGGCGACCACGGCACCACCTACGGCGGCAATCCCCTTGCAACCGCAGCAGTCTGCAAGGTATTCGAGATTTACAAGAAGGATCATATTGTAGAACATGTCAATGAGCTTGCCCCATATCTGATCGATAAGCTAAATGCTCTTGCCGCAAAGCATTCCTGCATTAAGGATGTCCGCGGAATTGGCTTCATGCAGGGAATTGAGCTTGACGTACCGGCAGGAGAGATTGTAGGTGCAGCTTTATCAAAGGGACTGATCCTGATCTCAGCCGGAACCAATATTATCCGTATCGTTCCTCCTCTTGTTGCCGGGAAGGAGCATATCAACGAAATGTGTCGTATTTTAGATGAAATTTTTACGGAGAAAGGTATCTAAAACACTACCAGAAAAGCATATATCAATAGTGAGCCGAATGGCTCACTATTTTTTTGTACAGCAATATAGTAGGTCTGTCCGCCTTATTGCTGTATAAAAGTAATGGATACGGGAAAACTAACCAAAACGAAGGGAGGTTTTTCCATGTGGGGAATGATCATTTCACTGATATCCGGAATACTGATGAGTGTGCAGGGTGTCTTTAATACCGAGGTTACCAAGCAGACAAGTGTCTGGATCTCTGCCGCCTTTGTGCAGCTCACCGCACTGATCGTCTGCATTGCCGCCTGGCTTGTCACCGGAAGAGAGGGACAGATTGCCGGACTTATGCGTGTACATCCGCGTTATATGCTGCTTGGCGGCGTGATCGGTGCATTTATCACCTACACCGTGATCATCGGCATGAATCAGCTCGGACCGGCAAGAGCTGTTATGCTGATTGTCGCCGCACAGCTGATTGCCGCCTATCTGATCGAGCTGTTTGGTATGTTCGGGGTTGAAAAGGCAGGTTTTGACTGGCTGAAGCTTTTAGGAACCGCACTGTTTCTCGCCGGTATTATAATTTTTAAGAAAAATTAAGAAATTTTTAGGGTGGAGCTATTGTTTTTTTGGCAGGATTCGTTAGAATATAAATAGATTCGCATTTTATCATGACATATATCTGCTGCGATTTCATTCGTAGGAGGTATTATGAAACGACATACAATTATTACAATCATCATTTGTGCCTGTATTCTGGCGGCATCCGGTTTTCTTTATCTGAGGACCGGCACAGACGCCTCCGGAAAGGCACAGGAATGGGCATCCGGCAGGGTAAGTGAGTCACCGCCTTCTGCCTCAGAGACATCCGCTTCTGAGAAGAAGGAGACTGGCATTGGGGAGTGTACAGTCTATATCTGCGGTGCCGTGAAGCACCCGGGAGTTTATCGTTTACACGGGGATGCCCGTGTTTGTGATGCCGTAGATGCTGCCGGAGGTCTGAGCCGTAAGGCCGATGCTTTCGCAGTTAATCAGGCGCGTCTTCTGACAGACGGGGAACAGATCACAATTCCCCGCAAAGGAAAGAAATCTTCCACAAAGGGACGCACCGGCACCGATGACAAAGTATCCGGTCTTGTCAATATTAATCAGGCGGATCTTGCGGAATTGATGACGCTTGCCGGGATCGGCGAGGCGAAAGCACAGCTGATCATCGATTACCGTACCGAGAATGGAAGCTTTTCTTCCATCGAGGACATTATGAAGATATCCGGGATCAAAGAGGGGATTTATAACCGGATCAAAGATCAGATCACAATATAATAAATGAAAGGTTTAGGGGAAGCGTTATGGCGAGAAAGGTTCTGGTTGTTGACGATGAGAAGCTTATTGTAAAGGGAATCCGTTTCAGTCTGGAACAGGACGGAATGGAAGTGGATTGTGCCTATGATGGACAGGAGGCACTGGATTTGATCCACAAGAATGAATATGATGTCGTTCTGTTAGATGTCATGCTGCCGGTACTGACTGGTTTTGAGGTATGTCAGCAGGTACGGGAGTTTTCTGATGTGCCGATCATTATGCTGACCGCCAAGGGCGATGATATGGATAAAATCCTTGGTCTTGAATATGGCGCAGACGATTACATCACAAAACCCTTTAACATTCTCGAGGTCAAAGCCCGCATCAAGGCGATCATCCGCCGGAGTAGTGCAGGGCATTCCCATGACGAGAACCCGAAGCTGCTTACATATGATATTTTAAAGGTAGACTGTGACAGCCGCAGAGCCTATATTGATGAGAAGGAAGTAAATCTTACCGCAAAGGAGTTTGATCTTCTTGAGCTGCTCATGGTTCATCCGAATAAGGTATACAGCCGGGAGGAGCTTCTCAATACGGTCTGGGGTTATGATTATCCGGGCGATGTCAGAACTGTTGACGTGCATATCCGCCGTCTGCGTGAAAAAATCGAAAGCAAACCAAGCGACCCGAAGTATATACATACGAAATGGGGCGTCGGCTATTATTTTCAGAAGTAGCCTGGGCGACGTTCGCAAGAATAAACTATAGGCCTTAAGTGGCAGGGAAGGGTGCGCTTTGAAACAATTTCTGGGCAGAGTTCTGTATTTTCTGCGTAGTATGCGGGTACAGGTACTGATTGTATTTTTGATGATGGGACTGGTTCCCTTATATCTTTTTTCTATTATTATAACAAATGCATATGAATCCAGACTGGTGTCCCAGCGTGTCGATGAACTGCAGTCTTACGGAACCATGATCTCCAATCTGGTCGTTTCCTCCGGTTACCTGGTCGATCACGACAGCGAGGAGGTCAGGGAGGAGGTTGCACAGATTGCAGAGATCTATCAGGGACGCATTATTCTGGTCGATCAGAATCTTCGGATCATTCACGACACATATGGTCTTGAGGACGGCAAAACCGTTATTTCGACCGAGGTTGTCAAATGCTTCGGCGGCTCCGACGGCAAGTACATAAACGAACTCGGAGAGTATGTCCAGCTTACAATGCCGATCGTCAACTCCGGCAAGCAGTCGACCGATGGCGTTGTGATCATGAGCTTTTCCATGAAGAGCCTTCACATGATGGCAGATACCGTCAAGCGTAAGGTCTACATCGTGTTGTTGATCTTAACGATCCTTATCGTTCTCGGTGCCGTTCTTTATTCCACCCTTCTGGCACGTCCGCTCAAGCAGATCACGTCATCAATCAACGAGATCTCTCAGGGCGATATGAACGTCAAGCTGCATATGCATGGTTTCTCGGAGATCAGCAGTATTTCCGACTCCTTTAACCAGATGATTGATGTTATCCAGAATCAGGACACGGCGAGACAGGAGTTTGTATCAAACGTTTCCCATGAGTTAAAAACCCCGATCGCATCTATGAAGGTACTTGCTGATTCCCTGCTTTCCCAGGAAGGCATGCCGGAGGAAATTTACCGTGAGTTTCTGGGAGACATCACCAACGAGATCGAGCGTATGACCAAGATCATCAACGACCTTCTTTCCATGGTCAAGATGGACAAGAATACCTCGCAGATGGAGGTCGTCAACACCAGCATCAACGATCTGTTAGAGCAGCTTTTAAAACGTCTTCGTCCGATTGCTGCCAAGCGCAATATCGAATTGATCTACGAAAGCTATCGACCTGTAATGGCAGATATCGATGAGACGAAAATGTCCATCGCCCTCAATAACCTGATTGAAAACGCCATCAAGTACAACTACGACGATGGCTGGGTGCGTGTAACATTAAATGCCGATCACAAATTTTTCTATGTGACGGTTCAGGATTCCGGAGTCGGTATTCCTGAGGATGTTCAGGATAATGTCTTTGAACGTTTCTACCGTGTTGACAAGGCACGCTCCAGAGACACCGGAGGTACCGGTCTTGGTCTTTCCCTGACCAGAAGTGCCGTACTTTTGCACCGTGGTTCGATCAAACTTTACAGCAAAGAGAAGGAAGGAACTACGTTTACTGTTCGTATTCCTCTGACCTATGTTCCATAATAATCAATAACCACCCACAAAGGAGTAGAAGATATGTCATGCAACATGTGTATGCCGGCAAAATATAAATCCATACTTCGACTCGGCACGACTGCCGCAGTCCTTCTTTTAGTACTCCTTTTCTGTGGAGGTTGTTCTTTCCACAAGGAAGAAGAATATACCGGCTACTATGTGTTCTGTCCGGATGCCAACGAGACAAAGGTGGGATATGAAAAGTACACACCGACATCGCGCAAGCGGGATGATCTCGTCAGCGAATTTCTGAAACGGCTGCAGTCTGAGCCTAAAGATATCGGTCTGCGAAAGGCTCTGCCGGACGATGTCAAAGTGGACGAGTTTATGTTCGAAGATTCCGGTCAGCTCACGTTGTATCTAAGCTCCGGTTATGGCAAGCTAAAGGGTGTTTCCGAGATACTGCGGCGTGCCGCCATCGTTAAGACCCTATGTCAGATCCGTGGTGTAAGCAGCGTTCAGTTCTATGTATCCGGTCAGCCACTCACCGACTCCAATCTTGAAGCCGTGGGTTATATGACCGCAGACAGCTTCATTGATAACACCGGTGGCGAGACCACCTACAAACAAAAAGCAACACTGAATATGTATTTTGGCAACAAGGCGGGCGACCATCTTGTCAAGGTTCCTGTAGATATCACCTATGATGCCACGATTCCGTTAGAGCAGCTTGCTGTGGAGCAGCTCATCCGAGGACCATATTCCATTGACGGCGTCGATTCGGATCAGATCAAGGCAACAATTCCTGAGAAGACACAGCTCAATAAGATTTCCGTCAAGGAAAACACCTGCTATGTCGACTTTTCCGAGGAATTTCTGAATAAACGTACGAATATTTCAGCCGAAGCCACGATCTACTCGGTGGTGGACACCCTTGTTGGGTTATCCAACATCAACAAGGTGCAGTTCAGCATCAACGGTGAACAGGTACTCTTATACAACGATACGATTGATTTCGGTTCCGCCTTTGAACGTAATCTGGACATTGTGATCCAGAACTAGGAGGGGAGATTATCAAACGACCATTTATCTGGATTTTATCCGGAACGATATTATTATTTCTTTTATACCGGGCCATTGCTTCCGAGAGGGATGATGCCCGGTATTATTGTTTTCAGGGCATATTTGAAGAAAAAGCCCGGGCACACGTCACCGGATGTATCGACCAGATCTGTCCGGAGCAGGGCAGACAGGACCGGACATCCTGTTATCTGAAGGACTGCCGGATCCGGCTGGACGGTCAGAATACAATCTATTACCAGTCAAAACTCTATGTCGTGTTAAACGATAAAACGGTACTTCATCCGGGCAATACCGCTTCACTGACCGGTTCACTGCAGGAGATTATGACAGCGACAAATCCCGGCATGTTTGACCGCCGTGAATATTACAAAGAAAAGGGTGTTTACTATGAGCTTCGTGCCACAACGCTGCAGATCACCTCTTCCCGGACTAATCCGGTCAAAGACCTTTTGTACCGGCTCAGAAACCGGATGGGAGAGGTTTACACGACTTCGCTGCCCGCCAAGGAAAGCGGCATTGTTTCAGCAATGATCCTCGGCGACAAGTCGTTACTTGATATTGACATCCGACAGCTCTATCAGGAGAGCGGGATCGGTCATCTGCTCGCGATCAGCGGTCTTCATGTCTCGATTCTGTGCATGGCATTGATCCGGCTTTTTAAACATACCGGCATTTCCGAACGCATCTTTATTCCTGCCGGTATCGGACTGGTTCTTGCATACGGACAGATGACCGACTTCAGCATTTCCACAAGCCGTGCCGTGATCATGATGATCCTGCTTCTTGCGGCAGATCTGTTCGAGCGGACTTACGATGGCAAAAATTCTCTGGCAATTGCCGCCGTGATCATTTTGCTCCAAAAGCCCTTTGCTCTGTTTTCCTGCAGTTTTCTTTTATCCTTCGGAGCCATGGCAGGGATCTATTTCATTGTCCCGTTTTTGGTACAGATCTGGTCCGGCGATTCCTGGCAAAAGCACCGCAAAAGACGTCAGAGACATTTTTCCGACCGCGAGCTTTGCGCCAACCATCCCCGGATCGGTGCAGGAATACTTTTTATCAGACAGAGAGCGTCGACCGCCGCCGGGATGCTTCTGATCAGCAGCGCCATCCAGCTTACGACACTACCGGTGATTCTTTACTTTTTTTCAGAGGTTCCCCTGTATGGAATCCTCATCAATCTGCTTGTGATTCCACTTGCCGCCTTACTGGTAATTCTTTCCTTTCTCGGAGGTCTTACCGGATGCATCTGTCCGATATTTGGGACATTTCTTTTATCGACAGTTTACTGGCTGCTCTCACTATACGAAAAACTCTGCCAGCTTTTTAAGAGACTGCCCGGTCACGTCCTGATTCTCGGTCGTCCTGCCGTCTGGCAGATTATTTTGTATTATATTCTGTTATGCGGTCTTTTGCTGTGGATGTGGCGGCGGTCAAAGCAGATTGATGAGCTCGAGTATCAGCACAGCGCTGCCCTTGCGACCTCCGTGCGAAGATACCGCCGCCTCGCCGGACAGGTTATTCCATTCGTTCTTATTCTTGTCCTGCTGCCGGTTCCGTCAGGCTCTCTTGAGCTTGTGGTTCTTGACGTCGGGCAGGGAGACGGGATCTATCTTCATACGCCATCCGGGCAGAACATTCTTGTGGACGGCGGAAGTACCAGCGAAAACCAGGTAGGGAAGTACCGAATCCTTCCGTTTCTCAAAACCCGCGGAATCCGCTATATCAATTATATGATCGCCACACATGCGGACGAGGATCATATCAACGGTCTTGCCGAGCTTATGCAGATGAGCGGGGACAGCTACCGGATCGGCACACTTCTTCTGCCGGATGTAGCAGACAAAGCACAGGAGGGATATCAGCTTCTGATACAGACGGCGCAGACCAAAAATATTACTGTCGCTTATCTTTCCTCCGGTGCAAATCTTACATACGGAGCACTTTCCCTGCTCTGCCTGAATCCCCCCTCCGGCTCCGGCTTTTCCTCCGCCAATGACGAATCCATTGTTCTGAGTCTTCGCTATAATGACTTTTCCTGTCTTTTGACCGGAGACCTGGCCGGAGAAGGAGAAGAGGAGGTACGCCGTATCCTTGCGTCTGCCTCCCTCCGAAAAGCCTACAACATCCCGGAGCATTATACGTTACTAAAAATTGCGCATCACGGCTCCAAAAACTCCTCCGATGAAGAACTGTTGTCCCTGATCCGTCCGGAATACGCCCTGATCTCCTGTGGCAGACATAACCGGTACGGACATCCCCACAAGGAGCTTTTGCAGCGTCTGAAAAATTGCCATGCCGGGATTTTTCGTACCGATCAGTCGGGTGCACTGATTGTCACTGTCAAGCGCCGGGTGACAATTCGCGGATATCTCGATAAAACGCCATCAAAGCTTGCGCGTATATTGTTTCCTTAAAAAATAAATGACAAACAATTTTCTTTGTGCTACAATAATAATATCTTTGATTAAGTGAAGATATAAATACAAACAGAGGAGGCTTATCATGGACTACAAGAATGCAGGCGTTGACATTGAGGCGGGCTATAAGGCAGTAGAGCTTATGAAAAAGCATGTTGCCAGCACAATGAGAAGTGAGGTGCTGACAGATATTGGTGGATTTTCGGGGGCATTTTCCCTGGACAGTTTTAAGGGGATGGAGCATCCGACTCTGGTTTCCGGTACAGACGGAGTAGGAACCAAGTTAAAAATTGCCTTTGAGTTGGACAAGCACGACACGATTGGCATCGACTGCGTGGCAATGTGTGTAAACGACATTGCATGTGCCGGTGGAGAGCCATTATTTTTCTTAGATTATATCGCATGCGGCAAGAACGAGCCGGAGAAGATTGCACAGATCGTAAGCGGCGTTGCAGAAGGGTGTCGTCAATCTGACGCTGCGCTGATCGGTGGTGAGACAGCAGAGATGCCGGGCTTTTATCCGGTTGACGAGTATGATCTTGCCGGTTTTGCCGTTGGTATCGTAGACAGAGACAAGATGATCACAGGAAAGACTATCGCAAAGGGAGACGTACTGGTAGGAATCGCTTCCTCCGGAATTCACAGCAACGGTTATTCTCTGGTTCGTAAGGTTTTCGATATCAAGAAAGACAATCTGAACCGTTCTTATGAATGTCTCGGCGGCAAGACACTGGGTGAGACGATCCTCACGCCAACCATTATCTATGTTAAGGCATTAAAGAGCGTCAAAGAGGGCGGTGTAACGATCAAGGGCTGCAGCCACATCACGGGCGGCGGATTCTATGAGAATATCCCTAGAATGCTTCATGAGGGCGTTCGTGCCAGGGTAAAGGCAGACAGCTATCCGATCCCTCCGATCTTTGATATGCTTTCCAAAGATGGTAACATCGCCAAAGAGATGATGTACAACACCTACAACATGGGTATCGGTATGCTTCTCGCTGTAGACGCAGCAGACGCTGATAAAACAGTTGAGCTTGTTAACAAGTCCGGTCAGAAGGCATTTATCGTTGGTGAGATTGCAGAGGGCGAAAAGGGAATCGATCTGGTATAAAATTCCCGCAGACAGCACAATATGGAGGAGACTTATGCAGAAGATTGCAGTATGTGTATCCGGTGGAGGAACAAACCTTCAGGCGATCATCGATGCTGTTTCAGACGGCACCATTCATAATACAGAGATTGCTGTTGTCATCAGCAACAAAGAAAACGCATATGCTCTGGAGCGCGCTGCAGACGCAGGCATTCCGGCAAAATGCATCAATCCAAAGTCCTTTGATTCCAGGGACGACTTTGCAGACGCAATGTTACATACATTAGACGAATATCATATCGATCTGGTGGTACTTGCCGGTTATCTGGTGATCGTACCTGCCAAAATGATCGAGACATATCATAACCGTATCATTAACATTCATCCATCCCTGATCCCGGCACATTGCGGTATGGGATATTACGGTCTTAAGGTTCATGAGAGCGTCCTTTCCATGGGCAACAAGGTAACCGGAGCAACCGTTCATTTCGTGGATGAAAAGGCAGACCATGGTCCGATCATTTTGCAGAAGGCTGTTGAGGTTCATGAGGGAGATACCCCTGAGATCCTCCAGCGCCGTGTTATGGAACAGGCAGAGTGGAAGATTCTTCCAAAGGCAATTGATCTGATCGGTGCCGGAAAAGTAACTGTAGAAGACGGCATTGCACACATCAAGGAACAGGAGGCATAGACATTATGAAAGTATTAATCGTAGGCAGCGGCGGACGCGAGCATGCCATTGCATGGAGTGTATCCCAGAGTAAGAGAGTAGACAAGATCTACTGTGCTCCGGGCAACGGTGGAATCGCCCAGATTGCAGAGTGTGTTAATATCACAGCGATGGAATTTGACAAGCTTGCAGATTTCGCTCAGGAAAATGAGATCGACCTGACCATTATCGGTATGGACGATCCCCTGGTTGGCGGTATTGTTGATGTATTTGAGGAGAGAGGACTTCGTGTCTTCGGACCACGCAAGAATGCAGCGATCATCGAAGGCTCCAAGAGCTTTTCCAAAGATCTGATGAAGAAATACAACATCCCAACCTGTCACTACGAGACATTCCACTCCCCGGAAGAGGCGCTTCTGTATCTTGGCGGATGTAATTTCCCGATCGTATTAAAGGCTGACGGTCTTGCACTCGGAAAGGGTGTTTTGATCTGTCAGAATCTTGAAGAGGCCGAGGCAGGAATTGCTACACTGATGTTAGACAAGCAGTTCGGTGATGCCGGTGATACCGTTGTCATCGAGGACTTTATGGTTGGTCGCGAGGCTTCCGTTCTCTGTTTCTGCGATGGCACACATATCAAGCCAATGACAAGTGCGCAGGATCACAAGAGAGCAAAGGACGGCGATCAGGGCTTAAATACCGGTGGAATGGGAACTTTCTCCCCAAGCCCGTTCTATACAGAGGAGATTCAGAAGTTCTGTGAAGAGAAGATATATCAGCCAACCATGGATGCCATGAAAGCAGAGGGAAGAGATTTCGTCGGTATTCTTTTCGTCGGGCTCATGATGACCGCAGACGGTCCAAAGGTACTCGAGTACAACGCACGTTTCGGCGATCCGGAGGCACAGGTTGTTCTTCCGCGTATGAAGAACGATATCATTGATGTGATCGACGCCTGCATCGACGGCAAGCTGGATCAGATCGATCTGCAGTTCGAGGATAATGCGGCAGTCTGTGTTGTGCTTGCATCTGACGGATATCCGGAGCACTACGAGAAGGGCAAGCTGATCTCCGGTTTGGAGAAGTTTGACGACAAGGACGGTTACTATGTATTCCATGCAGGCACCAAGCTTACAGACGAGGGAATCGTTACGAACGGCGGACGTGTTCTCGGTGTGACCGCCAAAGGCAAAGACTTAAAGGAAGCCAGAAAGAACGCCTATGAAGCAACCGAATGGATTTCTTTCGAAAACAAATATATGCGTCACGACATCGGTAAGGCGATTGACGATGCAGAATAATTCTTTCTGAATGAAACAGTACTCATATTATTTACATACTCAAATCATAAGGAGGAGAAAACATGTATCCATTTTCTGACGTAGAAAACTTTGATCCTGAAATTGCAGCAGCGATCACTGCTGAGACCAACAGACAGCGCGAAAACATCGAGCTGATCGCATCTGAGAACCTTGTCAGCAAGGCAGTAATGTCTGCTATGGGAAGCACTCTCACCAATAAGTATGCAGAGGGTTATCCGGGCAAGCGTTATTACGGCGGATGCCAGCACGTTGATGTAGTAGAGGATCTTGCCAGAGACAGAGCCATGAAGCTGTTCGGCTGCACTTACGCAAATGTACAGCCACATTCCGGTGCTCAGGCAAATATGACTGTATTTTTTGCACTCATGAATCCGGGTGATACTTTCATGGGAATGAACCTGGATCACGGCGGACATCTGACACACGGAAGCCCTGTTAACCTTTCCGGTAAATACTTCCACTGTGTTCCTTACGGTGTCAACGACGAAGGCTTCATCGACTATGATGAGGTAGAGCGCATCGCAAAGGAATGCCAGCCAAAGCTGATCGTAGCCGGTGCAAGTGCATATGCCAGAAAGATCGACTTCAAGCGTTTCCGCGAGATCGCCGATGAAGTTGGTGCTTTTCTGATGGTTGATATGGCTCATATTGCGGGACTTGTCGCTGCAGGCTATCATGAGAGTCCGATCCCATATGCACATGTTACAACAACCACAACACATAAGACACTGCGCGGACCTAGAGGTGGTATGATCCTTTCCAGCAAGGAATTTGCAGAGGAGCATAAGCTTAACAAGGCTCTTTTCCCGGGAATCCAGGGCGGACCTCTGATGCATGTGATCGCCGCAAAGGCTGTCTGCTTCAAGGAAGCACTTGATCCAAGCTTTAAAGAGTACGGCAAGAACATCATTGACAATGCACAGGCACTGGCAAAAGGTCTTCAGAGCCGTGGACTTAAGATCGTATCCGGCGGTACAGACAACCATCTGATGTTAGTTGATCTTGCCGATAAGGGGCTGACCGGTAAAGAAGTAGAGAAGTGGCTTGATGAAGCTCATATCACCTGCAACAAGAACACCATTCCGAACGATCCACAGTCTCCATTTGTTACAAGCGGTATCCGTCTTGGTACAGCAGCCGTAACAACAAGAGGCTTCAATACTGACGATATGGATCAGGTTGCAGAGGCAATTGCACTGATGGTAAATGATCCGGAGGGCAATAAGGAGAAAGCAACAGCAATCGTAAAGGGACTGACCGACAAATACCCATTATACGAGTAATTTCTTCCATAGCAATACATGAGCGGGGCACCTTTATCAAAAGGTGCCTATGCTTTTCTAATCCGGTACAGCGTATGTCACCGGATGCAGATAGAAAGGGAGATCTTTATGATATACAAACAGGAATACTATGAAAATATCGCAGAAAATATCATCGGCAAGTTTAACACAAGAGGAATCGAGGGATACTATTGTACAGACCGCGAGGAGGCTAATGCCAAGGCAAAACGTTTTCTGACACCCGGCTGCACCATTTCCTGGGGCGGCTCCGAAACGCTGCTTGAAATCGGTCTGATCGACGATCTGATGGAATCCGACTACACCCTGTATGACCGTGCCAGCGCAGTCACTCCCGAAGAGAAAAGGGAGATGTATGGCAAGATCGTGACCTCCGATGTCTATTTTATGAGTTCCAATGCCATCACATTGGATGGAGAGCTTGTTAATATTGACGGCGTCGGCAACCGTGTTGCCTGTCTCTGCCACGGACCACAGCAGGTTATCGTGATCGCAGGCATGAATAAGATCGTTCCCGATGTGCGAAGCGGCATTGCCAGAGTCCATAACATGGCAGCCCCGCCAAACTCTCTGCGTCTTGGTCTGAAGACACCATGCGCCCAGTACGGACGCTGTGCAGACTGTCTGAGCAGCGACTGCATCTGCGCCCAGACGGTTGTCACCAGATTTTCACGCATTCCGGACCGGATCAAAGTTATCCTGGTCGGTGAGGAATTAGGATTTTAATTAACAGGCGCTGCAACCGGGTATACGCATAACAAAGGAAAATGATGTGTTTTATGCTGATTGCCCGGAGCCTGCAGTTTTAAAAAGGAGTGGATATTATGTGCAAGAATAAAACAGAACAGACAAGTGGATCATCTGTCCACGTTGAAGTTAATGTCACCAAGATTGTAAAATATGTCTGCCTGACCGGAATCGCGATCGTCGGGATCATTTTCGGCTGCAATGCATGGGCAGAGGTTCAGAAGGGAAACAGCAGCATTCACGCTGAATAGTTACTTATGGGAAAAGAGTTATTTATCGCAGAAAAACCAAGTGTTGCGAGAGAATTTGCCAAAACGCTCGGCGTCAACGGCAACGCAGGCAACGGTTATCTGGAATCCAACGATTATGTAGTCACATGGTGTGTGGGACATCTTGTGACGATGAGTTATCCGGAGGTCTATGATCCGGCACTGAAGAAGTGGTCCCTAAACACCATTCCTTTTATGCCGGATGAGTTCCTCTACGAGCTGATCCCGGATGTCCGAAAGCAGTTTAATATCGTCAAGGGTCTGCTAAACCGTCCCGATGTGGAACGAATTTATGTCTGTACCGACTCCGGACGCGAAGGAGAATATATCTACCGCCTTGTCGATCAGATGGCAGAGGTGCCGGACACCAAGGATAAGCGCCGTGTCTGGATCGATTCCCAGACAGAGGAGGAGATCCGCCGCGGGATCCGCGAGGCAAAGCCGTTGTCAGAATATGATAATCTCGCAGCCTCCGCTTATCTGCGCGCCAAGGAAGACTATCTGATGGGAATCAATTTCTCCCGCGTGCTTTCACTGAAATACAGCCAGACCATTATGAATTACCGGAAAGGTGCCAAGTACGCCGCCATCGCGGTCGGTCGTGTCATGACCTGCGTTCTCGGTATGGTCGTGCGGCGGGAGCGGGAGATCAGAAGCTTTGTCAAGACACCGTTTTACCGTGTAATCGGTCACTTCTCCTACGAGGGAAAGGAATTTGACGGCGAGTGGCGAAGCGTTGATGGCTCCGATTATTACCAGTCTCCGAAGCTTTACAAAGAAAACGGCTTCAAGGAACGGACTGATGCCGCCATCCTTTGTCAGAACTTAGGCTATCCGAAGGAAGACGGAGATGGCTGCTTTCTTCCGGAGCCGCCTGCCGGAGCCGGCACCGCTGTTGTCGAAAAGGTCGAGCGCAAGAAAGAAAAAAAGAACCCGCCGTTATTATTTAACTTGGCAGAGCTGCAGAACGTCTGCTCCAAGCTTTTCAAGATCAGCCCGGACGAAACCTTAAAGATCGTTCAGGAGCTTTACGAGAAAAAGCTGGTTACATATCCAAGAACAGACGCCCGTGTACTCTCGACTGCCGTCTCCAAGGAGATCCACAAAAATATCGGCGGACTGCGCAATTATCCGATCGTGCGTGAGATTGCAGAGAAGATCTTATCCGGCACAAGCTACCAGAAGATTGCCTCCACCAGATACTGTGATGACAAAAAGATCACCGACCATTATGCGATCATTCCGACCGGACAGGGCTTTGGTGCCCTGAAAAGCACAAGCCTGACAACGCAGCGCGTTTATGAGGTGATCGTGCGGCGTTTCCTCTGTATTTTCTATCCACCGGCAGAATATCAGAAGATCAGTCTGACTGCCGTTTGCGGAAACGAACGCTTCTTCTCCGGCATCCGTATCATGCTGCAGCAGGGTTATCTGGAGATCGCAGACGCCTCCTTTTCCAAAAAGAAGCAGGCAAACCGTGACGCAGACGCAGCAAATGCGGACAACGCATCCGCCGAGGAAGAAAAGGATACCTTCGATGAGGCACTGATCGCGCTGATGAAGCAGATCCGCAAAGGAACCGTGATCGATCTGAACCGACTCGAGATCAAGGAGGGGGAGACCTCACCGCCGAAGCGTTACAACTCCGGTTCGCTGATCCTTGCCATGGAAAATGCCGGTCAGCTGATCGAGGATGAGGAGCTTCGCTCCCAGATCAAAGGAAGCGGTATCGGCACCAGTGCCACCCGTGCAGAGATCTTAAGCAAGCTTGTCACCAAGAAATACTTAAAGCTCAACAAAAAGACACAGATCATCACGCCGGAATTTCTCGGAGAAATGGTCTACGATGTCGTTGATTCCTCCATCCGTTCCCTGCTTAACCCTGAGCTTACCGCAAGTTGGGAGAAGGGTCTTACCTACATGGCAGAGGGAACCATCACGGAAGAGGAATATATGAAGAAGCTCGAAAATTACATTGCCAAATGGGTCAACGGCGTCAAAGGACTGAATAACCAGAGCTATCTGCGCAAAAAGTTCGACGAAGCCGCTGTTTATTACAAGAAGTAAATCAATAGGGAGGATTATCATGTACGATGCTTTAAAAAACAAGAATCTTTTTAACTTTGATGAGACGATCGCAAGTGATATTTTTACGGACCGCGAGTTTCCATGGGAGGTACTTCCTCACATCGGAGCGTTCATTCTGACACTTGGAGCTACGCTGTCTCCGGAGGAATACGAGCAGAAAGAGGAGAATATCTGGATCGCGAAATCCGCTACCGTGGCACCGACCGCATCCATCAACGGACCATGTATCATCGGAAAGAATGCCGAGATCCGTCAGTGCGCCTTTATCCGCGGTAACGCCATTGTGGGAGAGAACTGCGTTGTCGGCAACTCCACCGAATTAAAGAACGTGATCCTGTTCAATAATGTACAGGTGCCGCACTATAACTATGTTGGCGACTCCATTCTCGGCTACAAATCACACATGGGAGCTGGCTCGATCACTTCCAATGTCAAGTCCGACAAGACAAAGGTAACGATCCGCTACAACGATGACGTGATTGCGACCGGACTCAAGAAGATGGGGGCGATCCTTGGCAACTTTGTTGAGGTCGGCTGCAACAGCGTATTAAACCCGGGCACCATCATCGGAAGCAACACCAATGTTTATCCGTTATCCATGGTCAGAGGATATATTCCGAAAGGAAGTATCTACAAGCGTCAGGGCGAGATTGTCGAAAAGTCCATTTAATCACACCGATTACAGCAGTCATTTCCACCCGGAGATGCCTTTTCACATTAATGAAAACTCACCTATTAAAATTTTTGGTGAGTTTTTTTGTCAAAAAGTGTAGACTAAATAGGAATTTTGTGCGAAAATGTAATTAGGACTGCGGTGATGCCGCAGATAAAAAGCATATTGAAAGGAGCAAAATCATGGTTTATTCACAGGAAGTAGAAAACATGTGCCCTGTTGCCCAGGGTGTGCATCATGGAGCTGCACCAATCCCTGAGGAAGCAAAATGGGTTCAGGCAAAGGAAGTTAAGGATATTTCCGGTTTTACACATGGTATTGGCTGGTGCGCACCTCAGCAGGGCTGCTGCAAGCTGAGCCTTAATGTAAAGGAAGGTATCATTCAGGAGGCTCTCGTTGAGACTGTTGGATGTTCAGGTATGACACATTCCGCAGCTATGGCTGCTGAGATTCTCCCTGGTCTGACTGTTATGGAGGCACTCAATACTGACTTGGTTTGTGATGCGATCAATACAGCAATGAGAGAGTTATTCCTTCAGATCGTTTATGGTCGTTCCCAGAGTGCATTCTCTGAGGATGGACTTGCTATCGGTGCCGGTCTTGAGGATCTTGGAAAGGGTCTTCGTTCTCAGGTTGGTACTATGTATGGTACTCTGAAGAAGGGACCTCGTTACTTAGAGATGGCAGAGGGTTATGTTACTGCAATCGCATTGGATGATGAGGATATGATCATTGGTTATAAGTTTGTAAACCTTGGTAAGATGACAGATTTCATCAAGAAGGGTGATGATCCTAATACTGCATGGGACAAGGCATCCGGACAGTACGGACGTGTTGCTGACGCAGTGAAGCTCATTGATCCGAGAACTGATGAAGAGATCGCAAAATAAAGAAAAGGAGGCAAACGAATCATGGCATTATTTGAATCATATGAGAGAAGAATCGACCAGATCAACAAAGTGTTGAACAGCTATGGCATTTCTTCCATTGAAGAAGCAGAGAAAATTACAAAGGATGCTGGACTTGATGTTTACAATCAGGTAAAGGGAATCCAGCCAATTTGTTTCGAGAACGCTTGCTGGGCATACATCGTAGGTGCAGCAATCGCAATCAAGAAAAACTGCCGTAAGGCATCAGAAGCAGCAGCAGCAATCGGAGAGGGACTTCAGTCTTTCTGTATCCCTGGTTCTGTTGCAGATACACGTAAGGTAGGTTTAGGACATGGTAACCTTGGTAAAATGCTCCTTGAGGAAGATACCAAGTGCTTCGCATTCCTTGCAGGTCATGAGTCATTCGCAGCCGCTGAGGGTGCTATCGGTATCGCAGAGAAGGCTAACAAGGTTCGTAAAGAGCCACTTCGTGTCATCTTAAACGGTCTTGGTAAGGATGCTGCTCAGATCATCTCCCGTATCAATGGATTCACATTCGTTGAGACAGAGTATGATCCATATACAAACGAGGTTAAGGAAGTATTCCGTAAGTCTTATTCTGAGGGACTTCGTGCAAAGGTTAACTGCTACGGTGCAAACTCTGTACCAGAGGGTGTTGCTATCATGCACAAAGAGGGCGTAGACGTATCTATCACAGGTAACTCTACAAACCCTACACGTTTCCAGCATCCGGTTGCAGGTACTTACAAGAAGGAGTGCCTGGAGCAGGGTAAGAAGTACTTCTCAGTTGCTTCCGGTGGTGGTACGGGACGTACTCTTCACCCGGATAACATGGCAGCAGGTCCTGCTTCCTATGGTATGACTGATACACTTGGTCGTATGCATAGTGATGCACAGTTCGCAGGTTCTTCTTCTGTACCGGCTCACGTTGAGATGATGGGTCTGATCGGTGCAGGTAACAACCCTATGGTTGGTATGACAGTTGCTGTAGCAGTAGCCGTACAGGAAGCTGCTGACGCTGGCAAGTTCTAAGAAACCGCATAAGTCGGACATATTTAGAATGAATCTTTTATATACAAGGAGTGCTCTTCATTGGAAGGGCACTCCTTTTTTTAATCAACAAAACAAAATCTCTGTGATCATTCTTGAGTTTTCCTGCTCCTTGATATATAATAAATGAAACAATCTATTATGAATGGAAGGAGTGAATCATAATGCGGTTTTTAAAATCTTTTCTTGTTTTTTCGATAGTCATGCTGTTAATTTCCGGCTGTAAATCCGCCCAAAATTCATCTACAAAGCAGGCAATAACATCTCCGGACACTTCACTGCAAGAGACAGCTTCCAGCACAGCGCCGGCAGCCAATGAATTATCTCCTTCGATTTCTCCAACTCCTAGGGTACAGAAAACTCCATCTGCCTCACCAAAACCAAAGAACGCAAAATGGATCTATAATCGCAAAACACACGTTCTGACTATTAAAGGAACCGAGGAAATGTATGCTGAACAAACAGAAGACTGGATCGATAATGAACGAAAATTCGACGAACATAATGGTATCCAGTTAAATTTTAATGAGCGAAAAGTAAAAGAAATTGTAGTAAAACCGGGAATTACCGTCATCAATAAAGGCGCATTTGCAGCTTTTCGCAATGTCAAAAAAATCACCCTGCCAAATACCATCAAAAAAATTAACGACTATGCATTTTATAATTGCCAGTCGCTGCAGGAACTCACCATTCCGGACAAAGTAGTATCCGTGGGAAAAGAATGCTTTTTTTACTGCAGACAGTTAAGATCGATCCATATCGGAAAAAATCTGCGTACCATCGGAAATGGCAGCTTTGCCGGATGTAAAAACTTACAAAGCATTGAGCTTTCCTCTGAAAATAAATATTTGGAAACAAAATACGGAGGTCTGTACCAGAAGAAACAGAAGTGTCTCTATTTTCAATATCAACATACCAAAACGGCAGAAATAGCTCCTGACACAAAATGTATCGGGACCTTTGCATTTACCTACAATACACCATTAAAAGAAGTGACGATTCCCGACTCTGTCCGCCGGATCAAAGGTGGAGCTTTCTGTTACTGCCGTAATCTGGAATATGTACATTTGAGCAATCACTCAAAGCTTTACAAAATCGACAGCCCCTACGGAGAAATGGGCATGTATCCGGATGATCTCTGGTATAGCGGGAGCTTTTTACACTGTAAGAAGCTTAAAGAGCTTCATTTGCCAAATTCGTTAAAAGCAATTGACTGGGATACCTTTAGCGGATGCAAATCCCTTACGCTGTATCTTGGTTCCCAATTTACCAACTTTAGAAAATCACAGATTGCCGGAGTCTCTGCCATACAGGTTTCACCCCATAACAAGAAATTTTCTTCCAAAGACGGCGTTTTATATGACAGGCACAAGAAAACACTCCTGAATTACCCGGAATATAAGACAGATCAAACATTTGTAGTTCCAAAATCTGTCCGCCACATTCAGGAATCAGCATTTCGAGCCAATGAACATATTGAGAATGTGTTTTTCCCGAAGAAGCTAAAACACATTGGAGAAGGAGCATTTAATGGCTGTAAAAAACTTAAAAATGCTACCATTCCCGGAAAACAAACGAAAATTGGCAGATCGGCATTTCTCTTTTGTCGACATGTGGTGATCCATGCACCAAAGCATTCCGAAGCTGCAAAATTTGCAAAAAAGCATGATCGGATGTTTGAAGTATTCAGAAAGAAATAGAAATTTTAAAACGAAATCATCAAAAAGGAGACCGGACATGAATTGTTCAGCCTCCTTCTTTTCTTACATACTCAAACTTCGCACATAAAATATATCACTGCGCCCATACTATTT
>ULPZ01047683.1_pt1 | contig 64504 bp, 70 predicted proteins | sample 1953991 | NCBI WGS metagenome assembly ULPZ01 (sample SAMEA4835642, study PRJEB28245) | human gut metagenome | biome: gut microbiome; material: fecal sample | place: Denmark | collected 2008
AGTTTCAAAGAACTATTATGATTTTTTAGTGGACACTAATGGAGCTTTTCAATAAATTGAATGTCGGCTGCGCCTCAGCAAAGCTCAAGCGATGCTTGGCATTGCGTTCGGCTTGCTCAACATTTCGCTGATGAAAAGGTCGTGATAATGGTTGATGGTTTTGAGGAGTTCGGGTGTGACATTGGGGTCGAAGCTCATGCGGTACTGGAGCCACTTGCTGAAAGCCATAAAGACCTCAATGACATCGACGACAGAGGTTTTTTTGTCGAGTCGTTCGACAGTAGCGGCGAACTTGACGAGCTTGTCGGCAGCGGCGGCTGTTTTCTCGGGTGAGGGGTCGTCGGCAAGATCTTCGAGCAGCACGTTGATGCTGTTGAGTATTTTGTTGACGAGCTCGGGTCGGGTGATATTGGCGGCGGCGCGTGACTGTTCCCAACTGCCGTCGGCGACCCATTTGGAGACTGTCTGAGGAGAGACGCCGAGTTTTTCGGCAATGGACTTCTGGGGTTCGCCCTGCATGTAGAGCAGCCGTGCGTGCTCGCGCTGCTGCTCACGTTCTTTTTTAGTAGCCATTCTTTATCATAAAAAACAAACTGATTGGATTCAGCGCACCCACCCGGGGCGCGCTGAGACAGTGCAAAAATGGGGTGAAAACCCGTGAGGATAAAAAATAGTCGGCACAGTGCCAACAGTTTTTGCAGTGTCGGGGGAATATGTTCACTTTTGCGTCAGAAAAACAAAGCCGGGGTCATGCCAGTACCCCCACCCCACCCCCACCCACCGGTGTGGCCCCGGCTTTTATTAAAGATAAAAAAGGTAAAAAAGATAAGGTTAAACAGCCCGACACGAAGGAGACCCCTGCCATAGTAACCCCCACCCATCTCCGGTTCGTGCCGGGCTGTTTTTTTAAGAGCTTGTTTAATAATAAATGTTACCGACAGGGTCGTATGGCTTGAGACGATTTTGGTTCTGTGACGAAGGAGTGTACTTGACGTACACGACTGAGGAACAGGGCGAAAAGCGGCCAAGATATACGAGACGGTGGTAATTTTTAATAGAGAAACAGCTCCTGACAGATTGTGAACAAAAAAATAAAATATTATGGGCAATATTAAAATAAATACCCCGGCACGGCCATTCGCCGGCAGATTTTTGTTTGCTCTTCGGTCGTTATGGAACCCCATAACTTCCTCATCACAAGCAAAAATCTGCTTGACGACTGACCGCCCTGTCGGTAACATTTATTATTAAACAAGCTCTAAATCAATTAATCAACAAGAGCAATGGCAAAAGATGTGATAGTATCGACCGAGGCGGTGAACAGTTACGGCAGCCGCGTACTGACGGCGGGCATAGACCTGAGCCAGTACGAGCGCAACCCCGTGCTGCTATGGATGCACCGTAGGAGCTGGGAGCCGGGAGCCATGCCGATAGGCAAGGTCGAAAATCTGCGCGTCGAGGACGGCAAGCTGATAGGCACGCCGGTATTTGACCAGAACGACGATTTTGCCAAGCGGATAGAGAGCAAGTGGGAAAACGGATATTTGCGCATGGCGAGCGCCGGGCTGGAGCCGATAGAGACCACGCCCGACCCCGCGCTGGTGTTGCCCGGACAGACGCGCGAGACCGTAACGCGGTCAAAGCTGATCGAGGTCAGCATAGTGGATATAGGCGGCAACGACGAAGCGCTTCAACTATACGGGCAGGAGGGCAAGCTGCTGAAACTTGCCGCCGGAGAGGACAGCCCCGGGCTGCCGTTGCTCCAGGAGAAAAAAGAAGCCGACCCCGACACAGGCAACGACGCCGGCGAGGGCGAGGAAATCAATAACACCAAAATCAATTTAACAAAAATGACAAAAGAACAGTTAGCACTCCTCGGACTTCCCGAAACGGCAACCGAGGAACAGGCGACCGCCGCGCTTAACCTGATGAAAGGGCGCGCCGACAACGCCGAGCAAATCCAGCTGGCAGCCGTAACGCAGGCGGTGGACCAGGCAGTGGCAGAGCGCCGGATCCTGGCGGAGCAGCGCGACCACTTTATCAAGCTGGGCAAGAGTGCCGGCGTGCAGATGCTCCGCGACACGCTCAGCACCATGCACCCCCAGCAGAAGCCCGGCGAGGTTATCAACCTGGGCAAGCAGTCAGCCCCCGGCGCCGGCGAAGCGCCCAAGACCTACACCAAGCTCAGCGAGGTGCCCGAGGCCGAGCGCCTGGAGCTCCGCAAGAACAACCCCGGCGAATATATGCGCCTGTTCAAAGAGGAGTACGGCATGGAGTGCCCCAAACTTGAAGACTAAACACCAAACCAACCACAACAATGAAAAGTAAAATTTTCGCTAAGATTTTCGGCCTTGTGTGCATGATGCTCACGGCCGTAACATTCAATGCCGCGGCGGGCGCGACGCTTGCCGTGGCCGTAGGCTGCGCCCCCGGCGCCGGGGCGGTAGCCGGCAATGTGCTGGCGCTTGTAGGGGGCCGTCTCGCCCCTGCCGGAGTGCTTCGCGCCGGAGTGTTCACAGAGATATGGACCGGCGAGATGATCAAGGCTTTCCGCACCACGGCCGAGGCCCTGGGGTGGATGCAGCGTATCCGCAGTTACAACCAGTATGTGAGCCAGGACGTGATCCATTTTGTGGCAATCGGCGGCGACCCTGCCGTGCTTGTCAACAACACGACCTATCCCCTGGCCATAACCGCGCTGGCAGACGCCGACAAGCCTATCAGCCTGGACAAATTCAGCACCGAGGCCACGCCTGTAACTGACGACGAGCTGCACGCAATCAGCTACGACAAAATGGCGAGCGTACAGGAGCGCCACCGCGATGCACTGCGCGAGAAAATTGCCCAGCGCGGCATCCATGCAATCGCGCCCGATGAGAACGCAGCCGACATCCCCGTAATCAAGACCACCGGCGCGAGCGACGGCACACGCAAGAAAATGACCTATGCCGACCTGCTGAACCTGAAGCGCCAGTTTGACAAAATGGGCATCCCGTCGCAGGACCGCGTGCTGGTGCTCTGCTCCGACCATGTGAACGACCTGCTCGAGACAGAACAGAAATTCAAGGAGCACTACAACATCAACCAGACCGACGGTAAAATCTGCCGTATGTATGGCTTTGACATCTACGAATACGACGGCACCCCCTACTACAACATGACTACCGGCAAGAAGCTGGCATGGGGCGCAGTACCGGCAGCCACCGACGCCCGCGCATCTGTGGCGTTCTATGCCGGCCGCATGATGAAAGCCTACGGCTCCACCAAATTCTACCACAGCAAAGCCGAGAACGACCCGCTCTACCACCGCAGCCTGGTGAACTTCGACCAGTGGGGCATCTGCCTGCCGCTGTCATCAACCAAGTGCCGCGCATCAATCATAAGCGCCAAAGCAGCCGCATAACCATAACGCCGAATGACAACACTAAGGAAAGGCAGCAGAGGCGCGGAGGTCAAGACCCTGCAAAGGAAACTGAACCTCATGGCCGACGGCATTTTCGGACCTTTGACCGAGGAAGCGGTCAAGGAGCTGCAAAAGGCCAAGGGGCTGACGCCTGACGGCGTTGTCGGCACCCGGACATGGGCCGCGCTGGGTGTAGCTGCCGGCGGCCGTAAGGTCGATCAAATCATTCTGCACTGCACCGCCACGCCGGAGGGCGAGGAATTTTCCAACGCCCAGATAAAGGCGGCGCACCTTGCGCGCGGTTTTTCCGACATAGGCTATCACTTCATCATAGGGCTTAACGGCGAGGTGCGCCGGGGACGCCCTGTGGCGATAGCCGGGGCGCACTGCAAAGGCCACAACACGCGGTCAATCGGCGTCAGCATTGTGGGAGGGTGCCCGGCACGCACAACGCCAGGCTGGAAGAAAAAAAGCAAGGACACGCGCACCCCGGCGCAGGAGGCTGCGCTTGTGAAGCTGGTAAAAGAATTGCTCAAGCAATACCCGGGCGCGACGGTGCACGGGCACAATGAATTTGCCAACAAAGCGTGCCCGAGCTTCAACGTAAAAACATGGCTCACGAAAGTGGGCATTAAACAATAACGCATGAATGAGCGGCGAAATAATCACAATCATAGTATCGGCGCTTGTGGCGGCGATAGCTACCCCGGTAGGGGCATGGGTAGGGAGCCGGCTAATGCGCGCCAAGTATCAGGCCGAGGTGGACCAGCTGCGGGCAGAGATGAAAGACAAGCTCGCCGAGGTCAAGAGCCACGAGCTGGAGAACGTGCGCAAGGCTGCGGACATACTCATGGATAGTATTGTTCCGCCGCTCAAAGCCGAAATAATCAACTTACGCAATGATGTTCAGAGGCTCAACAAGGCTTTGGAGCGCATTTGGGGCTGTCCTCATGTTGACCGCTGCCCTGTCAAATACGAGCTGCTGCTCCAGCCGAAAGGCGGCAGTGGAGCAGAGCCGGACGGAAGCGGCGGAGGCACTGACAGCGACGGAGCACACCGAAAGCCGGAACGAGGAAAAGCGCGAGACGACCCGGACGGAGAAGACGGAGGGTGTAACGGAAACGGAGATTGAGATCTACGACACCGCGCAGCCCAAAGACCCGGCAACGGGACTGCCGCCGGTAAAAGCGCGCGTAAAGCAACGGCACGACCAGAACGGCACCAGCCGGACGGTCGAGCAGACGGCAGCCGCCGCGACCGCCGAGAGCGACACCGCCCTGGAATATGAGGGCGGGGAGCTGGACGAGGTAACGGTAACGGCCACCAAGGCGCCGAGCCTGTGGGAGCGGGCGAAGGTCGCCTCCCAGGTATTGGCGGCAATAATGATCCTGGCGGCAGCCGGGTGGATAATTTACAAAATCAAAAAACGCAAACGACATGAGTAACGAAACCAAAAATAAGTCTGTCGCTGACACAGTGGCCGAGAACGTGCAGGCAGCAGCCGAAGCCGTCAATGACAATGCGGCGAGTGCCGAGGAAATAGCACAGGCGGCCGCAGCCGTCGGCGCAGCCCCGGCGAAATCCGGCAAGAGCGAGAGCAAACCCAAATCGAAAGCCAAGACCGAGGGCACCGCCGATGCAAGCGCCCTCAGAGCCGTGGGGGTGGAAGCGTGCAAGCGCCACCAGCTCGCGCAGGCCTGGGTAACGAGCGACGGCCAGGTATTCCCCCAGGAGGGGGACGCCAGGGAGCACGCCCGGAACCTGGGCGATAAAACAACCCTAAAAGTAACCGCGAAATGAGCACCAGTCTGAACATAGACCGCCAGAACGGCAACGTACCCAAGTCGCTGCCGGGCGAAGACCACATCACGGGTCTGGTCATATACATGGCCGCCGGCGACATACCGGCGGGCTTCAAGACCGAGAGGGTGCAGGCGCTTTCGACCATAGACGCCGCCGAGGCCGCCGGGATCGTGGACTATACCACGGCAGCGGACGGCACGCAGACGGCAGCCCCGTGGGCCGTGCGGGTGCTTCACTATCACTTGAGCGAGCTCTACCGCATCAACCCCGCCGTCAGCCTGTATGTCGGCATCTTCGAGAAGCCGCAGGGGGATAACATGACCTTTGCGGAAATCAAGACCGTGCAGAACTTCGCCGACGGGCGCATCCGCCAGATCGGCGTTTGGTGCGGCGACCGCGTGCCGAGCGAGGACGACCTGACGGCAATCCAGGGACAGGCCGCGACGCTGGAGGCTCAGGGCGCGGAGCTTTCGGTGGTGTATGCTCCGAAAGTTGCCAACGTGAAACAGATAAGCACCAGTCTGGCAGGCGGCGGCAAATGCCGTGTCAGCGTGGTAATCGGCCAGGCAGGCAGCGGCAAGGGCGCCGAGCTGTACAAGGACAAAGCCAATGCCGGCAAAGCGAGTGTCAGCGGTCTGGGCGTGGTGCTGGGTCTGATAAGCAAAGCCAAGGTGCATCAGAGCATCGCATGGGTGAAAGAATTTCCCACCGGTATAAGCCTGCCGGCGTTCGGAGACGGCACCCAGCTGCGCGACCTGGACAAAGCCCTGGTCGAGCAGCTGGACACGGCGCGTTATCTGTTCTTTGTAACCCAGCAGGGGCAGAGCGGCAGCTACATGAACGACAGCCATACAATGGACTCGGCCATCAGCGACTACGCGAGCATCGAGAGCGTGCGCACAATGGACAAAGGGGCGCGCGGGGTCAGGGCGTACCTGATACCGGAACTCGGCGGCAACGTGTATGTGGCCCCCGACACCGGCAAACTCGCCAGCTACACCGTGGCGCATCTGGAAACAGTGGCCGGGCACGCGCTGGAGGATATGGAAAAAGCCGGAGAACTGAGCGGCTACAAAGCCGAGATCGACCCCGACCAGGACGTAGCCGCCAGCAGCACGGTTGACATCGTGCTCAAGAAAGTGGCCGTGCCGGTAATGCGCCACGTGAGAATTAAAATCGGTTTTGCAAAGACCGTATAACCATAACCCCAAACACTCAAAGCAATGGCAAGTGTAATAAACAACGGCATCCCAATGGTAAACGGTATGCTGGTATCCTGGGCCGACATCGTGGTGCTGATCGGCGGTGTGCCTATAACGGGCATTACCGGCGTGGAGTATGAAGACGACCAGGAGGTGGTGAACAAGTACGGCGCCGGGTGTTACCCTGTGGGGCGCGCCAAAGGCCGGATCACGCCGAGCTGCAAACTGATACTGTACCAGGAAGAGGTGCAGGCCCTGTGTGCGCAAAGCCCGACGGGGCGACTGCAAGACCTGCCCCTGGTGGATATCATAGTGCAGTATCTCCCCGACAGCGGGCAGCTGGTAACGGACAAAATCCGCAATATCAATTTTTCAAAAAACGCCCGCAAATGGAAAGAGGGGGACACCGGCCAGGAGGTTGAACTTCCGGGCGTACCCTCACACATCGAATGGGGCAAAGCCGCGTAAGTCGCCGCAAGCGGCTAAACAGCAACAAAAACAAGTGTGCCGCCGGGAGAAAACCGGGGGCACACAATCACTCCGATTAAAAACCGATTAAACAGCATTAAAACAGTATGGAAAAACAGGAAAGCAAGGCGCCTGAGGCGCAGACATTCGACGGGGGCATCACCCCAGAACAGGTGGCAGCGTTCAAGGCGAAGCACCGCAAGGCGTTCAGGATAGACATCGTGGACGGCGCGGACACGCACGTGGGCTATTTCAAGCGCCCGGACTTCGAGACAATCAAGGCCGTGACCAAAGTGTCAAAGGTCGATGAGGTAGAAGCCGGCAGGATCATGTTTGACAAATGCTGGCTGGGGGGCAGCGAGGAACTGCGCACGGACGCGATTTTGTTCATGGCGGTGCAGAAGCAGCTCGGTCAGGTGCTCAACAGCTGCATGGGGTCGCTAAAAAACTTGTAGAGGCGCACACCCTGGCGGAGAGCGACCACGAGGACACATTCGCCAAGGGGTGCGCCCTTATCCGGGCGAACCTGCATATAAATGCCGATGAAATCGAAAGTGAGGAAGATTGGGCGGCGCTGTACGGTCAGGCCTTATGGCTGGAGCGCTGGCGCAACCGCAACCGGGCGGAGCTCATAGCGTCATTGTTCGGCGAGAAGCATTAAAGCCAGGGGAGGGAGCCGGGGCCTTTGCCCCTGACCATATCCCGGAATCCGCGCCACAGCCAGACGAACAGACCGATGAAGCCGAGGAAAACGAACAGTTTCCACAGCAACGCCAAAACCGATATGAGGAATTTGGTAAACATGGCCTTGTTACTTTGGTAAGTGTGCTACAAATATAACAAATAAAAACGACATGGCAAGCGTATTTGACTACATTTTCAGAATAGGCGGCAATTTTGTGGCGCAGATAAGCGGCATGAGCGCAGCGGCCGGCGAATTTTCCGCGAGGGCGGAGGTTGCCGAAAGCCGCGGGCGGAGCTTTGCGGCGTCGCTTGCCACGTTCTCATACGCAACGGATATGGCGCGGAATCTGAGTGAGGCAATAGGCGGTCTGAGCAGTGCCGGGGTAAAGCTGGACAGCCAGATGCACGACCTCAGCGCGGTGGCGGGCGTAACGGGCGACGGTCTGAAACAGATCGAGACATTCGCCCGGCAGAGCGCCAAGGCGTTCGGCACGGACGCCAGCGTGGCCGTCGAGGGCTACAAGCTGCTGCTCTCGCAGCTCACGCCGGAACTGGGCAAATACCCGGACGCGCTCAGGGAGATGGGCGACTGCATACAGACGACCAGCAAACTGATGGGCGGGGACGGCGTGGCGGCGGCCCAGGTCCTCACTACTGCAATGAACCAGTACGGCGTGAGCATGGAGGACCCGACGGCAGCAGCCGGGGAAATGGCGCGCATGATGAACGTAATGGCGGCAGCCGGACAGGCAGGCTCCGCGGAGCTTCCGGCAATCAGCGCCGCACTCCAGCAGTGCGGCATGGCCGCAAAGGCTGCAAATGTGAGCTTCGAGGAAACCAACGCCGCAATCCAGGTACTTGACAAAGCCGGCAAAAAGGCCAGCGAGGGCGGCGTCGCACTCCGCAACGTTCTGGGACAGCTCAGCAAAGGCCGTTTCGTTGAGAAGCAGGCGCGCGAGGAACTGGAAAAGGCTGGCATTGATGTTGTAGCCCTGGGCGACAACTCCAAAAGCCTTAAAGAGCGCCTCGAAATGCTCAAACCGATGTTGAACGACTCAGCGCTGCTGTCTAAATTTTTCGGTGTGGAAAATGCCAATGCCGCCCGTGCGCTTATCCAAGGCACCGACGCATTGCAAGGCTTCACGGACGCAGTAACAGGCACCAACAGCGCCACAGAGCAGGCCGCTATAATCATGGACAGCTACGCCGAGCGACAGGCGCGAGTGAACCAGAAATTTGAGGATCTGAAAATATCCATATTCCAAGCGACAGGTGATTTTTCGCTTTGGGCGGGAACAATAGGGGCTGCTTTGGTCCCTTTGGCTCAGCTCATGCCGCTAATAATGGGTGTGGGTAAACTCATGCTTTGGGTTAAAAACCTTAATTGGGTGGGCATGTGGAATTGGATTCGAGGTGCGGTTTATGTCGCACGCATACAAATGGCGTTTATGAACCGTGAATTAGTAACCGGCCAATTCGTTTCAAACGGCTTTTTAATAAACATAACACGTGCGACACTTGCAATCGTACGGTTTGCCACCGTCGGCATTTTTAACGCTCTGAAAGGTCTGGGGGCGCTGGTACTGTCATTTGTAACAGGGGGCACAGCTTCCGCCACGTTCTCCGGCATTGCTTCAACCTCATTCGGCGTGTTCGCCACCACCGCGACCGCCGCGTGCCGGGCCGTAGGTGTTGCGATCATGAATATCCCGATAATCGGCTGGGTGGCTGCCGCCATTGCCGCCCTTATAGCCATAGGCGCATATTTCTGGAACACTTCGGCAAAATTCCGTGCCGTTCTCAAAGGCACATGGGCGGCGTTCAAGGCCTGTTTTACGGGCATAGGCGACATGGCAAAGCAGGTGTTCGGGGCATTGGGCGACCTGATTAAAGCTGCGTTCAGTCTGGACGCCGGCGGCATATCGGCAGCCCTGCAAAAACTAAAAGCCGGATTCAGCGACTACGGCAAGCAAATCGGGCAGGCGTTTAATGAAGCCTACGAGGCCGAAATGAGCGAGGCGGCGAAAAAGGAAGCAGCCGACAAAGCCAAATCCAAGACCAAGGCTGAGGCGGCCAACACTTCCGCCGCCTCAGCGGGGGAAGTCGCCACCCCCACGGTAGATCCTACCGGGGGCAGCCTGTCGGGAGCTTCCGGCACAGGCTCAGGAAGCGGCAGCGGCGACAGCGGGGGGAGAATCAAAAATATAACGATCAATATTGAAAAACTGGTTGAGCGGTTCGAGATACACAGCGCGACTGTGGGCGAAAGCGCCGAGCGGGTGAAGGCGGTGATGCTGGAGGCTCTGTCGGGAGCGCTCAACGATACACAACTGGCAACGGAATGAGCGTACTACCACAATCGAAACTGGGGAGCATAATAACGCAGCCGAGCCTGGGGGGTGTGAAACTTCCCATAAGCATAGATCTGGCGGCGGTGGGCTGGGGGGTGCACGAGCTGAAGCGGCTTGTGCGGTTCAAGGAGCTTGGGGGCAGCCCGGAGCGTGACGGGATAACCGGGCACGAAACGGGTCAGCCGGTGACGGATATTGCCTATTGGGAGGGGCGGTGGGTACTGTGTCCGTTGCGGCTGGAGCGTGAGACGGGCGAGGGAGTGACATTGAACGACGCGGTGGCGGCGGCGAGCCGTGAGCAGCGGATAGTGAGCACGGCGATGGTGGGGCGCGACGGGACGGTGAAGGAGTATATCAACGCCGGGGACTGGGCCGTGAGCATAGTAGTGGGCCTGCAGAGCACGAGCGGCGGGGCGATAGCGGACGAGTGGCCGGGTGACGAGCTTCGGGGGGTGCGGAAGCTGCTGGAGGCGAAGGAGACGCTAAGGGTGCACAGCGAGTTTCTGGACGCGCTGAACATAGGGCGGCTGGTGGTGCGGGGCTACAGTGTGCGGCAGATGACGGAGGGGAATTATCAGGTGGTGGAGATAAGCGCGGTGAGCGACGAGGAGTACGAGATATTCAGCAAGGATTATGAACAACCGAAAAAGGAGGCGACACGATGAAAGGGATACTGACAGACGCGGTGAGCGGCGACCTGCTTGTGGAACGCGGGCGGATAGCGACAGGCGACACGGAGTGGCAGACGGCAGAGGCGGTGGTGGTGACGATGCGCGGTGAGCTGAAGGAGCACCCGCTGCTGGGCGGGGAGGCGGGGAAGCTGCGGGGCGGGTGCGCAGACAGGATGTGGGCGGGGGAAGTGCGGCAGATGCTGCGGGGCTGCGGGGTGGAGTGCGAGCGTGTGACGGTTGAGGCTGACGGAAAGATAATGATAGAGCGATGAAGGTGACGGTAAAGGAGAGGCAGACGGTGCTTGACATGGCGCTGCAGTGGGGCGGGAGCCTTGAGACGGCGATGGAGATAGCGGCGGCGAACGGGGTGAGCATAACCGAGAGGCTGGAGGACGGTCAGGAGCTGACGGTGGAGGAGCCGGTGGCAAACGGCGACGGGCGGACGGTGAGGCTGTACGTGGCGCACGGGGTGGAACCGGCGACGGAGGCGAGCGCGGAGGATATGGCGTCGTGCCCCTACGGGGGCATAGGGTTCATGGGGATAGAAATAGATTTCAAGGTGAGTTGAATGAGAGCTTGTTTTTAATAATCTCTAAAATGGCACGGAACATAAAGGAAATAAAGCAGGAGGCTGCGCGTGAGTTCATGCGCAACGAGGCGGCGGCGGAGCTGTATGGGTTTGAGGCCGGGGCGGAGTTCGGCGACTACTTCGGCGCGGCGAGCGTGGAGAACATATTGCTGTATGTGTGGGCGGTGTGCGCGTGGAGCGTGGAGCAGCTTGTGGCGCGTCACAAAAGGGAGGTGACGGAGGAGCTTGAGGCGCTGATGCCGCACCGGCCGAAGTGGTACCGGGACAAGGTGCTGGAGTTTATGGAGGGGAAGGAGCTGGATGGGGACAGCGACAGCTACGACACGGAGGGGATGACCGAAAGCGAGATAGCGGCGGCGCGTGTGGTGAAGCACGCGGTGGCGGTGGAAAGCCGGGACGCGAGCCTGCTGACAATAAAGGTGGCGGGGGGAGCGAGCGGGAACCGCCAGCCCCTGACGGCGGAGCAGGAAAGACAGCTCAAAGCCTATATAGGAGAAATAAAGGATGCGGGGGTGAGGGTGGCGCTTGTGAATATGGCTGCCGACAGATTCGGCTGCACGGTGGATGTGTATTACAACGCGATGCTGGACGGGGAGGGTGTGCAAAGGGGGTGTGAGGCGGCGATCAGGGAGTATATAGAGAATCTGCCGTTTAACGGGGAGTACACGAACATGGAGCTGGTGAACAGGGTGCAGAAGGTGGAGGGCGTGAGAATAGTGGAGCTGCTGGACAGCAACACGCAGGCGTCGGACGAAAGCACGAGGACAAAAATAAACGCGCGGCAGACGCCGAAGGCGGGATATTTCAAGGGGGGAGAGATAACGGTAAACATGAAGGCGTATGACGGACAGGACTGAGAGGGTGTATGATGTGAACATGAAGCGGCTGGCGCTGCTGGCACTGCCGACATGGCTGCGTCGGCCGCTTGCGGGCGCGCTGGTGTATGCGGGGGTGGGTCCGCTGGGGAGAGTGCTGCAGGAGCTGCGGGTGTACCGGAGCGACACACGCTACAGGCTGGGGCACAACGGGCAGGTGTGCAAGCTTCGGGGGGTGCTGAACGATGTGTTTGACCCGGAGGAGAGGCGCATAGAGATAGAGGAGAGCGAGAGCGCGGGGAGCATCGAGGTGACGACGGTGTGGCTGCGGGAGGCGGGACGCTGGGTGATGGTGAAACGCCGGGGCAACGGGTGCATGATTGTGCACCGAGAGGGATTCGGCGGGACGAGCGGTTATGATTTCTGGGTAACGGTGCCGATGGAACTGCGGACAGCGAAGACGGAGGCAAGGCTGAGGGCAACGGTGAACATGTATAAACTGGCGAGCAAACGCTACGCCATAAGCTATAAATGACCATAAACTATAAATGACAATGGAAAAGATACTGGGAAATTTTTTGACGCAGGCCAACAGGGATTTCCCGCTGGACTGCGAGACGCTGGAGTATCTGCAGGGGCTGTCGGCCTTGGGGGCACTGGCGGGGAATGTGGGTGGCGACCGAATAGTGCTGTGGGGGTGCGAGCCTAACACAGACGGGACACGCAGGGGGGCGGGGTATGTGTTTGTGAGGACGCGGGGCTGCCCGGAAGGAGAGGTCTTGCCCTGGGCGGGAGGACCGACAACGAGCGGGATGTATGTGAGACAGGAGGCAGTGGGGGTAAACGCCAACAACACGGATTACCCGATGGCCTATACGCGCCGCAGTCTTGCGCCGGGGATAGGAGAGGAGAATTACAGCTGGGAAAGTTTCACAGACCTGAAAAGCGTAAAGGAGCTGATGGCGGAGGCGGCGGGACTGCGGGCGGCCATCGATGGAGTGCAGCCTACACCGGCTGGTACGGTGGTGCTGTGGGGGGGCAAGGCGGCGCCGGCGGGGTGGCTGGTATGTGACGGGAGGGATTACGCGGCGGCGGAATATGCGGAACTGCACGGGGTGGTGGGCGAGATGTACAACGAGGGGGCGAACGCGAGCGGCGGGAAGTGGTCGGATCCGGGGGCGGGGCGTTTCAGGGTGCCTGATCTGCGCGGCCGCTTTGTGGTGGGGCTGAACAGCGAGGATGAGGATTACAACGAGCCGGGGGCGAGCGGAGGCAGCAAGAGAGTGGCGCTGAGCGTGGAAGAGCTGCCGGAGCACACGCACAGGCATGACGCGCGCGGGGCCACGTGGGCGGGTGCGAGAAACGGCAGCGGCGCGGGCAACGGTGTGGAGGGCGTTGAGAAATGGGTGACGGAGGCGACGGGGGGCGGCGCGTCGCACGAGAACAGGCCACCGTACTACGCGATGGTGTATATAATAAAAGCGAAATAAAGAGATATGGCAAAAAGGACAACAGCAGAGCTCAAGGGATGGTTCCGGAAGGGGCAGTATCCGACAGAGAGCCAGTTTGCGGACTGGATGGACAGCTACCGGCACAAGGATGAGAAGGTGGGGATGGGGGAGATTGCCGGACTGCCGGAGGCCCTGAACAATAAGGCTGACAGTGCGGAGGTGGATGCGCTGGGGGAGGTTGTGAAGGGGTATGACGCGTCAATGAGGCAAATAGTGACGGCACAGGAGGCCCAAGGCGAGGAGATGGAGGAGCTGCGCGCCACCATGACGGGGCGCAGCTATACTCTGGACTTCGGGGCCACGGGGAGTGTGGTGCAGGATGTGAACATGGAGGGGTGGACGGTGGTGATAGAGCAGGTGCGGCTGTTCAATGTGTCGAGGCTGTGCATAACAGTCGGCGGGCTGGTGCGCCACGAGGTGGACCCGGAGAATCCGGGGGGGATAGCGATACCGGCGGGAGGGCTGGCGAGCTGGGAGATAGAGCGCGAGGGGGATGCGCCGGCGGCGGTGGGGGTGCGGTGCGTGCGCGGGGATACATAAAACGATAATCAACACTTATAAAATACCGAACAAATGGAAGTAAAGATAAGAGACGGCGTGAGCTGGAATACCGAGCCGGGCGCCGAACAGACGGAGGGGGCCCTCGAGTGGATGCGCAAGGAGATATACGGGCAGCTGGCCGCGAATCCGCGCGAGACCGACAAGGTGATCCCGACGACGGACCGCTGGGGGCGTCCGGTGGAATGGATGGTGGATGGCGAGGGATGGAGGGTGAGTGTGCGGCGCGAGTATGTGGAGGGGGATGCCCCGACATGGAGCCGCCGCCGCGACATTGTGAGGGTGGAGGCGAAAGGAGGTGAGGCATGAAACCGTACATGTGGAGAACGAGGAACAGCAGCTATGTGTATGTGGACTCGATGACGGGTGACGACCTGAGCGGTGACGGCACAATGGGGAACCCGTACAGGACTCTGGGGAGGGCATATCGCGGGAGCAGCACGGCCCCGGGGACGATAGTGTGCCGTGGCCGTTTCTGCGAGGACATGGCGGACGGGAACCACAGCACAAAGATAACGGGGGACTATATGGGTGCGGCGGTGTTTGACGGTGAGGATGTGTTTCTGATCTACGGGTTCGGCCATGAGAACATGATGATAGAGAACTGCGCGGAGGCGACTTATGACCTGGGTGTGCAGGCGGGGTCGTGGGCAAATGCGGGCGTGGGCCGGAGCCAGACACTGGGGTGGGTGGGCCATCCCAGCTATATGGCGGGAATCACGGGGGGGAGTGTGATTGTGGGGAAATCGCCGTTGTACAGTGGGTGCATATGCGGCCACACGGGCGCCGAGAATGTGGCGGTGTGGTCGCCGAAGGTGAGCGGGACATCCAAGCTGTATTACGGACACGGGGTCAGCAACAGGCACTGGAGTGTGTGTGACGTGCGGACAGACAGGCTCAGGCTCACCCCGCCGGGCAGGAACCAGGTGTTTACGGCAAGCCTGTTTGCGAAATGTGATTTCGTGGCGAATGACCCGATAACTTTTGAGGAATGCCTGTTCGGGGCGGACTGCAGGTGGATCACGGCGGCCGGGGAGGAGGTGGAACTCGGGAGCGCGAGCGGCCAGAGCAGGCTGGACGCGCTGCTGGGGGCTCTGGCGGAACTTGGGATACCGGAGGCCAAACGCCCGAAGTTTGTGAACTGTGAGTTCAGCGGCCAGGGAGCGCCGGAACTGTTCAACAATGCGGAGGCCGGAGACCTGACGCTACGGCCGGGGAGTGATGCGGTGCGCCCGGGGAGGCGTTATTACGGGGCGCTGGCCCCGGCCCTGAATGTGCCCATAATGGATGACAGTACGGGTGTGGCGGGGAGCTGGGACGAGCAGAGCGCGAACGGGATACTGCAAGTGAGCGGGGGTGCGATATGCCTTGACGAGACGAGCTCGGACACTGCGGGCGAGATTGTGAGCAAGGTGGTGAGGATAGACACGTCGAAGATGTGGATCACGGCGGTGCTGGCCAAGTACGGGGAAAAATGGAGCAGTGAGGGGGTGCATCTGTCGGCGGGGAGCGTGCTTGGGGCGGAATATGCGCCGGGGGCGGCGTTGCCTCAGGGACGCTATGTGGCGCGCGGCAGCATAATATACAAAGGCACGGTGTGGGCGGACGGAAGTGTTGTGGGGGTGACAGAGGACGGCACGACATTCACGACGGATGCGGCAGGGGGTGCAAGTGCGGGAGCGGTGCTTGTGGCGATAGATGACCCGAACATAGCGAATGTGTGCTATATCCGGAGCACTCCGGCGATATTTGCTCTGGTGTCGAGTACGGACGGGTTGCAACGCGGCGGCGTTTATTACAACTATGCGACGAAGAATATACAGTACCGTGGGCGGACAGTGGCTCCGGGAGAAAGCTTCGTGGCGGCGAACGATACGGACAGGTTTACGCCACCGCCGGATATGGCAAGGTATCAGATCGGTGTGATGTTTGATGACACGAGGGTGCCGAGCCAAGAGTGGATACCGGCACAGTTTTTCGGGGAGTATTTCGTGTACAAGGTCAACGGGGTGATACAGCTTGACGCCGGGGGTCGGCCGATATCGTCGGGGAACGAGCTGTCGTATCAGGGTTCGGCTGACGGGGGGTATGCGGATGTGCTCAGAAAGAGTGTGATGAGCGAGCGTTACTGCCAGTTCAAAATTATAGCCAGCAAGGAATGAGACGGTGGATGGAGTCGTTTTCGGTGGGTGTGACGGATGTGCGGCAACCGGCTGCGGAGCGTGCGGCTGTGGAGAGGTTTGATGCGGGGTTGCGGCAGTTTTATGTGCCGGAGGGTGAGTGTGCTGCGATAAGGTCGTTTTCGGTTGCGCCGAGCGGCTATGAGGTGATGGGGGTTCAAATGCCCGAGCACGAGCAGACGGCAACGGACATACTTCGCTATAAAGCCAATGGATAGAAAGGATGGCGCTTTTTTTTTGATAAATTATTGACAAAATTGTGATGAGTAGGGTTTACAAATGTGCGCCGCTGCCTTTTATGGGGCAAAAGCGCTATTTTCTCCGGGACTTCGCCGAGGTGCTGGAGAGTGCGGCGGGGGAGATTGACACGGTGGTGGACCTTTTCGGAGGCTCCGGGCTGCTGTCGCACACGGCCAAAAGGGTGTTGCCGGGGTGCAGGGTGGTTTATAACGACTTTGACCGGTACGACCGCCGGTTGGCCGCAGTGGAGGACACAAACGCCATTTTAACGGCCATTAAAGAGCGTTTAAGCGGTTTGGAACCTAACCAAAGGCTGACAGACCGGGAGCGTGCGGATGTTCTGGCGATTGTGAATGACGCGCAGAACCGGCTCGGCTGGGTGGACATTCTGACAATCGGGCGGTCGGTGCTTTTCTCCGGCAAATGGGTTACAAGTCTGGACGAGCTGCGCAAGCACACGATGTATAACCGCGTAAGACCGGGCGCGTATGAGTGCGAGGGGTATCTGGACGGGCTGGAAGTCGTGCACATGGACTACCGCGACCTCTTCGAGCGTGAGCGCGGCAACAGCCGGGCGCTGTTTGTGCTGGATCCGCCATATCTTACGACCGAGTGCGGCATGTATGAAAATTATTGGAAGCTGACCGACTACCTCAGTGTGCTGCGTCTGCTGCGTGGCACAAAGTATGTTTATTTCACAAGCGACAAGTCGCAGATCGTGGAGCTGTGCCGGTTTATGGCTGAGGAATACGGCGAAGCAGCGCCCATGTACGGCGCGACGGTCCGCATGAGGACAAACCATTTGAACTATAATACCAAATATAACGATATTATGATAACCAAGCTCTGATCCCTCACACCGACCAGGCGGAGGCATAGAAAAAGCCCCCGGCCTGTTTGTAGAATCCTACCTCATACAAACAAATGCACCGCGTAGCGCAACAGCCGGGGGCTTAAATGCCTTTGACTGCGCGACGCGGTGCAAATTGCTTTATGAGGTAGGAGTTGCAAAATTAATAAAAAATGCTGAATGACAGTGTACGAAGCATTGAAAATGTGCGGTGGAGTGATTGAAAAACTGGAAAAAGCCGGCGTAAAGCCGTCGGATCATAAATATGTTGCCCTGTTCGAGGACTTCGGCAGAGCAAAGCAGCGAGGCGAAAAGATAAGCTATGTTGTCGCCTGTCTGGCCAAGCAGTACAATATGAGTGAGCGCAGTGTTTACGACATTGTGAAGCGTCTGGGAAATGACTGCAAAGCTGCTTCACTATGATGCAGCCGAGAAATGCCCCAGAACTCACAGAAACGGGCTAAATTCGCGCCGAATGACACCAAACAAGTATTACGCCATGCTCGGCAAGATATTGCAGCATGGCAAACGACAGAGCAATAAAAAAGGCGACATAATCTATTTGCTCAATGAGCAGCTGAGTTTGTCGCCTTATGACCTGCTGGAGATTTTCGAGAGCCACAACATCGCACGCAAAAAGCTGCGCAACGAACTTAGCCTGTTTATGGCAGGCGAAAGAGACCTGACCAAGTACCGAGAAGCCGGGATAAACTGGTGGGATTATTGCGGGCAAATTCTCATCAACAGTTATCCGACCTATTTTGAGAAATTGCCGGCTTTGATTGAGCAGATTAACCGGGAAAAGCGGAACAGCAAAAATTACGTGCTGTTCTTAGGCTCAACAGGAGCGGAAACGAACCAAGCACCATGTTTAAGCCTCATTCAGTTCCAGCTCGAAGACGGCGAATTGGTTTTGTCGGCTTATCAGAGAAGCAGCGACGCAAACTTAGGTTTACCAGCAGACATTTACCATTTATATTTGATAGCGCGACAAATAGAAGCGCCGTTAAAATCTATCACGCTGAATCTGGGAAACGTTCACATTTACGCTAACAACGTAGAGAGAACGCGCGAACTTTTGGCCGGAAATGAAGCTGTAAGGTTTGACCTGAACGTGTGAAAAGCGGCTGAAATTAAGTGTAAACGAAGCCAATTTAATCACTTCAAAGTTACAAAATTCTGCTGACTTGACCAAATAAATAGGCATAAAAATAACGCTGATTTTAAGCCAGTTTCAAAGGCTTTTAATCAGCGTTTAATTGATGTTTAAGCGGTCGAAAGAGCCAGAGAAAAAAGGAAGCGAAAAAAGAGAAGATTTGCTCGTTTCGTTTTTGAAAGATGCTCATTTCGTTTTTGCGATTATAAATGTTTATTGTAACTTTGGGCTATGGCGGGGAGCATAACTTCGGCATCGCAACATTTGTGATGCTATCAACATTATTCGGGAATCTCATAGCCAATGTCATCATGTTTGTCTTGGGGGCATCGGGCCGGTTGATTTAATAAGTGTTTTTGCTGAGCCCGGCAAAGCTATTATTTCAATGACGGCACAAAAAACATTGAATTTCAACATTAATTTCGGAATAAGACTTACCTTTGGGAAATAAATTGATTAATATGAAGCTGAAATTATTACTTTTTATCGGAATCGCCGTGTTATACGGAGTGTTCTTAGGTGGATGCCGAACATCAAAAGACAAAACGGACAATACAATCCCGTATCAGGTGGCAGAACATTATTTCGTCAAGAACAATGTGGAAGGCTTGCCCCCTACTACTATTACTTCTGCCAAAGAATTTGAAAAATATTTTGGTATGGCGGCTGTAATGGGGCCAAATGGTACACCCACAGAAATAGATTTCAATAAAAGCTTTGTCATCTGCCTTACGGTTGCACCTACTGATATAGATACAGAAATCTCAGTTATATCATTGACTAAAACAAATACAGATCAACTTGCATTGAGCTACAAGATTGAACGCGGCGAAAAGATGTCATACATATCCCGCCCTCTGTTATTATTGGTCGTAGATAAAAAATACGAACTGCCGGTAGTGTTGGATGCTATTTAATTCCTGCGTAGCATTTGCACAGGAATGGAGTACGCCCGACTATTTATTCATAGCTGATAGTTAAAAATAACACCGGTGTGGAAGGCACCGGTGTTATTGTAATATGGTCAAATGACGGATTGTTTATTTGTTGACGCGGAAGCGGTCAATGCCGTCGCGGAGGTATGCCACGACCTGACGGGCAGCGGCTATTCCGGCATTGATGTTGGCTTCGGCGGTTTGTGCGCCCATTTTCTTAGGGGTGAAGAAAACTCGTGCACCGTATTTGGCGGAAAGCTCTTCGGCAATGTCAGGCTTGATGTCGGCCACATATTTAAGGTCGGGGCGTTCGGCAAGGGCTTTATCCAATCCGGCCTCATCTATCACCTCTTTGCGGGCGGTGTTGATCAGCAGGCCGCCTTTGGGCATTAGCATGAGCTGAGAATAGCCAACGGAACCTTTTGTTTCGGGTGTGGCGGGTATGTGAAGTGACACTATATCGTTGTTGCTGTACAGCTCCTCAACGGAGTGTACGGGAGTGACGCCGGCTTCAATCATTACATTGTCGGGGCAGTAGGGGTCAAGAGCGGAGACTTCCATGCCAAACCCTTTGGCTATTCGTGCCACATTCCGGCCAACCTGACCGAAAGCATGGATGCCGAGGCGTTTGCCTTTGAGCTCGGTGCCGGAAGTGCCGGCATACATGTTGCGGACAGCCATAACAGCGAGACCGAACACGAGTTCGGCCACGGCGTTGGAGTTCTGGCCGGGAGTGTTCTCCACGCACACATTGTGAGCGGTGGCGGCGGCAAGATCCACATTGTCGTAGCCTGCACCTGCGCGGACAACGATTTTGAGCTGTTTTGCGGCATCGAGCACTTCTGCATCAACCTTGTCGCTGCGAATTATCAGCGCGTCGGCATCGGCTACGGCAGTCAGCAGCTGATGTTTGTCGGTGTATTTTTCAAGCAGTTCCAGCTCATAGCTGTTTTGCTCTATTTCTTTACGGATACCATCCACGGCAACGGCCGCAAACGGTTTCTCGGTAGCTACAAGTACTTTCATAGGTAATGGTGCTGCTGATTAATGTTTTGCTTCAAATTCTTTCATCGCATTGACAAGCACATCCACGCTTTCCATGGGGAGTGCATTGTAGAGAGAAGCACGGAATCCGCCAACAGAGCGGTGTCCCTTGATGCCTACTATGCCTTTAGTGCCGGCGAATGTAACGAAGTCGGCTTCGAGTTCCTTGTATTCGGGTTTCATGACGAAGCATACATTCATGATAGAGCGGTCCTCAGGAGCCACTGTGCCCACAAACATGCGGCTTGCGTCAATGGCCTCATAAAGTTTTTCGGCTTTGGCAAGATCCATTTTCTCAATAGCCTTTATGCCGCCGAGCTGCTTGTAGTAGCGGAGAGTCTGGAGCGCAGAGAAAATCGGGAGCACGGGAGGAGTGTTGAACATGGACCCTTTTTTGATGTGTGTGCGATAGTCAAGCATTGTGGGTATGGGGCGGTCAACATGGCCGAGAGCGTCATCGCGCACAATGACGATTGTGACACCGGCAGGAGCGAGGTTTTTCTGGGCACCGGCATAGATGATGTCGTATTTGCTGACATCCACGGGACGGGAGAAAATGTCGCTGGACATGTCGGCAACCAGACGGACCGGAAGCTCGGGGTCGTAACGCATTTCTGTGCCATAGATAGTGTTGTTGGAAGTGAAGTGGAAGTAATCCACATCAGCAGGCACAGTATAGTTCTTGGGAATATAGGTGAAGTTTTTGTCTTGGGATGAAGCCACAACATCCACATCGCCAAACAAACGGGCTTCTTTTATGGCGTTAGTGGCCCATGTGCCTGTTTGCAGATAGGCGGCTTTTTTAGCCAGAAGGTTGTAGGGCACCATGCAGAACTGCATGCTTGCGCCGCCACCCAGGAACAGCACTGAATAGCCCTCCGGCACTTCAAGAAGTTCCTTGACAAGGGCCATGGCCTCGTCAATCACAGCCTGAAACTCTTTGCTGCGGTGAGACACTTCAAGCACCGACAAACCGGTGTCTGCAAAATTGAGAATGGCATCCGCCGTGTTGCGAATGGTGTATTCGCTCAAAATAGACGGACCGGCGTAGAAATTATGCTTTTTCATCTCGGAAAAATTTGGAGTAAAAATTTACACTTACAAAATTACATATTTTTATGACTATGCGAAATCCGGAGCGCTATTTTTGCATAAGGTGTTAATGAATTTATAGTGTTAACAAATATTAACCACGCCAATTAATTAAAGGCGGCTGTTTTGCATTAAATTTGTACAAAATGCCTTTGTATGGCTTGTGCCGTAGAGGTGTCTCGGACCATGAATCAACTAATCAATATCAATACGAGTATGACCATTACCATGAAATCGTTGCTTACGGTGCTGGCGTGTGCATCTTCGGTATGTTCGCTGGCGCAGGGGCTTCCCCTGAAGCCACAACAGCTGGAGTATCCTGACAATGAGCCTGCACCATGTTTCCCACTTCCAACCGACCGCCAGCTTAAATGGCATGATCTGGAATTTTATGCGTTTTTTCATTACGGCATGAACACCTATACAGACAAGGAGTGGGGATTCGGCGATGAACAACCTTCAACATTTGCCCCTACCAAGGCCCCCAATCCCAAACAATGGCTTGAGGCTTGCAAGGCTGCCGGCATGAAAGGCGGAATTGCGGTAGTAAAGCATCACGACGGTTTTTGTCTATGGCCTACAGCTACTACGGAGCATAACTGCACAAACAGTTCCAACAAATACGCCAAAGCCACCAACATACCGCGCGATTTTGCCAAGGCAGCACGTGAACTGGATATGAAATATGGATTTTATGTGTCGCCTTGGGACCGCAACAGTGCGCTGTACGGAACAGACAAATATGTTACGGATGTGTTCATGAAGCAGTGTGACGAATTGGCAAAATTCGGATCGGACCAGTTTGAGATGTGGTTTGACGGGGCCAATGGCGGTGACGGCTATTACGGTGGCGCCAACTGCACCCGGAGTGTGGATGCGTCCACTTATTATGATATTCCCAATCTGCGCGATTATGTACATTCCATAGCTCCCGACTGTGTGATGTGGGGCGTGGGTGAGGAAGCACGCTGGATTGGCAATGAATCGGGATTTGCCGGCGAAACGGACTGGTGCATGATGGACCGCGGCCATATGTCGGAAGAGTCATCGCGCAACTGCGGTCAGGAAAACGGCTGGGTATGGCTGCCGGGTGAAAGTGATGCCAAGGCCACGGATTCAGGCTGGTTCTGGCACCCGACGCAGAAGGAGCTGAGTGCGGAGCGTTTGTTTCAGATGTATCTTGAGACAGTGGGCCGCAATGCCAACCTGATACTCAACGTGCCGCCTGACCGCAGCGGCGAACTTCCCGCATCGTCGGTAAAGATGCTCAAGGATATGGGCAAACTGCTTAATGACCGATTGGGCAAGGATCTGGCATTAAAGGCCGGCTCAATCGTGGCCTCAGATACCCGCGCCAACGGAGCACGGCGCACTTATGATGCCAAAAACATGATAGATGCCAATCCCGACACATATTGGGCGCCGAACGATGATGTTACTGCTGCCTCTGTGGTAATGAGCTGGGACAAACCGCAGGATATGCGTTATGTCACGCTTCAGGAATATATAGCCAAAGGGCAGCGTGTGAAAGGGTTCAAAATCGAGACATCTATGGACGGGGAGAACTGGACCGTTCAGGCACCTGAAATTGCCCAGACTACCGTGGGCTACAAGCGCATCATTCCCCTGAATGGCAGCACCGCCCAAAGCTATACCGAACCGGTAAAAGCCAAATATCTTCGCGTGAGCATTACCGATAGCCGCGCATGTCCGTTAATCAACAATATCTCAGTATTCTAATGAAACGCTATATTCTGACAGCAGCGGCAGCGGTGGCATGCAGCACCGTTTTTGCCCAAACAATAACTTTTGACACCCCGGACTACAAAGGAGTGGGTGTATATGACACATGGGAGAAGTCGCCATTCCGCACCGGTGCTCTGGAACCGAATGTGGCTGTGGTGGAAAATCATCTGAAAGATTCTGTCAACACATCATCGCACATACTGGGAGTGCAGCGTTCGCGCTACGGCTCCAATACGATGGGCGTGGAGGTGAAGCTTAATGAACCGTGGCGCATAGGTACAGAATCGCAATATGTGCATGTGCTTATTCACAAGCCTGTGGAGAGCCGTGTGATGCTTATAGGTCTCGGCAACCGTGCGGACCGCCCGGGCCAATCGCAGCGCGTAGAGCAATTTTGGGTATATCCGACAAATGATGTGGATGCAGGCGAATGGGCAGATGCCGTGTTCAGCGTGAAAGCCAACAACGGAGTTGACATATATTCGCTTGTGCTTGCGCCTGATGTGCGTTCTGACTGCAAGGAAGATTTCGTGGCTTATATCGATAACATAGAGATCAGCAATGACCTGACTCCACGCACCGGGGTGGGTGATTATCCTATCAATCTTCCCTCGCAGACCATGATTATGCGTTATGACCGCCGTTTGCATGATGTGAGTCTGAACGGAGATACAATCAAGACGAACTTGGCCAGCGACATTCATGTGCCCCTTTATATGGCATTGCTTGAAAAGCCATTTCAGGCGGCTCCGGGTCAGGTTGTGAAGCCCGGAGTGGGATATAATGCAAAGTGGATGCATTCGTATGTGTATCTGGATAAGAACAATGACGGCAAGTTTACAATCGATGAGCTTGTGGCCTTTACTCCGAAAGTGAACAATGCAGATGATCCATGCGCCCTGCCATCGTTTACCGTGCCGTCCGATCTCGCTCCCGGCATTTACCGTATGCGTTATAAAGTTGACTGGGACAATAATGACCCCGGAGGAGATTTGCAGACCATAGTGAGCAACGGGGGCTCTATTGTGGATGTGCTTCTTAATGTACACGCACCGGAAGTGACCGTAAACAATGATAACCGCAACGGTGAGGTGCTCACAGCCGATGGCAAGAGCCTTGACAATCTGCGTGTGCCTTTCGGCAAGAATCTGAAGGTTAAGATGGTTCCGAGCAACGGATTCACCTACTCCGGTATTAAAGTGCGTCACGGATACAACCTTACAGGTGATCCATTGAAACATTCCAACCCGCAATATCGCGAAGAGGTGATTGATGCATCGGAGTTTGCACCCGATCACACTGTAACGATACCGGGTGCAATGGTTGACGGCAATCTTTTGATTGAGGGATTGTTTGTAAGCTCCACCAAGTAAACAGACAAATTACAACAAGAGATACGAGAGTTCCGCGCGTTGGTGCGGGACTCTTTTTGTATATATGGGTATGGAGCATGCCGGCAGCCGTATGCTACATGTGCATCAGATGAGGTGAGGGGGTATGAAAAAATCCCGGGGAGCGGGCGCTCTCCGGGATTGATATGCGGGATAACAGAAATAGTGTTAGAGATTTTCTACGAGTTTCTGTACATCTTCGTCAGTGGGGTTAAGCTCAAGGTATTTCTGGAAGTACTGGCGAGATTTGTCTTTGTCATTGTCCATGTAGTAGATACCGAGCAAATAGTAAGCGGAAGTGTAGTAAGATTTGTAACGATCTTTGGTGTCAGGGTTGGCATCAAACGTATCAATCATCTTGTTGTAGGCTTCAGCCATGGCAGCATTGGGCTTGTCATCATTTCCGGTGAGAAGGATGGTGGCCTTGTCGGCGTAGAGAATACCTACGTTGGGGGCTTTTTCAATAGCCATGTTGATGTACTTGAGAGCATCAGCAGCAGCGGCAGCACGTTCGGGAGTGCCTTTTTCCATTGTGCGGGCAAGAGACTGATAGCGTTTGGCCATGTCGCGGATGTCCTGAGTGGAGCCGTTACCGGCGTCAAGGTACTGACGGAGGATTTCTACAGCCTTATCGTTTTGGCCGGCTTTTTCATACACGCTTGAGAGCTTGGGAAGGAGGTCGGCGTTTTCGGGATTAAGCTCAATGGCTTTTTCAAGAACCTGCACGGCTTCTTCGCTCTTGCCTTCTTCGCTCAGAGCCTGTCCGTAAAGAACATAGTCGTTGGGGATAAGGTTGGCACCGGGATGATTGAAAAGCTTGCGTCCGGCCTGTTCAGCTGCGGTCCAGTTTTTGAGAGCGGCTTCGTCAAGCAGAATTACGCGCTGCATGTAGAAGTTGTTGGGGTCTTTGGCAAGCACCTGATTAGCCATGTCAAGAGACTTCTGATATTCACCTGCAGAGTAGAGAAGGCCGGCATAGCGCTGCTCATCGTTTTGGAAGTGGTTGGGGTTCTGCATGTATTTGCCGTACTGTATGCAAGCTGAACCGAACTGGTTGTTGTCGTAGTACTTTTCGGCAAGTTCGCGCTGAGCGAGAGCTGAATTAGGCTCTTTTTCGTTAAGCTCCTTAAGCTTGTCAATAGCGTAGGAGGGATTAACGTGGAAGTAGGTGTTGGCGTATTTCACGTAAGCCTCGCGGTTAACCACATCTTTCTCGGCATCCTGATTGATGGCCATTTCGTACAGACCGGCAGCTTCACCGGGATCTGCTTTGGCTTTCATATCGCCCTGAAGCACGTAAATGGCAGCTTCGGAGTTTTTAGAATCTTTGAGAGCCTTAGAGAGATATTTGTCCACATCCTTGGCGTACATAGTGGGGTTGGCTTCGTAATAAGCGCGGGCTACAGCAACAGTAAGTGCGGAATTCTTTTTGTCGGTGTTCATGCCTTGCTTGAACATCTTTTCAGCCTCAGCTTTGTTGCCGGCACGAAGGTCGAGCGAACCCAGACCGATATAGTTGTAACCGTAATGGGGGTTTGCGGCGATACCTTCCTGGTAGTTCTTGCGAGCGGCTGCCATGTCGTTATCGGCAAGAGCGATATTGCCCAAATAGAAATGTGACACAGCTTTGTCGGTGCTGGCATCATTAATGGTGTTGTTGAGAATGGTTTTAGCCACGTCAAGACGCCCGGCATTGTAGTTGTCCACACCATCCTGATATCCGCCTTGGGCGGCAGCGGTGATTGCGGCACCAAGCATCAGGGAAAATAAGAATCTCAATTTCATGTCTTGGTTTATTAAATTATTATTTGATTTTTGTAAAATTTTTTATCTGTTAGACTTATGTCACGCAACAAGGTTTAATTGACCTGAGCGGCTGTTGCAAGCTGCACGACTCTTGGGAGAACGCCGGTGAGCTGTATAATCTTTTGACCTCTGTAGCTGGTGACGAAAGAGTAAAATCCGTGGGTAAGGGTGCCACCGGCAGCAGCAGTTATCATATACACCTGACGGTAGAGGGGATATTTGCCATCAAAGATGTAAGCCTGATAGGGCTTGTAAGCGCGGATTTCATCATCGGCACTTACGGGTAGAACCTTTACGGCATTGCTGAAAGTGTTTTCTACATTCTCGTTTTCCTCCACGGCCTTCACCATTTCCTCACGGGTGCGGGTGCGTTCGGTCATATCGGAACTGATCCAGCTTACGCCTATTATGCCAATAGCATTTTTGTTTTTAGCCACTGCGTCAAATACGGCCTGCGGTGTTTTCTGTGCAAAGACATTCGGCCCGAACTGGCCGCCGTTGAGAAGCGAATCGCGCATGTAGTGTGCGGCTGATGATCCCTGATGGTCAAAGACCACAGATATTTCGCCGAGAGGAGAGGGGCTTACCTCATCCCAGCGTAAAACCTTGCCAGTGAGTATTTCGCGCAGCTCCTGCTTGCTCATCTGCTCAATCGGATTTTCGGGGTTTACGATCAGAGCGAGCGCGTCAACAGCTATCTGGCTTTGGCGCACAATTTTGTTGTGGGATTTCAGATAGCTGATTTCCTGATCATTGAGCGGGCGCGTGGCGATAATCATTTTAGTGGAAAAGTTGAGCAAGGAATCGAATGCTGCGCTTTCGTCCACATAATAAGGAATGATACTTGCCTGAGGATATATGTATTCAAATACATCAATTTCCTGAGAAAGGATGTTTTCAAAGCTTGCATCGCAGGCAATTGTGGCTATGCCGGATGAAGAAGTAGATGTGGGTTTGCCATTTCCACCTCCCGAACAAGCCGCCAACCCCGCGCATAGGCATAAAGCAAGCACGGGGAGTAAAAAGTAGTGGCGTATATGATTCATTCTACTTATAGAGTGATATTGTTATACAAAAACGATATAGGGGAGTGAAATATTATTCAGCGTCATCAACTGGCTTGAACTGGCGATAAGCACGCCAAATACCATAAACGGTGAACAGAGCGCCGGCAGCCCAGCGAATCCATGTCCAAGAACCGTAAAGCGGAGCGAAAAACCCCACGAAAAACAGTACACCCATACCAATATAAACTATCACCATTATCAATCCGAATATGGTTTGCATTGTGGCCGGTGCCTTGGAAGGCTTGTTTGCGCTACTCATAGTTAGAAAAATTAAAAATTTATAATGAAATTAAGAGATGCCTCCGCACTCCGGGGGCTTAAAATGTTAACGCTAAAGGGCAAGTAATGTTCGCCTCAAGAGCCATATTATAGCTTGTGGAGTGGCATTGCTTAAATTCGTGGTAAAGTTAACACATTTTTCTTAAACCCTAATGAATAAAGTCCAATTCATGTGATACCTAATGCTTAAATTTACTTAATTGGTGTGTTTGCAGACAAAAAAAGGGGCGAACCCTGACCGATTCACCCCCATGCGTTTTTGAAGACTGGTTTGTGTTATAAAGAGATAATGTGCTCAGTTATTTAACAACATCGTTAAGTTCGGCACCGGCTTTGAATTTCACGGCTTTACGAGCGGGAATTTCAATTTTTTCTTTTGTGCGGGGATTGATACCGGTACGTGCTGTCTTCTCAGATACAGCAAAAGTTCCGAAGCCAATGAGAGCGACCTTGTCACCATTAGCGAGCTGTTCGCTGATAGTGTTGATGGTGGCATCGAGAGCGGCCTTAGCCTGAACCTTTGAAAGGTTTGCTTTCTCTGCAATGGCATTGATAAGCTCAGTCTTGTTCATGATTGATAATGATTTTTAGTAAGTTTTAGGTATTTGCAGCAAATATAATAGTAAAAACCGAAAGACAAACAATAAAGTCGTATTTTTTTCGTGAAAACTTACTTTTTTCTCAATATTTCACTTTTTTAGGCTTGTAAAGACTAAAATCAGAATGAGAACTGGCACATCAGCCCTGCGCGGCGTGCATATCGGTGGTCACCGGAAAAGTTCTGGCGTTTGGCGAAGTCTATTTCGGCAGCGACCTGCATTCGGGGCGTCAGATTCCAGAACACGTTTGCTACCCAATACAAACCATATTTGTATTCGTCCGGCGACACTGCTTTGGACGGGAGAAACCTTGTTTGACTCATCTGGACGGTGGCAAAAATGTTGGGCTTGAAGTTGTATTGGAGGCCTAGATTCCAGCCGAAAGCTTCGGGAGCATACATGTGGCCCGGTGCGTGAGGGTTTGCCACAAGGTCGTAGGAACCTATCTGCAAATCACCTCCTGTGCCTTCAAAACCCCTGCCATAGGTGGCGGAAGCATATGTAGTGATGTTTGGGTGAGGATGTGCTACGGAGCTGACCATGGTTCCCCAGCCTACAACATTGCGGTTTTTTTCGGCTATTAGATTCCTGTAGGAAAGTGTGCGAACCACTCCCGAAAGGCGTACGTGCTGTCCGCGTGCCCATTCGTATTGGGCGAATGCAGCCCAATCGGGCATCCAGTTTGTCACCTTTTTGGTGTTGATGCCATCAATGTCGATATTGTCGGAGGGTGTTTCCGCAGATACGGCAAAATACCATTTTTCTTTGACAACGGGCATGTAACGGATAAGTACCGAGGTTACTCCCACCTTGTTGTTGGGGCCCTGAGCATCAACTGTAGGGGGAACAGCGGCAGGATCGGAAAATGTGGATGACGCGTAGCCCACTGTGAAATCATTGATTATGGCGTAGGCTTTTTTCAGATGAAAATCGCGAGCCTCATAACCGTTGAAATTCGCCTCAATATAAAGCTGGTAGTTACCTAAAGTTTTGTTTTGTCCGAGAACTCTGAAAAACAGGCATGTCCCGGCGGGCGTCGTGCCAAATTGCCTTCTGTTGGCCGGATCGGGCTGCATGGGTATGAGGTAGGGGGCGAATGCCGGAGACGGTACCGCACCACCCCAGTCGTAGTAAGCTCTCATTCGCACAGCACCGCCAATGCCCATAGCCAGTTGTGCATCCTTGCTCATGAACAGGAAATAAGGAGATCCGGGGTCCTGGAAGTGACGGAACTGATCGTAATAGAATGCCGAGATTACATGCCGCACTGAATCCACATATCTTTGTGTTTGTTCCGGGGCCGGTTTGCCGTCAATAAATATTATTTTGTTGGAGCGCAGGGTGCTGTCGATCTGCGCGTCGGCTAAACTATTGGATTGAGCAGAGGCGGCGAGCGCACAGATTGTGGCGACAGCCCAGATGGTTTGCTTTAGCATAAGTGTGGTGTTTTTTGCAATCTTAAACACTCGGGATAGTATAATGGTTTAGTAAGAGAAATATATTTTGTGTATCTTTGCGCCCCAGAACGCACATAATCAATAAAACCTATGTTTCGTAACTTACCCCCGGTAACTAAAAATCTTATAATCATTAATTTTATAGTGTGGCTTGCCGTATTTGTGTTGCCGCACCGCCTCGGCTTTGATATGGAGCGAATATTTGCTCTCCATTACTTCCAAGCTCCTTATTTCAATCCGGCGCAGTTGTTTACCTACATGTTCATGCATGACAGCCACAATCTTGCTCATATACTGTTCAATATGTTCACTTTGTTTATGTTTGGCGTGACATTGGAACGTACATTGGGCAGCAAGAGATTTTTGTTTTTCTACATATCTTGCGGCATAGGTGCGGCGTTGGTGCAGGAACTGGTTTGGTTCTTTACGTGGCCCGGTATTTTTGCAAAGGCGCTTGCTCCGCTTAACGGCGTGAGCGTGGCAGAGATGAGCGGGTATCTGAAAGAGAATATGTCACTGCCGCAAGTGCAGGGGCTTCTGAACCAGCTTGCCACTATCGGAGCCTCGGGTGCCATTTACGGTGTGCTGCTTGCATTCGGAATGCTCTTCCCGAATGTGCCGTTGTACTTCATGTTCATACCGGTTCCCATCAAAGCCAAATGGATGGTGCTTGGGTATGGAGTGATAGAGCTGCTTATCGGCATGAGTCAGGCAAATGACGGAGTGGCGCATTTCGCGCATCTCGGAGGCATGATATTCGGATTCATAATCATTTATTATTGGAAGAAAAAAGGCTCGCTGGGAGGGTTCGGCGGGTATGCATAAAATCCGTCAACTTGTATTGCGCTATCCGCAGCTAAGTGTCCTCATAGTCATAAATGTGGCCGTGTGGGTGCTTCTGCGCTTACTGCTGTTGTGCAGCCCTGCGGCAGGTTGGTCAGTGCTGCGGTGGTGTGAACTGCCGTGTGGTGTGCTGCCGATGCTTCATAGAATGTGGAGCCTGCTGACATACATGTGGGTGCAGACCGATGGAGTGCATCTGCTGTTCAATATGCTGTGCCTGTGCTGGTTCGGGCTTATGCTTCCGCAAGGATGCGGCTGGAGCGTGGGCCGGCTGTATGTGTGTGGAGGCGTGTGCGGAGGATTGCTCTATGCGATTGTAGGCGCCGCGTCCGGTAACACTCTGATAGGGTCGTCGGCTGCTGTCATAGCCGTGGCAATGGCAGTAACGGTGGTCATTCCGAAGCGCAGAGTGACATTGCCTGTCATTGGGCCTGTTCAGCTCATGTGGATTACGGTGGCATTGGTGACGGTGGATGTGGCAAGTGTGGCTTTTGGCGACTTGAGCGGACATGTGGCACATTTAGGAGGCATGTTGTCGGGTCTGCTGGCGGGATGGCAAATGCGCAAATGGCGTTTTACTCCCATACAGATACAGAGCAATACGGAGAGAGAGGATATGCAAGAGCCGACAACTGAACAAATCTTATCCAAGGTGCGTCGGTCAGGTCACAGCTCACTGACTCCGGAAGAGCGCAAAATATTGTTTAAAATGAGCAGAGGGAAATGAAAAGAATCTTGCACATATTTCTTGCTTTGGTAAATCTGCTGTTGGCGGTGGCTATGCTCATATCGGCCTACGGCGGAACTGTGAGCCCTGAAACGAGTGTTGTGCCTGCGCTGGTGGCCATGCTTCTTCCTACCGTGCTGCCTCTGATGCTCGTGGCATTGGTGCTGAGCTGCTTTATAAGCTGGAAGGCGATGGTGTTTAATCTGGTTGTGCTTCTGTGCTGCTCAGGGCCGATATTGAATATCTGCCCGATGAATTTTGATTCTGCCGAGAGGATAAAGGCGAGTAAGCCTGAAACCCGATTCACACTGATGACCTACAATGTGATGGAGCTTTATGACTATAACGGCACCACATGGGATGAGAAAAATAACCGCGACAAGACCGTGAGGTATATGATAGACAGCGGATGCGACATCATAGCTTATCAGGAGGCGTATAATATTCATGCGTTGGGGTATCCGGGTACAAGTAATGAGACAATACAGGATTTGAGAAAAGAATATCCATATTTGGCACGTACTCCCAACAGCTATGTGGGGCTGTTGTCAAAATATCCAGTGAAATGTGTGCCGATAAATCTCGCCGATACAAATTCGTTTATAGTGGGATGCTATGAGGTGGATATAAACGGCAAAATTATCACCATAATAAATGTACATCTCCAGTCAATCGGCCTTAACACCGATGACAAGAATCTTTATCGCGAGCTGACAAAAGGGGAGAAGGTGAATATGGACACAGTGCGTCATACTTTGCTGCACAAGCTTAAGGTGGCCTTCAAGGCACGTGCACGGCAGGCAATCAAATTGCGCCATTTCATCAATGAGTTGCAGGGACCCGTGATATTGTGCGGCGATTTCAATGATATCCCCGGATGCTACGCGGAGCGTGCCGTAATGGGTCATGACTTGCGCGACGCATACCGCGATGCGGGTCTCGGGCCTTCAATTACCTATCATGCCAACAGGTTCTATTTCCGTATAGACCAGATACTGTATCGCGGAGTGACGCCATTGAAAGTGAGGGTGAGAACCAACGGATACAGCGACCATTATCCGGTGGTAGGCACATTCTCCACCACTCCGGATTTGCATATTCAGTGAAATTATATTAATTTTACGCTCCAATACTTATCGTCAATCTACAATTCCTTATAATGAATAAACCTTTAATTACAGCTGCGGCAGCATTATTGGTGTCCGTGGCTCCAACATTTCAAATTATGGCAGCAGAACGCACCAATCCATTTTTGCAGCCCTATAACACGGTTTACAACATACCGCCTTTTGAATCCATAACTTACGCCGACTATATGCCTGCATTTGAACAAGGCATCAAGGAGCGCAATCAGGAGATAGAGGCAATTGTGAAAAACCGTGCAGTGCCTGATTTTGAAAATACTATCCTTGCCCTTGAAAAAAGCGGAGAGTTGCTTAACAAGGTAATGCTTGTGTTCAGTTCGCTTAACGAGACTGACTCATCGCCTGAAATGGAGGCACTTGCAGAGAAAATCATGCCTATGTATTCGCAGAGCAGCGATGAGATAATGATGAATCCGTTGCTGTTTGCCAAAGTAAAGCAGGTGTATGACCGTCGCAATGAGTTAAATCTTAATGCTTCCCAACTCCGTGCAGTGGAACTTGCCTACAAACAGTTTGTACGTTCGGGAGCGTTGCTTGGTGAGGCTGAAAAGCAGCAGCTTATGAAAATCAATACCGAGCTGACAGACCTGTATCTGAAATTTAACAAGAACTTGCTCGATGACACCAATGCATTTTCAATAGTGATAGACAATGCCGACGAGCTTTCCGGTATTCCGGCAGGCAATGTGGCCCTTGCAGCTGAAGAAGCTGCATCGCGCGGCATGAACGGCAAATGGGTGTTCACACTGCATGCTCCGAGCCGTCTCCCGGTGCTCCAGTATGCGGATAACCGTGCTCTCCGTCAAAAAATGTATGAAGGGTACACCAACCTTGCTTCGCAGGGCAAAAACGACAACAAGCCTGTGATAAACAGTATTCTCAAAGCCCGTGCTCAAAAAGCAAAACTGCTTGGATTTGAGAATTTTGCTGCATATCAGACTGATAATGTGATGGCAAAAACTGTGGATAATGCTGAGGATCTTCTGCTTAAGATATGGCGTCCTGCAATCAAACGTGCCAATGAAGAGGTGAAGGAGATGCAGGAACTTGCCAACCGCCGTGGAGATAACATCACTATTCAGCCATGGGATTACTATTATTATGCAGAGAAGCTTCGTCTGGACAAATATAATATCAACGAGGATCAGGTGCGTGCTTATTTCCCGCTGGAGAATGTTCGCAAGGGAATCTTTGACATGGCCGAAAAGCTTTACGGAGTGACTTTTTCAGAGCTGCCGGATGCGCCCAAATACAACCCGGAAGTAAAGGTGTATGATGTGAAGGATGCCAAGACCGGTGAGCATATAGCAGTGTTCATGACCGATTATTTCCCGCGTGCATCAAAGCGTCAGGGAGCGTGGATGAGCGAGTTTCAGGGAGCATTTACGGATCCTGACGGATCGTCGCAGCGTCCGATTGTGTACAACGTGGGCAATTTCACCAAGCCAACCGGAGATACTCCTTCGCTGCTCACTCTTGATGAGGTTGAGACAATGTTCCATGAATTCGGACACGGTCTTCACGGAATGCTTACCAAAGTGAAACTGCGCAGTCAGGCCGGTACGAATGTGGACCGTGACTTTGTGGAGTTGCCTTCGCAGATTCACGAGCACTGGGCCATGGAGCCGGAAATGCTGAAATCATATGCGCGTCACTACAAGACCGGTGAGGCCATACCTGACTCTCTGATTACAAAGCTGATTGATGCCTCAACCCACAATCAGGGCTTTATTACCACAGAACTTGTCGGTGCTGCACTTCTTGACTTGCAGTTCGGCAAAATCACCGATGCCGACAAAGTGGATGTGGCCGCATTTGAGGCCAATGTGGCTAAAGAGTTGAAGATGCCCAAGGAGATAACATTCCGTTATCGCAGCCCTTATTTCCGCCATATATTCGGCAGCGACGGGTATGCAGCGGGCTATTATACTTATCTTTGGGCCGAGGTGCTTGATGCCGACGGATTTGAGTATTTCAAAGAAAACGGTATTTTTGATCCCGCAACAGCGGAGTCGTTTAAGAAAAATGTGCTTGAGGCAGGCGGTTCTGCCGATCCTATGGAACTATATGTAAAGTTCCGTGGACGCGAACCGAAGGTGGATGCTTTGCTGCGCAACCGTGGGCTTGAAACTACCACCGAGCCGTCGCATGATGTTCCGATGCCCGGTGGCAAATAAACATCAATATATATAATCTTCTGTTAAGGAAGATGCATAATAAAACGGCTGCCCTTTCGGGCAGCCGTTGATATTCTGTGTCATGGAACAAACCGGTTACTTTTTGCGTCGTGACTCAAGTGAAGAGCGGATATTGTGATAGATGCTTTCCACTGTGCCAGAACCGTGGATGTGATGATATTTGCCGGCCTGAGTGTAGTATTCGCGCAGAGGAGAGGTGACATTATGGTACACGTTGAGACGCTCGCGTATGGTGTCGATATTGTCATCGGAACGCCCGCTTTCCAATCCTCGTTTGAGCAGTCGGTCAATAAGCTCTTCATCGTCCACATCCAGCCCTACGACAGCGTGAACTTCGGAGCCGCGTTTCTGGAGAAGTGTGTCAAGGGCTTTGGCCTGATCAATGGTGCGCGGAAAGCCATCAAAGATGACTCCTTTGGCTGTTTCGGGGTTGGTGTCAAGCTCATGCTCAAGGATAGAAATCATGAGGTCGTCGGGGATAAGATGTCCCTTGGAAATGTAGCTGTCGGCAATTTTGCCAAGTTCGGAACCCTGACTTATGTGGCGACGCAAAACATCGCCTGTGGAGATGTGGTAGAGCCCGTACTGATTGATGAGGCGTGCGCTCTGAGTGCCTTTGCCGCTGCCGGGAGCACCGAACATCACTATATTATACATATTGTTATGTGGTTATGATTCGTAAAATGTAGAAAATTACTGGTCGTGCTCCTCGCTTAAAGCCCAGATGTCGGGAAGATTGCGGGCCATGCCGTCAAGATCCAGACCGAAGCCGATAATGAATTTTGAAGGGATTTCAAAACCCACGTAATCGGGGCGCACATCGCACTGCAAGGACTGGGGCTTGAAGAGGAGAGTGGCGAGCTTAAGTTCGGCCGGATTCTGTTTCTTAAGGTCGTTGGCCAGTTTGTGGATGGTTTTGCCGGTGTCCACAATATCCTCGACAACAATCACTGTGCGGCCCTCAAGCGGTTCGGTAAGGCCAAGAATTTCTTTGACATTGCCGGTAGAGCTTGTCCCTTCATAGCTTTTTAGGCGGATGAACATTATTTCAGCATCAATGCCCACTTCACGGATTAAGTCGGCGGCAAAAGGGAAAGCGCCGTTGAGCACGCAGATAAAGAGTGGAACGGTTCCCTGACAATCTTTGGTTATTTGCTCTCCAAGCTCCTTGATGCGGTTCTTGATGGCCTGATTCTCAATATAGGGCTCAAATTTCAGTCCCTTGTAGCAGATTTGTTTCATGGGGTTAAAAAGCTTATTAGACGCAAAATTACGAAAAATCTCTATTCATGGAAAAGTTTTTTGTATTTTTGTGGTTGTTTATCACAGAATACGGATGAAAATATTTACGAACGAAAATATTCAGCTCATTGACCGCATAACGATAGAAAAAGAAGGTGTGTCGGCACACGATCTTGTAGAGCGGGTGGCCGATGGCGTGATGTCGGAGCTGGCCCAGCGATGGCGCCCTACACGATCAACGCTCGTGTTTGCGGGACCCGGCAATAACGGGGCTGATGCCCTTGCCGTGTCGCGCCGGCTATATGAGCAGGGGTTCAGGCCTGAAATATATCTGTTCAATATCGGCGGCAACAGGCTCAGCGCGGAATGTCGCCGTTCGCGAGATGTGCTCGTTGCGTCATGTCCCGATGTGGTGCTTCATGAAATATCCACCAATCTCATATTTCCTGAAATATCATCGTCAACACAGGTGCTTGACGGGCTTTTTGGGTCAGGCTTGCGCGACGGTATTTCAGGCGGATTCCGCGAGCTTGTGCGCATGATAAACGAGTCGGGAGCGTATGTGGTGTCAATAGACATGCCCTCCGGACTTTTTGCAGACTGGAACCCGAATCTTGTGGCGCGTGATGTGATACACGCCCGTTTGACGGTTTGTGTGCAGTTGCCCCGCATAGCATATTTCATGGCTGACAATGCACCTTTGGTAGGCGAATGGAAGTGCATAAATATAGGGCTCAGCAGCTCGGCCATACATGCCACCTCCACGCCGTATCACCTTGTGGAGAGTGGAGAAGTAAAGCGTCTGCTCAGAGTGCGCCCCGAGTTTTGTTCCAAGGCCGATTTCGGCTCGGCATGTCTTGTGGCCGGACGCTACGGAATGATGGGAGCCGTTGTGCTGGCTTGCCGTGGTGCAATACGCTCAGGTGCCGGCAAAGTGACACTGCACTCACCGCAATGCGCATTTGAGGTGATACAGTCGGCTGTGCCCGAAGTGCTGTTCAGCCCGGATAAGGATAAGCTGATGCTCAGTGATGTGGCTTTGGAATATGAATACCAGTCAATAGCAATTGGCCCGGGTATCGGCACTCATGACACTACGGTGCGGGCATTGGAGTCATTTCTGAAATCAGCCTCCCGGCCTGTGATTCTGGATGCAGATGCGCTCAATTGCATGGCTCTGAATCCTTCAATGCTGAATCATTTGCCGGTGCTGTCGGTTCTTACTCCCCATGCAGGTGAATTTGACCGATTGTTTGGCGAACAACCCACTGCCGAAACGCGTTTGCTTAAAGCACTGGAAGTGTCGCGTTATTACAATATCCTGATTCTGCTCAAGGGACGCTATACGGCCCTTGTGCGTCCTGACGGCAAAGTATATTTCAACTCGTCGGGTACTCCGGCAATGGCTACCGCCGGGAGCGGTGATGTGCTTACAGGTGTGATTGCCGGCCTGATGGCTCAAGGCTATAAGCCCGAAGTAGCTGCTTTGATTGGTGCTTACGTGCATGGACGCGCAGGAGAGATTGCCGCAGAAGAACAGGGTGAATACGGTGTTATCGCCAGTGATATAGCAGCCAATATAGGCAAGGCTATAAAACAGATTATGAATTAAAAAATGACGATGATATGAAGATGCTGAAACATATTGTACCTGCACTCATACTGGCAGTAGGGATGCCTTGTGTGGCTCAGACTACCCAAAAGCTTACTGCCAATAAACTGTCGGAGTACGGTCTCATATACTCACTTCCGCTCACCGGCGTGAATGTGACGGTGGAAGTGGAATGTACGGAAAAAACTCCCGGCCCGTTTTTTCAGTACGCAAAAAAATATCTCGGGGAGCAGCCTGTGACCGAGGCATCAAAGATATATACCCTAAAAAGTGTTGTGCTTACACCATATGCCGAGGCTGATGAGAATGAGAGCTATCTGGTGCAATTCAAGTCGGGGAGCACCCCATTTATGATGCTTGACGGCGGAACCTTTCCACTGAGTATCAATACTGAGGCTGTGCAGCAGCCCGAAACAGCAGTGTTGCCGAAGAGTGTGGAGGCACAACCGTCTATTTTGCAGACTGCGGCTGCCCGTCAAGCCATGACCGAGGAGATGATGCAAAGCCTTTCATCGGCCAAGCGTGCCGAACTTGCGGCAGCACGTATATTTGAATTGCGTGCAAGCCGTGCCGACATAATAGCAGGGCGTGCAGACCAGATGCCGTCGGACGGCAAAGCGATGCAGCTGGCACTTGACAACCTCAGTGCACAGGAGGCTGCACTTACTGCCATGTTCCTTGGCACGACACAAACATCTACCCAAGTGCGCACTTATAATTATCTGCCTGATGTTGATGACAGCCAGCAAACAATCGTAGGGCGTATATCCACCCTGAAGGGAGCCGTAGATGCCGATGATTTGTCGGGAGCGCCGCTTTATCTGGAGATAAATGTGACGGAGCGCGGCCAATTGCCGGTAAACGACAAAGGTAAAGAGAAAGAGTTTCCCAAAGGAGGACTTGCATACTGTATTCCCGGTTCGGCTGATGTGGCTGTGGTATTCAACGGTGAGCGTGTAGCGCAGAAAAATATGTCTATGGCCCAAATGGGAGTGGTGTTCGGGCTTGATCCCAACCTGTTTACAGACAAAAAGGAGCCGGCCTATGCAATTTTCAATCCTTATACCGGCGCAATACGTGAAATAGGCACTGTGAAATGATGCTTGGCAAAATCGCTGTGGCGGCAGCTGCGGTATGCACGTTGCTTTTCGGAAGCATGAAGATGCATGCCTTGGAGAAGTCGCAGTCGGTGGGCTTGGTGCTCAGCGGCGGAGGGGCAAAAGGAATAGCACATATTGGAGTAATCAAGGCTCTTGAAGAGAATGATATACCGATAGACTATATATCGGGGACCTCAATGGGTGCCATAGTGGGCGGACTGTATGCAGCCGGCTACACTACAGATGAAATGATGGAGCTAATAAAATCGCGTGAGTTTACAGATGCGGCTTCCGGCAAGATAGACGAACGCTATACCTATTATTTCCTGCGCGATGCCAACGAACCCAACCTGTTCACACTCAATATCGGTGACAAGAGCAGTGCTACATCCATTCTGCCTACAAGCGTAATCAACCCTATACCCATGAATTTTGAATTCATGGCACTTTTCTCTCCATTCACTGCACAATGCGGCGGCGACTTCAATAAGCTGTTTGTGCCTTTTCGTGCGGTGGCATCAGATGTCACCCACAAGCACAAGGTGGTGTGGAGCCACGGCTCTTTGGGCGAAGCGATAAGATCGTCAATGAGCTTTCCACTGGTTTTTTCTCCGGTGCAGAAGGATGGCGCACTGTTGTATGACGGTGGTATTTATGATAACTTTCCGGTGCAGGTAATGACAACGGAGTTTGCACCTTCAATAATCATAGGAGTGGATGTGTCAACGCCTGACAGCGTGACAGCAAACCCGGATATGATTACGCAGCTAAGCGAGATGATAACGCAGCCCGGACGCGGCAAGCTCACACCAGAGCAGGGGATATATATTCATATCAATCTGTCTCAGTTTGGATTGCTGGATTTTGCCAAAGCAGATAAAATCAGCGCCATAGGCTATGCCAGAGCCATGGAAGCCATGGACAGCATAAAAGGGAGAATAACAGCGCGTATTCCGGCGATGGCCCGCAATCTCCGCAGGGATATGTTCAAGTCACAGACCCCGTATCTGAGATTTGATTCGATAACGGTGACCGGGGCATCCAAAAAGCAAAACAATTATATACGCTCATATTTCACGCATTTTCATTCTGATACTTTCGGAGTGGCTTCGGCGGCTTCATCGTATTACAGATTGGCAGCCCCCGGCAAGTTCCGTGCCCTTGATCCTACAGCCGTGTACAATGACAGCACCGGTTTGTTCGGATTAAATCTGAAGGCTTCGGTTAAATCGGATTTCACTGTAGGGTTCGGCGGGTATGTGAGTACGACCACTTCCAGTATGCTGTATTTTTCGGGCGCATACAAAACGCTGAGCTATAATTCGCTGTCAATGGGATTGAGTGTGTGGGCAGGACAGAGCTATCTGGCGGGAATGCTGCACTCAAAGGTTAATTTTGCCACCTCCATGCCATCGGCGCTTACTCTGGAAGTAATAGGCAGCAGACATAAATTCTACGATTCGGAAAAATTATTTTTTGAGGAAAACCAGCCATCGTATGTGACGAGCAGTGAGGCTTTTGCCCGTCTTATCTATGGTTTTGCTCCAAATCATGCCGGAAGTGTGAATGCCGGAGTGGGTATAGGTTACGTGGGTGACAGGTATTACCAGACAATAAGGGAGTTGCCTTATCTGAGCCGTGATAATGTGAAGCAGACTCTTGCGCAGGCAGTGGTTAGCTATAAGAGCAGTACGCTCAACAACAATGCATACCCAACACGCGGAGCTGAATACACTGCCGTACTTATGGGTGTGACGGGCCACAGATCAGTGACGCATTACGCCGAGGCTGATGCAAGCCACCGCACGTGGGCCCAGTTGGAGGCAAGCACGAGGAATTATTTCACGCTCAATCGTTATCTGTCGCTCGGAACGGAAATCGGTGCTCTCATTTCCACGCGCAAGCTGCTCCATGACTATGATCAGGCAGTGGTAGATGCACCGGCGTTTGTGCCCACACCTACAAGCTATGATATTTTTGACCCGTCGTTGCGCGCAAACTCATTCGTCACCGCCGGTCTTGTGCCCGTATGGAGGGTGAGCAGTATGATTCAACTGCGTGCTGCGTGTCATGCTTTCATGCCCTATAGGCCGATATACTGCGGTGAATGGAACAGGGCTTTTTATGGCAACAGATTTTCAAAAATGGAATTTTTCGGGGAGCTGACCGGGGTGTTGTCGTTGCCGTTTGCCAATGTGTCGGCCTTCGGCCATTACAGCACAAGCTCTGCCGGAGGATGGCATTTCGGAGTGTCGCTGGGTGTGTTTATGCCGGCACCGAGGTTTCTTCGCTACAGGTAGTATTGGTTGGTCACGTTGATTCGGTCGTCCACCTCAAACACCCACGGCTTGCCGGTAGGTATTTCAAGGTCAACTATTTCCTGAGCTGTTTTGTGAAGCAGCATCATGGCGAGTCCGCGAAGGCTGTTGCCGTGGGCCGCTATCAATATCGTGTCGTAGTGCTCAAGCCTTGGCACTATGATTTCCTGCCAGCAGCATCGCACTCGCGCAATGGTGTCCTGAAGAGATTCGCTTAACGGTAGTTCATCTGCTGTCAGGGCTGCATATTTTGGGTCGTTGCCCGGATAGCGCGGATCGGAGGGTGTGAGCAAAGGCGGAAGCACATCAAAGCTGCGACGCCATATATGTACCTGTTCGTCGCCATATTTGTGTGCGGTTTCTTCCTTGTTGAGGCCCTGTAAGGCTCCGTAATGGCGCTCGTTGAGGTGCCAGTCCTTGATTACGGGTATATAGTCAAGTTCCATGACCTCTGCCGCTATTTGCAGAGTATGAATGGCACGGCGCAGATAGGATGTGAAGAAGAACTGGGGCTTGAGTCCGGCTTTCACCATTGCTTCGCCGGCGGCATATGCTTCATGGCGACCTTTTGGGGATAATGGAACATCGGTCCATCCCGTAAATTTGTTCTCAAGGTTCCACTGGCTCTGTCCGTGACGTAAAAGGATAATTTTCTTCATAAAACAGGCATATCTTGTTGATAATTATAACATGCGTGGAGCGTGGAGTGTTTTGAAAAGGTCAAATATAAAATAACGCCCCACATAGCCGGATGGCTCGTGGGGCGCAGAATGGGGTGTCTGAGAAATTATTTGTCAAGACGGGCCGTGAGTTGGCTCATGGCCTCAGCCTGATATGCGTACAGACCTTGTTCCGAAAGTTCTACAATCTGATAAGTGCCGTCAGCAGCAGGCATGCGCACATGGGTGTCGTCAACAAATGTCATGAGAACATATTCCTTGTCGTCGGCAATCACGCTCCATGTCTGTTCGTCCTGATCAAAATCAAGGCGCACAACAGAGCCGTCGTTTTGAGAAGTTATGGTGTAGCCTTTGCCATCGCATTCCACAAGGTATTTGCCGTCCTTGCCATCAATCATTTTTGTGCTCTGGGCCACGGGGTTGGAACCGCTCCAGAATTCAATACTGTTGAGCACAAGCAGATCGGCGAGAGCTGACACCTCGTAAACGGGAAGAATCCAGAATGCGAAAAACACAAGTTCGTTGACAAACTTGTTGCCAACCTGACTGTTCCAGCTCAAAAGTTTGTTGGTGAGTTGGAAACGGCCTATGCATGAAGTGCCGAGAAATGAAGCACTGAGCGCAATGACCACAGCCACGGTGAAATACTTTCTTTTCATAAGGTGATGTTGTTTGGATAATGATTTATTTTGGAATTTTCTTTTTTGCTTTTTCGTAGAAATCAAACACTTCTCTTACATAGCTTGTGGTCTGGCGTCCGGAGAAATATCCGTATTTGCAAACCGGATCATTGTAATATTCAGGTTTTGATTTCAGCAGCAGGGCTTGTGCCACCTGACCGTCCCAACGCTGAGTGTCGTATCCGTATTTTTCGGCAAGAGCTATGGCATCAAGCACATGAGCGGGACCGGAATTGTAGGCGGCCACTATGAATTTTTTGCGTTCCTCTGCATCGTGCACCCTGGAGCGCAGCGTGCGGTCAAGAGTGGCAATTATGCGGGCTGCAGTGGCAATGCTGCGGTCGTTGTAAGCCATGTTTTCGGATGTAAGGCCGTAGGCACGTGCGGTGGCCGGCATAATCTGCATGACACCTCTTGCGCCGGCCCATGACACCTGTGTGGAGTCAAACCGGCTTTCGGCGTAGCCTTGTGCGGCAAACAGTCTCCAGTCCCATCCTATTTCCTTGGCATATTGCTTGAAGAGATGATCAAACGGAGATATGCGACCTTTGGAAAAATTGTAGGTATAGAGAGTAGGGGTGCGTTTGCTTATTTCAAAATAGCGCTTGAGCAGTGCTGATTGTGCGGCTCTCGGCGAGCTTTGGTGCGTCCATTGTGAGATGGAGTCAGCGAGCCATGGTTTGGATGGCGACACACCCCATGCTGCCCGTTGCTCAAAACTCACATCAAGACTCACATCAAGGTCATCGTAGTAGGTCTTGTTGATGCGCGCAATGTCGCTGTCCACAACCGTAAGCGGAATGGACCCGTCATGCACCATGGCAATAAGGTCCTCGGTAATCAGAGTGTCGCGGTCAATGGAGTGAATGTTGATGCCACCGCCCAATTCATCGTTGAGATGCAGCATGCGCTGGTGATATTTGCTGTTCTTTTCCACATACACATCGCGCCCCACGAGCTGTGTGACATCGGTGATGAGCTGCTGCCCTTTTTTAGCCTTGGGCTGCACAAGGACCTGATGTGTGATGCTTTCAACGCCGCATGGCAGCACATGAGCCTTGTATTGGGCAGTGACCGGTACTTCGTAGGCAATAAGGTCCACCAATCCTGAATCAAGCATTTCCACGGCCGAAGAGAGGCTTGGTGCCACTTCAAGCTGCAGGGTCATCCCCTTGTCGGCGCAGAGCGAGGTCAGGAGGTCGTAATCGTAGCCCATGCGCTGCTCACGATAGATGAAAAAGGATGTGGGGCTGTAGAGCGTGGCCACCCTGAGTGTGTCAGGGAGCGGGTGACGTGAAGAGTCGGCACCGTCGGATTGCTCAGAGGATGATGCGCCGGAGCATCCTGCCGCAAGCAGGGAGATTGCTCCGGCTATCATAAAGCCGTATGCGAGTGTCTTAAATGTCAATACTCAAATACTCCTTTGGAAGATATGATTGTGAGACGATTGGTGTCGCTGTCCTCAACGCGGCCTATGACCTGAGCGGGAATGCCGAAGCTTTCGCTTATGCGGATGACTTCGTTGGCATGTTCGGGTCGGAGGTATATCTCCATACGGTGGCCCATGTTGAACACTTTGTACATCTCGGCCCAGTCGGTGCCGCTTTCACGCTGGATGAGGTCAAACAGGGGAGGGATTGGGAGCATATTGTCCTTTATGACATGCTTGTTCTCTACAAAATGCATCACTTTGGTCTGTGCGCCGCCGCTGCAGTGAACCATGCCGTGGATTTCGGGACGCATTACCTCCAGAATCTTTTTGATGACCGGAGCATAAGTGCGTGTGGGCGAGAGCACGAGCTTGCCCGCATTTAGGGGCGAGCCGGGAACTTCATCGGTGAGGCCGCATGATCCGGAATAAACCAGATCTTCCGGTACGGCGGCATCATACGTTTCGGGATATTTTTCGGCTATCTGCTTGGCAAATACATCATGACGGGCTGAAGTGAGGCCGTTGGAACCCATGCCACCGTTGTATTCGCTTTCATAAGTGGCACGCCCATAAGAGGCCAGTCCCACAATGACATCACCGGCAGCGATATTGGCATTGTTGATGACATCGCTGCGGCGCATGCGGCATGTGACCGTGGAGTCAACAATGATGGTGCGCACGAGGTCGCCTACATCGGCAGTTTCGCCGCCGGTGCTGTAAACGCCCACGCCAAGCTCGCGAAGCCGGGCAAGCAGTTCCTCAGTGCCGTTGATAATGGCTGCGATTACGCTTCCGGGTACGAGCATCTTGTTTCGTCCAATGGTGGATGAAACGAGGATATTGTCAACGGCACCGACGCACAACAGGTCGTCAATATTCATGATGAGGGCATCCTGTGCAATACCGCGCCAAACGCTGAGGTCGCCGGTTTCGCGCCAATAAGCATAAGCGAGGGATGATTTTGTGCCGGCACCATCGGCGTGCATAATGTTGCACCACTCAGGATCGCCACCCAGCAAATCAGGTATTATTTTACAAAAAGCTTTAGGATACAGACCTTTGTCAACATTTTTGATGGCGTTGTGCACATCCTCTTTTGAGGCTGACACACCGCGAAGATTATAGCGTTTGTCGCTCATAGTGGGTTAGTTATGTGTAAGAGTAGAATAATCAAAACCAGTTGATGAACATGAGCCAAAGGAGTGCCCATGGCATTACGAGGAGGAGTGAGTCAATGCGGTCAAGCACACCGCCGTGACCGGGAATGATGTGTCCGCTGTCCTTGACATGTGCGGCTCGTTTGAGCATTGATTCCACGAGGTCACCCCATGTGGCTACGATGCTCACGGTGATGCCCAGAACAATGATGCTCCACGGCTTCATGTGCGTGCTGAATGCCAATGAGCCGGAAAACAGCGAATAACATGCCACGGCAGCTGCCGTGCAGAATATCATGCCGCCGAAAAATCCTTCCCATGTTTTCTTGGGGGAGATACGTTCCCAAAGTTTGTGCCGTCCAAGCGTTATGCCGGTAAGGAATGCTCCGGTGTCGTTGCACCATATCATGATAAATAGAGCCAGAAGTATTCCGGGTCCGTAGAACTGCTGGATAAGACAAGAGCAAAGTAATGGCAGGGCGATGTAAACATTGCCGCCGAATGATGTGGTGAGACATCTGGCAGGCTCAAGCGAGCTGAAAAAGAGTTGCGCCACGGGGCGGGCAATCAGATAGAGGAAAGGAAGGAAAAAGAGTGCTGTATATAGCATGGGAAGGCGCTGCGGCGAGAGAATGCCGAATGCCAGTCCCAAAATGCCGCATACAGGTGCTGCGACATCCATGGCAAGAAGAAATTTGCGCCCGGGAAGAGTGGGTGAGCCGAGGCATATACGGTTAAACTCAATAATACCTGCGGCAGCCAGAAATGCGCAAAGTACGGGATAGGCCCAATAGCCACCCCACACGATAGATGCGATTATAAGGCCCACATATACAGTGCCCGACAGGGAACGAACCAATATATTTTTCATTATACGTACAGAAGCAAAGTTGGTTTTCCCACAAAGGTAAGTAAAAATATCCATCGGGAAGCTGCAAACAATCAAAAAAATCAACCACAGGAGATGTGCTGAAAAACATGGATATAAAGGCGTGGGGTGTGAAATATTTTTGTTAGTTTTGGGGGTGCTTAACCGGCATTGCCAAATTGAAAAACTATATTACCAAAATTTAATACTTATGTTACGTCCTGAAGATTTGGAACAACTTAACCAAAAGGGTATTACAGAGGAACAAGTGGAAGCACAGCTGGCACGTTTCCGCACGGGCTTCCCTTATCTGAAAATCAATGATGCGGCCCGCAGCGGTCAGGGAATCGTGGTGCTTGATGAGGCAGAGCGCAAAGAAGCGGTAGAACGCTGGCACAAATATTTGGCCGATGGCGGCGAAGTGTGCAAGTTTGTGCCCGCAAGCGGAGCAGCCTCACGCATGTTCAAGGCTTTGTTTGAATTTGTGGATGGGGATGAAGATGTACCCGTACCGGGTTCGGCTGTAGAGAAACTTATTGCCGACATTGACAAGCTGGCCTTCATTGCCGATTTGAATGCCACCACACAGCGACTGCACGGAAAATCAGTGCATCAGCTTGTGGACGAAAAGAGATATAAAGATATTATTGCCGCTATAATAAAACCGGAGGGCATGAATTATGGCGGTCTGCCCAAGGGGTTGCTCAAATTCCACTCATATCCTGACGGAAGCCGCACCCCGGTGGAAGAGCAGCTGACAGAGGGCGCACAGACAGCCGCTAACGGTGAAGGTGTGGTGAACCTGCACTTCACTGTAAGCTCCAATCACCGCAAACTGTTTGAGGAGAAGCTCGCGGAGGTGATTCCCGCCACGGAAAAACGTACAGGTAAGAAATTCAATGTGAGCCTGAGCGAGCAAAAACCGAGCACTGACACTATTGCAGTGAATCCTGACAACACTCCTTTTGAGGAAGACGGTCATCTGCTGTTCCGTCCCGGCGGCCATGGTGCATTGATTGCCAACCTGAATGACATTGATTCGGCTGTGGTGTTTATCAAAAACATTGACAATGTGGTACCGGACTCGCTTCGCGGCATTACGGTGGAGTACAAGGAAGTGCTTGGCGGATATCTGATGCAGTTGCGTGACCAAGTAGAGAAGTATCTTACAGATCTCGGCACAGGCAATTACACTCGCGGCACGCTTCAGAAGATGGTTGGATTCCTGCATTTCAATTTCTCTATCACCGACCGCCGTATCGACAAGATGAACGATACCGAGTTGGCAATGTATCTGCACATGAAACTGTCGCGTCCGTTGCGTGTATGCGGAATGGTGCGTAATGAGGGTGAACCCGGCGGCGGCCCATACATAGCTGTGAACCCCGACGGATCGGCTTCTCTTCAGATTCTGGAGAGCCATCAGATTGATACCTCGCGTGAAGATTATCGCCGTATGATGGCAAGTGCCACACACTTCAATCCGGTGGATCTGGTATGTTACATCAAGGATATTCATGGCAACAAGTTTGATTTGCCCAAATATGTAGATCCTGCAACAGGATTTATCTCCGAAAAATCATCACACGGCAAGCCCCTGCGCGCTCTGGAACTTCCCGGATTGTGGAACGGTGCCATGAGCGATTGGCTGACAGCCTTTGTTGAGGTGCCCATTGAAACATTCAATCCTGTGAAGACAGTGAATGATTTGCTGCGTCCGGCACATCAGGCTTAAAGTTTTTTACCGCATTTTGCGCCCCGCTTCCCGAAACTGTTGCGGGGCGCAGTGTGTTTAAATAGAAAACAAACAGAATATGAGCAAACGGGACGATATAAAGCGGATATGGAGTGAGTGTTTTGATGATTCATCCGAGTATGTTGACATGTATTTCAGCAGAGTGTACAGCGATGCTGATGGCATGACTCTGGAGAAGAACGGCAAAACAGTCAGCTCATTGCTGCTGCAGAGATATGCCATGCGGTTTCATGGTAAGGATGTACCCGTGAGCTATGTGGCCGGAGCCGCCACGAGGCGCAATGCGCGTGGCAAAGGGTATATGAGCGAGCTTATGATAGAGGCCCTGTATGCATCGGCAGAACGCGGCGACATGCTTTGTGCGCTCATACCGGCTCATGACTGGCTGTATTATTACTATGACCGTTTCGGCTTCAGCACCGTGTTTTTTGTGGATGCACAGCGTTTCACTTCGTTTCATTCATTTCCTGTCACCGGAAGTTATCATCTGATGGAAGACCCGTACGCACCCGAAGTATATGAGGCGTTCAGCCGTATGGAGCATGAGCGCGAGGGCGCGGTTGTGCATTCGCAACGTGATTTCCTTAATATCATTGACGACCTCAGTCTTGACACCGGCGGCCATATGGTGGTGATGTCAAATGACCAGAATGAAATCGTGTCTATGGCATGGAGCGTGGTACGAGACGATATGGTAGTGGTGAATGAACTTCTCGGAGTGGATGCAGATGCCCGCACAGCTGCATTGAGACAGTTAAGAGGAATATATGGCGACATGCCGTTTAAGGTGCTTGCCCCGGCATCGGAAAATGAGGGGTCAAGACGCAAGCTTTATCCTCACGGCATGGCGCGTCTGGTGAATGTGCTGATGTGTCTGGAGGCAATGGCGGCGGCACATGAGAAATGGACCTGCAACATTAGGGTGCGTGATGATCTGATGCCTGTCAACAGCCATTATTACAGGGTGGCCGGTGGCAGAGTGGAGATTGATGATGTGTGTACCCCAAAACCTGACCTTGATGTGGACATAGATGTGCTCACCAAAGTGGTGTTTTCATCACCGCGCATAGGAGATGTGCTGGGCGTGCCGAGCGTGCGTCCGCGCATGGCTCTGATGCTTGACTAAAGCGGATATATAAGGACATAAAAAGAACTCCGATGCAACTCGCTTTTATATCGTAAGTTGCATCGGAGTGCTGTTTCTTATGCTAAATCAATTGCTTTGTTACTTGCTGTTGAGTGATTATTTGGCATTGTTGGGTCTTTTGCCTTTGAAATCGCCTTTCATGCCTTTGTGGTGGTTTTTGAAACCGTGTTTTTTGTGCTTGGAAGCACCGTTGACAAAATTGTTTTCGAGGAACTGCTGATACTGCTGGGGAGTAAGAATGGTCTTGATTTTGGCAAGATATTCGGTGCGTGCAGACTGCATTTTCTTAGCCTTGATATTTTTGCAAGAGTCTGAGAAAGCCTTGCAGTTGGGTCTTTTGATTTCTTTGATGGCTTTTTGCTGCTCATCGGTGAGGTTAAGACCGGCAAAAGGATTTCTGCATTCTTTCTTATCTTTCTTGCATTTGGTGGGGTTTTGGCATTGAGCTTCGGGAGTGCAGTTGTTGTTGCAGTTGTTATTGCAGTAGTTGGTTGCGTTGTTCTGTGCGGAAGCGTTTATAGCCACGAAAGCTACGATGGCGGCTGCAATGCCAAGGATTTTCTTTTTCATGTTCTAAAAGTTTTTAATTGTATTGTTTCGTCGATTGTTTGCATATATGACAGCACAGGCGCAGATTGGTTTAATCCGCGCCTGTGAGTTTAACTTTTATTCTTGGTTGTGTAAAAAACTGTTATTCGGCTGTTTGAACCAGAATGTTATCCACAAATGCCTTGCGGTGAGTGGAATCAGAGCTTTCCACATGGTCGCAGTTCATCCATTTTACGTTGTTTATGCCTACGGGATTCAACACCTGAGGAATGAAAACGCTGTTGAAAAATGTGTCAAGTACGGCACTGTCTTCCTGTGAAGAGGTGATTATGGAGCAAGAGCTGATGTTGAGCATTGGTAGCAAGGCGCCTTCGGGTGTGGTGTCGTACATTACACCTTTCATGAACACTTTGTCAACAAACCCCTTCACGATGGCGGGCATCATGCCCCACCAGATAGGGAAGATGAAAATTAAGCTGCCGGTGGTGCGCATCATTTTTTGATACCTGTCGGTCAATTTATCGACTGGAGTGCCATGCATGTATTTTTCCATATCGGATTCTGACAGTACCGGGTTAAAACCATCGGCGTACAGGTCTATGACATTGTAGTCGCGCCCGTTTTCGGTGAGCACGGTGGTTATATTATTTAGAATGCTGTGATTGAAGCTTTGCGGATTGGGATTAGCATAAACAATGGTGATCATGATGCCTGATGTGAGTGTTGATAATTACGGGCAGGGATAGATAAGCCAATGGCCTGCCGATTGTTACTTGTAAAATTGTAACAACCTGCAGGCTCGTATGGTTTTGAAAAAGCTGATTTTTATTTCATCTGTTCAAGTGCCTTGATTACTTCATCGGTGCTGATGCCGAGGAGTTGCATTTCCCGGGCCAGCGATGGAAGGGTATCGGCAAAGAACTGTTCCTTGCGTGCGGCACTGACGCGCAGCTGTGCGTCAGGAGCCAGAAAATATCCCAATCCACGGCGGGGCGCAATGATGTCGTGCTTTTGCAGATACTCTAGAGCTTTGAGAACAGTGTGGGTGTTGACGCTCAGGGCCACTGCAAGCTCGCGCACGGAAGGTATGCGCTCATCCGGCACCCATTGGCCGGTGGCTATGCAGGTGAAGCACCAGTTGGCAATTTGCAGATATATAGGTGTGTCGGATTTGAAGTTCATAATTGGCGGTTGGAGATTTTGCGGCAAGTCAGCCAAATCATTATTGCCGATACGACGCCGGATGTCAGGCCGCTGATAAAAATGATGTTTTTAAGCTGTTTGCCAATCTGCTGTCCAAGTTCATAGGTGGAGGCTGTGGTGTCGGCCTCAACGAAAGGAGTTCCGCTTACAGCCATTACAACGCCATAAATAGCTCCGACCAAGCCCATTAGTATATTTACGCCTATGGTCCACAGGATGGCTTTTACGATACGGTTTTTCTCATTGGCCATAAGTGTATAAAGGCACACAGTAATCGGGAGCAGTGATGACAAAAGTGATATGCCATAGGTTTTGGTGATGGCTTCGTTTTGCAAATCAATAATGTCTTTAAGTGTGTCGGCTATGGGGTGAATGGCATTCCCGATGAGCAAAACGGCATAGTAGGGCACATTGATGAGAAGCGGAAGAACCACTACTGAATAGAGTATGTAGAAAGCGCATTTTTCTGCATTGGTGGCCGGAAGTGTTGTTTCAATCACCATGTTGCTTTTACGAGCAAATACAATTGGCCCGAAATAGAGCATAAAGCCGGTTACGGTGCCCAGTAGTCCCATAGACAAAATGCCAAAAGCTGAAGCGTTGAGCGTGTAAGTTATGGCTCCTGTGAGTAATGACATGAGAGCATATATTGCCATTTGCCATTTAATTGCAGGCTCATAGAGCGAGGAAATTGCCCATGCTCGTTTCCATGAGAATTGATTGCTCACTTTGGGGACGGTTATTTCAGATGTCTGTGTCATGGCTCGGAGTGTTAAGAAGTTGAATTATTTCGTTGCTTTTGGGTGAGAGAAGTGCATTATAGAGCAACTGGTAATTGATGTCGGTAGGTCGGTCGGATTGTTCCTGGACGGTGATATATCGGAAAAGACCTTGATCCTGTTCGCAGTACAGACATTCCTGAGGGGGCATCATGTCACAAAGGAATGCAAGCCGTTCGGTGATTTTCCATACGGGCATTGAAGTGACGAGGTGGCCTTTGTGTATCACTGTGAGAGTGTCAAAGAGAGATTCAAGGTCGCTTACGGTGTGGGTGGATATTATTACGCATTTTTCCGGGCCTATGAATCGGGCAAGAAGACGTTTCAGCGATTGTTTTGCTGTGATGTCAAGTCCGTTGGCCGGTTCGTCAAGGAGCAGTATGCCGGTGTTGAGTGCAATCACGTAGGCAATCTGGGCTTTGCGCCTGTTGCCGAACGACAGGCTTGCCAGTGGCTCGTAGCCAGTCATGCCGAACTCTCTAAGACATTCCTGAAGTATCTCCATGGAGAATGAGGGGTAGAAACGGGCATGACTACGGGTGTATTCCATGATGTTTTTGCACGGAAGCATCATGTTGTCGGTATAGATGAAGAGATTGGAGAGGGTAGAGGGCATGCGCATGTATGATGGCTCGCCATATACAAGGCATGAGCCTTGTGTGGGGGTGCGCAGTCCTGCGATGATGTGCATAAAAGTGGTTTTGCCGGCTCCGTTTTCACCCAAAAGCAGGTGTATGCCGCTATTTATGGCACAATTGATATCGCTCAGGGCTGTGAAGCCATTGTGGTAGCGATAGGTGAGATTGTTGATCTGTATCATTTTACAATTATTCTTCTACAGGTGTGACATTGAAGCCTGCTTTTTTGAGTAGGCTGATTACGCCTTTTTCGCCGGGGAGGTGGCCTGCGCCAACTGCTATGAGCATTGAGGTGGTGGGGAGTGCGCCAATGAGGAAGTCAACCCATGCGGAGTTGCGGTTGTAGATGAGTTTGTCGGCTTCCTGAGGTGACATGCCGAAATCGGGGTCAGTCATAAATTTGTTGATGGCGTCAAGGTCGCCGCTGAGGTATGCACGTGCCATGTCGCGGGCTTTGGATGCGGCGGTGGCATCATTGCGCACTGTTTTCATTAGGTCGGCGGCTTGCTCGGTGAGTGATGAACCGTAGAGCAGGTTGAGTTGCTGAGAGAGAGTTTCAAGCCCGTGTATGCTTTTGCCGGCTTTTGCTCCGAGTTGCTGAATTATATTGTCGAGCTGTGCATTGGGGTTGAATCCGGGTATTGCATTCATGTTCTGAAGCACGGCGAGTTGTGCTCCCAATACAGCCGGACGCAGATAAATGAGCTGCTGCGTGGGGATTGCCTGGCCTGCATATTTTGATATGAGGTTTGCTACCGAATCAATCTGTGCGGGCGACAGAAGCACGTTGAGAGTGCTGTCGGCGGGAGCTGCCATGTACTTTTGCAGTTCCACCATACCTTGCGGCGAGGCCATTTCGCTCATGACCAGTTCTCCCCATACTTGGTCAGTGGCCTGAAGCGCCTTCATGAGGCCCGGTATTGAATCCTGCATACCGATAGGGGCAACGTGGTGAGTGCCTACTATGTAGGACGGTTTTTCAATGCCGTTGCCTGAGATTTTCCATAATAGCTGTGCCTGTGCCGAAAGAGTGACGGCAAGAACAGCGGTGAGTGTCATAACAAACTTTTTCATATCGTGTTTAATAAAGTCAATGAGTGTTGGAATGTTTTAGTGTTGTACTTAACTACAACACTGCAAATGTATGATGACTTTTTTTGTCCTGCAAATTTTCAGGATATTTTTTTCAAAAAAAATTACATGAAGTTGGTATCATTAATTCCCGGACATAAAAAAAGCGCGTCTAAATGACGCGCTTGATATTGTGATTCAGGATTTTAACCTCCGAAGTTGTCGTAATGGATGTTTTCGGGATCTACTCCGAGAGAATCCAGCATTTTGTTGACAGCCGCACTCATCGGGCCTGGTCCACACATATAGTATTCTATATCTTCGGGTGCTTCGTGGTTCTTGAGGTAGGTTTCGTAAATTACCTGATGCACAAATCCGGGAGTATATTTCACTCCGGCTGCATCAGCTGCGGGGTCGGGACGGTCAAGAGCCAGATGGAAGTGGAAGTTGGGGAATTCTTTCTCAAGTTGCAGGAAGTCCTGAAGATAGAACACCTCGTTGAGCGCACGTGCACCGTAGAAATAATGCATTTCTCTGTTGCGGCAGTTGAGCGAGCGGGTCATGTGCATGATTTGGGCACGCAGGGGGGCCATACCGGCACCGCCGCCTATCCACATCATCTCTTTCTTGGAGTCGAATATGGGATGGAAATCTCCATAAGGACCGCTCATGAGCACTTTGTCGCCGGGTTTGAGTGTGAAGATGTAGCTTGAAGCTATGCCGGGCATCACATCCTGGAATCCTACTTCGGGTTTGGGCTTGAAGGGGGGGGTGGCGATGCGCACGGTGAGCATTATGCGGTCGCCTTCGGCCGGATAGTTGGCCATTGAGTAGGCGCGAACGGTGGGTTCTTCATTCTTGCACTTAAGGGTGAACAGACCGAATTTTTGCCATGCGGGCAGATATTCGTCACCTATCAGGGCCTTGTCGATATCCTTGTCGTAATCCATGGAGTAGGCAGGGATTTTGATCTGGGCATATGAGCCGGGGATGAAGTCCATGTGCTGGCCGTGAGGGAGAGCCACGATAAACTCCTTGATGAATGTAGCCACATTGCGGTTGGAGATAACGGTGCATTCCCACTCCTTGATGTCAAGCACTGATGCGGGTACACCAATTTTCATGTCTTCTTTCACTTTCACCTGACAAGCGAGACGCCAGTGGTCCTTGATTTGTTTGCGTGAGAAGTGGACAGTTTCTGTGGGGAGGATATTGCCACCGCCCTCAAACACCTGTACCTTGCACTGTCCGCAGCTGCCTTTGCCGCCGCAAGCGGAGGGAAGGAAAACATTGCAGTCGGCCATGGTGCCCAACAGTGCTTTACCGGAGTCGGCTTCAACCACGGTGTCGTTATTGACGGTGATTTTCACTTTGCCTGAGTGCACCAGATAGTGCTTGGCTATGAGGAGCACAGCCACAAGGAGCAGGGTGATGAGCAGGAACACGCCCACACCTGCAATGAGAGTGAGTGTGGATGCTGATGTGCTGAGAAGTATCATATTCAGTGTCATTGTTAGCTATGCTTAAAGTTTAATGCCCAGGAAGCTCATGAAGGCTATGCCCATGAGAGCTGTGAGGATGAAAGTGATGCCGGTGCCACGAAGGGGTTTGGGAATGTTGGAGTAAGTGGCGAGCCGCTCGCGTATGGCAGCGATGGCCACAATGGCCAAGAGCCAGCCGAGACCCCATCCGGCGCCGGCGCAAGTGGCTGTCCAAACGCTTCCGAAACCTCGCTGCTGCATGAACAGCGAACCGCCGAGTATGGCGCAGTTCACAGCTATAAGCGGCAGGAATATGCCGAGAGAGGCGTAAAGCGACGGCGAGTATTTTTCCACGGCCATCTCCACGAGCTGAGTCATGGAAGCAATCACTGCTATGAACATTATGAGCGAGAGGAAGCTGAGGTCAACATCAGCGTATTCGGGGCCGAGCCAAGTGAGGGCACCGGCGCGGAGCACATATGTTTCAAGCAGATAATTGATAGGCAGGGTGATGGTGAGCATGAATGTTACTGCCACACCGAGACCCAGGGCTGTTTTCACATTTTTTGATACTGCCAGAAATGAGCACATGCCCAGGAAGTAGGCAAATATCATGTTGTCAACAAAAATTGACCTTATGAACAGATTTAGATTTTCCATTTGTTAATTTCCTTGGGGTGTGACAATTAATTTTCCTGAAGGTCCTTGTTGCGTGAACGGTGAACCCAGATTATGCAACCCACAACCACAAGGGCCATCGGGGGCAGAATCATGAGTCCGTTGTTGACATAACCGTGTTCATAGCACCACAGGGGTATTACCTGATAGCCCAAAAGTGTACCGCTGCCGAGAAGCTCGCGGAAAAAGCCTACTATGATAAGGATTATGGCATAGCCGATGCCGTTGCCCACTCCGTCAAGAAATGAAGGCCAGGGCTTATTGGCCATGGCAAAAGCTTCCAGACGGCCCATGAGAATACAGTTGGTGATTATGAGGCCTATGAATACCGACAGCTGTTTGCTCACATCGTAGGTGTAGGCTTTGAGCAGCTGGTCAACTATGACCACGAGGCCGGCCACTACCACGAGCTGCACGATGATGCGGATGTTGGTGGGGATGGTGTTGCGCAGCAGCGAAATGATGACATTGCTGAACGCGAGCACGGCAATTACTGATATGCCCATCACTATGGCGGGCTCTAATTTGGCGGTGACTGCGAGCACTGAGCAGATGCCGAGAATCTGCACGATCACCGGATTGTTTTTGGAAAAGGGGTTGAGCAGGACGCTCTTGTTACTTATCTTTTCTGCCATGGCTTACTGAATGCTGAGATTGTGGAGGAATGTTTTGTAGGGAGTGATGCAGTTGGCAAACATTGCGCTCACGCCTTTGGATGTGATTGTGCCGCCGGATATGCCGTCAACATAATCTTCGCCGCCAGCGGGCTTTTGCCCTTTCTTCACCACGGCCACTGGCATGAAATCGCTGCCATCGGGTGTCACGCTCTTGCCAACAAATTGATCGGAGAATGCCGGTTTTTCAATTTCGGCACCCAGTCCGGGAGTTTCTCCCTGATGGGCGAAGTAAGCGCCATAGATAGTGGAGCCGTTGGCATCAAATGCCACATAGCCCCAAATCGGGCCCCAAAGGCCGGCTCCGTACATGGGCAGGATATATTTTGTTTCCCCGTTGTCAAGAGTACATTCAAATACCGGCAACCGGCGTTCGGCATCAGGCAGTTTGGCTTGCTCTGCCACGTTTATAGTAAAGGGATCTCCGGGGATTTCCTGACCCTGAGAGTTTACAACAAAAGAGCGGGTCACATATTTCTGGTAATCGGAGATGATATTCTGTTTGTCGGGCGTCACGTGCACGGAAGCCAGAATCTGCCGCATTTTATCGGCATCAATATTGGCTTGCTGGCGGTCACGCAGCGACAGTGAGGTGAGGGCGAGAGCCGACCCTACTATCAGCACCAGCACTATAATATATATGGTGGTGTAAATATTGGATTGCTTGTTCATTGTAGTGTAGCTGAATAATTAGGTTATTCTACTTTGGCTTTCAAACGGCGCATGCGGCGGTTGATGTTGGCCTGCACAACGCAGTAGTCAATGAGCGGTGCGAGAGCATTGCCAAGGAGCACGGCGAGCATGGCACCTTCGGGATAGCCGTTGTTGTAAACACGAATCAGTACAGCCATTATTCCTACCAAGGCTCCATAAATGTATTTGCCTGTGCCGGTGCGGGCTGCGGTGACAGGGTCAGTGGCCATGAACACGGCTGCAAAAGCAAATCCGCCATAGCAGAGCTGCTGCCAGGGGGTGAGGTAAGAGGCGGGGTAGGTGGGTGTGGCACAAAGGTTGGCAATCCAGCCCATCAGGAGGCCGCCGAGCACAACGGAAAGAATTATGCGCCAGTTGGCAATTCCTGTAAAGAGGAGAATGGCACCGCCGATGCACACGCAAAGAGTGGATGTTTCACCAAATGAGCCGGGGATGAGTCCGAGAAAAGCCTGCCAAGTGGTGATGGCGTTTCCGGCAAGGTCAGTCAGATGAAGCTGGCCGGCGGTTTGTGTGGCAATCTGTCCCAGCGGTGTCGCGCCTGAGAATCCGTCAGGAGCCTGTATGCCGAGGCCGAAAATCTTGGATGTGGCCACGAACACATGGTCGCCGCTCATTTGTGCCGGATAAGCAAAGAAAAGGAAAGCACGTGTGACAAGGGCCACATTGAATATATTGTAGCCTGTGCCGCCGAATACTTCTTTGACAAAAATCACGGAGAAAGCGGTGGCTACTGCAATCATCCATAGCGGGGTTTCAATGGGGCATATCATAGGGATGAGTATGCCGGTAACAAGAAATCCTTCCTGAATTTCCTCATGACGCATCTGGGCGATTATGAACTCAATGCCCAACCCCACGACATAAGTAACCACTACCGACGGTAGAATGGCCAAAAAACCGTAGGCCATAATGGACCAGAATGGGAATTCGGTGGCTCCGCCGGCTACAAGGTTCTGATAGCCGGTGTTGTACATGCCGAAGAAGAAGCATGGCATCAGGGCAAGCACCACCAGTATCATCACGCGCTTGGAGTCAAGGCTGTCATGGATGTGGACTCCTGACTGCGAAGTGGACTCCGGTGTGTAGAGAAACGTCTCAAACCCCTCAAACACCGACTGAAGCGACTGAAGCTTTCCGCCGGGCATGAAGTGCGGTTTTATACGGTTCAGATATTTTCGTAACATAGATATTTTGGGTTGTATAGTTATTCAAGCTCTTTGCGCAGGTAATCAAGGCCTTCACGCACTATTTTCTGAAGCTCCAGTTTGGAGGGGTCGATATATTCGCACAATGCAAAATCGGCGGGAGTCACTTCGTAAATGCCCAATTGCTCCATTTTGTCAATGTCGCGGGCCAATATTGCTTTGATGAGATATTCGGGAAGAATGTCCATTGGCAGTACCTTGTCATACTGTCCTGACATGATCATGGCTCTTCTGCCACCAAGAAGTCGGGCATCGGGGGCGAATTTCTTACCCGGTAACAGGGCGGATAGGAATGAGCGGTTTACGCTCATTTTGTTGGGGCTGAGTGAGGCCCATCCCATGAATTCGTCCACATCATCGCCTTCGGGGATAACTGTGACCTGCTGGTACGGGAAATGGAGATAGCCGTTTTCTCCGGCATTGACGCCTGTGAGAACACTTCCGGCTATGATACGGTGATGGCAATTGTCGTTTTTCACATCGCCCTGCAGGATGGGTGAGAGAGCGGCACCGGCACATGTGCTTACGTATCGGGGTGTTTCCACTTCCGAACCGCACAAGGCTATGACGCATTGCCAATCGGTTTTGCCGGTGAGCAGAAGCTCACCTATGCGTGCCAGTGTTACGGCATCAAGCAACAGTACGCTTTCGCCTTTGTTGACCGGTGCGAGGTTGTCGGCCTGAATGCTCGGCAAGCCTGCGGGATGCGGGCCGTAAATTTCCACGTGCTCCACACCGTGAGGTACCGGAACTGCTGTTCCGGGACGAGTGGAGTAGTAAATTTTGCCCGGAGTGAGCTTTGTGAGAGCGTCTGCACCAGCCTGAAGTTCCTTGGCTTTATCGGCGAGCAAAATGCTGTAATCGGGGGCAAGGGGAGCGCTGTTGAATGCGCTGACAAAGATGTTGGCCGGCACAATGTCATACTTGGGCACGATGTCATACGGCAGCTGGCGCATCATGGCCCACATGCCGCTCTGCTGGAGAAGCAGGCGGATGGCTTCGGGGTTGCCCTGTCGTGCTTCGGCGGTGCTGTAGGTTACATAGGTCTGGTCTTTGGAGGCCTCAATTACCACGCGCACTATGCGCCGGCGTTCGCCGCGCTCTATCTTGGCAACTTTGCCGGCCAGTGGAGAGGTTAAGCATACATCGGGGTGGTTCTTGTCGCAAAGCAGGGGTGAACCCACTTCCACACTGTCGCTCTCCTTTACGGTGAGTTTTGGCACAAACCCCGGGAAATCGATCGGCTCCACGGCAGCAGATGCCGCCGGGCAACTGATTATTGCGTTGTCGGTCACAGCGCCTTTAAGCTTGAGATCAAGCCCGCGCTTAATGTGAATGGATGTTGACATCTATTGGTAAATGCTTGAAAAATTGCGATAATGATGTGAACTATATAATAGGCGCAAAGTTACCAAAATATTTTAATTTTTTTAAGCATAATGCTAAAAAATCAATAAGGACCATGTGTGAAGCGGATACACATTATTATATAAGGAATGTATTGGGAAAAGAGGATAGAAGATATATGTTAAAGAACATATTGATGTACGAAAAAATGCCGTGAATGCTGTAAAATAATTAAATTTATAAGCAAAATTTTGCTGGATTAAAACAATTCAATAATTTTGCAATAATCTTTGGATGCATTCCGGTTACCTGCCGGAGCCATGAGTAAACTAACCCTTATATTAAGCCAAATAATTATTAAAAACAATCAATAACCAATTACAAAAAACTTTTTAATTCACATTTTAAATTATGGAAGCTCAAAAGCCCACTCAGCCCGCTGCCAAGAAACAAAGCAGCAATGTAGGCGGTATCAAAAACGCCTTCTTGGTAATCATCGCTTGCTTTATCGTAGCAGTTTGCCTTTTCATCTTCTGGTTCGGTCACGAATCACACTTTGAGGAAGGTCATCCTATTGATCTTTGGGGAACAATTTACAAAGGCGGTTTCATCGTGCCTGTACTTCAGACCCTTTTCCTCACAGTTATCGTACTTTCAGTAGAGCGTTTCATCGCTATGCGTACTGCCAAAGGTAAAGGTAACATCACCAAGTTCGTTGCCGGCATCAAATCATGCCTTTCCAAAAACGACCTTGCCGGTGCCCAGGCTCTCTGCTCCAAACAGAAAGGTTCTGTAGCCGCTGTTGTAAGCGCAGCTCTGATCCGCTACGAGGAGATGGATAAAAACACCGTACTTTCCAAAGAGCAGAAAATCGCTACTCTTCAGAAAGAAGTAGAAGAAGCAACCGCACTTGAGATGCCCGCTCTTCAGCAGAACCTCCCTATCGTTGCTACCATGACCACCCTCGGTACTCTCGTCGGTCTTCTCGGTACTGTAATGGGTATGATCAAATCATTCCAGGCATTGGCACAATCCGGTGCTCCTGACTCCACCGAACTTTCTACCGGTATTTCCGAGGCCCTTATCAACACCGCCTTCGGTATCGCAACCGGTGCATTCGCTGTAATCTCCTACAACTTCTACACCAACAAGATCGATAACCTCACCTACGCTATCGACGAAATCGGTTTCTCTATTGTACAGACATTCGCAGCTACTCACTAATCCCTGTTACAACATTAATTTAACCAATAATTTATTGAAGTAATATGGGAAAAGTAAAAATTAAAAGAAAGAGTACCCTCATCGACATGACCGCGATGAGTGACGTGACTGTTCTTTTGCTTACTTTCTTCATGTTGACCTCAACCTTCCTTCAGAAAGAACCAGTAACCGTGCTGACACCATCGTCAGTATCAGAAATCAAGGTTCCTACTGCCAACGTGGCTCAAGTACTCGTTAGCCCCGAAGGAAAGGTGTTCCTCTCCATAGCCGGTGAAGCCGATCCCAATGTGGCCGGCGGCGAATGGGGCAGTGAACAAATCCGCAAGGAAATTCTTCGCAAAGCTGTGTCGAAGTACAATGAGCTTCATCCCAGTAAGAAAGTAAGCCTCACCGAGAAGGATGTGGAAGTGTTCTCCAAGATCGGTAGCTTCGGCGTACCGTTCCAGGCTCTTCCCAAATTCCTGAGAATGTCACAAACCGAGCAGGACAAGATTATCTCTGATATGAGCCGCAGCGATGTTGGTATTCCTATCAATGATAACAAGGACCTGAGCACCCTCAACGAGTTTCAAATCTGGATGCGCGCCATCTATGATAGCGGAAACGAAAATCTTACCGCAGCTATGAAGAAAGGTGAAGGTATTGCCGTTAAAGCTGACAAGGACACTCCTTACAGCACTGTACAGCATGTACTTGACAATCTTCAGACTCTTAAGATGAACCGTTTCAGCCTGATGACCGCACTTAAAACAGAGAATGACTAATTATGGCACAGATAGAACAATCAGATAAGGGCAAAAAGAAGAAAGGCGCCCAGAAAAAGATGCCCATCCATGTGGACTTTACTCCTATGGTGGATATGAACATGCTTCTGATTACATTCTTCATGCTTTGTACCACAATGATCAAGAGTCAGACTCTGCAAATCACCCTCCCTACCAATGAGAAGGTGGACCAGACTGAAATGAACAAGGCAAAAGAATCAGAAGCCATTACCCTGATCGTTACTACTGAACGTGATGCCGAAGGCAACATCAAGAAGGACGATGAAGGTAAACCTAAAAACACTGTATATTTCTACGCAGGTAAACCCCAGGTTGTTGGCGATGCTTCTACCGGAGCTATCGAAGATTCAAACCTGGAAGAGGCCCAGTTCCTCGGCAACGAGGATGGCGCTGCGCGTGGAATCCGCAAAATCCTCCACAACCGCAACAAGCAGGTGCTTGAGAAGATTGACAAGCTCAAAGCCCAGTGGCGTAATAAGGAGTTCTCATCCAACAAGGATATCAACGACTCCATTTATCAGGCCAAGGCTAAGGAGATTCGTAACGACTCAACCCTTACCCGTCCTGTTGTAGTTATCAAGGCTACACCCGAGGCATCTTGGGAAAGCCTGATCGGAGCTCTTGACGAAATGCAAATCAATCAGATCTCACGTTATCAGATTGATAACATGAATCACATGGATACCCTTATGATTGAGGCATATAAGCGCAAATATAACCGCTAATTGATGTTAGATATATATTAATCGTTAAAACCTGAAGAAAATGGCAAAAGATGTAGATCTTTCATCAAAAGAATGGCGCGATATAGTATTCGAAGGCAAAAACAAAGAATACGGCGCATATGAGATGCGTGCAAAATCGGTTTCCCGTCACAATAAGGCAATGATTGTTATTGTCATCGTGATTATAGCCGTGTTTGCTCTTGCATTCCTTGTAAACACTGTGATCAAATCCGTTGAAGCTCGCCCCACCGACGAGGCTGAACAGGCTCTCGTGGAGATGGCTACAGAAGAAGCGGAAGAAGAAACTCCTGAGGAGGAACCCCAGCGCGTTGAAGAGCAGCAGCCCGAAGTGGTGAAAGAAGAGCTGCTTAACACCGTGAAGCTCACCGAAATCGCTATCGTTGACGACAACGAAGTGAAAGAGGAAATCAAGAGCCAGGATGAACTCCGTGAAACTGAAACCGCTGTAGGTAAGCAAAACGAAGACCGTGGTGTGGATGACATCATCAACGCCCAGGAACACAAAGATGTGGTTGTGGTAGAGGAAAAGAAACCCGAACCCGTTGACGACAATAAAGTGTTTGAGTCTGTTGAGCAGAATCCGCAGTTCCCCGGTGGCGATGCCGCTCTGCTGAAATACGTGAGCGACCATATCCGCTATCCGAGCGTTGCTCAGGAGAACAATATCCAGGGTCGTGTTGTGGTACAGTTCGTTGTTACCAAGACCGGCAGCATCGGTCAGGTTAAGGTGGTTCGTTCCAAGGACCCGGATCTTGACAAAGAAGCTGTTCGCGTGGTAAAGACTCTCCCGAAGTTTGTGCCGGGTAAAATGAACGGCCACGCTGTGAACGTATGGTACACGCTGCCTATCACATTCCGCTTGCAGGGTGTGTAATCAGTAAGTCATATAACCATCCCATTTTGAGGGGGCGCATAAGCGTCCCCTCATTTTATTATGTTGACTTGTAAGTCGGAAGCAATGGGAATTGATAAGCAAATTGGCGCGGTAACGGGCTTACAGGCTTATGGTGAGTAGGAGGCTAAGGTAATGGTGCCTGTGGCTAAAACACGGCGTGTGCGTGCTTATTAATGTAGGGTGAGATAAAGCGGATTAGAGACTTGCAATTAGAGCCACAAAACGTCTTTTCAGCATGCTGAAAGGCTTTCAAATGCTGTTAGCGATTGAATAACAATAACACGTACCACTTTTCAGCCTACTTTTTTGCAATTGGTCTCTTGCAATTAGTTCGGCTTGCTTATAGTTTAAAACAAATAAAGGTGCACCATAAGTGCACCTTTATAGAATATAAAGTAGAGATGTGTGGCTTATTCTGAAACTACTTCAAAAGGAACAGTTACAGTAACATCTTTGTGGAGACGGATGGTGGCGTTGTATTTGCCTACTTCCTTTACGGGCTCAACAGAGATGAGCTTGCGGTCGATGTTGTGACCGAGTTTCTCAAGTGCTTCAGCAATCTGGATGCTGTTGACAGAGCCAAAGATAGTGCCGGTGGCGCTTGTCTTGGCGCCAATGGTGAGTTCTACGCCCTGCAGAGCTGCGGCAGCAGCTTCGGCATCAGCTTTGATTTTGGCGAGCTTGTGAGCGCGCTGACGCTGGTTCTCAGCAAGAACCTTGAGTGCGGATTCGGTTGCGATTACGGCTTTGCCGAAGGGGATGAGATAGTTGCGGCCATAGCCCGACTTAACTTCAACCACGTCGTCTTTGTAGCCGAGGTTGGCTATATCTTCTTTAAGAATGATTTTCATAATTACTTGGATAGTTAAGAGTGTGGGTGAATTTATTTCATCAAGTCGGTTACGTAGGGGAGCAGGGCGAGGTGACGTGCACGTTTCACGGCCTGAGCCACACGGCGCTGGAACTTGAGCGAAGTACCGGTGATGCGACGGGGCAGGATTTTGCCTTGCTCGTTAAGGAATTTCTTGAGGAATTCGGGATCCTTGTAATCAATGTACTTGATACCGCTTCTTTTGAAACGGCAATATTTTTTCTTTTTAACGTCAACCGACAGGGGGGTGAGATAGCGGATTTCAGATTGAGTTGTTGCCATGGCTTAGTTCTCCTTTACTTCTACTTCAACTTCTTCTTTTGCAGTGGCTTTTGCGCCTTTGAGGCTGCGACGCTTGGCGGCGTATTCGGCAGCGTACTTGTCCAGACGGAATGTGAGGAAGCGGAGCACGCGCTCGTCACGACGGAAAGCTGTTTCGAGCTTTTTGACAATGGTGGGTTCGCCATCAAACTCTACGAGAGTGTAGAAGCCTGTGGTTTTTTTCTGGATGGGGTAAGCGAGCTTGCGCAGGCCCCAGTTTTCTTCGTTCACGATTGTGGCGCCGTTGTCTGTGAGCGTCTTGGTGAACTTTTCTACCGCTTCCTTCATCTGATCGTCAGACAAAACGGGAGTTAAAATGAAAACGGTTTCGTACTTCATGACGGTTTGTAAATGTTGTTAATTAAAATATATTGTTAATTGCTTGGGCCATATGGCCAAAAAGCGCTGCAAAGGTAATGATTTTCTTTTAATTGGGCAAATGATGGCGCGATTTTGATTAGTAATTAATGGCCGATGCCGGGATTTTGAGTGGAAAAAAGCGGCGGGGTGCTTCGCAGCGC
>ULPZ01048704.1_pt1 | contig 63825 bp, 44 predicted proteins | sample 1953991 | NCBI WGS metagenome assembly ULPZ01 (sample SAMEA4835642, study PRJEB28245) | human gut metagenome | biome: gut microbiome; material: fecal sample | place: Denmark | collected 2008
GATTTTCAATTCGGTAAAACCGAAACTTGAATAACGTATAAAAATTATGGCAATCAATTCCAATCTATTCGGACGATATGTGTGGTTGATAGACACTATCCGAAGCCACGGACGCATCACGTATAACGAAATCAACGAGCTGTGGCAACAAAGCGGACTGAGCTACGGCGAAGAGTTGCCGTGGCGCACGTTCATGCACCACAAGAAGGCCATCATGGAGATATTCGATATCAACATCGAATGTGACAAAAAGGATGGCTATAAATACTATCTGGAAGATGCCGAGGCATTGGGAAGCGACCGGCTACGCACCTGGCTGATTGACTCGTATGCCACCCTGAACCAGGTGCAGGCCGACAAAAGACTGGAAGGACGCATACAGTTCGAAGAGATTCCGTCGGGCAACCGTTTCCTGACCCGCATACTGGAGGCTATGCGCCGCAACAGCGTGCTGTGGATTACCCATCAGGGATTCGGACGCGACCATGCCAGCAGTTTCAAGGTGGAGCCTTACTTCGTAAAGGTGTACAACCGCCGATGGTACCTGATTGGCCGCACACCGGCGTATGACCAGGTGCGCATCTATGCCCTCGACCGCATGCAGGAGCTGGAAATACTGGATGAAACATTCAGCATGCCGAAGGACTTTGACATCCATCGGTTTTTCGAAGGGTGCGTGGGCATCATTGCCGATAAGTCGACAGACATAGAAGAGGTAGTCATCAGGGCATACGGACCGGCACGCAACTACCTGTCTACCCTACCCATACACAACTCGCAGCAAGAGATAGCCTGCGACGAGGAATCAACCACCTACCAATACCACGTCAGACCCAACTTTGAGTTCCTGCAAGCCTTGCTGGGACAGGCTGACCAGATAGAGGTGCTGAAGCCGGAGGGGGTGAAGGAACAGATGAAGGAAGTGGCGAGGAATATATTGGGGTATTATGGGGAGAAGTGAAACGAATGGAATGCCGGGAAAGAATCTTTTAGAGACGAATGATACAGGCGAAGACAGTGTAAAAACAGGAAATAGACAGATTCTCAGATTGACGCGCTTCTGAGACACTTAACATGCGGCAGGTGATTTTTTGGAAAAAATTCGTTTTCATTTGCCTTTGTTCTCGTCTTTCAGTATCTTTGAATAAGAAAAAAGCAATACACATGAATATACAGGAAATAAAACTTCAAAATTTCAGATGCTTTCAGGACATTGCAGTAGAGTTCCATAAAAGCCTGAACATCATTGTCGGCATCAACGGAACAGGAAAAACCGCATTGCTGGAGGCTTTGCGTATTGCTATCGGTTCACTGTTTATTGGAGTTGATAAGTACAAAGACAAGATTGCAAGTCCCAGCATTACTCTGGACGATGTACGTCTGAAAGACCTGGAACAACAATATCCTGTAATCATCACGGCAAGTGGTGAAATCAGTGAATTTGATTCAAGCAGCAACTTGTTTCAGAACCTGACATGGGAACGTTCGCTGGAAACGAAAGGCGGCAAGACCAAATACATTAACGCCAAGGAAATGATAGAAGCATCCAAGGTGATGCAACAGCGTATCAGAGAAACGGATACCCAGACTACTATTCCCCTGATAGCCTATTATTCAACAGACAGATTCAAAAAAGAGAAGAAAGACGTAGGAGTAGAGCCGGATGGCAGCCGCCTGCGAGGGTACTACAATGCCTTGGACCCTTTGACAAACGTGAAATTCTTCCTTGACCTGTGGTTCACCGAGACATTATCGGACCTGCAAAACGATACACAATCGCCTATGCTGGCTGCTGTGGCGGAAGCCGTGAAAAGCTGTATTAACGACTGCGAGGACGTGCGGTTTGATATTAAAAAAGGGGAACTGATTATGACCCAGAAAGGCACGCATGAAAAGCTGCCCTTTCATGTGCTTTCTGACGGTGTGCGTTCCATGCTGGCCATGGTGATGGAAATAGCGTTCAGATGTTACCTACTCAACCCTCATTTGCGAGAGAAGGCTGCAAAGAAAACAAGCGGAGTTATACTCATAGACGAAATAGACCTGCATCTGCACCCTGAATGGCAACAACGCGTCGTCAACGACTTACACCGCACTTTTCCATGTATGCAGTTCATTGTTTCCACCCACGCACCTCTTGTTATAGGTTCACTGAAAGAAGGCAAGATATTCAGCGTGCAGGATGCACGGGTATTCGACTTCCCGCTACAGTATGGACGTGACGCCAATGCCATTCTGAACGAGATGGGAACATCGGAAATGGCCGGAAACATAAAGTAGGAACTTCAGGAATATTTCATCCTCATTGAAAAAGGAGAAGGAAAATCAGAACGGGCATTGAATCTGAGACATTCGCTGGAACAGAAATTGGGGCCGGACCATACAGAAATGCAACGGGCTGACCTGATGTTAAGTTTCTTTTAAAGCCATACAGCCATGCGATATATAAGGAAAGGCTCAGAACCGACATGCTTGATTGAATTCAAGAAAGCACAGGAAGAGGCTGGTATACAACCGCTGTATGCGAACTTTAGGGAAAAAGAACCGCTTAACAATCTGCTGCGCGCAGAACAACATCACATCTGCTGTTATTGCCAGCAGAGACTTACCCATTTTCAGCGAGACAAAGAAGGCGGAGCACACAATGAACATTTAATACCGCAGGAAAGAGCAGAAGGTGATACCTCCAAACAATTGGATTACGGAAACATTTATGCCTGCTGCATTGATTCGCGTGGCATGTCGGCCAACCTGCAGCACTGCGGAGAGTCGAAACATGACCGGCGTATACATGGATTTATCCAACAGGAAGACTGTACGGAATACTTCAAATATAATTCATTGGGAGAAATTCTGCCAAATGGTGAATATGATACCTGGGAAGAATACAACAGACACCAGGATACGCTAAGCGGAAACATAAAGGAAGCGTATCGGGAAATATGCACACTGAACTTGAACTGCCCGCGATTGAGAAATGACAGACGAGGCGATTTTTTTGCCTTGCTCTCCATCATTAAAGATATGTCCAAAGAAGAAATCGGCCATATAATGACTACCTGGAATGAAGAAGAGTATTACTTGAGATTTATTGATATGCTGTTGTATTTCATGAAAAAGAAAAAATAACCCACTCAAAAATAATCATACTGTAATCTACTGCCATGAAAGTATATACTCATTTTAAGATAATAGATAACCACATCGGAAATAATGGGAAACCTGTTGAAGACAGCGTCCGCTGGAGGACTCTACTGCAATATGGAGAATCGTGGGAAATCATTGGCTCGGTAGTAATGATGAATCCCGGCAGTTCAAGGCCGCTACATAAAGTGACCGACCAGGCTATTATTGACAAACTCGTTACGTTTGATGAAACGAGCCATGAAGAGTGGTATGAATTTACAGAAGACAATGCCATGAGGAATGTGGGAGAATTGTTTGCTCTTCGCGAACAGAAGAAAAGCCGACATGAACTGAAAGGCATTATACAGATATTCAACCTTTTCTACATCCGGGATGCTAATCTGGCAAGAGCCAAGGAAACCGTTTGGCACATTGCCTATCCTTCGTGGTTTTCAACAGATTATGACATCCGGTGCATGACTGAATATAATGGAAAGCCCATAAAAGCACCTATCTATTTGGGATTTGGCGCACTGGCCAAAGAGCCAGGTTATTCGGATAAAGCCCGCCTATTCTGGGAAGCTGCCCAAAAAAGAACACATTATTTAAACCCTTTATTTGAGAAGAATAAATTCTACTACCCTACTTACATCATGGTAAGAGGAAAAAATCGGTTATGCGCCCAAAGAGCCTTAGCCCAGTTTATATACGACAAGTATGAGGTTTCTGACCAAGAAGTAGAGGCATTAAGAGCCACATGCATAAATAACAAAACACATAATAAGCAGCCACTTATTGCCTCCACCAAGCAGGAACGGCAAAAAACAGCAGAGGAATTATTTACTCATTTTATACAAGTAGGGAAGATATCAGAAAGAGAAGAAGGGTTTAAGCGACAAACGGGCATTGTATTTCACCAAGGATTATACGAAATGTACATAAACCCTGTAAAAGATGAAATGCTACAACTGTTCTTCCGAGTAGGAAAAGAAGGATTGTCTCATGAAGAAAAAGAACGGCTGTTCAACACACTAGTCAATGAATATGGTTTTAAACGTTCAGCCAAACAACTATTCTTCAATCGGCTCAGCCTATCAGAAACGCTATTAGGCACAGACGCCATAGAATGTATAAAGCGAATTATCAACCGCATCAATGAATTACTGAAAACACAAGGCAAGCTTCATACCTAAAAGACACTCGCCTGACATAAAAACTACCGTACAAATTATAGCTACTAATCTCGCTCCTCTATTCTGAATCCCGCCAAGCGCAAATCATCCCAATAGCTGGGGTAGGATTTGGAAACAACGTGAGGGTCGGCAATGCAGATGTGCGGCAGGACAAGGCTGGCGGGGGCAAAGGCCATGGCCATGCGGTGATCCTCGTAGGTGGCAATGACCGGAGAGGGTTCGGCTGGGCAACGCTCGCCATCCCAACTAAGGATGCTGTCCTGCTCGTCGTGCAACACATAGCCCAGCTTGCGCAGCTCGGTCTGAAGGGCGGCAATGCGGTCGGTTTCCTTTATCTTGAGACTTTGCAGGCCGGTAAAGCGGAAGGGGATGTCCAGGAGGCAGCAAGTGACAACGAAAGTTTGTGCCAGGTCGGGAATATCAACCAGATTGGCATTCAGATGACGGACTGGAGCACCCTGACGCGTCAAGCAGACACCGGAATTGGTGAACTCGGTGTGCACACCGAGACGGGCGAAGAGGTCGGCACCACGACTATCGCCCTGATAGCTATGCGCAAAAAGACCTTTCAATTGCACACAAGCAGGTATGGGAGCCTCTGCAGAAGCCTGACCGCTGAGCGCTACCATCTGGTACCAGTAGGAAGCTGCACTCCAGTCGCTCTCCACCGTGAAAGGTACATCGCGGTAACCGTCGGGCTGCACCAGGATGCAGTCTTCGCCCAGCCAGCAGGCATGGGCACCAAAATCGTGCATCAGACGCAGGGTCAGGTCAATGTAAGGACGTGACACGATGTCGCCTGCCAACTTCAATTTCAGTCCACCGGGCAACACGGCACCTATCATCAGCAAGGCAGATATGTATTGCGAGCTGACGTTTCCGGCCAGTTCTATTTCCGCCCCCTGCAAAGGGCGTCCGTTTATACGCAGAGGTGGAAAACCTTCTTCACCCACATAGGTTATATCGGCACCCAGACGGCGCAAGGCGTCGACCAGAATGCGGATGGGACGCTGGCGCATGCGTTGTGTGCCGGTAATAACGTGCGTACCGGGGGTCACGCTGAGGTAAGCAGTCAGGAAGCGCATGGCTGTGCCGGCAGCCAGTATGTCTATCTCAGCACCGGGAGCAGCGGCAAGGGCACGTATCATGACCTGCGTATCATCGCAATCGCTCAAGTTAGTAGGCAGGCTGTTGCCACGCGACAAGGCATGGATGATGAGGGCACGGTTGCTGATGCTTTTCGAGGCAGGCAGCTGAATGGAAGCCTGCAATGAAGAAGGGGCGGAAACTACAAATTGCATAAGAGGTTGTATTTGTATGATTATTTGGCCGCAAATGTAAGATAAATCTTTGTGAAAAGGAAAGGAGGCAAGAGATTAGAAACTTTTTCGGCCATAAAGTTGCATTAAGTAAATGTTTCCCTTACTTTTGTGACTTTATATCCATCATTCATAATATTTACAAAGAAATAAATTATAGTCATTATGGATACAAGCAAGATTGTAGGAGAAAAGATTAAGTCTCTCCGTGAAAGCCAATCCATCAGCATGGAAGAATTGGCACAACGTTCGGGCCTGGCCATCGAACAGATTGAACGTATTGAGAACAACATCGACCTGCCTTCGCTGGCACCGCTCATCAAGATTGCCCGCGTGCTGGGCGTACGCCTTGGCACCTTCCTCGACGACCAGGACGAAACAGGTCCGGCAATCTGCCGCAAATCGGAAGCAAGCAACACCATCAGCTTCTCGAACAACGCCATCCAGAGCCGCAAGCACATGGAATATCATTCGTTGTCAAAATCGAAAGCCGACCGCCATATGGAACCCTTCATTATCGACGTAGCTCCAACGGACGACAATGACTTTGTGCTTTCCTCGCACGAAGGCGAAGAATTCATTATGGTGCTGGAAGGAACCATGGAAATCAGCTATGGCAAAAACACCTACCTGCTGCAGGAAGGTGACACCATCTACTACGATTCCATTGTACCCCACCACGTGCATGCATACCAAGGCCAGGCTGCCAAAATACTGGCCGTAATCTATACACCAGTGTAAGACAGCGGTAAGCGGTTAGTGGTTAGTATCATCCACTAACCGCTTATCACTCATCGCTTACCACTAAAAAACGCCACTAACCGTTAACCGCTAAAATAGATGTCCATACACAAAATAGTGACAGGAGTTCTGCTGCTTCTGGCCACCACAGCCGGTAATCTACAGGCACAGGACAGGGAACTGACACGCATCAAACAAAACTATATAAAATTACTCGTCAACGAAGGTTACAGGCAAAAGCAACTGAACCAGGTGTTGGCTCTACTGCCACGCGAAGAAACAGCTTCGGACCAGATGGTGGTGGAACTATTTCAACGCCAGACTTCTCCACAAAACGCTATCAAAAAATACCTGACCGAACAAAAGGATGACGGAACATGGCCTGACATCAACTACCAGGACCAGAAACGTTCGGGCTGGGAGCCGCGCGTTCATACGGAACGTACACTGGAACTGGCCAAACAATATACCAACAGCCAAAGCCCTTATTACCACTCACAGGCAGTAGAGACAGCCATACACAAGGCACTGCAATACTGGTTCACAGCCAAGCCGGTTTGTCCCAACTGGTGGTATAACGAGATTGGCTGTCCTAAAACCTTGGGAAACGTATTCCTGCTGATGGAAAAGCAGCTAAGTCCTGACGAGAAAAAGTCTGCCATTGCTGTCATGGAGCAGGCACGCTTCGGCATGACCGGACAAAACAAGGTATGGCTGGCTGGCAATGTGCTGACACGTGCACTGCTACAGGATAACAAGGCACTGGCCAAACAGGCACGAGACAGCATAGCCTCGGAAATTGTGACCGGACAGGCCGAAGGCATACAACCTGACTGGAGTTTTCACCAGCACGGCACACAACAGCAATTCGGCAACTACGGTCTGGCCTTCTTGGCAAGCATGAGTTTTTATTCAGGTGTATTTGCCGGAACCTCACTGGCCTTGAACGACGAACAACTGGAAACTGTACGAAGGCTGACGGACGAAGGCTATCGATGGACCTTGTGGAAAGGAAAAATGGACATCAGCGCGCTGGGCAGACAATTCTTTCAGCAGGCACAAGTGCACAAGGGACTGGCAACGGCTTTTGCTGCTACTGAACTGGGAGGCGGTGAATCGGAAGCCTGTAACAAGACCGCACAAGACCTGTGCCGTGAGAACTTCCAAAGCACTCCCGACAACCAACTGACCGGGCATAAGCATTTCTTCTGCTCCAATTATACGGTACACCGCCGCCCTGCCTGGATGGCCAGCGTAAAGATGGCCTCGCGTAAGGTTATCGGAACAGAATCGTTGAACGGTGACAACATGAAAGGCTTCTACTCGGCCGACGGAGCGACATATATCTATCAGGACGGCAATGAATATCTGGACATTTTTCCTCTGTGGAACTGGCGTAAGCTGCCCGGTGTCACGGCCTTTGATACAGATGCACCGATGCCTGTTGTAAAAGGTAACCGCCCACGCAATGATGCTGATTTTGTGGGTGGACTATCGGACGGCAGGCAGGGAATGACCGTCATGGAACTTAACCGCGCCGGACTGCGGGCACACAAGGCATGGATATTCACTGATGACTTTGTGCTCTGCCTGGGAGCAGGCATAGAGGCCGACAGTGTACTGAAGGTGACTACCGCCCTGGAGCAATGCCATAAGCGAGATACCCTGTACCGGTTCGACGGCAAATGTTGGCAACCTCTTACGACTTATACCGATACTGACAGTCCGCAGATTGTGAGATATTATCACCACCACACCGGATACATAGCCTGGGGCAAAGGACTGAAAAGTTCAGCCATTAGCCAGAAACGCACGGGGCAGTGGCACGACATCATGCAGATGTATCCCAAACAAGACGTGTCGGGCGAAGTGGTAGAGATTTGTCTGGACCATGGGACAGCACCACAAAATGCTTCTTACCAGTACCTCATACTGCCTGGTGCTGACCGGACTGCTACAGCAGCCTTTGATGTGCAGGCATTGCAAGTGTTACACAACGAACCACACTTGCAGGCCGTTATCCTGCCCGACAACAACTGCTGGCTGGCTGCCAGCCAACCTGCCGACCTGACCTTGCCCGACGGCACAAACATAAGAATTTCCACACCGGGCATCTATAAGATAAGCCGGCAACAGGAGAAGCATGACGTTCTGTGGACTTCACCTTCGCGGCAAGACCGGCAGGCACACATCAGCATAGACGGACAAGAATACATACTGACAGATACTTATATATACTAACAACTAATAAAGACTGGATACATGTTATACGAACGCACACTCGGCCAATGGCTGGAACATTGGGCCGAAACGACTCCCGACAGGGAATACATAGTTTACTCAGACCGTAACCTGCGCTTCAGCTGGAGCCAGTTTAACCGACGCGTAGACGACATGGCCAAAGGCCTTGTAGCCATAGGTGTGGAGCGCGGTACGCACGTGGGCATCTGGGCTGCCAATGTACCCGACTGGCTCACCCTGCTCTATGCCTGTGCCAAGATTGGTGCCGTGTATGTCACCGTGAACACCAACTACAAGCAAGCCGAACTGGAATACCTTTGCCAGAACTCGGACATGCACACCCTGTGTATTGTCAACGGCGAAAAGGACAGCGACTTCGTGCAGATGACCTACACCATGCTACCCGAACTGAAAACCTGCCAGCGTGGACACCTGAAAAGCGAACGCTTTCCTCACATGAAAAACGTCGTCTACGTGGGGCAGGAGAAGCACCGTGGCATGTATAATACTTCTGAAATTCTCCTTTTAGGTAACAATGTGGACGACAGTCGCCTGAATGAACTGAAGGCACAAGTGACCTGCCACGATGTAGTGAACATGCAGTACACCAGCGGTACTACTGGTTTTCCGAAGGGCGTGATGCTGACTCACTACAACATAACAAACAATGGCTATCTGACCGGCGAACACATGAAATTTACCCAGAACGACAAACTCTGCGTATGCGTGCCCCTGTTTCACTGCTTCGGCGTGGTGCTGGCTACCATGAACTGCCTGACACACGGATGTACAGAGGTAATGGTAGAGCGATTTGACCCGCTGGTTGTATTGGCCTCCATACACAAGGAACGCTGCACAGCCCTTTATGGCGTACCTACCATGTTCATTGCCGAACTGAACCACCCCATGTTTGACATGTTCGACATGTCAAGCCTGCGCACCGGCATCATGGCCGGGTCGCTCTGTCCGGTAGAACTGATGAAACAAGTGGAAGAAAAGATGTACATGAAGGTGACCAGCGTTTACGGACTGACAGAAGCATCGCCCGGCATGACGGCTACCCGCATTGACGATTCATTTGACGTGCGTTGCAACACCGTAGGACATGATTTTGAGCATACGGAAGTACGTGTCATTGACCCGGAGACTGGCGAAGAATGTCCGGTGGGCGTACAAGGCGAAATGTGCAACCGCGGCTATAACACCATGAAAGGCTACTACAAGAATCCCGAAGCTACGGCAGAAGTGATAGACAAAGACGGATTCCTGCACTCGGGCGACCTGGGCGTAAAGGATGAAGATGGAAATTACCGCATTACCGGACGTATCAAGGACATGATTATCCGCGGAGGCGAAAACATTTATCCAAGAGAGATAGAAGAGTTTCTCTATCAGTTGCCCGGCGTGAAGGACGTGCAAGTGGCAGGCATTCCTTCCAAAAAGTACGGCGAGGCTGTGGGCGCTTTCATCATCCTGCACGAAGGTGTGGACATGCACGAAAGTGATGTGCGCGACTTCTGCATCGGTAAGATATCGCGCTACAAGATACCGAAATACATTTTCTTTGTCAAGGAGTTCCCCATGACAGGAAGTGGCAAAATACAGAAGTTCAAGCTGAAAGATCTGGGATTGCAATTGTGCAAGGAGCAGGGGATAGAGATTATATAATTCAAGTTTCGGCTTTAGCGAACAGAAAGCAGACAAAGTCAAACCTCAGTTATTGAAGATATCAGAGGGCTTGTAATAAACAGTTTGCGGTGGATATGCCTTGATTTTATCAGAAGCATATCCACCGCACTGTTTTTCTTCCTAACGACATTTTACTGTTTTCCAACAGCTTGAGCAGACAGGATGTTGATATTCAAACTACGTATCACACTGTCTACTGATGACAGCAGCCAGAACAGCAAATGCTGGAAACAGGAGTTTATTCGGCTTTTGCCGGGTAGTTCATGTTGGCGTCGGTCATGTGTTCGAGCACCTCGTGCAGATACTTGGCAGACTCCCAACGAGCCATAGGAAGGTCGTGGAGCAAATAGTTGCCACAGTCCTGAGGGGCAGCACCGGGAACTTCACCCTCGTAGTCGGCAATGAAGCGAAAGGTCTCCTGCATCAGTGACAGGATGTCTTGAGGCTGGAGGTCGCCGCGCATCAGCAGGTAGTTACCGGTGAGACAGCCCATGGGTCCCCAGTAAATGATGCGGTCTTGCCACTGCTGATTGTTGCGCAGGTAGGTAGCAGCCAGGTGCTCAATGGTATGAAGGGCTCCCTGTCCGAGGGCAGGTTCGCGATTGGGTTCTTTCATACGGATGTCGAAGGTAGTAATAACTTCGCCGTTAACTTCATCCTTGCGCGACACATAAATACCGCGGAGCAGACGGATGTGGTCGATGGTGAAACTAGGAATTTTTTTCATATCGTTTCTTGAATTGTTAATTGTTAGGTTTATAAACGTAAAATGCAGGAAAAGGAGTGATACTCTGAACAGTGGAAACAGAGGATAAAATCCCCAAAGTCCTCATCTGTTCGACGCAGACAAGGCTGTAGCATCAGCCTTTGACTCCTTCCAGGAATGCCCACGTAGTCTGGAACGAACGTTCGGCCATGGTTGCCCAGAAATCCTTGTATTGGGCAAAGTTGTCGTCGTGCGCTCCGGGTGTGTCGCTGATGATGCGGAAACTAAGGAAAGGCACACCGTAGATGTAGCAAGTCTGGGCTATGGCAGCAGATTCCATATCGACAGCCAGGCCTTGTGGAAAATGGCCTTTGATAGTTGCCAGTTCGTCAGCAGCCTCTACAAAACGGTCACCGGTACAGATGAGTCCGCCATGGATGCGACTCTCCAGCGAAGCACTGTTGTTGAGGTCAAGCGCATGATGCAGCAAAGACGAGTCGGCCTCGTAATAGAGAGGCATGCCCTGTATCTGTCCGTACTGGGTACCGTCGTTGCCACAATAAACGTCGTGATAGACCAAACGGTCACTGGCCACTACATCGCCTACGCGCAATACGGTGTCAATGCCTCCTGCCACACCGGTACTGATGATGCAGTCGGGACGATGACGACGGATGAGCTCGGCTGCTCCTACGGCAGCGTTCACTTTTCCTATACCACACTGGGTAAGCACTACATCGTTCTGTCCCAGTCGGCCTTCCACGTAGCGGAAGCGGCCTTCGCCACTTTCTTTCTTCTGTTGCAAGCGGTCAGCCAGTTGGCGATGCTCGCTGTCCATTGCACTTATAATGCCTATTTTCATTGTTGACAAATACTTAAATGTGTGCAAATGTACGACATTTCCCCGAAATACCCCCGCTTTAAGCATGGGAAATACAAAGGGATACGCTATCTTTGCCCGGCATAACCAAGACATACAATCCTTATGACATTAAAGAAAATACTTCCCGACTTGATTGCGGTTGCGCTGTTCGCACTGCTTTCGTTTGTCTATTTCTTCCCGGCCGACATAGAGGGACGCATCCTCTTCCAGCACGACACGGCGGCCGGTGCGGGTGCCGGCCAGGAAGCCGCACAATACTACGACGAAACGGGCGAACGTACCCGCTGGACCAATTCGCTCTTTGGCGGTGTGCCTACCTACCAGATATCGCCTTCGTACGACTCTACCCAGCCACTGACATGGGCAAGCAAACTGTTCCAACTGTTCCTGCCCAACTATGTGTGCCTGACGTTTATCATGCTGGCAGGCTTCTACCTGTTGCTGCGGGCATTCTCCATCCCGGCATGGCTGGCAGCCTTAGGCAGTATTCTTTGGGCATTCTCGTCTTACTTCTTCATCCTCATCTCGGCAGGCCACATCTGGAAGTTCATCACACTGGCCTATATCCCGCCTACGCTGGCAGGTATCGTGCTGGCCTACCGGGGAAAGCTGCTGTGGGGAGGCATTGTGGCGGCACTGTTTGTAGCCTTGCAGATTCAGTCCAACCACGTACAGATGTCCTATTACTTCCTCTTTGTCATCCTGTTCTTCGTGGGCGCCTACTTTGAAGAGGCTTGGCGCAACAAGACACTGAAGCAGTTCTTCCGTGCCACGGCTATACTGGTGATAGCAGCCCTGATAGGTGTGGCAGCCAATCTGTCGAACCTTTACCATACATATACATACAGCAAGGAAACCATGCGCGGCAAGAGTGAGCTGGTGCAGACGGGCGACGCCGCCCAACAGACCAGCAGCGGATTGAACCGTGACTACATTACTCAGTGGAGCTATGGCGTGGGTGAGACATGGACGCTGTTGGTGCCTAACTTCAAGGGAGGCGCTTCCGTGCCCCTGAGCCAGAGTAAAACGGCCATGGAGAAGGCCAACCCAATGTATGGTAGCCTGTACGGCAGCCTGACGCAGTATTTCGGCGAACAGCCCATGACGGCAGGGCCGGTCTACGTAGGTGCATTCGTGCTGTTCCTCTTCCTGATGGGATGCTTCATTGTAAAGGGACCGCTGAAGTGGGCACTCATCGGCGCCACGTTGTTCTCCATCGTATTGTCGTGGGGAAAGAACCTCATGCCGCTGACTGACTTTTTCATTGACTACATTCCGATGTACAGCAAGTTCCGTGCTGTATCGTCCATTCTGGTCATTGCCGAATTCACCATTCCGCTGTTGGCCATCTTCGCACTGAAGAAGATATTGGAAGAGCCCAATGTGCTGCGCGACAAGGTGGCACTGGGAGTCAGCCTGGTTCTGACACTGGGCGTGTCTTTGCTGTTGTGGATGGCGCCGGGCAGCTTCAGTTCGGGCTACATACCCGTACAGGAAGCACAGATGCTGCAACAGGCGGTTGACGGAGGTATGATTCCCGCCAGCGAGCTGAATGGCATACTGGCGAACCTGAGCGACATGCGTGCCGCACTGGTCAGCAGCGATGCCATGCGCAGTTTCTTCGTCATTGCCATCGGCTTGTTGCTGCTGTGGCTATATGTGGCAGGTAAATTGCGCAAGTCGTTCACTGTGGGCGGTATTGCCGTATTGTGTCTGGTGGACTTGTGGAGCGTGAACAAGCGTTACCTGAATGATGAACAGTTCGTTGCTCCCAGCATACAGACTACTACCTTCAGCAAGACTGCGGCCGATGAAGCGATCCTGCAGGACAAGACGCCTGACTACCGTGTACTGAATCTGGCTTCGAACACCTTTAATGAAAACAATACATCCTACTGGCACAAGAGCATTGGCGGATATCATGCCGCCAAGTTGCGCCGCTATCAGGAACTGATAGACCACCACATAGCCCCTGAAATGCAGGCACTCTATGGCGAGGTGGCACAGGCGGGCGGACAGATGGACAGCGTGGACGCGTCGAAGTTCCGCGTACTGAACATGCTGAACACACGCTACTTCATCTTCCCCGCAGGCAAGCAGGGACAGACGGTGCCCATACAGAACCCGTATGCCTGCGGCAACGCATGGTTTGTAAACAACGTGCAGTACGTGGACAACGCCAACCAGGAGATTGATGCCCTGAACAACGTGGAGCCGCTGCACACAGCCGTGGTAGACGCACGGTTCAAGCAAGCACTGAACAGTGCCGCCACCCTGCAGACTGACAGCCTGAGCGACATACGCCTGACCAGCTATGCGCCCAACCGCCTGACTTACGAAACAGAGAACAGCCACGACGGTGTGGCCGTCTTCTCCGAAATCTACTATCCCGACGGCTGGCACGTAACCATAGACGGCAAGCCTGCCGAGCTGGCACGCGCCAACTATGTGCTGCGTACGCTCTACATTCCCGCAGGAAAACATACAGTAGAGATGACGTTCGACCCCACCAGCCTGCACGTGACCGAAGGAATCGCCTATACAGCCATTATTCTGTTACTGCTGGGCATCATTGCTGGCGTATGGCAAGCCAAGAAAAAACTGAGACTGGAAGCGGCGCAATCAGAGCAAGGCGGTAAAGCCTGACCAAGACGGGCCATACGAATCGAATAACTGCTGAAGGCGACTGTTGCAGGTGATGTTTACCTGCCGGTCGCCTTCTGTGCTTCCCTGTGCTTCGGTCAATTCGCCACAGACATCCGCACCAATGACCCGGCCGGTAGACATGACAAGAGCCAGCAACCGAAGCAGAGCCGGCAGCGTCAGCGAACCTTGGTCCCAGTTGGTACGGGCATAGTCGGGCGACAGGACATCCTTATCCACCGACAGATAGAGTGCCTCGCCGGCACACGTATCGAGATAGTCGGCCAAAGCCTTGGCCAGCCGGTTGCCATCGGCATCGCACAACGACTCATCAAGCCACGTCACCCGTTGCTCAAATCCTGCCAGATGTTCCCTCAACTGCAGCGATGCACCTACAATGCAGGCACTCCGCAAATACGGTTGCCCTTCCAACAAGGCACGCAACCAGCTGCCGCACGACAGCAACCCCGCAAAGCGCGGTTGCTGCATATCGGGATGATGGTCGAAAAGTACAAGCGAGAAAGGCCGCTCCACCTTTTCGACCCAAAACAGGGTCAGGTAATGATAGTTGCCCGAGTCTATCCAGTGTACTCCCTGCGGCGAAAACGGGCGTAGCAATTCCCTGATGTGTGCAACGCTCTCGTCGTCGCAATAACAGTCTGTACCCTGCAAGCCGGTAGCGTCGAGACGCTGCCCGCCAAAACACTCCCATACACCCAGTTCCTCGTAGGCATGGGAAAAGTTCATCATAACATCGTTGGCATTCATGGCTTATCAATGATTAATGGGCAGGCAGCAACGCTTCTATCCTCGCCCGATGCAAATATACGTTTTTCCTGTATATTGCCCCAGCACTGCCGACCACAAAAACAGCACGAACAAACCGCTGCCCGAAACAAAACCTCTGAAAAAAGAGAAACCGTTCCTACTCTCACGAGCAAGAACGGCCAAGTCAATAATACATGAAAAAACGCTATTTAGAGAGAGCCTTTCAAAAAAAGACTTGTGTTTCCAAAATAGTTGTTTTCCCCTCTCCCGGGGAAGAAAAACACAGGAAAACGGGAATTCAAAACAGTTGCCTTTCCTTACAGTAGTCCACCTGATTTCTTACGAATTCGTGCGAACCAGAAGTTCTAAGCGGGTTCCTTAGTATTTCCCCTTTGTTTTCGCTTACAAAAGTAATAGACAGAATCGACATACGAAAATAAAATCGACGAATCGGAGCTTTTTATCGACGAATTCCCCTTTTTCTTGAATTTACCCCCGAATCGGATGGTACATTTACCGGACAAATGAACATCCAAGAAGGAAAATAAAACATTCCAAAGCCTGAGACGGTTCAAACAGCCAGCAACCGCCGGGTAAGATAGCGAACCGGATACCAGACGGACAGGAAGCCTACGGCTATCACCGTGACAAACACCAGCAGCACATCGGCCACATGGACACTGACCGGATAGGCATCGACCACAAAACTGCCGTTGCCCCCGCCCAGCGAAATAAGCCCAAACTGCTGCTGGAGGAAACAAAGCAGCAAGCCCAGCACTATGCCGGCAGCAGCGCCAAAGAAAGCTATCAGGCGACCTTCGAAGAGGAAAATGCGGGCTATGAGGCGGTCGTCGGCACCCAGATTGCGCAGGGTGACCACATCTTCTCGCTTGTCGAGGATGAGCATGGACAGCGAGCCAATGATGTTGAAACAGGCCACCGTGAGAATGAAAGTCAGGAAGAGGTAGGAAATGAGTTTTTCCACCTCCATGATGCGAAACACATCGGCCTGCTGTTCGTAGCGGTTCTGCACGTTGAAGTCGGCGCCCAGCAACTGCTGCATGCGTTGCTCCACCGCATCGATGTCAGCCCCCGGGCGAAGCTTCAGCTCCAAGGCCGACACCTCGCGTTCGTAGCCGAAAAGATGGCGGGCAAAACCGAGCGAAGTAATGATGTAGCGCGAATCGTAGGATTGCTGATTGACCACAAACACCACGCCGGGCGAGTACAGATAGTCGCGGCGAAAGGCAGCCGTAGGGTTGGCCAGATTGACACGTACATTGCGTTTGGGGGCATAGACCTGCAGAGGGTCGACGAAGCGGATGCCCGTGCCCAACTCGGACACCAGCTCGATGCCAAGCAGGCCGTAGTCTACCACCGAATCGTTGAGGACGAAGTGTCCCGCGCCAAAAAGCAGGCTGTCGATAGACGTCAGCTGCCGGAAATTGTCCTCCACGCCCTTGATGACCACCATGGCCTGGCGGTCCTTATACTGCACCATGGCGTTTTCCTCCAGCACCTCGGTACAGATGTCCACCTCGGGCATGTCTCTGAGCTGGGCAAAGAGGGCCGTGTGGGGGTCGAACACCTTGCCGCGCGCAGGCGTAATCTTCAGTTCGGGGTCGAAGTCGGTGAAGAAACCAGCCACCATCTCCTGAAAACCGTTGAACACGGACAGGGTGCAGACGAGCGCCAGTGTGGCCAGTGCCACACCGCACACCGAAATGCCGGAAATGATGTTGATGGCATTGTGCTTCTTCTTCGAGAAGAGATACCGGCGGGCTATGTAGAAAGGAAAATTCACCGTAAGCAGCAAGCAGTGCGGGGCGGACGCACCTGTTTTTTATTTATTCAGCAACACGTCGATGTGCTCCAGATAGTCCAGCGAATCGTCGACAAAGAACTTCAGCTCGGGAATGATACGCAGCTGATAGCGAACGCGCGTACCCAGTTCATAGCGAATGGACTTGACGTTGTCGTTCACGTTCTTGATGATTTCGGCCGAACGCTCGGAAGGGAAGATGCTGAGGTAGGCACGTGCCACGCTCATATCGGGACTGATGCGCACGGCACTAACTGAAATCAGCACGCCGGGCATACCTTTTGTCTCTTTCTGGAAGATGTCGCTCAGCTCTTTCTGCAAAAGGCGGGCAATCTTATTCTGTCTGGTAGTTTCCATAATCTGTTTGTTTAATGTTGTTCACTGACGGATAAAAACATCCGATTGTATATTTAAAGAGCAAAAGTACTGAAAATCGACGGAATAATCGAATAGAATGTCCGAATTTTACAGTTTTCCCCTGCCCTATATGCCACTTCCCGGCCACCACCGGCCATCATCCGCCCATGAGCAGTCCACCCGAAAGCCCTCAAATTCCCGTATATTTCTCCGCAAAGTCCGACCTAAAACTGTCAATATACCAGGCAATTCTGTATCTTCAGCCTGAAGATAGACATCTGCAAGCTGAAGATACGCATCTGCAACCTAAAGACGGATATCTTGAGGCTAAAGACAGAACACTCAGCAGGCTTCGACAAAGATTAAAGTCGGCAAGCCGATATTTTGCAGCGGACAGGAAATCCACCAAATATCCACTCCCCGCATGCCAGGCTACGACAGAGATATAAAAAAAGCGGCCGAAGAGAGATTCCCGGTCGCTTTCTTCCTATCAGGGATTGACTGATTATTTCTTTCGGATGATGGTCAGGCCGTCGCGCAGCGGCAGGATGACTTTCTCCACTCGCTCATCTCGGGCCACAAGGTCGTTGAACGCCTTAATGCCCAGCGTCTGCAAATCGGAGGCATGCGGATGCTCTTCCAGCACGTGCCCGTCCCACAGGGTGTTGTCGGCTATGATATAGCCGCCGTCGGCAAGCCGGGGGAGTATCATCTCGTAATAGTCCACATAACGCCGCTTGTCGCCATCCACAAAAGCCAAGTCGAAAGTCAGTCCCAGCTGGGGCACCAGCTGAAGGGCGTCGCCAATGTAGAGCTTGATGCGGTCGGCATAGGGCGAACCTTCAAACCAGGGACGGGTGAATTCCTCCTGCTCGTCGTTGATTTCAAACGTATGAATCATGCCGCCTTCGGACAGTCCCTCGGCCATGCAAAGGGCCGAGTAGCCGCTATAGGTACCTATCTCAAGGATGCAGCTGGGCTTTATCATGCGCACAAACATCTTGAGCATGCGCCCTTGAAGGTGCCCCGAAGCCATGCGCGGATAGAGCAACTTGAGGTGCGTGTCGCGGTAGAGGGCGTGCAGATAGTCACCCTCCGGGTCAATGTGTTGCAGGATGTATTCGTCAATTGTCATGGCCGTATCACTGACATTCAAGACTTTGCGCCCTTACTTAGAGGTAACGGTTGGAGTTGGGCAACACGCAGTCTTCGGCATGCTTCAGCACGTCTTCCACCACATTGATTTCGAGGAACGAAGTCTGTGTGCCGGCCTTTCCGCTACTCAGGTATCCCACCATGTCGGTCGGTTGCAGACGGCCTTCCTTCAGCAGTCGGCGCAGAGCGGCAAAGTAGTATTCCTGGCCGTTGGCAAGCTCAGGCATGTAGATGGCCTCTACACCGTAGGAAAGAGCCAGATGACGCATGGTCTTCTCCTTGTAGCAGATGGCCAGTACCGGATAGCGGCCACGGAAAGCGGCCAGGTTGCGTGCCGTGCGACCACTGTAGCTGTCGGTAATGATGGCGCGGATTTTCAGTTTCGTGGTGGCCTTCACCGCCTGCTTGGCCAGGAAGGCAGTCACGTCATTGCTGTTTTCATCAAGAGGAATGCGCACGTCGTTGTCGGGCAATTTATCCTTTTCGGCCTGTGCTGCCACCTTGGTCATGGTCTTCACGGCTTCCAACGGATATTTTCCGTAGGCAGTCTCACCGCTCAGCATCAGGGCGTCGGTGCGATAGTAGATGGCGTTGGCAATGTCGGTCACTTCGGCACGGGTAGGACGCGGGTTGTTAATCATTGTGTGCAGCATCTGGGTCGCCACGATGACGGGCTTCTTGGCCAGAATACACTTTCTGATGAGCAAACGCTGTATGCCCGGTATGCGCTCTTGCGGCACCTCGATACCCAGGTCACCACGGGCCACCATGACACCGTCGGCCACTTCAAGAATCTCATCTATGTTGTCTACACCTTCCTGGTTCTCAATCTTGGCAATGATTTTGATGTCACTGCCGTGTTCGTCCAAGATGGCTTTAATGTCAAGCACATCCTGCTTGTTGCGCACAAACGAGTGGGCAATGAAGTCAATGTCCTTCTCAATGGCAAACAATATATTGGTGCGGTCTTTCTCGGTCAGCGACGGCAGGTTGATGCGTACTCCGGGCACATTGACACTCTTGCGGTTGCCCAGTGTGGCTTCATTCTGCACTTCGCACAGCAGATAGTCATCGTGCTTTTCCAACACTATCATCTCCAGGTCACCGTCGTCAATCAGGATTTGTCCCCCTACACTCAGGTCGTGCACAAAGTTCGGATAAGAAACGGCTATGCACTCGCGTGTGGTTTCCTGTTCAGGCTTGCCTACCACCTTCACGCGGTCGCCAGTATGGAAAGCTATCGGTTCGGCCAGTGTAGTAGTACGCACTTCAGGGCCTTTGGTATCCATCAGGATGGCAATGCGGTTGGACACGGTGCGCACATTATTAATAAGCCGCTCCGCTCCCTCACGTCCCAAGTGGGCAGTGTTCATCCTGACAACATTCATTCCTGCCTCGAAAAGCTGTTTGATAAAATCTACTTCGCAACGCTGGTCAGATATGGTTGCTACAATCTTAGTCTGTTTCAGTTGCATAATACCTATTTATATAATGATATAGTTTATTCAATATTTCCTGGTTTCTCCGCCAACGAGAAAAAATATCTTGCCTGCCGGGGGAATAAATCGGCCGGCAACAAGAAGACACATGAGCAGACGCTATAAATGCAACGCTGGCCGGCTCAATAGCCCAACAGGTCTTCCAAAGCCAACCGGTAGGAGTTCAGACCCAGCCCACAGATAACTCCCTTACAGGCACAGGCTATCATGGATACATGACGGAAAGACTCACGGGCATGGACATTGGAAATGTGCACTTCGATGACCGGTGCCGACACGGCACGTATGGCATCTTGCAGAGCAATGGAAGTATGCGTATAGGCGCCGGCATTCAAGACAATGCCGTCGACCTCAAAGCCTGCTTCATGGATTTTATTAATTAACTCCCCTTCAATGTTCGACTGAAAATAGTCAATCTGCACATCGGCATAACGGGCACGCAGTGACGCCAAGTAATCTTCAAAAGTAACGCTACCGTAGATGGAAGGTTCGCGCTTACCCAGCAAATTGATGTTCGGCCCATTAATAATCAGTATTCTCATAACACTATTTTTTATATTTTTGCCCCTCGAAAAGGATAAGGAATGCACCTTCTTTCATCCGTTCGGAAGGCGAACTACAGCAGACGGACAGCATTCTGCAAAGCCTTACCTGCAATTCTGCCTGTCCGAGTACCTGCGACTTGCCCTACCAGTGTGCCGAAGATGGAAAGCAGGCTGAAAGCAATACTTACGGGGAATGGAAGGGACATCTGCTTATCCATCAGGCTCAACTAAAGAGCCAAAATCGTGCACAAAGTTAGAAAAAAGAAATGAAAACTGAAGAAAAAAGCGAAAATAAGGATAATGACGCGTTGATAATCAGGAAGTATATGCAATATCTGAAGCTGGAAAAAGCACTTGCAGGCAACACGCAAGAGGCCTACATGCAGGACTTGGAAAAGCTGCTGAACTTTCTGAAAGCAGAAAACATTGATTTCCGGAAATGCACCTACGAGAACCTGCAACAATTCTCGGCCGAACTGCATGATATAGGCATTCATGCTCGCTCGCAGGCACGCATTATTTCAGGCATTCATTCTTTCTACCGTTTTCTGGTGCTCAACAATTATATTGAGACCGACCCGTCGGACCTACTCGAAACTCCTAAAATAGGTCTGCACCTGCCAGAGGTGCTGACTGTAGAAGAGATAGACCGCATCATTGAAACCGTAGACATGGACAAAGCCGAGGGACAACGCAATCGCGCAATTCTTGAGACACTTTATAGTTGTGGCCTACGTGTCTCCGAACTGTGTAATCTCAAGATGTCGGACCTTTATTTCACAGAAGGATTCATCAAAGTAGAAGGCAAGGGAAGCAAGCAACGCATAGTTCCTATTTCGCAAAGAGCTATCAAGGAAATCAGGTATTGGCTGATAGACCGGCAAGCATGGCGCATAAAGCCCGGCTACGAAGACTATGTATTTCTGGCACGCTGGGGAAAAGGCATCTCACGCATCATGATTTTCCACCTCATCAAAGAGCTGGCCGACAAAGCCGGCATCACAAAAAAAATCAGTCCTCACACCTTCCGCCATTCCTTTGCAACCCATTTGCTGGAGGGAGGAGCCAATCTGAGAGCTATACAAGCCATGCTGGGTCATGAGAGTATTACTACTACTGAAATCTATACACATATTGACCGAAACAGGTTGCGGCAGGAAATCATCGAGCACCACCCGCGAAACATCAAATTCCGCAATGAAAAGAACCGCCGACATCAAGAAACAGAGGAGGTATAACTGACAATATGGCCGCTTATGCAGACAATTCACGTCCCTATGTGGCAGAATAAGGCAAATAAAGGCACGTAAACCCAAAGAATATACTTAATTTATAATAAAATCAGGGAAGACTAACATGTTTTCATCGATAGTTTTCCTACTTTTGCATAGTATATGTACACTAAAAAGAGAGCATTAAATCATTACGAAAGAAAAAGTATAAAATAACCGCTAAAGTACAGAAAAACAAGTTTGACAAATATTCAATTACATCAATATTAATTTTTTATCTTACAACAATGAAAAAACTGTATTTACCTCTTTTGATGACATTGGTTGTTGTCTTGTCATCATGCAGTAAAAAGATGGGAGAATTGTCTTCTGACTATTTCACAGTCACTCCTCAGGTTCTTGAAGCAGTAGGTGGTAAAGTACCTGCTACCATCAATGGTAAGTTCCCCGAGAAGTACTTCAACAAGAAAGCTGTTGTTGAAGTAACTCCTGTATTAAGATGGGAAGGCGGCGAAGCCAAAGGCCAGTCTGCTACTTTCCAAGGCGAGAAGGTAGAGGGTAACGACCAGGCCATTTCTTATAAGATGGGTGGAAGCTACACTATGAAGACTTCTTTCGACTATGTTCCTGAAATGGCTAAATCTGAACTGTATCTGGAGTTCAAGGCCACTATCGGAAAGAAAGTGGTTACCATCCCGGCTGTAAAAGTTGCCGATGGTGTTATCTCTACTTCTGAAATGGTTGCCCAGACTCTGAGCAGCGCTAATCCTGCCAACGGTGACGACGCTTTCCAGCGTATCATCAAGGAGAAACATGACGCACAAATCATGTTCCTTATCCAGCAGGCTAACGTTCGCGCCAGCGAGCTGAAAACAGCTAAGGCTTTCGGCGAAGAAGTGAAGAACGTAAACGATGCTGTCAACAAGAAGATTACAGATATCGAAATCTCAGCTTATGCTTCACCTGATGGTGGTCTGGACCTGAATACTGCCTTGGCAGAAAAACGTCAGGACAATACTGCACAGGTTATCAGCAGAGATCTGAAGAAGAAGAAAATCGAAGCTAACGTTGATACTAAATACCAGGCAGAAGACTGGGAAGGTTTCCAGGAACTGGTTTCTAAATCAAACATCCAAGACAAGGAACTGATTCTCCGCGTTCTTTCTATGTATTCTGACCCTGAACAAAGAGAACAAGAAATCAAGAACATCTCTTCTGTTTACAAGACTTTGGCTGATGAGATTCTGCCGCAGTTGCGTCGTTCTCGTCTGACTTTGAACTACGAAATCATTGGTAAGTCTGACGAAGAAATCGCTAAGCTTGCTGATACAGACGCTAGCCAGCTGAACTTGGAAGAACTGCTCTACGCAGCTACTCTGACCAACGACGCTGCCAAGAAAGAAGCTATCTACAACAAGGCCGCTCAGAACTATCCTAACGATTATCGTGCATTCAACAACCTCGGTAAGCTGGCTTACCAGGCTGGTCAATACGACAAGGCTGAAAGCTACTTCAAGAAAGCTCTGTCTATCAAGGCTAACGCTCCTGAAGCTAACATGAACCTGGGTCTGATTGCATTGTCAAAGGGTGACAAAGAAGCTGCTGCCAACTATCTGGGCAAAGCATCTGGTTCTAAGGAACTGAACGAAGCCATGGGTAACCTCTACATCGAACAAGGTCAATATGACAAGGCTGTAAGCTCATTCGGTGACACCAAGACTAACAGCGCCGCTCTGGCTCAAATCCTGGCTAAAGATTACAACAAGGCCAAGACTACTCTGAGCAGCATTGAGAAGCCCGATGCTTATACTGACTATCTGACTGCCGTTCTGGGTGCACGTACCAACAATTCTTCAATGGTTATCAGCAGCCTGAAGAGCGCTGTTGCCAAAGATCAGAGCCTGGCCAAGAAAGCCGCTTCTGACTTGGAATTCTCTAAGTACTTTACTAACGCTGATTTCATGGAAATCATCAAATAATAAAGGTTAAACTGAAAGTTGATAGGTCCGGCATACAAAACATGTCGGGCCTTTTCTTTTCAATAACGACAAAAAAACGTACTTTCGCAGCAAGTACCAGAAAATAAAGCTGCAACATGAAGATTACCAACTGTATTACGTACACTACATTTCTGTTTGTCGTATTTCTGCTTACCTTGGCCAGCTGTTCGAAAGAAGGTGAAAGGACCGCCTACATCGAAGGAGAAATCAAAGGCATGGGCAACGACACACTGTACATCTATGGCACTGACCACTCATACGACCGCATTGATACCATACCGATCAATGCAGACAAATTCAAAGCTACCATTCCCGCCGACACTCTGACAGCTTCGTGGCTGCAACTCAACAATGGCATACGCTATCCTCTCTACTTTGACAAAGGCGATAAAATCCACATCAAAGGAGATCTTAATACCCCCGACTTTTTTGACATACAAGGCAATCCCGCCAACGATGAGCTGACCAGCTTCATCAAAGAACTTGAAGGCACAACCAATGGCCAAGCCGCCCCCACTCCTGAACAACAACAGGCCAAAGCAGAAGCATTCATCCGCAGCCATAACACTTCACTGGCCAGCGTCTACCTGCTAAGAAAATACCTGGTATTGATTCCTAACCCTGACCTGAACAAGATAAAGGAACTCATCAACGGCATGAGTGGAACGTTGAAAGACAATCAGAACATCATTGAACTGTCGGACTTCCTCAGCGACAGCGAAAAGACGACCGTAGGCAAGAACGCCCCCTATTTCCGTCTGAAGGACACCAAGAAAAAGAATCTGGCACGTACCGACTTCAAAGACCAATGGATACTGATGCACTTCTGGGCCTCGTGGGACACCCCAAGCCGCCAACAGCTATCTATGTTGCGACGCATCTATAAGGAAGAAAAGAAGAACAAGCACTTTGCCCTGCTGGGTATTTCGCTAGATACCGACCGCAAGCTGTGGAAAGAGGCCATCGAACAAGACACACTCCAATGGAAACAGGGTAGTGAACTGGCCGGATGGAACAGCGACATCGTGAAGAAATTCTCCATCTACAAGCTGCCAGCCAATCTGCTGCTCAACTCCAAAGGTAAAATCATGGCCAAAGACCTGGACGAAGCCGGCATAAGGAAATGGCTAAAGACCATTGAAGAAGAGGAAAACAAGAAAAAGAAATAACAACCTTTCTTCACCAGACAGAGGTCGTGTCATATCCCGCCAGCATCCGGCACTGGACACACAAAGCAAGTCTGAAAGGCCGGATAGCAGCAACAAACGACCTGCGGCAATCCCAATAGCCGCAGATTAATGTCGCCAACGGCACACCTCCCTCACCCACCTTTGGAAAACAAACCTGCCTACTAACAACTAAAAAAACATACCCGTGTTAATCAAAATCTATGGCGCCGCCGTGCAAGGCATTGACGCAACACTCATCACCATCGAAGTAAACACCAGCAAAGGCTGTATGTACTACCTGGTAGGACTACCCGACTCGGCCGTAAAAGAGAGCTACCAGCGCATACGCTCGGCCCTGTCGGTCAACAACTATCGCCTACCCACCTGCACCACCACCATCAACATGGCTCCCGCCGACATCCGCAAGGAAGGCTCGGCCTACGACCTTCCCCTGGCCATCGGCATGCTGGGTGCCAACCAGCTGATTTGCACCGACCACTTGCACGAATACCTCATCATGGGCGAACTGAGCCTCGACGGCAGCGTCCACCCCATCAAAGGTGCCTTACCCATCTCCATCAAAGCACGCGAGCTGGGCTTCAAAGGGATGATTGTGCCCAAGGAAAATGCACGCGAAGCCGCCGTAGTCAACAACCTCGACGTCTACGGTGTGGAAAACATCATGGAAGTGATTGACTTCTTCAACGGACAAAAGCAACTGGAGCCCACCATCGTCAACACACGCGAGGAGTTCTATGCCCAACAGAGTGCTTTCGACATGGATTTCGCCGACGTCAAAGGGCAGGAAAACGTAAAGCGCGCTCTTGAGGTAGCCGCAGCCGGCGGACACAACATACTGCTCATCGGCGCACCCGGCAGCGGAAAGTCCATGCTGGCCAAGCGCTTGCCCTCCATCCTGCCACCCCTGTCGCTGGGCGAGAGTCTGGAAACTACCAAGATTCACTCCGTAGCCGGCAAGCTGGGCAAGGACGGCGGACTCATCTCACGCCGTCCCTTCCGCGACCCGCACCACACCATATCTACCGTAGCCATGACCGGCGGCGGTTCCTTCCCGCAACCGGGCGAAATCAGCCTGGCACACAACGGAGTTCTCTTCCTTGACGAGTTGCCCGAGTTCAACCGTAACGTGCTCGAAGTGCTGCGCCAGCCACTCGAAGACCGCAAAATCACCATCTCGCGCGTAAAATGCAACGTGGAGTACCCGGCCAGCTTCATGCTGGTAGCTTCCATGAACCCCTGTCCGTGCGGCTACTACAACCATCCTACCAAGGCCTGCGTATGCAGCCCCGGACAAGTGCAAAAGTACCTGAACCGCATCTCCGGCCCCCTGCTCGACCGCATTGACCTACAGATAGAAGTCATTCCCGTCCCCTTCGAAAAGATGTCGGACGCACGCCCGGGCGAACCGAGTGAAGTGATACGCCAACGGGTGATACGTGCCCGCCAGATACAGGAACAGCGCTATGCCGACGTGCCCGGCGTTTACTGCAACGCACAGATGAACAGCAGGTTGCTGGCACTCTACGCCCGTCCCGACGAAAAAGGGCTTGCCCTGCTGAAGAACGCCATGAACCGGCTAAACCTGTCTGCACGTGCCTACGACCGTATTCTCAAGGTATCGCGCACCATAGCCGACCTCGAAGGCTCAGCAGACATACAAACCGCACACCTGGCCGAAGCCATCGGCTACAGAAATCTGGACAGGGAAGACTGGGCCGGATAGAAAGACAAAAGACTACATACCAAGGCGGGACTTGACATCGAAACAGTTCTGACGCCCGCCTTGTCACACTTCCACAGCATACATCTGCCAATACACAACCTGTCTGTTAGCAGTTAACTGCTATCGACCAAGGAGTTAACTGCTAACGGGAAAAGAGTTAACTGCTAACACGAGAGGAGTTTACTCCCATCAAACAGCCTCCATACTACTTTTAGAAAAACGCAGGAACTAGACATCGGAAGCAAATTGGCCACTATACAGGAATGGAACAAGCATAGGGAAACAATGATTGATAACAAGAGCTGGCAAGTAGCCAACTAACAAAAAGCGGCAATGTTTCAGGGCAAAACATTATATCTTTTGCACCAAAACATTGCCGCTTTTGGGTCAAAACATTGCCGCATTTCGGCAGGCACATTCTTCTCTATACAACTCTTTGACGATGAGCGGATAAGGAGGACAAACTTTCTATTTGCGCACCTCTGCCCGCCAATTTATTTCCAGCGGATTGTGCTGCATGCTCCACACCAGAGGCAGTGCCGGATTGTCCAAAATCCACATCTCACCACCCTCGGCCTTATCGCGCACATGCAGCAGAGCAAAGCCCAGAGCACGCTCATTGCTATCCAGCAGCTCATATTCCGTATGATTGTAGGCAAATGACTTACGAGCCTTCAGGCTTCGATAAGCTTCCTGCGAAAGCAGGTAAGCCGTCTGCTCCTGTGGCAGCACTACATGCCGCCCGTCCTCGGGCATCAGGAAGCTGAGCACAGTGCCGCGCTTCACGGCCTGCGGTGGCAGGGTAAATGTTCCCTTCTGCCAACGCAAATTGCGCAGAATGCGCCAATTCAGCACGATAGAGTCGTTCTTATGAACAAACGACATGTCATATTTACGCGTCTGCCCGTGCAGCTTGAATACGAAGAGCAACGTATCGGGCAGTGCGCTCTGCGCCGCTCCGCCAGTGGCAATGGCCAGCAGCAGGAGCAAGGTTATCAGATATCTTGGTTTCATTGGTCTATGTAATTAGTTACTCAAGTTTTGGATTTACCAAAACTTGAAGGAGTTAAAGAAGTTAGAGTCGGGCTGAGGAGTTAAAGGCCAATAGTAGGGATTACAAGGTATCGGATTAACTCTTCTATTTCCTAACTTATTATGTCCACTCGTAAACTCAAAATGCTTTAAACATCTCTTTTCCCCACTCCGCAGGCTGCTTGCCCATCTTCAGCACCAGCGTACCACCGCCCATCAGGTCTTTGTGGCGCAGTGCCGACCATGGATAATCCACTCCGTTCAGCGTAGCGCTCTGGATGTAGCGGTTCTTGTCCGACAGTCCGTCGGCCACTATCTGGAAGTCGCGACCGTTGGCCAGGTGCAGCGTCGTGGTGCGCAGCAGCGGGGTGTTAATAAGGTAATAGTCCTGCCCGGCATTGGGATAAAGCCCCATCATGTGGAAAGCCAGCCACGACGACATGGCACCCGAGTCGTCATTGCCCGGCAACCCAATGGGACCGTCGTTGTAGCTCTCCGCCAAGATGGTGTGTATGCGGTCACTGCTCCGCCAAGGCTTACCCAGCCAGTGGTAGAGGCAGGGCGTGAGGAACGAAGGCTCGTTGTTCACGTTGTAGTAGTTGCGCAGGAAGAACGTGTCCAACCGCTGCTCGAAAGCCTGCGGACCGCCACACTTCGCTATCAGTCCCGGAACGTCGTGCGGAATGCTGAGCGAATACTCCCACGACGACGCCTCGTAGAAGAACATGCTCCACCACGGCGTATACCACGGTCCTTCGAAAGTCATAGGCGTGTAGACATACTTGGGCTGCATCAATCGGCTATGCCCGTAAGGCAGGCTGTCCAGCCACTGTCCCTGCGCATCGCGCGGCATAATGAAGCCACGGGCGCCGCTGTGTTCATAGTCATCGCGCCACAGGTTCTTCCAATTGCCGCTCTGTTTCAGATAGTGCCGGTAGAGTTCCTCCTTGCCCAGTCCCTTGGCCACCAGTGCAATGGCATAGTCGCAGTAGCTGTACTCCACCGTCCGGTTGCCGGCCCGGTCAATGCCCCAGGGCACATAGCCCAACGCCAGATACTCACGCAGTCCGCCACGACCTTCGGCCTCGTGGTGCCCGCCCGGGTCTACGGTGGCATCCTTCAGCATAGCCTGCAAGGCTTCCTCGTAGTCAATGCCTTCCAAGCCTTTCACAAAGGCATCGGCAATGACAATCTCAGCATTCGAACCACCCTGCGTACGTCCGTTGCAGTTGCCGCTGCGCGCGTCGGGCATGTAGCCGTCGCGTTTGCAGATGTTCACCAGCGAGCGTACGATGTCTACTTCACGCTTCGGGTCTATGAGGGTAATGAGGGGTGACGACGTGCGGTAGGTATCCCAAATGGCATAGAAGTCGTCATAGTAGGGCACAGGGTCGCTCCACAACGGGTTCTCGCCCGTGCGGTCAACGGGCATCAGCATGGTGTGGTACAGTCCGGTATAGAACATGCGTTTGTGTTCCTTCAAAGCTTTGGGGTCAATCTCTATTTTCGAAAAGAGAGTCTCCCACTTGCCCAGCAGCTGGCGATGTACTTCCTCGAACGACCAGTGAGGAATCTCGCTATGCGCGTTGGCCTCGGCACGCAAGCAGCTCAGGAAGGAAATGCCCACCTTCAGTTGCAGCGTATTACCCGCCCCGTCGAAGCGCAGCAAGGCACCCGTCTTCTGGTGGGAGTCGTACTGACTGCGGTCGGTCATGATACTGTCGCCCTTCCAAGTGACATATTCAGTGAAAGGACGGTCGGTCTCGGCATAGAAATAGACCGTATAGGCACGGCCATTGTTCCAGCCGCCGCGTATGCGGGTGTAGCCACATACCTCGTGGTCGGACAGTATCTGTATTTCCGAACCTACAAACTGTTGGGCCTCGCGCGCATCGGGCACAGGACTTTCGCCCAAGAAGAAACCGGCGTCAATGGCCAGTCCCTGTCCGGCCGCATCCTGCGGATAGGTGAAGCGGTAGAACGAAGCCCGCTCGGCCGTAGTTATCTCCGTACGGATGCCACTCTGCTTGAAACGTGTGTCGTAGTAGCCCAGACGGATATTCTCATACTCGCGGTAGTCCAAATGCTGCGTCTGGTTCAAGGCACCCAGAAAGGGTGTAACCAATACATTACCATACTTCGGTCCACCGCCCGTACCACTAACATGCACCTGCGCAAATCCGTCTACACGCTCGGGCATGGGCAGCCAGCCACTGTTGGGCGACGGTGTGCAGTCGGGCGATGGCTTCACCATACCGAAGGGACACGATGGCCCGATGAACACACGTCCCAGCCCTTCGGAACCAATGCGGGGGTCAACATAACTGCCCAGCGGATAGTCCTTCTCATAGTCCTTTCCATCCGCACCCTGCACCGGCAGATGCAGGCAAAGGCAGCACCCCACGATAAACGATAATAAAATATTCTTCTTCATAATCATAAATTTCACAAGTGGATAAAGCAATGCCATGCAAAGATAGCACACAAGATGCAAAAGCCAGCATACCTGCCTGTCCAATCAATACATAAAAGCCTTGCATTGACGTCCGCAGAATGGCAATACTGCGGACGCAACACAAGGCCTACATTTTTAAACTCTAAATAAAACAATCGCTTGCTTTTACCTTAAAAATGTATAATGAGTGATTAGTATCCAGGATTCTGTTTCCTGTTGGTATTAGTATTCAGTTGGTTCGTGTGCAACGGGCAAATACGACGGAACAATTCAGTCTTAGCTTTCGGATTAATCACGTGCTTCAAGCCCCAGTCGTCTTCAAACTTACCAAAACGAATCAAGTCATTGCGACGCCAGTTCTCGTCGAAGAACTCACGACCACGTTCGTCCAGAATATCCTGCAAGGTAGGATCACCTTCAAACAGAGGAGCGTGTACATAAGCACGAATCTGATTCAGCAAAGAAGCAGGAGTATCACCTGTGGTAGGAGCACCACCTCTCAACAAGGCTTCTGCCTTAGTAAGAATAATATCGGCATAGCGGAAGATAGGTACATCGTTACTCTGGTTACGACCGTTTACATAGTCATCGTAAGTAGGGAACCACTTCACTGACTTATAACCCTGTGACCAACCATTTACATCTTTACCTGTATTGATTTCTTCAGGTACACTACCCGGTTTCAGTGTAATTTCCTTCGTGAATACAAGCTGTTCGCCATTGTAGAGAACAGGCTCGTTAGTCAGATTACGGTCTGCGTCGAAATAATAAATCGGACCACCAACGATTGACAAGTTACGTTCGTCACCCGGCAAAGAAAGCAAATCTACCACATTGGGGTTTACCGCAAAGTTTCCACCTACCGAAGCGCTCAGTTTAAAGCCATACATAGAAATATCCAGCGAATTCATCTGTCTCCACGTACGAAAACGTGCATAACACATGCCTTGTGCTGTGATACGGTCGTAAGGCATTGCATAGATGAAATCCTTGATTCTCCAACCGTTTTCAGGCCAGAACTTCTCACGATAGCCATCGCTTAGGTCGAAAGGACCTTGCTGAATAATCTCGTCACAAATGGCGATACAGTCATTCAGTTTAGGATTAGAAACAGTATTGGGATCATAAGTAGTTACATCCGCACAAGAATAGACAGCCCAGTTGATGTACAGCTTGGCCAGTAAGGCTTTAGCCATCCAGTATGTCGGTTTGCCATAAGTTCCGGCATTGACGTCCTTCGTCAGGTTAGGAAGAGCTTTCAACAAGTCAGATTCAATAAACTTAGCTACTTCAGGACGCGGCGAACGGTCAATCGCCTCATTGTCATCGAGCAGATGATCCAAGATAGGAACATCGCCCCATACATCCATCAGAATAAAATGATAGAAAGCGCGCATGGCAAGAGCCGGAGCGGCAGAAGGATTATCTTCGCCGTCCAAATCAAAAATTGCCTTATTACAGCTTGTAATACCTGATTGGAGATCACCATACCAGTCCAAGCAAGCATCATCTTGTGTCAGCGCGTGAAGCGTTGGATGAGAGTTCTCACCAGAGTTATAATAATCTTGATCGAAAGAAATGCCTGTAAATTCGTCACTGGATAGTTCGCACATATCACTGTAACGACGTCCCAGAGGGCCACGGAACTTATAATAAACATCGGCTAATTTAGCCTCTGCTGCAATTTCGGAATCAGGAAACTCAGTTAATTGTGATGTAATTTCTACATCAAGGTCTGTACAGCCGGTTATTGCAGCTAAAAATCCGGCAGATATAAATAGCTTAAATATATTTTTCATAATCTGGTCTGTTTTATTAGAAGTTTACATTCAATCCTAACATGAAGGAACGAGTACGCGGATAGAAGGAGTTACGCCAATCAATACCCGGTTCAACACCACCCAGACTAACTTCAGGGTCTGTGCCGGAATAACCGGTAATGGTGAACACATTATTGCACGTTGCTGTCAGTTTCAGGCTATTAATCCAGTTGCCAATCTTTCCAAAATTATAACTCAAACTCAAAGTTGAAAGGCGCAGGTAGCTACCATCTTCCAAATAGCGGTCAGACGGAGCCTGAGCACCACCATCCCCAGCCTTCTGGTTGGTCATGATTTCTTTCAAACCGTTTTTACCTACTTTTATGTTGGTTACGTTGTTATACTGTGCACGAGTAAGATTAAGAATCTTGTTTCCGAAAGTTCCTTGGAAGAAAGCAGTCAAGCCCCAATTCTTGTAAGTCAGTGTATTGTTCCAGCCCAAGTTCAATTTCGGTTGTGCAGAACCAACTTTCACACGATCTTCTTCACCCGGATTAGTAGTAGTTCCGATGAGGTTACCTTCTGCGTCATAGTCGTCAAAGATAGAAACACCGTCTTCGTTGTAACCAGCCCAATGATATGTATAGAATGTACCGATAGGTTCACCTTCCATGATGCGCTGAACAGAGTTGGTCTGTGAGAAACCACCGATATTTGGATTGGCTGTATTGATATAGTTTACAGAGTAGGTGTCATTAGACAACTTGTCAACAGTATTCTTGTTGTGTGACAAGTTCAATGTAGTACTCCATTCAAAGTTTCTGCTACGAACAGGAATAGCGTTGATGGTAACTTCAATACCTTTATTAGTAATGTCACCTACATTGGCCCACATTCTATTGTATTGATATCTATTAGTAGAAACTTCATAGTCCAGAATCAAGTCTGAAGTCTTCTTCACGTAGTATTCAACGGTTGCACCCAAGCGACCACCCAATATAGAGAAGTCAACGCCTACGTTGAACATGGAAGTTGATTCCCATTTCAGATCGGGGTTAGAATTACGCAATGCACCTATGGTACGATAGTCAGAGGAAACACCGTTGGCATCTACATACTGGAACCAACCTGTACCGCCATAAACCATCCGCGGCAGATAGGGGTCAAAGCCAAGTGAGTTACCACTGACACCATAACCTACACGCAGCTTCAAATCATCAAAGCCCCAACCTTTAGCAAACTCTTCTTCAGAGATACGCCATGCAGCAGAGAAAGAAGGGAATGTAGCCCAACGATTATTAGCACCGAAGGCCGAAGAACCGTCACGACGAACAGTTGCCTGCAACAGATACTTGCTGTTGAAGCTGTAGTTGACACGTCCGTAGAATGAAATCATACGCAAGGTATTTTCAGCAGACGACCAAATGCCATTGATGCCATCCATCTTGTTGGCCATACCCAAATTCTTGTAGCCAAGCACGTCATTATAGAAATCATAAACAGTCAGTCCGTAACCATCAGCCTTAGTCGTTTCTTCCCAAGAATAACCGAGCATAACATTCAGCTTGTGAATATCATTGAACGTCTTATCATAGTTCAGATAAGTTTCAAACACTTTCTTGCTATCCATAGTAGTACGACGGTGAGCCTGACCATTATCCTTTACAGTAGTCAGCTGAGACTGAGAGGAATGGTATTCATCCCACAAGAATTGTTCGTTCTGATAAGACAGAGTTGCATTCCACTGCAGACCTTCCATGATATCCAAAGCAGCTTTAGCTGTTCCCTGCAGTTTCTTGGTCTGGTGATGATAAGTGTCTTCATAAATCAAAGACATAGGGTTGTAGTTCTGTGAAACGCCTTCGTACTTGAACCAAGTGCCGTCTTCGTTGCGTACAGGAACCAGCGGAGAATAATAGTTCATGGCATCGTAAACACTGGTATTGTCGCTACCTGTTTCAACTGAGTTATTGTTGGTAATGCTGGCGTTCAGGTTCATAGACAATGTCAGACGGTTATTCAGAGCTTTGGTCTGTACGAAAGCACGACCGATAAGACGATCCATGTCAGTACCTTTTATAACACCTTGCTTTTCCATGTAGTTGATGCTGGCTGTGTAAGAAGTAGTTTCGCTACCACCGCTAATAGATACATTGTGGTTGTGTGTAAAAGCTGTACGCTGAACTTCCTTTTGCCAGTCAGTATTTGCACCGAAGTCATTGTCGATAGTGAAGTTATTAGCCTTAGCATATGCGCGCAGGTCGTCTGCAGTCATCATATCAAGATTCTTCATCACCTTGTCTGCTGCTACATAGGCGCTGTAAGTAACGGTTGCCTTGCCAGCCTTACCTTTCTTGGTTGTAACGATAATCACACCGTTGGCAGCTTTAGAACCATAAATAGCAGTTGCAGTAGCATCGCGGAGTACGTCGATACTCTCGATATCTTCAGGAGCAATCAAAGCCAAAGATACACCCGGCACACCGTCTACTACATAGTAGGGCTCCATAGCCTCACCACCACGCAGTGAAGAAGCGCCACGCAGAGTAATGGAAGAATATTCGCTATTCGGGTCACTGCTTTGAGTGATAGTCAGTCCCGGTACCTTACCTTGCAGCAACTGAGCTGGACTAGTATAGGTACCAACATTCAGCTTGTCTGCTTTAACAGTTGTAATGGAGCTGGTTACATCCTTACGTTGCAAGCTACCATAACCAATGACTACTACCTCATCCAAAGCCTGCATATCTTCCTGAAGTATTACGTTGATTGTACCCTTATTGACTGTTATCTCCTGCGGTGTGAAACCGATGTAAGAGAACTGAAGGGTTTTGCCCTTTTCTACATTAATGATGTATTTACCATCCACATCAGTGATGCTACCATTAGTTGTACCTTTTACAAGTACGTTCACACCGGGAAGCGGCATACCGGACTTGTCTGTTACCGTACCGGTCACTCTGTTCTGTGCAAATGCTAAGGTACTGCTTAGCAGGAACATTACAAAGACTACGCTTTGCAATAATGTCCACCTCTTTTTTAATTGTACATTCAGCATAAAATTAGATTTAAATTAAAAAACACAATATAATATATTCATACTTATCTCTCATTTTACCGGCTGCAAAGTTAGGCCGACCATGTTACAAAGGTATTTCCAACGAATTAAAAATTTGATTTAATTTATTGGTTATTAATACATTAAGTAGAGATAAGACAATAAAAGAACATTCTTTTCAACGACTCTTCCAGAAAGGAAACAACGCTCAAAGAACATCTCTCGCCTATCCCCCTTCACTTTATCTATCCACGGCCAAACTGCCGCACGGGGGAGGAACATATTAATAAAAGATGCCTCCATAGTATTTCTTAGATTTTAACTGAATGCAAAACTAAAAGAACATGCACATAAACGGGGAGAAAATGGTGCAAAAAAGGGGGAATATAGTGAACAGGGAGAAGAAATCGCGTTCTGGAGGCGTATGAAGGGGGATAAAAGTGTAAATAAGACACTACTGTCAAGAGACAGACATAAAATGTAAACGGAACGTAACAATATAACAAAGATTACGACAAGTGAGCGGCTGCAAGCAGCCGTTTTCCACACACGCTCGTTTCACGTTGAACAGTGAAACGAGCTGTGAAAGGCCGAAGGTTATGCTCCACACTATAGTAACCATGGCCCAAACAGCCAGACACAGTAAGTAGAGACGTGGCGTGCCGCGTCTTCAGGAATATGTTTCACAGTAACAAACTAACAATCAATAAAATGCGAGAAGAGCGATTAAGATAAAAACAAGACGGACGAGGGAAACGCAGCACACCACGTATCTACAAAGGATACACCGGCAGAGTGATATTCTGCAAGTGAAATACGTGTGAAATTTCGGTATGAACCGTGAAACATGTACAGAGGGCTGAAATTTCACCATTTCTTATTGATATACAGCCTGTTCTATTCCATCGTGAAAGCGTGAAACTTCAAACTCCCAAATACCTTTTACAGGCGTGAAAGTTCGATGAAATGGGCGTTTTTGGATAAAACGGAGTCAATAATCAACCAGAAGGTAGTTCTTGCAGAAAAGATTTCTGCATGGCTAGCCGATCCCCAAAAGCCACTACAGGGCGAAAGGAAGAAAGTAGTTAAGACTTGTTGTGTTAGCAGTTAACTACTCAGACGATAGGAGTTAACTGCTAACGCGTTGCGAGTACACTGCTATCGCGTAAGGAGTTAACTGCTATGATTTCAGAATGCAGAGTTCCGATTTCAAGTGCCCAATACCCCATTTTTCCCAACGGAATAAAAGAAAAAACTACACCTGGGCAGTAATTTTAGCGTCCAACGGATTATCGGGATTCTGACTGATATGGCTTAGCTGGCACCAGCCTGAAAAACCTGTTTTCAAACACAGGAAGAGAAAATCATGGTAACTACTTGATTTTTACAAATATAATAAGTATATTTGAAAGCTACCTAAAAAGACGTGCCTTATGAAAAAGTATTTAGCAGAAATGTTTGGTACAATGATTCTTGTACTAATGGGATGCGGAAGCGCCATTTTCAATGGCGGATGCGGCAGTCCGGCGCAAGTGCTGATGGTTGCCACTGCCTTCGGACTGGCAGTAGTGGCAATGGCCTACACGATTGGCGGCATCTCGGGATGTCACATCAATCCGGCCATCACCCTGGGCTGTATGCTTACGGGACGCATGAAGAGCAGTGAAGGACTGATGTACATGCTGTTCCAGGTACTGGGAGCCCTGATAGGCTCTACTCTCTTATGGATTCTTACGTCGAACATCGACATGGCCTATGTCACACAGACTGGTGCCAACGCCTGTGCCACCGGGGTAAGCCTGACAGGCGGTTTCCTGGCCGAGGTATTCTTTACGTTCGTCTTCGTACTAGTGGTATTGGGTACAACTGATGCCAAACAGGGCGCCGGAAACTTTGCCGGGCTGGCCATCGGCCTCTCGCTGATACTGGTGCACATTGTGTGCATACCCATCACCGGCACTTCTGTCAACCCGGCACGCAGCATCGGTCCGGCGCTGTATGAAGGTGGTGAAGCATTGTCGCAGCTATGGTTATTCATCGTTGCCCCGTTTGTAGGAGCAGCCTGCTCGGCACTGGTGTGGAAGCTGGTGGCGGCAAAAGGATGAAGGGTTAGTTGACAAGGGAACAAGGAGAGGATACTTGCATTCTGTCATTCTGAGCAAAGCGAAGAATCTCGAAAGCAGTTATTTATGTATCGAGATCCTTCACTTCGTTCAGGATGACATTACCTAATGATTCTACTTTTTTTTCATTTTGACACACCCTCGATAATATCAAGCATATCAATCTTCTTACTACTGATTAACCCTCTCCCTTATCCGCTTCACCCTTGCAACTCGTATCTTGTTAACTCGTCAACTAATCCAACGCCTTTTCCCAGAAAGCGCGTACGTCGGCCCAATGATAATAGGGTCCCGTACAGCTTTGCAAGCCGTTGAGTTTCACTTCACGCTCGTTCAAGAGGAATTTTACCAGCACATCGCCCGTAGACTGATGGCGGAAGAATATGATTTGCAGATTGCCGGCCATGGGCGAAATCTGATAATCGGGCCATGCCTTGTAGAAGTTTTCAATGTCAGCCTCAGCCTTGTCACACCCCTCCACGTGCATCAGAGTCAGCAACCGAATGAGGTGCGTGTCGTGTCCGAAGCGAAGGTCGGCCGCTGGCGAACCTGTTTTCAGTGCCTTGTCAGTACTCTCCAATATACTCCGCAAAAGGGGCACAGCTTGACGGGGCATCAATCCGCCGTTGAGCGGCGCAGCGGCGTTGCAGACGTACATGCGGGCATTTACCACACGCCACAGGCTGAAAAGTTCCTCGTACTCAAAGAGGTCGTAGAAGGAGAGGTCGAGGTCTACATTCTGCATGTCGGCAGCTATCCAGTAAAGCGACCACATGAGGGCCGAAGCTTCTGCGTAATTGAAGTGAACATCGTCGGTAAAGAGCGACTTCATGAGCCGCTCGGGACGTACATTGCGCTCTTCAAAAGCACGAAAATCCTTGCGCCAAGGTGCCGTTTCCGAACAAAAGGCTTCTCCCTCGGCCGAAGTATGAGCCAGATAATCCATGTAACGAGTATATGAACGGCGACTGACGCGCAAGGCAGGATTCAGTTCTTTCAGTCCTTCGGTGAAGTAGCTCATGCTCAACGCACAACGCAGTGAAGTGGTAGAACGAGCATCAATCACCGCACTATCGGCAAAGACTTGGGGAAAGTTGCGAAACATGCGCCGGGCTATCTCATGGTGCTGGCGCTCGCCCACAGGAGAAATGTTGCCACTGCATCCGCGGGCATCCTCATAAACCAATTGCAGGCGACGACGCACATCTTCGCCCAGCGGTGTCAGCAACTTGGCCGCATGCAAGGAGTCGAAGCGGCAAAGCACCTCTGTGTAGCGAGCGTCGTCCGTCATCCAGCGCGAACCGTGGCGCCCATAATGGCTGATGTAGAAAGACTGATAGCCGGCCGGAGCCGGAGTAAGCGTTTCCGTAGGCGACGGATAGGCGTAGTAGATGCTGCCTAACTGCTCAGGGGTAGGACGTTGCTGTTGGGCACGTATAGGGCAGAGACTTAGCAGCAGTATAATAAATAATGACAACTTCTTCATAAGCAATATTTCATTATCAGTTTTTTACTCAACAGACCGTCATTTTATCACCACATTCTGCGCATTCTTCTGCATCACGCCTTCGGCTGCATTATCCGGACGGGTATCACCCCAGAGGATATGTGAATTCTCAATGGTGATGTCCGATGCCGTGTCGATGTAGAAACCGTATGTCTTGTCCTTGACAAAGCCTTCGCCATCGCAGGGACGCTTGTCGTAGACGCCGCCCGGATAGTCTGTCCGCTTGTGCAGCAGCAGGTCTATGTCGTTGAAATAAATGTGGTTTACCTTACCCGGTACATCGCCACCCACAAATATGCCGTTTTCGCTGGTGCACTTGACATTACTGAACCAGATGCGGCTCACCTCGCCACAGCGTCCTTCGGTAGCTCCCTTGGGGAAACGCCAGCCGGCATCCTTGTGGTTGCCTACGGCACGCGGATAGGAAGTGACATAAATAGGTTCGGCCTTGCCCCACCATACGTCAGACCACAACTTGCAGTCGACTATCATGTTGGAGAAGACTACATTGGTCACCGTACCTTCATCGCGGTTCTGAATGCCGATGCCACGGTTGCTGTCGCGTATGATGCAGTTGTTGAACAGCACGTTGTTGATGACGTCCATGTTCTCGGAGCCAATCTTGATGGCGCACGAACGCGATACCATGGTGCAATTGTTTACTACAATATCTTCACACGAACCGTATTCCTCAAACTCGCGGCGGTTCTTCAGGCAGATGCAGTCATCACCCGACTCAATGTAACAATTGGCTATACGCACATGGCGGGAGTGGTCAACGTCAATACCGTCGCCATTGCGAATCTTCAGGTTATTCTGAATGGAAATGCCGTCAATGAGCGCATCGTGACAACCAATGAGGTGCACGGTCCAATAGGCACTGTTGCGGATAGTAACATCGCGCATCCGCAACTGTTTTACATTTATAAGCGTCAACACATGCGGCCGGGGATCGAAATTGGTGACTGGCTTCAGTTCGTATGAGTCTTCCAGTTCGCTGCCCATAAAGGCCACTCCGTTTCCGTCGATGGTACCCATACCGGTAATGGAAACCTGCTCCAGGTCCTTGCCGCTAATCCACATCATGCCTTCGCCGCGATTATCGCGGAAGGCACTCTCTTTATAGACCTTTTCGTCAGGATTGGCCAGCAGGCGTGCATTGGCCTCCAGATGCAAGTCAACATACGAAGCCAGTTTAAAGGGACTGCACAGGAATGTGTGTCCGGCAGGGACAAGCACCTGTCCGCCTCCGGCCTTGTTGCACGCATTGATGGCCGACTGTATGGCTGCCGCATCATCGGTCTGTCCGTCGCCCACAGCGCCATAGTCCATTATGTTGAACACACCGCTCTCTCCTTTCGGTGTGCCGCAGGCTGCCAGCAGCAATAGGCTGTACACAGCCAGAAGTAATGATTTCGTTTTCATCAGAAATATATCGTTTACAGTTTACTCTCTTCATCATATCCGGGAACAGGTTTGGCTGTTTTGAACACCACTTGCCTGAACTCAAAATCCTTGCCCCAGGTAGGTTCGGGATGCTCCCTATCCCACTCCACCTCACAGTCTTCCAGCCGCAGGCCGTCGACGCCGTGGAACAGGAAGCCGTGGCAAGAACGTTTGTCAACAGCATCCTCAGGCTCCATGAACAGTTGCACACCATCCAGGCGGATGTCTTTCAGCCGTTCGCTGAATCCCTCCATGCGTATGCCGCTCTGTCCGTGGGCTATGATGTTGCGCAGCACCACGTGCTCAATGCCTCCGGCCGAGGGTACGTCGCCCCGCTTCTGAATGGTAAACCAGATGGGGTCGCCATTGCCCCACCAGAAGGTTTCCTTGCGCACGGTACGGATAAGCAGGTCGGAGAAAAGCACGTTGCGCACCACGCCACCATCGCGCACTATCATGTTCAGCCCCCGGTTGGCACGGTCTATCACACAGTTGCTCACGGTGATGTATTCAAAATCGGCATGCGACTCGGTGCCTATCTTCAAGGCAGCTGACGAGGATGTCAGGATGCAGTTGGTTATTGTGATGTAACGGCAGGGATAGGCCTCGCCGTCAATACGGATTGTCTTCAGGCAGAGGGCATCGTCGCCGGTATCTATGCGGCAGTTGCTCACCATGACATGGCGGCAACCGTCAATATCCAAGCCATCGGAGTTGACGCTGTTGTGCGGGTTGGAGGTGATATAGATACCATTCACAAAGACACGTTCACAGTTGCGCAGATGAACGGACCAGAAGGCCGACTCCACCACCTGTATATCGCTGATGTGCACCTGCGTGCAGCCGGTGAAGTGAATGGCACAGGGCGAAGGCGGAACACGGCGGTACTTGGTACGATAGTCCACACCGTAGCGCACGGCATTGGCCACCTCGCGCCCCGTCACTGAATCGGCAGGAACGTCGGTAGCCGGCTTGCGTTGATAGGCTTCGCGCACGGCACGGCAGTGCAGGCGTCCCAGGCCTGTAACGGCGATGTTGGTAGCATCGGTCGCACCTATCAGCATCTCGGTCTCGGCCTTGTCGGTGGCTCCCGATGATTGCTGATGCAGTTTGAAGTCGGCCACATTCCGGCTGGCATACAACGTAGCTCCGACAGCCAGGTGCAATTCCACACCGCTCCGCAGCATCACCGTACCGCTCAGGTAGTTTCCGGCAGGCACCAGCACACGCCCGCCACCAGCGGCCGCGCAAGCATCTACCGCCTGCTGTATGGCACGAGTGGAAAGCCGGGTTGTATCGGACACGGCACCATAGTCCAATATATTGTACACCCCACCCACGGCAGCCTGCGCACAGGCTATTGACAAGAGGAAAGTACAAATGGCCAGAAACCCTGTCTTTATCATCTGCATAATATATAAATTACTAAAGTTTCGGTTTTAATATTCCTTCGGTAGTTAATGAGTTAAGCCGATACCTTGTAAACTATTTACTTGCTATTGGCTTTTAACTCCTCAGCCCGACTAAAGGCGAGCGGTAACTCCTTCTAACTCCTTTACTGCTCCAAATTTCGGTTTTACCGAAACTTGAATAAGTTGTCATTCACAAAAAAACTTTATCAGTCAGCCAGCAACGGCTGGTCGCTCATCTCCACTTCCAACAGGCCACCTTTCACAATATCGGCATGTTCCAGGTAGCTCTTGGCATAAGGTTGCCCGTTCAACTTCATGGAACGGATATAGATGTTGTCTTTCGATGCGTTCCGTGCCTCTATCACAAAGCTCTTTCCTTCGGGCAAATGCAACGTCATGCGGGGGAAGGTCGGACTGCCCAGTTCGTAGCGTGTTGTGCCCGGACAAACGGGATAGAACCCCATGGAAGAGAACAGATACCACGCCGACATCTGCCCGGCATCATCATTTCCGGCCAGGCCACCGGGTGTGTTCTGATACTCAGTCTCCAGGATATGGCGCACAGCGCGCTGCGTTTTCCAATTCTCCCCGGCATAGTTGAACATATAGGCTACCTGATGACATGGCTCGTTGCCGTGCCAATAGCGTCCTTCGCTGAACATGGAGTCAAGCTTGGCCACATACCTGTCACGCCCGCCCATGCACTCCATCAATCCCTTGGGGTCGTGGGGCACATACCACGTGTAATGACAGGGAGCGCCCTCGGTAATGAACTTGACAAAACGGAAAGCGTTGTCATCGTCAAGGAAAGTACCGTCGGCATGACGGCCCTGCGCATAGCCTGTGCGGGGTTCTATCACATGCCTATAGTTCTGCGAACGCTTCATCAGAGCCTCATAATCGGCAGTCTTGCCCAATGAGCGGGCTACCTGTGCCAGCACAAAGTCGTCGTAGGCATATTCCAACGTACGCGACACCTGTTCACGGGTGTGGAAAGCATCGGGCACACTGTCCTCAAGCGGTATGTAACCATACTTCAAGTAAGAATCCAATGCCCGACGTCCCATGCCGTCGCGGTAAGCCTCCACGGTAGCCGGTCTGTCGAAAGCGTTCCGGCGCATGGCTTCGTAGGCCCTGTTTATATCAAAGTTGCGAATGCCCTTCATATAGGCGTCGCCCAAAGCTGCTATGCAATGGTCGCCAATCATGGCAGCCGTATAGCTGTTCCAGCACGGGAAGATGGGCAACCAGCCGCCCTGTTCATATTTATCGACCAGCGACTGCATCATGTCACCCGCCGTCTGAGGAGTTATCAGGTTGATGAAAGGATGCAGGGCACGGTACGTGTCCCACATGCTGAAGTCGTCGTAATAGTTGTGCCCTGCGGGAAGCTGACACACAGACTGCCCACCGGCAAAGGAAGGATAGCGCCCGTCCACATCGTTGAACGTACGAGGGAGGAAAGAAGCCCGGTAGAAAGCGCCATAGAACATGCTGCGCGCATCACGGTCGGGCGTCTCCACCTCGACCAATGAGAAACGACGGTTCCAGATGTCGGTCAGTTCGTGGCGTGTCTGCTCAAAATCCCAGTGGGGGATTTCGGCTTCCAAATTGGCCAAAGCACCGGCCTCATCCACAAACGAAGAAGCAGCCTTCACCGATAAGGCTTCACCGGCCTCCACTTCAAAGGCTACGTAAATGCCCACCGGTCGGCAATGGCCTGCCTCCACAGCCCCGGCACAAACGGAATCGGTTACAAATGTACCCCACGATACCGGTTTCTTCTCCAGCTGTACCACAAAATGACCGCTGAAACCTGCCGGTTGTCCCCAGCCCTGATAAATACGATGCACCGGGTTGCATCCGCTGATTCGATTGTTCACCGTATCCAGGCGAACAGAACCTTCTCCTTCATCACTATTGGGAGTGACTACCAGGTAAGCCAGCCCTGCTTTAACGTAAGTAAAACGGAATATGGCAGAACGGGAACGGGCAGTAAGCTCGGCAAGAATGCCTTCAGCAGGCAGTTCTACCGAATAATAGGCAGGAGTGGCTACCTCGGAATCGTGCGAGAAAGGGGTAGCACGCTGCTCAGCCTGGCAACGCAGACGGCCATAAAGGGGCATCAACGTCATGGAACCATAATCCTGCGTACAACCGCCCACTATCCAATGCGAATTGCGAAATCCCTGAAACAAGCTGTCCCGATAATAATAGGGAGCGACACATTTCTGCTCGCCATCCTGCGTCTGGGGTGTCCAGAAGTTCATGCCGTTCGGTTCGAGCACGGCAGGCAAGGTTTGTCCGTACTCTTCGGTGTTCTTGCCAAACAGACCAGCCGTCCGGGTGGTACTTGGCGCAGTACCCACGCGCGTATCAACGCAGGCAACCAGTTGCTCACCGCTACCGGCCGTGCCACACGACTGCACCAGCCATGCGATGAGACACAGGCAGCCAAGCACCTGACACATTCTGACACCGACAGAGATACGACTTATCATAGCTTAATATATATTTTCTTCTTGTACAACGGATAACCGGCTGCCCCCATCACCAAAACAAAGAGTAGCGAATAAAAGGCGGAAGCCAAATAAGGATTGCTGATAACAGAATGGAGTGCATTGTAAACTAAGGGTTTGAAACCTGTAGCACTTACTACAACAGCTGCCATCTCGCTCAACACGTACAGGAACAACGGATTAACACCAAAAATCTCAAAGCAACGACACCAACGCTGTCGCCCAAGCATATCAATGAAATACATCAGTACAGCCTGCAACATGGCGGCCAGTCCGCAGGTCACCAACACGAAGGTAGGCGACCAGATGCGCTTATTCAACGGGAAAGCCTCCGTAAACAGATAGCCCCCGGCAAACAGCAGGAAGCCGACTACAAACAAACGGATAACTTTCTGTTCCAATTCTTTAGTCTCTATTATCAGCCGGCCACAAGCAAAACCTATCAGCGTATGAGCTATGGCAGGCAGGGTACTGAACAGGCCTTCGGGGTCGATGGGACTCTTCTGATACAGATGTCCGGCACCCAGCAAAGCACGGTCAATGACACACAACCAATTGCTTTCGTCCATGGCATAGCCATTACCCAACAAGAGGAATACGGCATAGCCCACCAACAGCACTACGGCAACAGGAATCAGCCTCCGATGGCTGACATACAATGCCAGAAAAGACACTACGCAGTAGCACAATGCAATACGCTGCAAGACTCCTGTCAGGCGCAAGTGACCAAACGACCAGAAGTCACCGTCACAGGCACCGTCAAACCAATGCAGGGCAACACCAATCAGCAATATCAGGAAAGTACGTTTCCATATCTTGCGAATAACCGTACCCGATGGACGAAACTGAAACTTACGCAATGCTAGGTACGTGGAGATGCCCATAATGAACAGGAAGAAGGGGAACACAAGGTCGCACGGCGTCAATCCGTTCCATGCGGAATGGCGCAGGTAATCGTACGACATCTTCCCACCGGCATTGTTGACAACAATCATGCCGGCCACCGTAATGCCACGCAACACATCGAGTGATAGCAGTCTCTTCATGGTTCTACCGGAATCCATAACGTTTATTTCGTTCCAAACGCCTCTTGATAAACTTCTTTGGCCGTGTCTACACAATCACCTTCCGGCTCTGCCGTATAGGGGTTCTTGGCCAGTGTCCAGGGTTCTTCCATGGCATAATAGTCAAGCGTCACCGCCTGTTTGCCGTCCAACTGGTCCTGTAAGGTCTTCCAATAGGCTGCCCAACGTTTGTAATAGAAGTCGCGCAGTATGCCATTCCATTCCTTGTGAGCATAGTCGCGCAGGCCACCCTCGTCAGCACAAACACGATTGCCCCAGGTAGTGATTTGCACACGGGCATTCCATTCGTACAGGTCTTTCTCCTCAGGTGTAGTTCCCAAATTACGAGCCTGCTGAATCCAGCGGCCTACACGGAACTCGCTGCGGGTACCCAACAAACGGTCCTGCAACAGCAACAGATTGAGGAAACGTTGTGAATCACGGGCAAAACTGCGCTTATCAAAGCTCTTGAAATCAGCCACCGTCCGGTTGTAGACGATACGTGCCTCATCGGCAATAGACTGGCGAACGATATCCACCAAATCGTATTCAAAGTTATTGTTTCCCTTATACTTATCAGCTACTTCCAACATCAGGGCAGCCGCCTCGGCCGTCACAGTGGGGTCATAGTAGTTTTGCATCTTCGACCAACTGCTGGCCTGGAAATTGTTAAGTGTAGGACGTCCGCAGAAAATGGACTCGTGAGGACCTTGCTGGTTATTGCCGAAAGGACAGTTATAAATAGAGTTGGCAAGCAACATCCACGCTTGTTCTATCTTAGGGTCGCGTACGCCGTAACGGGCAAAAAGATAATCCTTCAACCAAGCCTCCTTGGTAAACTTCTCAGGACGCCAAGGCAACTCGCACATCAGTTCGAACATAACCGGGTTGTTCTCAGAGCCTTCCATAGTCAAACCTATTCCTTTCAGATGGGCAGCCAACGGATTGTTCTTCGTCAAGTAGAAATTGTTAAGCAACTGGTCCATACGGCCGTGCAATCCCACATTACCGCCAAAATTCTCAAGCATACAGAATATCCAGTCATGCTGTTCATATCCTTTATCGCGTTTCCAGATGGAAGGAATACCCCACATGGGACGGCATTCACTGAACAAATCCAAAATCAGCAAATCACCGTTAGCCAGGTTCTTTATCATATCAGGTCGCGGGTTCTCCGTCCAGCCCTGCACTACCCACACAGCTTCCGGGTTCACCTTCTTCATGGCCTGCATAATGGCCTTACCGGCCGCATCAAAGTCAACAGAGGCTGCATTCTCGGCTTCATGGAAGGGGTCCATCGAGTAATAGTCAGCCTTACCAAACAACTTCTGCTGTTCGCTGTAGTACAAAGCGGCAATCTCGGCATAGCGTTCGTCAGTAGGTTGCAGGAAAGCCGGTCTGACAAAACCATTCCACAACTCGGGCTTATTGACATTCAGTCCCAGTTTGGTGTCAGCGTCATGCGGCACCATACCGCTGTATCCTGGCAGAACAGGCTTGATGCCCCACTCTTTCATGCGCTTCAGGATTTTCTTCTGCAAAGCCTCCTGCTGAGTATACCAACTGTCGGGATTGGGACCTCCCCAACCTTCCAGGTTGTTCATGGCCCACCATGCGAGGAAAGCCGGACCTGCAATAAAACGGTTGATTTCATCCTTGGTATAGCCCAACTTCAACAGCATATTGCGCCATACGCACTCCTGTCCTACGGCAGCCAACGGCAGATTAATGCCGTGCAGTGCCATCCAGTCTATCTCCTTCTCCCAACGCTGCCAGTCCCAGAAGGCCATGGTATAGGAGTAAGTACAATAGTTGAAATCATATCGGAGTGACAAGTCGGTCTCATGACGTTCTTTCTGTGTAACAGGCGGCAACACATCGGGCAACTTGGCTGTCATGCCATTCCATGACAAATGAATACCGGCATAATACTTCAAATACCAGTTTATGCCCGTGGCTATATTTACATAGGTATTACCCCGCACCACAACTTTGGAGCCTTTCTGGTCGAGTTCAAAGAAGTCGTTGGCACCTTTCTTCAGTTCGATGACAAATTTCTTGGATGCTCCTTTGTCTATTCTTTCGAGCAAACCTTCTACCGGTCCAGCCCACAAGCAGGCAGGAATAACAGCAATCAACACAAGGAGGAAATAGAGTCTATTCTTCATGGCATTATATATTCTTCGTTTGTACGCAAAATTAAGTATTCTAATTTCACGTCAGGGAGAAAATAATGCAGATTGAGAAGAATATAGTAATCATTTGCCCTTTTTATTGAGTCCTGAGCTGGGTAAATAGCCAAAGAACTCCTTAAAACACTTTGTAAAGTACTTCGGGTCATTAAAACCAACCGCATAAGCCACTTCCGATACATTGACCTTATCCTGGTTTTCCTGAATCATTTTCCGGGCCACGTTCAGCCTGAAGTTTTTCATGAATTGTCCGATAGGCTGGCCCGTCAGTTCCTGCATTTTCTTATTGACAAGTGTCTTGCTGTATCCCATGTCGCGCACAAAGCTTTCAAGATTATATTGCGAATCGGCATAGTTTTTCTCCATCAGAGAAAGAGCCTGCCGCACAAACTGGCTATCTTTTGACTCTTCCTTGATGTGCAATTCTTCAATCTGACTACTGGAAGAGAACATTTTCTTATATTGCCGGCGCAATTTCAGTATGTTCTTCACCCGCAAACAAAGTACCTCTTCATCGAAAGGTTTGCAAAGATATTCATCAACCCCTATTTCAAAACTCTTCTTTTCCTGCACATCCGAACGTATTGCGGTCAGCATCAAAAAAGGAATATGCGATGTAGCCAGATTCTCCTTAATACGGCGAGACAGTTCCAGTCCATCCATCACAGGCATCATCAGGTCACTGATTATCAAATCAACAACATGTTTCTTCACCACAGCCAGTGCCTCTTCACCATTACCGGCTTCATATATGCGATAATCCTTGTCAAGCAAACTACGTATATAAGTCCGCATGTCTTTATTATCCTCTACTATCAGGATGGTTTCGCGTCGCACATGTTCACCATCAACCGGTAACTCCGCTACTGTTCCTGCAACAGCCAGTCCGCCCTCCATTGCTTCACCGGCAACTGTGACCAGTTCACCCGGCAACAAAGGCATCAGAATACGGAATGAAGCACCCCGCCGGTGATTATTGCGCGCATAAATCTTGCCGCCATGCAGTTCTACAATCTTCTTGCACAGGAACAACCCGATACCCGTTCCACTCTGACCATAAACCGAATACTTGGCCTTATTATCTTTCGACTGATAAAAGCGGTCAAAGATTTTATCCATATCTCCCTCGCTAATACCGTGTCCGGTATCACAAACATTGATATAGAGGAGAGGCTCACCCTGATTGCCTTTCACCGAGGCCACAAATATGTCAATCCGCCCACCGTCGGGGGTAAACTTAATGGCATTGGACACCAGGTTTATCATAGCTTTACGCATATAGGCCCCATCCATCATCAGGCAAGGAGCATCCAAACGATAATAGGTACGGATTTCAATATTACGTTCGCGGGCAAACACTTTAAAGGGCAACAATAATTCTTGCAAGAAGTCTTCAAAGTTCTGAGCTGTCCGATTCAGTGTCACCTTATCAGCATCCAACTTTCTGAAATCCATTAACTCATTGACCAGTTGCAACAGGTAACGCGAATTCCGACTGGCTATCTCCAACTGCTTCTTCACATCCCCATCATCCAGTTCCTTCAAGGCATGTTCTATAGGTCCGTTAATCAAAGTTACCGGTGTACGAAATTCATGGGTAATATTGGTAAAGAAAGCTATTTTTTCCTCCGTCACCTCTTGCAGGTTGCGGGCCATAACCTCCAACTGTCCATTACGTTCGGCCAGTTCCTGCGTACGTTTCTCCACCGTCTGTTCCAGTTTAAGTTGTTGTTCGCGGTAGCTTCGTGTCTTACGCCGATAAAAGAACCAAGCCAACAGACAAACCGCGAGTGCCACCAACAAATAGAACCATACAGTTTTGTAGAAATAAGGCACTACATTCAACTCCATCTCCGTTACCTGCTCCGACCATCGGCCCATTTCGTCCGTAGCCTTCACTTGCAACACATACCTGCCGGCCGGTACTGCATTATAAGTAGCCTGATACTCACCCGGCCTTGTTTCATTCCATTCGGGTTCATAGCCTTTCAGCCTATAAGCAAATCGCACTCTGTTGTTATTGCCATAGTTCTGTGTCGTAAATCCCACAGTAAAACGGCGGTCCTTCTCATGGATGCTGATACGTCCTTTCCTGACCACCTCTTCCTGTATATCTCCATTGCCCGACGGATAGACCCAATTGCCATTCACCATCAGACTGGCCAACTTCACCTGCCGGCCGGGGATCTCTTCGCCCTGCTCCGACGGATGTACCATCACCAAGCCATCGCTTGTAGCCAGATATATCATGTCCCACTTACGGGAATAATAAACACCATTCCAATAGAACTGTGTAGCCGGCAAGCCATCTGCCTGCGTATAGTTACTGAAGGTCATGGACGATACATCCAACCTCGACAATCCGTTGCCTGTTGCAATCCATAAGAAGCCATTACCATCTTCAGCCAGACCTATGACCGTATTGTCGGGCAAACCGTCAGCCACCGAATAACCCTGAAACTGGAAACGGTTGTTACGGTCATCTATCAGTTGATAGAGCCCGCTCCCGATGCCTCCCAGCCAGATCCTGCCCTCGCGGTCTTCTATAATACAACTAATTTTTTCCACCTGGGTCGAAGAGCGGTCATCCAACTTATATTTCAGACATACATAGTCAAAATTACGACGTGACTTGGCAAACGAACCCAAGTCTATGACATACACACCTTGTGTCGTCCCTACCCACAACCGGTTTTTACGGTCAACCAACAAAGCATGGATGGCCTCAAAATCCTTGTCCGACTCTTTCAAATCCAGCAACAAGAAAGTACCAGTCCGCTTATCCAGAAAATTCAAGCCACGCGTCGAACCAAACCAAATGCCATGATTCAACACATCCTCGCAGGCACTGCTGATGAAGTCAGCCTGTAGCGATGGCATTTCTTCCCGTGTATAGCGCTTAAAATAACGATTACCGGGCTTACTCAGGTCCAATTCATTGATACCCACACCCCAAGTATAAGCCCAAAGATGACTGTCTCTGTCTATCAGCAAACCATTTACCGTATTATTTGTAATGGAGGAAACATCGCCAGGCACAAACATATAATGTTCCATCTGTTGTTGTTCCTCATTCCACTTCAACAGTCCTTTTTCCACCACACTCATCCACAAACATCCCTCACTATCTTCTATCACTGCATTCACAGCCCTTCCCTGCTGGGCGCCTGCAGGTTTCCAGACCTCAGTCTTCAGCCGTTTGAGTGAAAGCAAATTGACACCTCCTGTTTCCGTTCCAACCCAAATGGTCTCTCCTTCAGTCAGCAAGCAGTTTATGGCATTGCAATTCACCGTCGCCGACTCATTGCCAACCGACTGCCTGATAAAACTGAAACTATCCGTCTGCCGGTCATACACATTCAAGCCATTCAAAGTAGCAGCAATCAGATATCCGTCTTCTGTCACCCCTAAATCCGTGATATAAGCCTGGCTCAAGTAACCCTCGCGATGAGTAGAGTAACGATAACGCTTCAATTCACCCGTATGATAATCAAACCGGAAAAGGCCCCGGTTTGACCCCAACCATAACCAATCGCCATCTTCCTGCATGCACAAGATGCGCCAGTCTTCACTAAAAGACGGCAGTTTATCGGCAAGCGATGTAACTACGAGCTTGTGCCCGTCTTGCCGTTCCACCGTACACACCTCATTATCTATTCCCACATACATCGTTCCATGCACATCGGCCATAGCTCTGACGCCCGTCGACATATCGCCACGTTTCAAACGGAAATAGTTGCTGATGCTCCCCTTTGCATCCAGCTCTATACACCACAAATCCTTATCACCAGCTATCCAGATGTTGCCTGCATCATCCTTATACAAAGCATGAATATACTCATTCATCAGCGAATCAAGTGGTGCACCGTTCACTCCTTCCGGCACTACTATCTCATACGTATTCAGGTCCAGAACGTCAATGCCCCCCTCCGAAGCTATCCAAAGTCGATGAAAGCGGTCTTCACAAAACTGACGGACAAAACCATTTTTCAGCCTGACAGGCGATGTGTGCGAATTGTAGTTCAAGCACTGATAACCATCATACCGCCCTGCACCCTGGTGGGTAGCCACCCAGACATAACCATCGGAGTCCTTGTAAATATCATCTACGTAATTATGAGGCAAACCTGTTTCATCGGTAATATATTTAAAGTTATAACGGCTGAAGAAATTTTCAGCCTCGGCTGCACAGACTGAGAAAGTCCCCAACAGACAAATCAGAGAAAAGGCTATCAACCTTTTAGAGGCACATAACAGCTGATAAAAACAGGAAGACAACACAGGACAAATATTTAACAGGTTACGGGCACGAAGATACAAAAAAAGATTTATCAAGACGAGACATTGAGAAAAGTATCGGCATTTTCCATAAAAACAGCCTCTCATACGAAGTGAGGCGGATGGACTACAGATAATCGTCCAATCCGCCTCATTCATATCTAAAAGGGTTACAATCAGTCTGCTTGCAAACAGCACAGGCAAACCTGCTGTCAGATTACTTCCATTCCCTATGCTTTCTTCTTTTCCACCCGTATGCGTGCATCTACCGCAATCACATGTTTTTCTGTTGCCAACAACGGGTTGATATCCATCTCCTTAATCTCAGTAGCGAAGCGCAACAATGTAGAAAGGCGTACTATGATTTCTGCAAACTTATCTTCATTAACTCCCTTTTGTCCGCGTGTACCTTTAATAATCTTGTAAGCACGCAGAGAATGAATCATGGAGTAAGCCTCAGCATACGACAGAGGAGCCAGGCCCGACGAAACATCTTTCAGCACTTCCACGAAAATACCGCCAAGACCGCAGAGCACTACATGACCGAATTTTTCCTCATACTTGGCACCGATGAACAACTCCGTTCCCTTTAGCATGGGCTGCACCATAACAGCCGTAACACCAGGCAACTGCATCATGCGGTCAAACTCCAACGCCAGATGCTGCTCACTCTTGATGTTGAGCACTACGCCACCAATATCCGACTTATGTACAGGCCCCACTACTTTGGCTACCACCGGGAAACCTGCACGACGGGCAAAAGCCAGCACCTCATCCTTCTTGGGCGACACAAACTCATCGACCAACGGAATGCCTGCCGAACGCAGCAACGCCTGTACCTGATGAGGAGCAATATATCCGTCTTCTGTAATCGAATCAATAATCCGGCGTATGCGCGGCACATCCACACCAAACAGTTCTATCTCATTGGCCGCCGGACGGGGAGCATTGATAATACGTGTCAACGCTGTGCCCAATGTCACCTCATCGGCAAAGTTAACATGTCCTTTTTTCAAGAAGTCGGCCACCTCGGCACCTGCCGTATTAATCGAAGGCAATATCGGGAAAATAGGTTTACGACATGTCAGCATGGCTTCGTGCAACACATCATACATATCAAACATAGTCACCAGACCCGGTGTACCGAAAATAGCCATCACGGCATCAATATTCTCAAACTTATTTTCGCAATAATCCAAACAGAGCTTCAGATGCTCAGGCGTACCCGTAGCCAAAATATCAATCGGGTTGCCCACCGAAGCACCGGGATAGAGCTGAGCCTTCAACTCGTCGGCCAGCGGTCCTTCCAGCTTGGGCACGTTCAGTCCACCTTTGCTCAAGGCATCGGTCAACATCACACCAGGACCACCCGCATGGGTAATGATAGCAAAATTCTTACCTTTCAATTCGGGCAAAGTAAAAATACAGCCTACCGTTGTCAGCTCTTCACGCGAAAAACAGCGTACAATGCCCGCTTTGCGAAACAAAGCCTCTACTGCCGAATCACTGCTGGCAATGGCTCCCGTGTGTGAGCTGGCCGCCCTACTGCCGCTCTCGCTGCTACCGGCCTTTATGGCCGCTATGCGACAACCTTTTCTGATAAGCGATGAAGCATGAAACAGCAATCTATCCGGGTCACCTATACTCTCAATATAGAGCAACTTGATATGCGAATCCTTCTCCGCATCAAAGTGCTCGTCCATATATTGCAACACGTCTTCCACTCCTATCTGCTTGGCATTGCCCACCGACCATACAGAGTTGAACTGCAACCCCTTAGTCACGGCACTCTCCAGAATAAACACCGCCGTGGCACCCGAACTTGAAATAAGGTCTACACCCTGCGGATGCAACTGCGGAATGGGCTGACTGAATACACTGTGATGCCATGAGTTCATATAGCCGATACAGTTCGGTCCAATAAGCGAAGCCCCGTAACGGTTCACCGTTTCCAGAATACGGTCTTCCAGCAAAGCCCCCTCATGCGTTTCCTCGCCAAAACCTGCCGACAGGATGATAAAGGCTTTCACATGCTTCTCGGCCGCCAATGTATCTACAACATCGGGACACATCGGAGCAGGAATAGCCAAGATTGCCAGGTCCGTATCAGGCAGGTCCTTCACATCAGCAAAAGCCTTGACGCCCTGCACCTCCTGTTCCTTCGGATTGACTGCTCGCAATTCACCGGCATATCCGCCACTAATCAAATTACGCAAAATAGCACCTCCGGGCTTATGTACATTATTGGACGCACCCACAACGACAATGCTCTCAGGGTGCAGCAATTCACGTGTAATCATAACTAAATCTTTATACGTTCGACAGGATGCAAATATACCTTTTTTCACCTGAAAAGCAATGCCTTTTCTTTTGCCACCGGCTTCTTCACCAGCGTAAACACCGGCCGCTCATATTCCACCTCATTCAGGAAAAAATGACGATTAAACTTTGGCTCCCCATCTTTCCAATACATCTTATTGTCAAAACTAAAGTGGTCGATGGTACCGTCACCCCACTTCACGGAGAAAGGAGTATAGTTCCAATCTTTCTCACCACGGAAGTAGCCAAACGTCAGGCAGTAACGTCCATCTGGCATCTGAGTAGTCTGTAATCCCATAAATGGAGCATAGATAGCCCGTGTCTGCACCGGTTTTTCACCCAACTTATACTCTTTTTGTTCGTAAATAGCACGGATATCCTGTTTCAAAATATTGTCCTCGTTTTCCGGATTCAGCAAGTCACATCCAGCGTCATCCTGCACATAGATACGAAACTCAATAGGATATATATCCCAAATCGTATGATCTTCCTCATCATTTCCGCATGCCGTGAACAAAGATAAGGCAGTAAGTAAAAACATGAAAAATACTGATCTTATTTTCATAATCGCAACTTTTGTTGATTCATATTATTTAGATAACAAACACGCACTTATTATTTCGGTTGAATTCCAACCATATCTCGTCTATTTTTATTAAAATAGAAACGACCATCATCTCTATCTACCCAAATATTAGCATCATAATAAAAGCCGTCATATTTTCCATACCAGCCCCAATTCATATAAAAATACCTGGAATTTGTTATTTCCATATCGCTATCCGCTACTAAAAAGACGAAAGTACCTCCGGGATAGTACTGTTCTGGCATCACCATTAATTCATATTCTGTATAATAATCAGAATGATCATACCCTGTAGCTACCCACGCATGTCCTTCATCTCCTTTTGGAGAGAATCCTTCCATTATGACAGGCCGATTTTCGTTCAATTCTTTCTCTACAACATCCGTCGAATGTGAAATCAATCGAGTTGTAGAAGCATAACCATATTTTGAGACCAACGCACTTCTAACATTATCCAACGAGGCAGGTGTTTGTTTTAGCCCATATTTAGCATGTATGGCATCTCCCAATTCCCGAATAAGCCCTGCTGTTTGAGGAGTAGCATAATTATTAGGCATTGCATTCCAATCAAAAGTAGTAGGATATTCATGATACTTCATAACTTGAGCCATAGCAATAGTAGCACAGCCTGCATAAGGATATTCCCCATTAATTTGAGGTAATTGAGCATTAAAACCTAATAACTGATCCCATGTCGTAAATACAAAATTATCTTTTTTACTACTTTTATCGTACGTTTTACTACGGACTATTGACTGAACCGTATAATCGTACTCAGGGTAGGTCATACTCTGAGCAAGTGAACGGAATCGTTCATAAAAAGGATAAGCAGTTGAAAAATCACAAAACAAACATACGCTATAGCCTTCGGACGCCCATTGAAAATAACAAGAGCGCACATAGTCTGCGAATTCATCATCATACTCCTGTCGTGTCTTTACTATCTTCTTTTCCGGCTCATCAGTTTGCAAATACTTCTTCCAAATATTCTTATACACATACGCGCTGTCAACTGGATAAGCACTAACGGTTTCAATGATAGCACCCATATTTTCCATCCAATCATTCAATCCTGCTACATAAGATTTCCCAACAGTAAAATGGCCTTTATCGGAATAGGCCAGTATGGGCATGAAATTCTTTGTAGCACTAATCAATACAAAGCCCTTATCATCGGCATAATTCACCACATAGATTGCAGGTCTACCTGTATCATCATTTATCACTGATATAGCCTCAATCCTTCTATCAGTCGCACGAGTTTTTGCATCATCCCCATAAAAGGAAGCTGCAATTTTCTCTGCTTCAGACATAGAGACAGATGTTACCTCAGCCTGTATTTGTTCTAATGGAACAATGTCATTAGCAGGAAATTCAGAATCGTATTGCTGCTGACAAGCGACCAATAATAACAGGGATAATAAACACACATTCTTTTTCATAGGGATCTCAATTTTAGAATTTAACAACGGATTTACAAATGTATGTATTTACAATAAAGATTCCAATAAAAATCTAAAAAAACATCCACCATCTGCCGCCGCCCGCTGACATACAGTCCGCCCCACACAAATCGAGTAGGAGGAAAACGAAGTAGTATTCTTCCTACTTTCGTTTTCCGACCTCTCACACCACCGTACGTGCCGTTCGGCATACGGCGGTTTCGTGCTTTCTCACCTTTCGGTGTGTGGCAAGTTGTTTTCCCCCATTCCTGCGAGAAACATCACTTTCATCCTATTGTCGGATTCCGTCCTATCGTCATGGATGAAGAGTTCCTTACGGACATCTGACTACAAAAGACTCTCAGGATAGCAGTCATTTACTATTGCACTGCACGATTCGGTCCTTCCCTATAGGCACACGTGCCTGGGTACTATGACCTCTGCTGACTTCTCACGGCAAGCGTTACTCCATACTTTTCGTGTATGTCCGTGAGACCTCCTCGGATAAGGGTATTAACTTTTCATCTTATGTCCGCTTCATTTACACCAACCGTTCCGAATAGCTATAGGGCTTTAGTTTGTTTGGCAACCTTACCAACGGTCAAATGCCTTATATGAAGTTTCTGTTCGTCAGACCAGATGTTTGCCGCCAGCTTCTTTCAGATTCCAACTCGCGATGGACACCCTTGCTATTGGCTGTATGATTCCCGCTATTAGGGCTCATTGGGGACTTGCACCCGTTAGCTAATAACCATGCCGAGCATACCAAAGCCACCTTCCCCCTACCGTTTTCCGCCGGCAGGAAGAAGGTGGCCTCTATTTTTTCAAGGTATGTATCAGCCCAGCACTGTGCCGTCGGCCTGCACCTTCACATATACATCGGGAGCACCGTTCTTTTCCAACTCAAGCAGGTAATAGCTGCCGGCAGGTGTCTCAACGAAGTCCACATCGTCAACCACATAGCCGGCATGAGCAGCCAGTGCGGCATCTGTCACCACCTGTGGCACGTCAGCCCGACGCACATCCCATGAGGTTGACACCCAAGAGCCATCTGCATTGAACAATACTTCCTTGGCCACGCCGTTGTGTATGATGTCCACCTCTGTCATGCCACGTTCCTGGTCAGTCTCCACAATACGGGCACCGGGATAATTCTCGTTAATGAAAGTCGTCACGGCATTCGAAACGTCCGAAGGCAGGTAGTTATTATCATTTCCGTCAGTGTCTGCCACTTCTTTCACCAGAATACCATCTTCCGTATAGTACAAATCCACTTCCTGCTCTCCCGACTCCACTTCAATCACATAGACAGTTTCCGCATCACGACGCTCTACCTTGTCCACATCTTCCACTCTCCACGCTGCATAGTCGCCGGCTTCAAAAGCGTTGCGCACAGCTGCAGGCAAAGAAGAGTAAGGCACATCCGTCTCTGTCATCTGCCACGTTCCGTCAGCCGAGAACCAAGCCTCAGCCTCGTATTTACCATCGCGGAAATCGGCCACGTAATAGCCCTGCTTGCTTTCCCAGCCCGTAGGGGTCATATTGGGATACTTGGTATTGAAAGCATTCTGCAACTCGGCAGATACCTTGATGTTGTCATCGTCGTTGTCACAGCTTTGCATGCCTAAGCCCATCAGTCCAAGGGCCAATACTAAAAAATACTTTTTCATATTCATAGGTTCATTTTTTAATTTATGAATCAGGTTTTGTTTCAATCTCTGGTGCAAAGATGAAGGGCAATTTGGGAAAGAAATGGGAAAAAATACGCAAATCGAAAAATAATTGCCGGATAATCCCCCAAGAAACAGAATCCGACTGCTGCATACGTAACAAAAAATTCCCGTTCACACCTTTCATGTCCACAACCATTTTCTGTAACTTCCCGGCATCTGGCCACAACCGCCCTTACCCGCTCATTTTGTCCCCGAAAACAGGTACTTTGTTCGTTCCTCCTTCGTTCCTTCTTCGTTCCATCTTCGCTTTTGGGTACCTTTGAACGAAGAAGGAACGAAGCAAATAGGACTGAGAAAGGTCTCAGGTAGGTTGAAAGGGGGTAAGCAGACCTTGACGGATTATTGTCTACAAGTAGACAAGAGGTCGGCAGGCATCTCTCTTTTACTGTCTGTACATTTTACCAAATGACATGGTTTTATCCATAGAATTGCTTGCACGGATTTCAAGGAACGTATGCAACCGGGGCGACCTGTTGCAGAACAGATATCCGGAAGAAAGGAGGCCGAAAACCGCTAAAGCACAAAGCCGGCAAGAAAACGTATCGCCAACAGTCGGCCAAGAAAATAGCCAAACCTTCTACTTACAGCAAATATTCCTGAAAAAAATAACTACTTTTGCCGCTACATACAAAACGAAGACAAGCCGACAAGGAACAGGCACTGCCGGAACCACAACCCGGCAGGCCACCCGAGCGGCCACATGATTATAAGATATGGATATAGCTGAACTCTACAAAATTTTCCTGGGCTGCCAGGGCGTGACGACCGATAGCCGCAACTGTCCTGAAGGTTCCCTGTTCATTGCCCTGAAGGGCGACAAATTCAACGGCAACCTCTTTGCCGCCAAAGCACTGGAAAGCGGCTGCTCCTACGCCGTAGTGGACGAGGACGTGCCCGAACTGGAAGGCAACCCGCGCTGCCTGCGGGTGGACGACGGACTGCGCACACTGCAACTGTTGGCCAACTATCACCGCCGCCAGCTGGGTACCCCCATCATCGGCATCACCGGCACCAACGGAAAGACCACGACCAAGGAACTGATAGCTGCCGTGCTGAAGCAACGCTACCGCGTGCTCTACACGCAGGGCAACCTGAACAACCACATCGGTGTACCCCTCACCCTGCTGGGCCTGCGCCCCGAACACGAGCTGGCCGTCATTGAGATGGGTGCCAGCCACCCGGGCGACATCAAGGAACTGGTAGACATTGCCGAGCCCGACCATGGCATCATCACCAACGTGGGCAAGGCACACCTGGAAGGTTTCGGTTCGTTCGAGGGCGTGATGCGCACCAAGGGTGAGCTCTACGACTTCCTGCGCCGCAAGGGCACACCACACGTATTCCTGCACCTGGACAATCCTTACCTGCGACAGATGGCGCAAGGCATGGACCTGACCACTTATGGCGAAGAAGACGGGCTGTTTGTCAGCGGACACGTGACGGGCAACTCCCCCTTCCTGTCGTTCTGCTGGAAGAGCCGGACGGATGCCACCCTGCATGAAGTGCAGACACAGCTGATAGGCGCCTACAACTTTGCCAACGCACTGGCCGCCGTGTGCATAGGCCGCTATTTCGACGTAGCTCCAGCCGACATTGACCGCGCCATTGCCGGCTATACGCCCCAAAACAACCGCTCGCAGCTGAAGCAGACGGACAGCAACACCCTGATAATAGACGCCTACAATGCCAACCCCACCAGCATGAGGGCGGCCATTGACAATTTCCGACTGATGGACGCCAAGGAAAAGATGCTCATCCTGGGCGACATGCGCGAGCTGGGTGCCGACAGTGCACAGGAACACCAGCAGATTGTAGACTACCTGGAGGCCTGCGGATTTACCGACGTCGTGCTGGTAGGCAGCCAGTTTGCCGCCACGCGCCACAGCTATCCCACTTACGCCGACGCCCCGGCCCTGATAGAAGCGCTGCGCAACCAGAAGCCAACCGGCAAGACCATCCTCATCAAGGGTTCTAACGGTATCAGGCTGAGTACCGTGGTGGATGAGCTGTAACTACTTCCGCCTGACACGGACAAAGAGCCACCACCCTACCAGCGAAGCCAATACGGCACCGGTGGAATTGGCTGCAAAATCGAGCCAATCGCCGCCGCGGTAAGTGGTGCAATACTCCTGTAGCAGCTCTACTGCGCCGCTGAACAGAACAGGACACAGAAATGCACCTATCCAGGCGTGCCACATCGGCACGCCGTCTTTTTTATGTGCTCGGATGAACTCCAGCCACAGCATGCCCGACATACCCAGATACATGCACACATGTACTACCTTGTCTATATTGGGAATCAGGCTCAGCCGCGTCGAGGGCGGCTTGAAGAAGGACAAATAAATCACTGCCAGGATAATAAGCAGAGAGAAGGGATATTTCTTGATATAGTACAGCATAAACGGAATGTTATCTTCTAAGAAATTCAACAGCACGGTTCTTAAGTCAGGCATACATACAAATCCCTGACTATTTTGATATCTCCGCACAAAAATAAGGAGATTTTACGCATTTATGTACGATTGAAGCAAATTATAACAATCAGAAAGAAATCTAAACAAGAAATGCCAACTGAGTAGTCTATCTTATCATTTCTATGATAGAAAGGGGGAACAACTCACTTACGACTTACCATAGACAGGTTAACATAAAAAAATAACGAAGCCTGATACCCGACTAAACAATGGTATATAAAAGCCTAATAATTCTACAATATACGTATAAAAACAGTGAATAATTTCTATATTTGCAAAGTTTTAAGCCCAAATAATAACAATCTGAAAGAAATATAGACAAAAAATGACACAAAAGAACAGAGCTAACTTTGGCAGCAAAATAGGAGTTATCCTGGCTTCGGCGGGTTCTGCCGTCGGACTGGGCAATATCTGGCGTTTTCCCTTTGAGACAGGCAACCACGGGGGAGCGGCCTTCATACTCATTTACCTGGGTTGCGTACTGTTTTTCGGCATCCCCATCATGATAGCCGAATTTATGATAGGCCGCCACTCGCGCACCAACACGGCAGGTGCCTACCAGATACTGGCCCCCCGTACGCATTGGCGTTGGGTAGGCCGCATGGGAGTACTGGCCGGATTCCTCATACTGAGCTATTACTCCGTTGTGGCAGGCTGGACCCTGGAGTACATCTGCGAGGCGGCGACCAACAGCTTTGCCGGAAAGAGCGCGCAAGACTTCATCGCCTCGTTCAACGGCTTTGTAGGCAATCCTTGGCGACCCGTATTGTGGCTGATTGTATTCCTGCTGGCCACTCACTTTATCATTGTACGGGGTGTAGAAAAAGGCATTGAGAAATCGGCCAAAATCATGATGCCAGCCCTGTTCATCCTGCTCATCGTGCTGGGAATCTGCTCCGTCACCTTGCCGGGGGCAGGCGAAGGACTGAAATTCCTGCTGAAGCCCGACTTCAGCAAGGTAAACAGCAACGTACTGCTAAGCGCTATGGGACAGGCCTTCTTCTCACTCTCTTTGGGCATGGGTTGTCTCTGCACCTACGCCTCCTACTTCCGCAACGACACCAACCTGCCCCGCACGGCCCTCAACGTGGCATCCATCGATACGCTGGTGGCTATCCTGGCCGGACTCATCATCTTCCCTGCCGCTACCTCGGTCAACATTCCTGTCGACTCGGGTCCCAGCCTGCTGTTCATCACGTTGCCCAATGTCTTTCTGAAGGCCTTCGGCGATGTGCCTATGATTGCGGTAATTCTTTCGGTAATGTTCTACGTACTGCTGGCACTGGCCGCACTCACCTCAACCATCTCACTGCACGAGGTAGTGACAGCCTACCTGCACGAGGAGTTCAGCATGTCGCGCAAAAAAGCCGCATGGCTGGTAACTGCCGGTTGCACCATTTTGGGCATCTTCTGTTCGCTTTCACTGGGAGTGGGCAAAGACTATACAATATTCGGGCTTACGCTGTTCGACCTCTTTGACTTTGTGACGGCCAAAATCATGCTTCCGGCAGGAGGCTTCTTCATCGCCCTTTTCATGGGGTGGTATGTGGATAAAAAGATTGTCCACGACGAAATCAGCAACCACGGCACACTCAAGGTATGCACCTACAAGGTGTTGCTGTTCCTGCTGAAATACGTGGCACCTATCGGAATTGCACTGGTCTTCCTCAACGAGTTGGGCCTGTTCTTCTGAGCCCAAAGAGAAACGACATGAAACTTTTCAGGGATTTCTTTTTCTATACCCGCAACCAGCGCAGAGGCATACTGCTGCTGGTTGCGGCCATAGTGGCTGTGTGGACAGTCAACTGGTGGCTACGTCCGGCAGAAAGAAGTTTCCCCCAGACAGATGCTGCCTATATGGACAGCCTGATAACCAATTATAAGGATTTTCTGGCCTCCGTCAAATACCAGGACAGCATTCAGGAGCAGCGGTTCAAACCACAAGACAGACCTGCACACCGACCCGACCCCCGCCCATTCGACCCCAATGAGGCAGACTCCGCCCTGCTTTGCCGGATAGGTCTACCCGGCTGGATGGCACGAAACGTTGTGCGCTATCGGCAGAAGGGCGGTGTATTCCGTAAGCCCGAGGACTTCAGGCGCATCTACGGCATGACGGACGAGCGTTTTGAAATGCTGCGTCCCTATATCCGCATTGCACGCCAAGATACAGCCACAACACCGGCAACAGCAGACAAGATACAACCGGACACTACAAGAAAGGACAGCACAAGAAAACCAGCCATCCCCCTGTTCCAACACGTACGCAAGTACCCGGCAGGTACCATCATTGAGCTGAACCAAGCCGATACGACGGAACTGAAAAAGATTCCGGGTGTAGGCAGCGTAATAGCACGTATGATTGTGAAATACCGCACACGCTTGGGCGGCTACTACAGCGTGTCTCAACTGAAAGACATACGCCTGCGTGCCGACCTGCTGGAACCGTGGTTCAGAGTAGATACTACCGCCATCAGGCGCATCAATCTAAATCGTGGCGGCACGGCTTCCCTGCGCCGCCATCCCTATATCAATTTCTACCAGGCACGCGCTATTGTGGAGTGGCGCAAAGAACACGGCCCATTAAAAGATCTGACCCCTTTTGAACAACACCCCGACTTTACGAAAGAAGATTTGGAGAGGTTGGGGCATTATGTATGTTATGAATGAGAAAAAATACCAATAGCACATCAACAAAATGCTTGTCAAACAGATAAGCCATAATTTCACCTACACTTTATAATTCACTTTTTTTGTGGATACGCTCCAAAATATTATCTTTGCAATTGGCAAATGAATGAAAAATCATGTTTATAGAGTTTGATAAAGAGTACTTGCGCGAATTGTTTGAAAACGGCCGCACAAATGATAAAAAGCACCGTTATCAGCCGGAAGTGATAAGAGGGTATTGTAAATGCGTTATGTTCCTTAGCCATGCGGAAAATATAGAGCAACTCTATAACATACATTCACTTAACTATGAAGTTTTGCAAGGTGATAAAAAAGGTATTTCTTCCGTACGCATAAATCATAAATATCGACTTGAATTTACCGTAAGAGAAATGATGAATGAACAAATAATCACAATTTGCAAATTATTAGAAATCAGCAATCATTATAAATAAAGCTTTATGAATACAGCAAAAAAAATCTATGCTCCTCATGAGCTAATGCCGTCAGCCCCGATACATCCGGGTGAAATGCTTAAGGACGAATTGGAAGCACGTGGAATGTCACAAAGAAAATTTGCAGGCATAATCAATATGCCTTATACGGCCTTCAATGAAATAATCAACGGCAAACGCCCGATAACAACCGATACAGCATTAAAAATTGAAGCTGCAACAGGTATTTCCGCGAATATCTGGGTAGGATTACAGAGCGACTACAACATCCAGACAGCCCGTAAAGACAGCAAGTTGTCTGCCATATTGGAAAATATACGCAAAGCTGTTGCAGTGCTTTAAATGCAATTACTGCATAAAAAATACCGCATGAATCTGCGTAAATATATCGCCGCATCTGCCAATCATTCTCATACACTAAACAGAACAGCTACAACCGTATATAGATTATGAGGGTGTGTCAAAATG
>ULPZ01023976.1_pt1 | contig 61343 bp, 52 predicted proteins | sample 1953991 | NCBI WGS metagenome assembly ULPZ01 (sample SAMEA4835642, study PRJEB28245) | human gut metagenome | biome: gut microbiome; material: fecal sample | place: Denmark | collected 2008
AGTCAGTGGCAAAGGGCGATATTTGCTGTAAGAAATGAAATTATGGTATGATTTTTAGTCTTTATAGGGTTATATTATTCATATTCATAAGTATTTGCTTCTGTTTTTTTAAATTCTGGCTTTCCTATATCAATGTAACATGTATTTGGAAATGAATTGTTTATTTTTTCAATGTAGGCAGAGATTTTCATGTCATCGTATGAATAATATATGGTATTATACCTATGTAATATAAATAGTAATTAGATTACTTAGAAAAATATGTTATACTATTTGGAATCTTAAAAAGAAGATGTATATTTGCATTGATAAATTAAAGTAAAATGATTACTAAGAAAAAAATGTGTCTAAAAGACCTTGCAGAAGTCCTATCTGGAGTGTATGAGAAAACAGATCCTGATGGAGAGATAGCATATCTACAGACCAAAGATTGTACGGATGCGGTAATTATAAAATATGCTTCCCGAGTATTATTGACAGCTAAAATGCAGAAGAATTTATTGCAAGAAGGTGATATTCTTTTTGCCTCTAAGGGAGTAAATTACTTAAGTGTGGTATTTCGTGAGCAAGAAAAAGCGGTAGCTTCTACTTCTTTTTTCGTAATACGATTGAAATCACCAGTAGTTACACCTGAGTATCTTTGTTGGTTCTTGCGTCAACCTTCTATAAAGGCATATTTCAAAAGCAATCAGGCCGGTAGTGCAACACCACTTATTCATAAACCTGCTGTGGAAAATTTAGAGATACCCGTCCCTTCGTTAGAAGAACAAAAAACTATTGTAGCCATAGCTCGTTTGTCAAAAAGAGAAATGGAGCTACAACAAGCAATCATTGAAAAAAAACAGACCATTGTACAACAATTATTAATGAATAAAATAAAGTAATCAATATATGGAAATTCAACAAAAAACAGATCAGTCACAAATCAATCGTGTAGTTTGGAAAGCTTGTGACACTTTCCGTGGAGTGATAGATCCTAGTCAATATAAAGATTATATTCTGACTATGCTTTTCTTGAAATATGTCAGTGATGTGTACAAAGCCAAATATTCAGAATATTTAAACAGATACGAAGGAGATAAAGAGCGTGCGGCACGTTCCATGCGCCATGAACGTTTCCTTATTCCAGAAACCAGCTCATTTGATTATTTATATCAACACCGCACGGCGGACAATATCGGAGAGTTGATAGACATGGCGTTGGCAGACATTGAGGATGCCAATCGTGAGAAGATGAGCAGTGAGGACGGTAGCAGTATTTTCCGTAATATCAGTTTCAATTCAGCTAACTTGGGTGAACCGAAAGAAAAGAATGCCCGCTTGAAAAATCTATTGGTAGATTTCAGTGAATTGGAATTGGATGAATCTCATTTGGAAAATAATGATATCATTGGAGATGCTTATATGTATTTGGTCTCTACATTTGCCAGTGAGTCAGGGAAGAAAGCGGGAGAGTTCTTTACTCCGGCAGAAGTTTCAACTTTGTTGGCTAAACTGACAAAGAGCAAACCAGGTGCACGTATCTGTGATCCGACTTGTGGTTCCGGTTCTCTGCTGATTAAGGCCGGCAAGGAGGTGGGCAACAATAACTTCTCTCTTTACGGTCAGGAAGTAAATGGCAGCACTTGGGCGCTGGCCATGATGAACATGTTCCTCCACGGTTTTGACAATGCTGTGATACGCTGGGGAGATACGTTGCGCAATCCGAAACTGAAAGAGGATGACAAGTTAATGAAGTTCGATACCGTAATTGCTAATCCTCCATTTTCATTAGACAAATGGGGAGCTGAAGAGGCTGCTCACGATTCCTATAACCGTTTTTGGAGAGGTGTTCCACCAAAAAGCAAAGGTGACTGGGCTTTTATTTCTCACATGATAGAAGCAGCTCAGGAGGGTAGCGGTAAGGTTGGTGTAGTAATTCCACACGGCGTACTGTTCCGCGGAGCAAGCGAAGGCAAAATCCGCAAGCAGGTGATTGATGAGAATTTGTTAGAAGCTGTTATCGGATTGCCGGCAAATCTGTTTTTCGGAACAGGTATTCCGGCAGCTATCGCCATTTTCAATAAAGGAAAGAAGACGGACAATGTATTGTTTATCGATGCCAGCAGAGAGTATGAAAACGGAAAGAACCAGAACAAGTTACGTCTGGAAGATATTAACCATATCGTTTCTGTTTATCAACAGTTCACTACAGGGCAGCTCGAACCCGGTGTAGCAGAAGAGAAATACGCTTTTGTAGCCACTCCTGCCGATATACAGGAAAATGACTATAACCTGAACATTCCCCGCTATGTGGACACTTTTGAGGAAGAAGCAGAAGTGGATATTCCGGCCGTACAGAAAGAAATTGATGCATTGGAGGCTGAATTAGCAGAGGTGCAGGCTAAGATGAGAGATTATTTAAAGGATTTGGGATATTAAGAATATAAGCAATGAAGGACAATTACTCATTTAACATTAGGCTTCGTTGTGTAGTATGTGGCAGCGAGGACAATTTTGAATGTAACGAGGACAAATCATATATAAAATGTACGAATTGTGGAAAAGAATATTTTGGAGGATATGACGAATTAGTTGAATGTAATCAAGAACTGATTGCGGAAGCAAAAGAACTTGTTGTGGATGAGATAGACAAAGATTTACAGAAAGATATAAACAGTCTATTCAAGAATGCATTTAAAGGTAATAAATTTATTAAATTCAAGTAAATATGGAAATTTGGAGTTTAATTATATCGATATTGGCACTTCTATTTAGTGCTTTTACATATTTAATGCACGATAAAAAGTTAAAAGTTCAAGAACGTAAAATTAATGAATATCAATTACGACTGTTTGAAAAAGAAGATATAGAAAATCAAAAAGCAGCCATTAGAGGTAATATCGTTAAAGGATTGAAGGGTAATAGAACACTTAAAGTTTTCAATAGTGGTCGTGCAACTGCTCGAAATATTAGAATAGACGGTTTAGATGTAAACGGATTATTCCATAGAGCAGATGAATTATTTCCGTACGAGTTAATGAATCCACAGGATTATACAGAAATTTTTATTTGTCCTACGTTAGGTTGCCCGCATACAATTAAGCTAAAGTATATTTGGGACGATGAGTCAGGGAAAAATAATGAATACGAACAAGTTTTAACTCTGTAGCAAAATATATGAATAACAAGATAGATCAATATAATAAAATAGTTGACTTAATTGGTAATATTATTAAAGTAACAAATCTCTCCAATAGCCAAGATGAAATTGATGAAGCATTGCACATTGCTCATACTGTTGGTGATGTATTAAAGGCTACTACAAACGAAAATAATACTTACTACGAAGATGACAAATCCAAATAATATCCTGCAAGGCTATAAAATGACTCCGGTAGGGATTATTCCCGAAGAGTGGAAAGTGAAAAGATTGGGAGACGTAGCCCAATCTTTTAGCGGCGGAACACCGAAAGCAGGGGATGCCAAATATTATGATGGTAACATACCGTTTATACGTTCTGGTGAGATACATCAAAAAGATACGACACTATTTCTTTCTGAATTAGGATTGATTTCATCATCGGCGAAAATGGTTCAGAAAGGAGATTTATTGATGGCCTTATATGGTGCAAATAGCGGTGATACTGCGGTGTCTCAAATTGATGGAGCTATTAACCAAGCAATTTTATGTATTCGTCCGCACAATTTACTTGTTTCTTTTTTATGCTCTTTTTTGGAATTGAAAAAAGACATGTATATTGCAAAATATTTGCAAGGCGGACAAGGGAATCTATCTGGTGAAATTGTCAATAATTATATGATTCCTATCCCTCCGATAGAGGAACAGCATAAAATTACTGAAGTGTTAGAAACCTGGGATAAAGTCATTGAGAAACAAACCCAACTCATAGAGAAACTTGAATTGCGCAAAAAAGGATTAATGCAACAATTACTCACTGGAAAGAAACGTTTGCCGGGGTTTAGTGGAGAGTGGAAGAAAGTAAAATTGGGAGATGCAGCTATCTTTTTGAGTACGAATTCATTTTCCCGCGAACAACTTAATAGTGTAAAAGGAAACATTCTCAATATTCATTATGGAGATGTATTAGTAAGATATTCATCGGTTTTAGATGCATCAAAAGAGGATATTCCATATATAAATGAACAAATTGGGTATAGTCCGAAAGATTATGTCAATAACGGAGATGTCATTATGGCAGATACAGCTGAAGATGAAATGGTAGGCCGTTGTTGTGAAGTTATTAATATTGATAACATAAAGGTTGTTTCTGGACTTCATACAATTTTGATTCATCCTATAATAAAATTTACTCCCAAATATTTAGGATATTATTTAAATTCTGAGAGATATCATAAGCAGATAATTTCAATAATGCAAGGTATAAAAGTATATTCTATAACTAAAGATGCTCTAAAGAATACAATTATTGATATTCCTTGTATAGAAGAACAAGCTGCGATAGCAAATATTCTTTCACTTTGTGATCATGAAATTCTTTTGGCGAAACAAAAGCTAAGTAAATTTCAATGGCAAAAGAAAGGTTTGATGCAAGTATTATTAACAGGTAAAAGACGAATAACGAATAATTATGGAAAATATTAAAATTACGTTGACAGAATTTATTAATTTTGTTAATAAGTCAGGAACAGCTAAGGCAACAGTGGTAAGAGTTGCCAAGAAAAGGAGGGAAACTGAAGACAACCCTTATACTACCGACTATTGGTATGCTTTAAGAAATCGGATAATAGAATTTCATAAGAAAGGTAAAAATATTGATTTTATAGATGATACAATCAACCATATAATTAGTGAAAGAAGATCTAATTATGAAATTTTAATTAGTGGATATAAAAAATTCCTTGGAAAGAAAAAAATTAAATATCTTACTCCAATAAGAAAAACATGGATAATAGGCGATATTAGCATCGCACTAAATCCTGAACTGATTTTAGAAATAAATAAAAAAATATTTGTTATAAAGTTATTTATGTCAGTAAATGAGTCGATGAATAGAAAACATGCTGATTTAATTTTAACTTTATTGGAACATGAAATGAGATCGAAAGTAGGAGGAACTGAACCTATTTTTGCGGTTTTGGAAGTCAAGACAGGTAAATTATTCCCACAAAAGAAAAAGGACTTATCTTTATATCCATTATTAAAAGGTGAAGCAAAAAGTTTTGAAACTCAGTGGAAAGAGTTAAAATAAATTTAAATTAGATTTTATGGCAAAGAAAAAACCAATAGTAGCACTTATATACGACTTTGATGGTACACTTTCTCCCGGTAACATGCAGGAATTTGGCTTTATACAAGCCATAGGTAAAGATAAAGCAGAATTTTGGGCAAAGAATAAAAAGTTATCTGAAGATAATGATGCCAATGGTATTCTAACTTATATGTATCTGATGATACAGGCTGCAAAGAACAATGGTATTTCTTTGCGGAGAGAGTCGTTTAAAAGATTTGGAGAAAACGTAGAACTATTTGATGGGGTTAAAGAATGGTTCGCGTTAGTTAACGAGTACGGTAAAAGTATAGGGCTAGATGTAAAGCATTACATCAACTCCTCAGGGCTGAAAGAAATGATAGAGGGAACTCCTATTGCAAAAGAATTTGAGAATATTTATGCCTGTTCGTTTCTTTATGATGTGGATGGGATTGCCTATTGGCCGGCTGTCGCTATTGACTATACGGCAAAAACTCAATTTTTATTTAAGATAAACAAAGGTATTAAAGAAGTAAGTGACAATAAAAAAATCAATCAGTACATACCGGAAAAAGAACGTCCTATCCCGTTTGAACGTATGATTTATTTTGGAGATGGAGATACTGATATTCCTTGCATGAAGATGATCAAGGAACATGGAGGACATTCCATTGCTGTCTATGCTAATGGTAATAGTGTAAAGAAAGCAACGGCACTTCAGCTTATAAAGGATAATCGTGTCAATTTTGTATGCCCAGCAGATTACCGTGCAGGGAAAGAAATTAATATGGTGGTTAAAAGGATCCTAGATAAAATAAAAGCAGATTACGAATTTCAACGTCTTTTAGACTTGCATCACAAGAAGATAAAGAAATGACAAAAAATCATAATTTCGAGATTGAATTATATGCAAGGAATATCATTTAAAGAAGACCATATCAGCCAGATACCCGCTTTGCAGCTATTGCAGAAGTTTGGATATACATATTTGACTTCTGACGAAGCATTGGCTATGCGTGGCGGGAAGACATCGAATGTCCTGCTGGAAGATGTGCTTCGCAACCAGTTACGTCGCATCAATTCCATTCGGGTGAACCGCAACAAGGAGGAACTGTTTTCAGAACAAAACATTGAAAACGGTGTATTGGCTATGCGCAATATCCCGATGGAAGGTGGGTACTTGAGCGGAAATGAAGCCGTTTACAATCTATTGACATTGGGTAAGGCGTTTGAGCAGAGTATCGATGGTGATAAAAAAAGTTACACAATGCGCTTTATCGACTGGGAGCGACCGGAAAGAAATGTGTTTCATGTAACGGAAGAGTTTGCAGTAACCCGTACCGGAATGGCCGATACGTACCGTCCTGATATTGTGCTGTTTGTTAATGGCATTCCTCTTGTGGTGATAGAGTGTAAGCGTCCGGACATGAAAGGGGCGCTTGACCAAGCTATCTCTCAACACCTGCGCAACCAGAAGGACGATGGTATCCGCGGCCTTTACTTGTATAGTGCCTTGCTGCTTAGCATAGGAAACAGTTACGGAGCGTATGCCACTACCGGAACACCTGCCAAATTCTGGACTAAATGGAAAGAGATGTTTATCTCTGAACAAGAAGAAGCTGAATATACACAACAGTTGGATTGTTTGGTGAATACGCCGTTGGATGAAAAACAGAAAGTACATTTGTTCAGTGAGCGTTTCCGTTATGTACGGGCGCATTTTGATGCCGTGGAACAGGAAAAGGTGCTACCAACAGAACAGGATCGCTATCTGTTTGGACTTTGTCGTCCGGAAAGATTGCTTGACCTGATTCATAATTTTACAATTTTCGACGGAGGAATCAAGAAACTGGCTCGCTATCAGCAATATTTTACAGTCAAAGAAATTACAGAAAGGGTAAAAACGTTGGAAAACGGCAAACGTCGTGGAGGTGTGGTATGGCATACACAAGGCAGTGGAAAATCACTTACGATGGTTTTGCTGGCACAAGCTATTGCACAAGCCAAAGAAATACTGAATCCAAGAATTGTGATGGTGACTGACCGTACGGATTTGGACAGTCAGATTACCAATACATTCAAGAAATGTGGGCGGGAAGTAATTAATGCTACCACCGGTACTCATTTGGTGGAACTGCTGGAAAGTAAAACGGATGCCATTATTACGACTGTCATTAATAAGTTTGAGACAGCCGTGAAGCGAATGAAACACCCGTTGACGGATCCGAACATCTTTATTCTGATTGACGAGGCTCACCGCAGTCAATACAAGGAAATGGCTATCAAGATGGATAAGGTATTACCTAATGCTTGTAAGATTGCTTTTACTGGTACCCCGTTGATGAAGAAGGAAAAGAATACGGCTAATACGTTCGGCGGTATCATCCGTCCGGTATACACCGTACGTCAGGCTGTAGAAGACGGTGCCGTAGTTCCATTACTTTATGAAGGGCGAATTGTACCTCAGCATGTACACGAAGGGCCCATAGACGATTTCTTTACCAAAGTTTGTGAAGGACTGAATGAATATCAGACGGCCGATTTAAAGAAAAAATATTCGCGCACCGATTTTGTGAATCAGACAGACCAGCGGGTGTATTCCATTGCCTGGAATATCTCTGAACATTTCCGTGATAACTGGCAGGGAACGAAATTCAAGGCTATGCTGGTTACACCGAGGAAAGCCATTGCTGTGTTGTACAAAAAATATTTGGATGAGATTGGCTTGATATCTTCTGAAGTGCTTATTACAGCTCCTGATACGCGTGAAGGTGAAGAGTCTTCATACGGTGATACTTCGGAAGAAGTAAAGGCCTATTGGAAAAAAATGATGGATGAGCATGGAACCCCTAAGAAATATCAGGAAAATCTGATTTCCCGTTTCAAGAATCAGGAGCAGCCGGAGATAATGATTGTGGTGGACAAATTGCTGACCGGATTTGATGAGCCGAAGGTGGTAGTTATGTATCTGGACCGCAAACTGAACGGGCATACATTGTTGCAGGCTGTGGCACGTGTCAATCGGGTTTGTGATGGCAAAGAGTTTGGTTACATCGTTGATTATTATGGAGTCTTAAAAGAATTGGACGAAGCTTTGGATTTGTATTCTAATTATGATGAAGAAGAACAGACGGTTTTTCGTGAGACTTTGGAATCAGTTGATACTGAAATAGCAAAATTGCCACAGAAATATTCAAATTTATGGGATTTGTTCAAGTCAATTTCCAATAAACGGGACTTGGAGGCATATGCACAGTCATTACGTGAGGAAGATAGGCGGCAAGAGTTTTATGAGAGACTGACAGCTTATGCATCTTGCCTGAAAATAGCTCTTTCTACACGTGATTTCCATGCGAAGACTCCAGAAGAAGGTATCAAACGATACAAAGATGACTTGAATATGTTTGTCAAGTTGAGATCTGCTGTTCAATTACGCTATTCAGACACAATAGATTACAAGCAATATGAAGGTCAGATACAAAAACTGATTAATCGCCATGTAGAAAGTGGAGCTGTAAAGCCAATCACAGAATTGGTGAATATCTTTGATACGGAAGCCTTCGAACAGGAAGTGGAAAAGATTGTAGGAATAGCGGCAAAGGCAGATACAATAGCTTCCCGAACCAGCAAATTCATTACGGAAAACATGGATACAGACCCGGTGTTTTATAAGAAATTTTCCCAATTGCTGAAAGAGACCATTGCTGCTTATGAACAAGGCAGAATTGATGAACTGGAGTATTTGAAACGAGTCCTGAAATACAAAGAGGATATATTGGCCCATACCGACAATGAATTGCCGGAAGAGTTACAGCAAAATAATGCAGCAAAAGCTTATTATGGATTAGCATTGGAAACTTATCAGCGCATATTTAGTGACACGCAGATAAACTTGAAGAAATTGGCATTGGAAACTGCTATGACTTTTGATGAAATTATCAATCATACATTAATTGTGGATGGTAGTGTATTGGTTGACTGGCTGCAGAAATCGGATATTATTGGTCGTATGAAAATCGAGCTGGAAGATTATCTGATAGATGAGGTGAAAAGGAAGTATGGACTTAATTTCTCTTTTGATGATATGGATACAATTATTGACGGCTGTGTAGACGTGGCAAAACTATGGATCAAATAAAAGACTGTATAGAATATGGCTCTGTTGTCATGGAATATGCTGTAGAATACAGAACCAGAAAAACTTTGGGTATATGCGTGCATCCAGACGGTAGTGTGGAAGTAAAGGCTCCAGTGGAAGCACCACTGGAGCAAATCAGAGAACATGTTCATCGTCGGGCTTCGTGGATTTGCAAACAGCAACGATATTTTTCTTCTTTCGGTATACACACTCCCGAACGTAAATATGTCAGTGGGGAATCTCATTTATATTTAGGCAGACAGTATATGCTGCGTGTGGTTGACAGTGAACGTAATGAAGTACATTACAAAGGAAATATCTTGGAGGTAGAGTGCAGGCATCGCAAGGATGTGCGTGCTTTACTTTTAGCTTGGTATAGAAAACGTGCTGAAATCAAGTTCAAAGAGTATGCTGATCCCTTGATATCACGTTTCAATCGTTATCAGGTCAAACCGTCTGCCATCAAACTGAAAGAAATGGCAACCCGTTGGGGAAGTTGTACCGCTTCCGGACAAATTATGCTGAATCCGAGGTTAATAGGTGCTCCACGAATTTGCATTGAATATGTGATTATTCATGAGCTTTGCCATCTTGTTCATCGTAATCATACCAAAGCCTTTTATGAGTTGTTGACTCAGGAAATGCCAGACTGGAAAAAGTGGAAAATGAAATTGGAGAAGTTAATGATTTAGGATTCAATATTTTATATATAACGAAAGACTAATGCCTTAGAAGGTTGTAAAAGGATTAATAATAATTTTAGAAGGATCATGAGAACAGGGAATTCAAGTTCATATTTAGAAGCAAAACTTTTTGAAGATAAAGTTGGGGATTTTTTAACTTCAGTATGTTTAAACGGAACTGTAGAAAGAGAAAAGACTCTTCTATCAGGGAAAATAAGAGCTGATTATTACCTAACTAAAGGGTGTCCCCAAAAGAACTGGCCTCCCAAAACCGCTATAGAAGTTAAATGCCGTTTACATTATTCATCTATAAGTTGGATTTACCAACAATATTTACCATTGTTTGAAGCAGAGGAAGTTTCAAAGTTAGTAATTATTTATATTGCTCGTATTGATAATTCTAATCTAAATCGATATTTAGAATCTTTAAATACTTCTTTTATAGAGCTATATGATTTTAGACAAGATTTAGAAAATAAGACTCTTGTAGAAAATAAAAAGTCAATCATTAACAGAATTGATATAATTGATAAGGCAAAAGATGACTTTAGCAATACAAAATATACTTTATTTTTGGGAGCGGGACTATCTATGGATGCAAAGTTACCAAGTTGGTCAGAACTATTAGAAGCATTGTTAAATCAAGAAAATCATACACCTTATAAGTATATTAATAGTGCAAATTCAGAATCAATATCTTCTGCATTGGGATATTCAAGTATAATAACAGGCAGATATGCTTCTGATGGTTATCTTAAAGATAATAGCAGAACGGAAGATGAGAAAAAGCAAATATTCATAGATCGTATTCGCAATGTATTGTACAAAAGGAAAAAATATAAGTCTACACTTATAGAAGCTGTATCAAAAGCAGTTAGACGTAAAAAACCGGCACAAATTATTACATATAATTTTGATGACCTTTTAGATGAGTTATTAAATAAAAAAGGATTTTATTCTGTGTCTGATAATACAATTCCTAGGATAAATCAAATTCCGATATATCACGTTCATGGAATGATCTCAAGAGATAATACAAAGCCATCGAATTCCGTTTTAAGTGAAAAGGATTATCATGCTCTATATAGTAATCCTCACAATTGGGCAAATGTTGTTCAGTTAAATGCGTTATATACATCTACCTGCTTTTTTATAGGTTTTTCTATGACAGATCCAAATCAGAGACGTCTTTTAGAGTTGGCACGAGAAAAAGATAAAGATTCAGATCAAATAGAAAAATTACCTCATTATGTATTTCTGAAGAAAACGCCATTAAAAGGAGAAGCATCCAAGGAGGTAAATGAGGAACATTGGAATGAAATGGAATATATGATGTCAGATTTTGGTTTAAATGTGATCTGGTTTAATAACTTTGATGATTTACCAAAAATTCTAAATTATATATCTGGCATTACGAATGATAAGCCTAAATTATAAATGATTTTTATTAAAAAATAATTTCAATGCTCAATATTGTTGAATTTATCTTTTTAGTAAAATAAATTGTAAAGATTCAATTAAAAATGATTCAATTTTATAATAACGAATGTATTGTATATCTAGATTTTCTGAAAAAACAAGATGTTGGGGTATATAATGCATATGTAGATTTTCGACAAACAAAAGATTTAAAACTTTTTATTCAATCAAATGAACGCAATCAGAACTTTGGTGAAATAAATACATATCTGGAACTTTGTAAAGTAAAAACAAATAAGCGATTACGTTCTGGATGTTATTATAAACTAAATCTTTCATTGATTAATAATATTAGTTTTATTCAAAATCAGGAGTCATTATTCATAGGGCGAACATATAATTGTGAAAAAATGCCAACACCAAGCACCGAAACGGAAGAATTATTACAATCTCATGAACCATTAGACCAGAAGGAACTTATCCATATTATACATAATACTCCGGAACCTAATGATTTAATGATACAAGGTCTATCTAATGTCGATTTAACACTAAACGTTCGTGATGTTAATCAAGCTAATTGGAATGAAATATTGGAAGGAGATATCATCAAATTAGTTTATGATATTGGTGCAAAAAATGATGTAAAAAAAGATGAGGTGCGAGCAATATTTGAGTTTAGAAGAGAAATATTAAAACGAGATAAGCCTATATTAATAATATCTCATTGGGATATGGATCATATCCATTGCTTAAGATATGCAGATCAGCAGACAATAAAGGATTGCTTTAGTAAATTTATATGTATTGATGTAATGAGATCTGTGACGTCTCATAATGTTTATAATAAAGTTCGTACAGCATTAGGTGATAAAAATGTATTTTGTATACAACCAGCTTATCGTACCAATGGTATTACAATGCATCTTTGGAAAAGAGTCGGAAATGTATCCATTTATAGAGGTGAAAAAAGTACTAATATCAATTATTGTGGGCTATGTATATTTGTTAAGGGCATTCAGAAAAGTGTAAACTTTACAGGTGATGTTAGGTTAATACAAGCAAAAAATATTTATGATCAAGAACTACAGCAAAATTTAATAACAAAAAAGCATGTTCTTATAGCTCCACATCATGGAGGGGAAAACATTACAAAACATAGGGTATATTCTAATCCAACAACAGAAGTTGTAATTTCTGTTGGAGCAAAAAACATTTATGGACATCCTAGTAGGAATATGCTTTCTTATCTACTTTCTTTATGTAATCATAATCTTTATAGAACAGATATTAATGGTGATGTTAATATTAGTATATAGCATTTTTCAAGTTTTTAAATTGTGAGAAGAAAAGGAAAATACCTATACTCGTACTTTTGTTTCAAAAATTACAGTATATCTTTTATAATTTACTTCTTATTTTTTATAAATCATATATTAACTCCATTTCTAGGTTTACGTTTCATCCCACGAAGTATTTGTGCGGATTGTTCCTGATAGGATAGAGGTTGGCTTTGTTTTTTGCCGGCCTCTATCCATTTAAGGAGTTCGTCATCATAGAAATATAATTTTTTACCACGTTTATAGGTTGGGATGAGACCTGTACGAGCAAGTCTATATATTGTCGGTTTTGATTTTTGGATAAGTATGCTAGCCTTATCTATGTCAATTAGTTGATGCTGATGATCAAGTCTCTGTGGTTGTAGGGTTTCAACTAATTGGTAAATCTTCTCCACTTGTTCTGTTAAATAGCTTACAGCCTGCGGAAGTTTGTCGAATGTGATAGGTTCTTTTGTCATACTATCTGTTTTTGCTTTTTAGGATTGATACTTGTTCATGCAGTATTTATGAATATAAAGTCTGATTTATTGAATTATATCTGGATTTAATTTAATCAAGCATTCTGTTTCTGAGTGAGACATCTTTTTGATTATCGTGTTGATTTCATTTTCTTTCATGGTATCAGCAAATACTTTTTTAATGAATTCTGCTGTATATGAACGTCGTTTACCTAATGCTTTACCTATGTTCCAACCCAAATGCATAACATCTATAGCTTTCAATTTTGAATCTACTTTTATAGGAATAATATCTATAGCAGTTTTATCCTGAAAGAAATCTGAAATATAAGCACAGAGACGCTGCAAATTTTCTTGGCTTGTATAAGCAGCCATCGTTTGATGGATGTATATATGTACTAACTCTAGCTTTTTATCGTTCGTACGTTTCTGTTCTGTAATAGTATTCGAACGGAGTTTTTCATATTCCATAAATGCTTGTTCTGGTGCAATCACAGAATCATTAAGATGTCCATGGATAGACAAAGATTTGCTATGATGACATAAATATATAATTATCTCGTATAATGCAATTTGCATTGATATATATAATCCTGTAGATATTATAAAGACCGATATAAAAATAATATTTGAGCTGAATTGATCAAAGCCTGCATTGACTGCTTCAATGCGTATAGCAAGTGCTATAAGAAGTAATGTTCCAGCTACACTAGAATCTAAAATAAAATATTCAAATTTCTTCAAATACATAAGCCATATGTTTAACTGTTCGTAAGCAAAGGTAATGTTTACTGATTATGTATTATCAGAAAATGACAAGAGTGACATCAGACTTCATCAAACGTCACTAATTGTCATAAATAGTTTGATTATTATTGGAAAGTAAGAAGTGTTCAGATGGAATAGGGGCGGATTAATTTATGGGATTGAATGTAAGACATGAATTTATAACTTATCATATAATAAACAAAAGTGGTATTCTTTCTATATTATATGATAAGTTATGCTATAATTCCAATAATCGTTCCGCTAATGGCGCATAATATTTTTGTACTTCTTCAGCTGTTGGAGTATGACCGCCAGGAAAGTGGTATGAATATTTATAATGCATTAAAAATAAAGGCTCAAAGTGTGCCAGATGGTCATTCTCACCAAATATCCCCCATGTATTTTCTTGGTTAGCTACCTGACAATTGTCCCATTGATGCTGTTGAAGTTCTGCGAATTCATCAATCAATGTTTGGTTAATGACAAGCTGCTGGTTTTCGTTAGCTCGTGGTGATTTGTATTCATGCGAACCAATACGTTCCATCAGGAAGCGTGTCATTTCGAAATGAGGATTTCCGAGTAAAGCAGGGATATTGTTTTTAGATGCTACTATCTGTGCCAAAAACGAGCCATTACTGTTTCCTACCAATATATCAGGTTGTTCTTTGTTGCACAATCTTTGTATAAAGTCGAGAGCTTCCTGTGGATGCAGAGGTAAATCTGGACTCAAGACTGTTACCTTACCGCTGAAATATTCTTTCAAGGCAAGAGCTGGGATACATGTACCTGATGCAAAGAAACCGTGAAGGAAAAGAATTTTCTGTGCCATAATCAACAACCGCTTCCATCAATATTACATGTTGCTCCTTCATTGATAGGACGTGAACATAATCCGGCATCTTCTGGATTCAAAGTAACCGTACCGTCTTCCAATACAAAGCAAGGAATTCCAACGGCTCCAACACTTTTGGCTTCATTAAAGGCCGGATGATGATCTCTTAGTTTCAAGAATGCTTTCAAATCTCTTACGTGTTGACCAATATCGATGACTTCATATTGGTTATTACCTTTTACTTGCTCTTCTACATACGTACAATCCGGACAAGTTTCCATTCCATATATTTTTATCATAGCTGTAGTTATTCATTTAAAGACTCAATTTTCTTCAAAGATAGCGATTCTGTCAGATAAAGCAAACATAAAAACAGGTCATATCCGATAGCTTTATCAGATATAACCTGTTAATAGGTAAAGAGCTATATTATTTCAATGAAATCTTATTAGCCGTCTCTCGCTTCTTGGAATTGACCAAATCAGCATAAATCTGTGTGGTAGAAACATTTTTGTGAGTAAGCATTTTTGATACTGTATAAATATCTGTGCCTAAAGAGATTTGTATGACGGCGTACGAATGACGGAAGCAGTGGAAGGTTATGTGTTTTTTGATTCCGGCTTCCGAAATCCATTGCTTGAGAGGCTGATTCGTCATAGCTCTGGTTAGTCCTTTAAATACGCGGCCTGAACCAGGAATACCACATAGTTCCAATGCTTCGTTGCTGATGGGGAGAGTGGCTTCCGTTTCTGTTTTTTCCGTACAAATTCTGATGTAATAACCATTGTCAGGGCCGACTTCAATATTATCCCATGTAAGCTGTAAAATATCGCTTATACGAAGACCGGTCATACAGGAGAATAATGAAGCTTGTTTTAGTACAGGAATCTTGCATGGTGTAGCGGCCAATTTTTTGACCTCCGCTAATGTAAGATACTGCTTTTTGACTTCTTTCCATTCAATCTTGTCTATGAAGTCATTCAGATTTTCACGTAGCATCTTCTCTTGATAAGCTATTTTCAGTAATGCACGGAAAGTCGAAAAATAGCCAGCTGCCGAATTCCTCGAAACGCTGATATTAGGATGACGGATTTGTTTACAGTTCAGTAGATACTGCCTAAACTTTTGGCAAAGTTCTACCGTTACATCACCGAAAGTACAATAGCCGTTTACAAACTTCTCAAAATGCTGGTATACGCAGTCCCATTTGTGATATTTCAGTTTTGCTTTTTCACGAAAATAGGCAAGGAAGTCAGCTTTCATTTTGTGCTTGTCAAGAAATCCAAATTCCTCATTAACGATTGCCTGTACTCTGATACAACGAATGGCTTCAGCCTTACTCAGCATTTCATTGTTGAAATCACGTTCAATCTCATTTTTAGGGCGGGCATAGATATAAATGCCAAGATATTCCCTGCGACTCATTTTCATTGTGTACGGATTGCGAATAGCTGGATAATAGTCCAGGTAGAGAGAAATTCTGCCGTTACTGATAACTCTTTGTCTCAATGTTACGTTAGTACATGTAAGTGCCATAAGATTAATGTTTTTGGTTGATAAATTATTATTATCGGTACAAATTAAACTGGTGTTTTCTTGGTGAATACTCACACCGGAAAATAACTTATACTAGGATTATTCAATGATAGGATCTTCGAACAAATTATCGAGCTCAGGTTTGTATATAAGAGTATACTTTCCCTTCTTAATCTTGGGAATTTGATGATACTTGGTATAATGGTATAGCTGGTCTCTTGTTATTTTGAATTTTTCCATCGCCTCTTGAACAGTGTAGTATTTGGGTTCTTCAACCTGACGTATTCCCTTTGCTATATCAAAGTGCTTTTTTGAATAATATACGGTAATACCAACCTTCTTTTTCGGAATGGCATTTTTATAAACAAAAGAGTATATAGCGTTAAGGCTCATTTGAAATTTGTCCTGTACCTCTTGCACACTATACCATTCTGTAATGTCTGCATCTGGAGCCTTCGAGGAAAAATATGCATCAATATGCTTTTTACTCCAGTAAGTCTTACCACGATTGAACGTTTTGGGAATTTTATTTTTCTTAGCCATCACAAATATCCATGATTCGCTAACATTGAATTTTTCTATAATTTCAGCTGTAGTATAAAATTCTGTGATTGCTTGTTTTTCCTTAGGTGGCAACTTAAAATCTGCAAGATGATTAAACATATTGTTTATGCCATCTTTGCTTAAAAGAAATTTAGTTCCTATACGTGTTGCTTTTAGATCGCCTCGTTTAAGGTAACCATATATTGTTGGTCTTGTTACTCCAAGATAAATTGCAGTTTCTGTAATAGTCAGAAAAGGTTTGTCTTTAATCTTCTCAATAGGTTTTTCTGTAACAATTTTTTCAGTTAAATTATTATTGGCAATTATTGCTGCATCACGCTTACGTTTCTTATATAATGCGTTTCCACACTTATGGGAACAACAATTTGTCGTCGTTTTGTAGGCAATAAATTCTTTACCGCACCAGGCACAAATTCTTTTAATTTCAATTCTACTTTTCATTTTATTTCGCTTTATTTCACCCAATAATCTGTATAATCCCGTAAAATTCTGTAAAATGGCGTAAACTCACTCCACAATCTGTCCAGCGTAAAATGCCGGAATTTTGCTTCGCGGTACAAAAACGGTACAAAAAGATGATGTACAAAGCTCATAAATGACTAATATTGACAGTAGAGCAACAAAAAAGGCGCCCCGTAAAGAGCGCCATATCAATCGATTATAATCAATTTAACTCATTGATAATCAGATAGTTACTTGCCGATGCAGAAGTGTTTAAATATATTCCCCAACACCTCATCGTTAGTGATTTCTCCACCAACAATTTCAGCCAGATGGAAAAGACATTCACGTAAATCCTGACTTACCAAATCACCAGAAAGTTGCATGGTCAGTCCGTCTTGTACGCGATGAATAGCTTCCAGTGCACGACTTAGTGCTTCATAGTGACGAATATTGCTGACTACCACATCATTTTGTGAAAGGTCGGGTAGGGCAGCGAAGTCCACCAACTGCTTCTGAAGTAGAGAAAGGCCCTCTTTCTGCTTGGCTGAAAGGGAAATGACACAAGCATCTTCAGGCAAATCAGGAAGAATAGCTTTCAGATCATCTATTGGCTTATGCATCGATGCCGTAGTATCGGTTACTGAACAAGATAAACTTTTTTCTGTTAACGGAAGCAGATCCGTCTTGTTGAGTACAATTACCAGGTGCTTGCCTTGGCAGCGTGGTAGAATCTTTTCGGCCAATTGGTGGTATTGTTCTTCTGCACAGGTTGCATCGATAACCCATAGTACAATATTTGCCTGTTCCAGTTTCTGGAAACTTCGTTCAATACCTAAACTTTCGATGGTATCAGTCGTTTCACGGATACCGGCTGTATCAATGAAGCGGAAAGTGATACCACCTAAATTCATAGTGTCCTCGATAACATCACGTGTTGTACCGTGGATGTCGCTCACGATAGCACGCTCTTCATTCAGGAGAGCATTCAATAGGGTAGACTTTCCTGCATTGGTTTCTCCTACGATGGCAACCGGTACACCATTTTTCAGAGCATTACCGACACTAAATGTATCTACCAGATGGCTGATAACTTGTTCAATTTGTTGAGCTATCTCTTCCAGTTCCGAACGATCTGCAAATTCCAGTTCTTCGTGGTCGCTAAAGTCTAACTCCAACTCCATGAGTGAAGTCAGATGGAGCAGTTTCTCTCTTAAAGCAGACAATTCACGACTGAATCCTCCACGCATCTGATTCATTGCCATACGATGTGTAGCGGCAGAAGTCGAGGCAATCAGGTCTGCAACTGCTTCAGCCTGACTCAAGTCCATTTTACCATTCAAAAAGGCACGTTGAGTATATTCACCTGGTCCCGCAGCACGACATCCATTCTTAATAAGGAGCTGCATTACTTGTTGCAGAATATATGATGATCCATGGCAAGATATTTCTACAGAATCTTCACCTGTATAAGAATGAGGAGCACGAAAAAGGCTTACCAATACTTCGTCTATTATCTCACCTGCAGGCGAAAGAATATGTCCGAATGTCAGGGTATATGGCTTACGTTCTGTCAGAGGTTTTCCTGATATTGGAGTAAAAATACGGTCGGTTATGGCTATAGCCTGGGCACCCGAAACACGGATCGTACCGATTGCTCCGCCTTGTGCGGTAGCAATGGCACAAATAGTATCTTCTGTTTGTTGTATATTCACGATGTCTTTTGCTTTTAAATCACACAAAGATACGGCTTTTCAGCTTATATCCGGAAAAGTTTGGGTGATAATTATTTTTGAATGTAAAGTTCTCTGATAAGAAGGTCTACTACTTTTTCAAGGTAAACCCGGTCAGTTTCATCGAACGTAGAAAGCTGATCACTGTCGATATCCAATACTCCTTTTACTTCTCCATTCACTATTATCGGAACGACAATTTCCGAACGGGAAAGCGAACTGCAGGCGATATGTCCTGGGAATTGATCTACATCGGGTACAACTTGTGTACGGGCTTCCGACCATGCAGTGCCGCATACTCCACGTCCTTTTTTAATACGATAACATGCTACACTGCCCTGAAAAGGCCCCAAATGAAGCGCACCGTCATGTACCAGATAGAAACCTACCCAGAAAAAGCCGAAAGCTTCCTTTAAGGCCGCACTGATATTCGCCAATACACTGACTTCGTTTCTTTCACCTTCTATAAGGGGTGTAAGTTGTGTAAGAAAAAATTGATATCGTTCTGCTTTGTTTAGTTTGCTATCTTGTTTAAAACTTGCTTCCATAAATATTCTAAATAGCTGTTGTTTTTTTGACAAAACAGGTTCCTCTGCAATAAACAGAGGAACCTGTATATATAAAAAAGAAGAATTATAAATATCAGATTCGCTCAAGCACTGTCTTTATCAGGTCGTCTATTTTGTTTTTATATCCTGTATTGGCTTCTTTGGCTACGCGATTGGCTATAACCATGCAGACAGTGGTAGCTTTATGTCCTTGCAGACGTGCAAGCCCTGCAAGTGCTGAACTTTCCATTTCGAAGTTGGTTATGCGATGGCCCTGATATTCGAAGCTTTCAATCTTTTCATTCTGGTGAGGGTCGGCAAGTGGAATGCGGAGCTGTCTGCCTTGTGGACCGAAGAAACCTCCACAAGCTACTGTAACGCCGCGTACCATATCTGTTCCGGCAATACGCTCAACCAGTTCCTTGTTGGCATGGATAACATAAGGAGCCGGTGCACAGAGGTTTCCGCTCCATCCCAAGTGATTTAAAAGGGCACGTTCCATCGGAAGGTCGCAAACTGCATTCCTTCCTTCGTAGAAGTTTAGCAGTCCGTCGAATCCTACAGAGATTTCAGAGCATATATAAGTTCCCACGGGAGTATAAGGTTGCAATCCTCCACAAGTACCGATACGTACGATTTCCAGTTGCCGGAAGTTGTCATTTTCTTCACGAGTCTGAAAATTGATATTAGCCAATGCATCCAGTTCGTTCATAACAATATCTACGTTGTCGCATCCGATACCGGTAGAAGTGACTGTAATACGTTTCCCTTTATATGTTCCGGTTATGGTACGGAATTCACGGCTTTCTACCTCACATTCCTTTGTTTCGAAATGCGATGCTACAAGAGCTACTCGTCCGGGGTCTCCCACAAGGATAACTTTATCGGCCAGATGTTCCGGCTTTACGTGAAGATGAAATACCGAACCATCTTCATTTATAATCAGTTCTGAGGGTGGAAAGTACTTTTTCATAATATTCTTTTTTATTTAGTTAGTTGAGTTTTTGCTATTATATGATAATGATTATTTACCTATCGGTTCATGTCCTGCAGGATTTGCATCCGGGCGGGCGATACTGCTTCTCATATCTGTATCTGCCTGAATATTTTTCATCCGGTAATAATCCATGATTCCCAAGTTACCGGTACGGAAAGCTTCTGCCATAGCTTTTGGAACTTCGGCTTCTGCCTGTATTACATTGGCACGGGCTTCTTCTGCTTTTGCTTTCATTTCCTGTTCCAAGGCAACAGCCATTGCACGGCGTTCCTCAGCTTTGGCTTGTGCAATATTTTTATCAGCATTTGCCTGATCTATCTGTAAAGATGCTCCAATATTACGACCTATATCGATATCGGCAATATCAATAGATAAAATTTCGAATGCAGTCCCTGCATCCAGTCCTTTGCGTAGTACAAGTTTGGAAATGGAATCCGGATTTTCAAGTACCGATTTATGATTTTCCGATGAACCGATAGATGAAACAATACCTTCGCCTACGCGTGCCAGAACTGTATCCTCACCAGCTCCACCTACCAACTGGCGGATATTGGCACGTACAGTTACACGTGCTTTCGCAATAAGCTGGATACCATCTTTGGCAACGGCGGTGACAGGAGGCGTATCAATAACTTTCGGATTGACAGACATCTGTACGGCTTCAAACACATCACGTCCTGCAAGGTCGATACCGGTAGCCATCTGGAACGACAAATCAATATTGGCTTTCGATGCTGAAACCAGTGCATGAACTACCTTTTCCACATGACCGCCTGCCATATAATGAGCTTCCAGTTCATCGCGTGTAATAGTACTTAAACCAGCCTTGTGGGCTTCAATCATTGCAGGTACAATGACATATGGCGGAACATTACGAATACGCATCAGAAAAAGCTGAACCAGCGAAATACGTACACCTGATACTTTGGCAGAAAGCCAAAGAAAGAATGGCACGTAATGGAAGAAGACTGCTAGTAAGACAACTCCTCCAGCCGCTAAAATGAACGGAAGATAGTTAGGGTCAATCATAGGTAATTGATATTTTAAGGTTTAAAAAAATTACTGTTGTATGTAGCGTGTCACATATACAGTTCCATTATTTATACGAGTTACTTGTATAGGAGTACGCTCTTCGATAAATCCATCAGCTGATTGCACTTCGATGATATGGCCGTTTATCTCGGCATTTCCTATCAAGGTAAGGCGTGTCAATGACATGCCAGTATCTCCAGCCTGAATATTGATTCCTTTCAGCGGTTCTGGTTTATAGTCGAGTGTCTGTTTGAGCGAAAGACGGTCTACTGTCTTGGAGCGCATGAACCAAATGGTTATACCGATTATTCCAACGGCTTCAACGGCAAGCGTAATAAATCCGGCCTGTGTTCCTACGGAATGAAAAGCATAATAAATGGCATAAAGCAGACTGACTCCCGATGCTATTCCTGCAAGGGTAATGCCGGGGACAAGAAATACTTCCACAGCAAAAAGTAAAAGTCCCGCCAAAATAAGTGCAATAATAATCAGTGTTTCCATATCTGCTCGTATAAAATGGTGTCTATTTTTTACTGTTTCAATGCTTTAAGTTCTGCATTGCGCACAGATAAAGTCAGTTGTTCCAGCTCATGTCGTAACTCATTGGTACGTTTTTCTTTATCTAATATACCGGGAGCCATTTTTTCTTTTCCTGCTTTGTTTGATTGCTGATAGGCAGCACGAAGATTTGTCAATGATTCTTCCAATGATGCAAGATCTTTCTCTTTCTGCAAGAATGAAGCATACATCTGCCGTGCTTCTTTAGAACGAAAATCTGATAATGTATGATAAACAGCATTATCGTCTACGACAAAACGGAAGTCACTCTTTTTCTTTTCTGTACTTCCGCCATACAATACCTGAGCCAGATGTTGTCTGGCAATACGTACTTTATCGGGATCACTCCATGTTTTCTTTATTTCTTTTAGTGTAGCAGCATCAATAATAGCTTGCGGGTCAGCTGTTTCGTAGTCGTATACCTGTTTTGTCGAGTTAGGAACGAAAACATATACACAAACTTTTCCTTCCGGCTGATAACGATCAGAAGCAAACCACCCTAAATTGTTCAAGTCATCCAATGCATACATATAATCATTGTATGGAGAGTTAAACGGCATACCGATGTTATCCGGACGGAGATACGTATTGTCATCCGAATCATAACGGGTTACGAAGATATCGTATCCTCCCATACTTTCATCTCCTTCGGCTCCAAAATAAAGTGTGATACCATCTGATGCCATAAACGGATAATTTTGGTTATGTCCTGATTCGTCCAGACCGCTTAATGGTTTGGCATCTTCCCACTTGTCTATCAACTTGAAGCGTGAGTATAAACTCGTTTCCCCGTCTTCAGACGCCTGTGTAAAAATCATTTTATCACCCAGCTCATTTGTAAATGAAGTTCCTGAGCCATCTTCGGTAAGAGAAATGTTTCCCGACTCCTTACTTAATTTATATGCCGAAAGAAAATTATTTTTATCTACTACAAAGCTGTCAATTACAGCTACATTCTCAGTTCCTCTTAACATGCGTGCAGCCTGACGGCAACGGTCTAATTCTTTCTCTGCTGCAGAAGTATCACGCTTCTTTTTTTCCAGCCATTGGATATGCTCTTCAATATTTTCGGTCGCTTCATCAAAGCGATACATTGCATAATATAGTTTTCCCAAATATAGATAAGCATTTATTACTTTGCGTGCAGCACTTTTTTCAAGGTAGGGTTGTGATTCCTGTAATTCACCGGTTTCATAGCAGCATGCTCCGTACCAGAAATTGTAATTTGCATTCGATGGAGCCTGTTTTACTAATTTCTGGAAAACGGGTTTGGCTTCGGCAAACTTGCCTTCTTCAAACCATTGTTTTGCCTGGGTGAGTGATTGGGCGTAAGTTCCTCCCATGCTGCATAAAGCGATAAGTGCTAGCGTATATTTCTTATTCATAATTTTTCGTGTTGTTTCGATGATGTTATTTTCAAAAATACAAAGTTTCTTTGAAATTTTGATTATTTCGGCATTCTAATTTTTCAAAATCTTTCGAGAATCGTTCTTTTGGTGTAATTTTACCCCGTTTTTAAGATTATCGGAAGAAATGGGAAAATTGACAGAAGAAGATAAATTGATGCGACGCATAGAAAAACGCTTTAACAAAGGTGTAGTGCAATATGGACTAATAGAAGATGGTGATAAGATACTGGTAGGGTTGTCGGGAGGAAAAGATTCACTTGCTTTACTGGAACTACTTGCCCGCCGTTCGCGTATTTACAAGCCTCGTTTTTCAGTCGTTGCTGCACATGTCGTGATGACGAATATAGCTTACGAATCGGACATGGATTACCTTCGTTCCTTTGCCGAAAATCTGGGAGTGCCGTTCGTACGCTACGAAACCTCTTTCGATCCTTCTACTGATACCCGCAAGTCGCCATGCTTCCTCTGTTCGTGGAATCGCCGTAAAGCTCTTTTTACAGTAGCAAAAGAACAGGGATGTAATAAGATAGCCTTGGGACACCACATGGATGATATACTGGAAACGTTACTTATGAACATGGCATTTCAGGGAGCATTCAGTACGATGCCTCCGCGTCTGGTAATGCGAAAGTTTGATATGACCATTATCCGTCCGATGTGTCTGGTACATGAAGCCGATCTGATAGAAATGGCTCAGGCGAAAGGTTATCGTAAACAGATCAAAAATTGCCCGTACGAAAAAGATTCTCACCGTTCGGATATGAAAGAAGTGCTCCGTACGTTGGAACGCATGAATCCTGAAGCTCGATATAGTTTATGGGGAAGCATGAATAATATTCAGACTGATCTTCTTCCGGAAGATGTTAATTTATAGCATCTTAATTGGATTTATCTTCCAAAGGCTAAATGATTATGATATGTCGTCAAAAAATTCAGCATATTTCTGAAAAAATATCATCATCTTTTTTTTTAAATTGTACAAAAAAACAAGTAAATATCTTGATGTTTTCTGAGAAGATTCTTTATGATTCATCAAGACCTGCTGATATCTACTTTTAAGGCGGAATTATACAGCTTTATAGAACATTTTATATTCGTTTTTTGTTTATTTTAGTATAACCATTTTTAATTGGAATATGGGGGATAATTCCCTATATCATGTGTTAGCTTTAATATCCAAGAACCATAAATATAATAAGATGAAAAGCAGCTTTATTTATTTACTATTCTTGTACATTATATTCATTCTTTGGGGGTGTGGTGAGAAAGAAAAGACAGGGAATCTGGGAGAAACAGAATTGTATTTCGACGAACGTCTTTCTTCTATATCAGCCGATGGTGATTCTGCTTTCTGGATAGGCAGCGAAGCCGGTGATATATGGTATATGAAGCAACGTCGGCTTCAGCCTTATAATATAGGGGCCGACCGTATATATAAGGTTGTAACAGATTCGGTTCTTTCTGATGTCCGTATTTGCTGGATAGGCATTCGGAATTCAGGTTTGCAGAAATGGGCGCTTGGTGAAGAAAATGTTCGCCTTGTCGAGAAATATCCTATATGTAACAAAGGATGTAATTATTCGGTATATGATATTCTCTTAACCGAAAAAAAGGTTTATGTAGCTACCAGTCAAGGCTTGTATGCTATGTCACATTCGGAGAAAGACAGTTTAAAGTTGATTTATCCTTCAGATAACAGTGAAACTGCACGTTCCGGTAAGCCGTTTATCGTAAACAACATCCGTAAATACGAATCGGATTATTTGCTGTGTGCTACCCAGAATGGACTGATCCGAATAAACCTGGCCAATGGCAAAATGGAAGTTACCCATCAGGATGAGCATATTTACAGTATTTCTGTATATGATAATAAGGTGTATTTGCTTGCCGACAAGAAGTTGTATGTAGAGGATATTTCAGGTAATCTACTGAACAATATAACACTAAAATTTTCTCCTCGCATTTATTATAAATTAGGCAATATTCATTATTTTCTCGATGATAACCATTTATTGCTGAGTGATGATTTAGAGTCATTCTTATCAGTTCCGTTACGGAGAAAGGTTCCTCAGTTTTGTACTAATGTAGTGGCAACTGATAAAGTAAATGGATATACAGTCCTGATCACAGAAAATGCATTATGGAATATTCCATTACATCTGGGTATTTTCAATGCAAAAGGAGAGATTGTGGCTTCGTGTTCCGATGGAGATGATATTTATTATGTAAATGCAGACAACGAATTGTATCACCAGCATACGGGAAGTCCGGAAGCTTTCAAAATAGCAGAAATACCTGATGACGAGGTGGTTTCGGGAATGATGGCGGACGATAAATTTCTGTATTATATCAGTAATAAGCAAGTTCTGAAACGGATAAAAGTCAGACAACGATATATAGGCAATGTCTTGTTTGCTTCTTCTCAAGTGCTTTATCAGTCGCCTACAAAGATTACGGCGTCATACCTGAAAAAAGAAGCTGAAGGAACCTGTATTTATCTCGGAATTCAGGATGATCTGGTGCGGATTGATGCTGATGGAAAGGCTAGTTTGGTTGACGACTTACACAATAAATACATTACCTCATTCTATTTATCTCCTAACTCCGACAATTTATATCTTTCTACGCTGAATCATGGAGTATATTATGGTAATAAAGACTCGTTTCAGTCTATCAAAGGAACGGAAAATAAAACCTTTATACGTGATATTTCCGTAACTGGTGGGCACGAACCTTTGTTAATGATGCTGACCAATCATCATCTGATATGCAGGGAGTATAATGATTCAGTTTCTTTAAAAGGTTACAATAAATTATTGAAAGTAAACGATACGTTGTTTTATGCTTTGCCGGAGTTTGGACTGGTAAAGTATGTTGTAAATAAGGACGGAATCAGAGAACGGGGAAGATTCTTTCATGATATACGTTTCAATCCGAAAGCATCTTTTGTCAAAGGGGACACCTTATATTTAGGCTCTAATATAGGAGTAATGAAAATGAGTGTATTTTCAAAGACTTCGGCCAAATGGATCGATATGGAATCGACAGTTCCCAGTCTGAAAATCATATCAGTCGTGATAGCTTTTGCGATACTTATTTTTTTCATTATTATAATAGAGTATATAAAGAGGAAACGTAGCAAAAAGAAGGCTGTAAAAATGCATTTGGATGACATTCATCACAGACTGGAAAGTCTGTCATCGATGGCATGTTTTACCAATGACAATGACAGCAAGGAAGTGGAGAAATTAAAAAATATGTTTGCAGAGATAGATATAAATGCTTCTGACACTCCAGGTCGTATCAAATCATTGTCGGAACTGATCATGAAAAAGAATCGGGATATAGCTTTGGGGCTTTCCAAGACATTGGAGAAACAGATGCTTCTTATCGGTGAATATGACGTATTCGACAAACCTTTGCTAATAGAACAGTCGAGTATAGCTTTGGCAACGGATAATCTGGAAAACATAGTAGTGCAAGTAGAAAAAAATGAAAAATGGATAAAAACTATCACAGCTCTTAAAGAAAGACTTGCCTTGTACAGACATAACATGGACGGAACTGTTTGTATAGATGATGTGAATGGTATCTTTTTCCGCAAAATGCTGATGTTGACGGATAATATCAAGATGAAAGAATTGTCCAGTCTTAAAGAGGAAATAGAACACCTTGATGAAAGTTATAATTATATATTTACGGATGAAGCACTGAAAAAGATTGGTGAATATATTTTACATCGGAAAGAAAAACTTTGTGGCTTGGAAGCTGATAACGTTACGACTGCCCTTGTGACAGAACTTGAACATGTAAGGAAAGAAATGGGAAATCTGGACAGAATTAAATTGCTGAAAGTTTTATATCCGATAGATTGTCACATTGAGCAAGTTCTAACCAAGGAGAAAATGGCTGCGCTAATGTGCGAATACACTTCTGTAAGAAGCAGGATAGAAAGAGAAAACGAAGAGAAAATTACAAAGAAATTCGATGCCAGTCTGAGTATGGAGATAGCTGAAAGCACAAAGCAGATAACAGAAAAGATTGAAAGACTAATAGCTGTTTTCTATGAAAATATGGCCAGAACGGATAAGGATATTTTAGATAATGTGCTGGAATTTTCTAATTGTAACAATCAGGCAGCAAAAGTGTTGGCTTTACTGATTGCCAATCCCAAAGTAAAGCGTTTACATATCCCTGGTATGCTATGTATTTATGGGAATCTGAATCCGGTTATCAGCAGATTGGTAAATAACAAACTAAAAACGAATCATTCTTTCTTGATAGATTATGTGAAAGCGAATCCTACCAGTATAGTCTTTTATATATTACGTCTTATTGATTGATTTTTTAGCTGTCTTCAGCTATCATCGAAATAACCCTGTCGCTACTCGGAAATGGAGTAGGATGGGGTTATTTCATGTTTATATTGTACAGTCTGTAATCTTTTCAGGGTCCTCGGTCTTGTTCTAACTTCACTTTCTGATTTATCCGAGGAATTGATGTGCATGTTTGGTCTGCAACTGTTTGAATTCAGAGGGATTTTTAAGGCCGATTTTGAGTAAAAAGTTACATTGCTATTAATTTTTTATGTTGCTTTACGATTAGTGTATTTGTCTGTTTCTCAGTGATTTGTATAAAATTGCATTCCTGAAAAACATGAAATAACCTTTTGCAACTTTTTATCTGTACTTCTTCGCATACATTTGCGACATCAAAACAAAAATCTTATAAACATTTAAATCTAAAGAAGTATGATTAAAAGAAACATTTTTGTTGCATGTTTGTCTTTAGTAGCAATGGCAACTTTCGCTCAGGAGAAAATTAAAGATGTAAGAACCAATCCGGATCTTTATTTCCTACGCGCAGATGAAGTAGCAAGTAGTTTGAATCTCCTTCCAGCTCCACCTCAACCGGGATCAATTCTTTTTATGAATGACGAAGCTCAGTATAAATGGGGAAAATTGCAGAGAAATACTCCTCGTGGTGATCAGGCTGCAGAAGATGCTCGTGTAAATGGTGACGGTGTTCCCAATGCTTTTTCTGAAGCTTTTGGTGTCCGTATCTCAGAAACCACTACACCGGAAATTTATAAACTGGTTTTAGGTATGCGCGAAGATGCCGGCGACTTGGCTACACGTGAAGCTAAAGAGCATTACATGCGTACACGTCCGTTTGCTTTTTATAATGAAATGACATGCAACCCTGAACAGCAGCAGGAATTGTCGACAAATGGTTCTTATCCTTCCGGACATACGGCTATCGGATGGGCTACAGCTCTTGTACTTGCAGAAATCAATGTTGACAGACAGAACGAAATATTGAAACGGGGATATGAAATGGGGCAGAGCCGAGTAATTTGCGGATACCATTTCCAGAGTGATGTAGACGCTGCACGATTAGTTGCAAGTGCGGTTGTTGCACGCTTGCATGCTAATGAAAACTTTATGAAACAGCTGGAAAAAGCTAAAAAAGAATTTGCAGAACTTGTAAGTAAAGGGCAAGTTGCTAAGAGTGATTTCGCAAACTAATCTCTCCAATCTTGTTAATTACTTGAATCTTATCATCACAAAACTAGACTAGACTTTTTTTACCTTGTAAAACTAGACCTGTAAAAAACTAATAGAATAACTATAATTTAAGACTATGAAACGATTACTTTTATTGACTTTAGGCTTAACTATGATCGGTGCTGCCAAAGCACAGGAAGAAAAATTAGAAATAAAACCTTCAGGACGTATTTTGTTGGATGGGGGACTTTTTAAGGCTAATGAACAAGACGACAAGTTTAATGACGGTTTTGCTATTCCCGATATGCGAGTTGGATTTAGTGCATCGTATGGTGCATGGAAGGCAAAGGTAGATATGGGATATGCGTATGGAAAGGTGAACATGAAGGATGTATTCATTCAGTATAACTTTGATAAAGATGCGTCAGATTTCCTGCGTGCCGGATATTTTATCCATCAGTTTGGTTTGCAAAGTGCTACTAGCTCTTCTTTTAAGATCTCGATGGAAGAGCCTGCAAGTAACCAGGCTTTCAACAATTCACGTATGATTGGTTTGATGTATCAGCATACAAGAAGTAAATTCCTGGGAACTTTGAGTTTCTTTACAGAATCGGATGCTATGAAAATGACGTCCGATAAATTGGGAAATCAAGGTGTAGGAATGATGACCCGATTGGTATATAAGCCATTCTGTGAACCGGGAAAGATATTTCATGTCGGACTTTCTGGAGCGTTTGAAACACCTCGTTATGATTCGAATGCAGAATTGAGTCATCATGCGTATACTTTGTCGACTACCTTCCCGACACGAATTGCTAAGGTCGTTGCTCAGGAGGCGGTTATTGATGATGCCAAAATGTTATACAAATTTACTCCGGAACTCAATGCCGCAATAGGACGTATCGGACTGGAAACTCAGTATTTCTATGTAAATGTTAACAGAAAAGATAAGCCTAATTACAAGGCAAGTGGTGCTTATGGAACGATCCGTGCACTTGTAAAAGGTAAGAATTATAAGTACTCTGACTTGGATGGAGGTATTGCTACTCCTGATCCGGGAGCTATGGAGGTTGTTCTTTCGTATAACTATACAGATATGTCTGATCATAAAGCTGCAATTCTGGGAGGAAGACTGAATGACTGGTCGGCTACATTCAACTACTATATCAATAAGTATATGATATGGCGTGTTCGCGGCTCTTACACTACTACAACCGACAGAATCAATACTCCGAATACAAAACTGGCGCTTATTGAAACACGTTTGCAGATAAAATTCTGATAGTAGTAGAGAATTTGTAATTATAGTTTGTAGTTTTGACAAATAAAAACTGTATTATGAGAAATCTAAATAAGCTGTCGTTATTAATACTGGTATTTGCTTGCCCTGTGTTTGTGTGGGCTCAGACCAAACGCTCACCCGAATTTAAAGAAAAATATACCTTAAAAGAAGTAGTTGTTCTTAGTCGTCATAATATCCGCTCTCCGTTGTCTGACAACGGGAGCGCTTTAGGAAAATTAACTCCTCACCAATGGACAAAGTGGAGTTCAGCTTCTAGTGAACTCACTTTGAGAGGAGGAGTTTTGGAAACAATGATGGGACAATTTTTCCGTAAATGGCTGGTTGATGAAGGATTATTTACTGAAAATTATGTACCGAGTGTGGATGAAGTAAACATCTATGCCAATAGTATGCAGCGCACAATTGCAACAGCGCAATACTTTTCTTCAGGATTTATGCCAGTAGCTAACCTGGCTATTCATCATCGATACACTCCGAGCAAGATGGATCCGGTATTTTTCCCTCGTCTGACAAAAGTAAGTGACTCCTTCTGCGAAGAAGCAATGTCTCAAATTGCAGCAATGGGAGGCAAAAACGGAATAAGAGGAATTAATGAGAAACTCGAAGACTCATACCAAATTCTGGCAGATGTTCTTGACCTGAAAGATTCACCTGCTTGTAAAGCTGGAGAAACTTGTGCTTTTGATGATTATGATACTCAAATTATATTGAAAAAAGGAGAGGAGCCTGCAATGAAAGGTTCTCTGAAGCTTGCCAATTCAGCATCTGATGCTTTTATCTTGCAATATTATGAAGAAACTGATGCAAGAAAAGCTTCATTCGGACATGAGATCTCTAATTCTGACTGGGAAAAGATTGCTCGAGTAAAGGATGTTTATGGGGATGTACTTTTTACAGCACCTATTGTAGCTTATAATGTGGCACATCCATTACTTGTATACATAAATGATGAACTTAATTCAGAAGCTCGAAAATTTACTTTCTTATGTGGACATGATTCAAATATTGCAAGTGTGAATGCTGCTTTGGAAGTGGAAGATTATGAATTACCTAATTCCATCGAAAAAAAGACTCCAATTGGTTGTAAGTTGGTATTTGAAAAATGGCTGGACAAAGAAGGAAATGAGTTTATTTCAATCAATCTGGTATATCAGAGCACTGAACAATTGAGAAATTTGGAAATGCTCGACAAGGAAAACTCTCCTATGGTTTATCAGTTACAACTGAAAGGGCTAGATTTGAATTCTGATGGATTGTATTCATTTAAAGATGTTTGTACTCGTTTTGAAAAAGCCATCACTGCTTATGACGATATTAAATGATTAACTTTTACATAAGTTTTTTCTAATTTGTAGAGAAGGGGGTAATCGTTCTTACGGTTATCCCTTCTTTTTATGAATGCTTCATTAAATATAACTTATTTATTTATAGTATAATGAGTTATAATTGCATCTATATTTTTAGAGTGTTGACTTCCTGTTTAACTAATTCTCCAAGAGCATAAGGTAAAATCTGAAGGGTGTATTGAAGCCTGTTTATCTATAGGAAAAGTTTTAGGATACGCAAAGGATAAGTGCAAAACCTCAAAAGTGAGGTTTATATCCTTTTTTTTAATCTATAAATCAGAGAAATTAGCTTGTGATGCAGTGACTAAAATACGCTAATTATCAGTGTATTAGCCTTTAACCGAAGAAGAGCGGTAAGCGGGACTCGAACCCGTGACCCTTAGCTTGGGAAGCTAATGCTCTACCAACTGAGCTACTACCGCAGATAAATTGTCGAACAAAAGTAGGTCTTATTACACAAATAAGCAATAATAAAACCTACTTTTTTTCATCAATAATCTATTTTATCTAAAATTCCTGCCAGATATGCTATAGTTACTCCATAGTTTGTCATCGGGATGTTCTGTTTACGTGCTTGTTCTACACGGCTTAGCACATATTTACGATTAAACATGCAAGCTCCACAATGAATGATGAGATCATATTTACTTAAATCCTCAGGAAAATCTGTTCCAGAGACATGTTCAATCAGCAATCCTGATCCAAACTTTTTACGAAGCATATTGGGTATTTTTACCCTTCCAATATCTTCAGTTAGTGGGGCATGAGTACACGCTTCTGCTATCAAGACACGAGAATTTTCTGTCAGTCTTCCAATAGCATTTGCTCCCTCTATGAAATAATCAATGTCACCTTTATATTGGGCAAAGAGGACAGAGAAAGAAGTCAATCTACTTGCAGAAGGCTTCTTTTCATATACAGTCTTGAAAACTTGGGAATCTGTAATGATGAGTTTTGGAGGATGTACTAATGCTTGAAGCATACGATCTATTTGATCTGTCGTACAACTCATTACGAGGCACTTCCTGTCAAGTAATTCACGAATTGTCTGGACTTGAGGAAGGATTAGTCTGCCTTTAGGAGCCTGAATATCTTGTGGCATAACGAGCATTACCGTATCTCCTTCTTCCACCAGTTTGCCAACAATCCCTCGCGACATTGTTTCATCAGGTAATTTAGCAATCAGACTACGACGGATATCTTCCATTCCCTGTTTAGTACAGGCACTTACTCCAAGGGGAACCTGTTCACATTTTTTTTCTATCGAACGAATAGTAGAAGTAACATCTGTCAGCAAATCTGCTTTATTCAATATCCATATTACTGGAATATTTTTCTCTTTCAACAAACGACTCCATTCAAGTTCTTTCTCTATATCATCTCCTGTGCACACTAATAATGCAATGTCAGTGCGATCCATAGCACGCATAGTCTGCTGGATACGAAGTGCTCCCAGTTCACCTTCATCATCAAGTCCTGCGGTATCAATGAAAACACACGGACCTATTCCATGTATTTCCATTGCTTTATATACAGGATCAGTGGTTGTTCCTGCTATGTCCGAAACCAGAGCTACTTCCTGATTAGTAAGGGCATTAATCAGCGATGACTTTCCACTATTGCGTTTGCCAAATAGCCCGATATGCAGGCGGTTGGCACGAGGTGTTTCTTGCATAAAATTCAAACTTTATTAATTAGAATCTGAAATCTCGTTGTCCCTCGGAAATACGTTCCAGATTTTCCAAAGCACGACGACGGATAGCAGGATTAGGAATCTGCTCCATCTGTTCACGGATCATTTTCACACCCAATTCACGCGTTTCTGGAGAAGCATAATCTTCCAAATATTCCTGTAGTGTCATCAGCGCATTTGGAGCACAACAATTGGCTATTTGTCCGGTTTTTACCAGCGACATGAAACGGTCTCCCGTACGACCTTCCCGATAACACGCTGTGCAGAAGCTGGGGATATACCCTAATCTCAACAGCCAGAATACTATTTCATCAAGAGTACGGCGATCGCTTACATCAAACTGTGCTGAATTTTCTTCGGGAGTTTCTTCGTGTACATATCCACCAACACTTGTACGTGAACCTCCACTAAGTTGAGAAACTCCTAATGCCAATACTTTTTCTCGTGAGCGTTGAGATTCGCGAGTAGAAACAATCATACCAGTATAAGGAACGCTGATACGGATCACAGCCACAATTTTCTGGAAGATATCATCTGAAATAGCATTTTCAAAATCGGATGCATTGATGTCATCGGCCGAACAGATACGCGGAACACTAATAGTATGAGGTCCTACTCCGTATGTAGCTTCTAAGTGTTCAGCATGCATCAACATACCAACAAAATCGTACCGATATGTATTAAGTCCGAATAGTACTCCTATTCCTACATCATCGATACCTCCCTGCATAGCGCGGTCCATTGCCTCTGTATGATATGCATAATTACTTTTGGGTCCGCGTGGATGAAGTTTTTCGTAGTTCTCTTTATGATAAGTTTCCTGAAACAAAATATAAGTTCCAATTCCTGCATCGTGCAAACGACGGTAATTTTCGACTGTTGTTGCAGCTATATTTACATTCACACGACGGATAGCTCCATTTTTATGCTTAATGCTGTAAATGGTCTTTATAGATTCCAGGATATATTCTATCGGATTATGCAGCGGATCTTCACCAGCCTCGATAGCAAGACGTTTATGTCCCATATCTTGCAATGCAATGACTTCCTGGCGAATCTCATCCTGAGTAAGCTTCTTGCGGGCAATCGACTTGTTTTTGATGTGGTAAGGACAGTATACGCAACTGTTTACACAGTAGTTTGACAAATAAAGCGGAGCAAACATAACAATACGGTTACCGTAAAAGCGCTGTTTGATCTCGCGTGCCAGTGCATATATTTCTTCCAACAAATCATTGTCGTCACATTCCAACAGAACGGCGGCTTCACGATGAGAAAGCCCTTTACAGTCGCGAGCTTTATCTATGATAGAACGAATCAACTCACGATTGTCTTTGTTGGCTTTTGCATAATCCAGTGTAGCCATGATTTCATCGTGATTGATGAATTCTTCTGCATGAGGTGAATCTATTTTATACATAATTGACTTTATATTTAATAATAAAACGATGTTTAGTATGCGTTGTAATCTCCTCGGCCTTTATCTATGACATATCCTATTACTTTCAGTCGCTGTTCCAACAGAAGAAGCCCTTCGGCTGCTTCAGCACCTAGAGAAGCCTTATTATCGTATAAGGAATATTTGCTCCGTTGTATGACGGGAGAGAGGTTAGGCATTACCACATTGGCTCCTGCCAATATGCCTTTTTCTCGTCCTTCTGGAGAAAGGGTAGCAAGTGCTGTTGTAGAAGGAATTAAAGCATGAGGATGCATCAGACGGAAAATGGAGAGTAGGAGCAGTGTCTGGTTCAAACTTCCCGAAGGCATCATTGCAAAAGGAGTATCATGATGTGGAAGAAACGGTCCAATACCGATCATTTCTGGTTGAAGGTTTTCGATATAAAGGATATCTTCTATCAAATTATCAATAGTCTGATATGGGCTTCCTACCATAATCCCTGTTCCAGTCTGGAAACCAATACGCTTCAAGTCTGCCAGACACCTCAGACGGTTGGACAAAGACATAGCTTCAGGGTGAAGCTTGCGATAATGAAGCTCGTTATGCGTTTCGTGACGAAGTAAATATCTGTTAGCTCCAGCCTGGAAAAAACGTTCGTATACAGATGTCTCTTTTTCTCCTAATGAAAGTGTAATTGCTACGTCTGGAAACTCTTTTCGAATAGAGGCTACAGTACGTATAATCATTTCATCATCATTCATTTCTCCTCCCTGAAGAACAAACGTCCGGAATCCCAGTTCATAACCATGTCGGCAACACGCTAGAATTGTTTCTTCATCCAAATGATAGCGTTCTATCAGATGATTACTACGCCGGATACCACAATAGTAGCAGTCATTCTTACACCGGTTGCCAACTTCAATAAGTCCCCGGATAAAAATCCGGTTTCCAAAGCTAGCATGTGAAACTTCTCTTGCAAGAGCATTAATATAGGATAAATCCTTATCATTACACTGACTCAATAAGATACGAAATTCATCGGGAGCCAGTGTATGCTCCCGATAAAGACGTTCTATTAAACTTCTCATAAGGTAGAGAAGAGATTATTCTTCTTTATAATTTTCATATTTCAGCGTACGCTTCAGCAAATCTTGATTCAACTGGCGTTTTCCTGAAACAGAATCATTATAAGCACTTGGTCCTGTTACACATCCTCCTTCGCATGCCATCATTTCGATGAATTGGGCATCCACTTTTCCTGTCTTAGCCCATGCACGCATCTGTCCGATACTCTTCTTGTTGAAGTCTGAGAACTGCAGCATCTTTATACCATCTGCCTTAGGGCCCAAATATGACTTAACTGCTCCTGCAACACCACCAGCCTGTGCAAAGCCATGGGCTTCACAAACAGATTCATAGGCAACCTTATACGGATTGGCTTGAGCCAGTTCAATACCTAATCCACGGAATACTGAGTGTAATTCTTCGAATGTCATTACGTAGTCTACACACTCATCACGCTGTGCTTCTTTACGCTTTGCAATACACGGACCTATAAAAACAACTTTTGCTTCCGGATATTTCTTTTTGGCAATACGTGAAGCATAATACATAGGAGAGCCTGTACCTGACACATAAGGCTTCATAGCAGGAATATGCTTGTTTACTAGCTCAATATATGAAGGACAGCATGAGGTTGTCATAAACTTTTGTCCTTCCTCCAGCTTTTCAAGTAATTCGTGTGCCTCATTGCTTGTTGTCTGCATAGCTCCTTCGGCAACTTCTATTACATCAGCAAAGCCTACCTCTTTCAAAGCTCCGTAAACCTGGTCGATAGTTGCATCGAACTGTCCCAGTACAGAAGGAGCCGGAATTGCAACGACCTGTTCACCACGGCGTATTGCTTCCAACACATCGAACACCTGAGATATCTCGAAAATTGCACCAAACGGACATGCATTCAAACACTTTCCGCAATAAATACATTTACTTTCGTCTATGTGCTCTATATTATTTTCATCTTTGCTGATTGCTTTTACCGGACATGCTTCTTCACAAGGTACCGGAATATATACAATCGCATGATAAGGACAACTTTTATGACAAATACCACAGCTGATACAAGTATCATGATCAATATGTGCCTGTCCTGTTTTCTTGTCGAAATGTACAGCTCCTTTCGGGCAGTTCATATAGCAGCTTCTGGCCACACAACCACGGCACAGATTACTTACTTCGTAATTAACCTGTACACAAGAAGAGCATGCTTCATCTATAACACACAGAATATTTTCTTTAAGTTTGTTTCTACGATCCAATGCCTGACGGGCATATTCCGATAGAGGAGTCAGTTCATCCGTTTCATCAGACATATCCCAGCCCAGCAACGGAAGTGACTTATATTTCGTTACGGCGCGTTCTTTATGAATACAGCAGCGTCCTACAGGTTGAGAACGGCGAGGACTGAATTCCAAAGGAACACGATCTATTTTTTCAACTAGCTGGTTTTCCTTCCACAAAGCGACCAGTTTTTCCAATAGCTTGTGGCGTACAATCATTACGTTGTTTGATGCCATAACAAAGTTAGGTTAAAAAGTTAGGTTATTTAGTTTAGTTATCCTTAATATATAAAAATTTATTTTTCTTCTGCTGCTCGTAAAATGAGCGTAGTTGCTCCAAGAGTAAAAATGGCTCCGTCTTCTATACGTACACGATCTTTGGGACCTAAAAGTTCATTCATCAGGAAAGTTCCCGTTATGCTGTCATTATCCCGTAGGGTATATACGATTTTCCCTTGTTTGTTTTGCTTTACATTCAGCACGCAATGCCGGCGATCCATGCTTGGATCATTTGTTTCTACAGGAATATCAATTTCATTCCCTTTACTACGGCGGCCTATTATATTATCACCTTCATGCAAAGGGAGCACTTGTTTATAGCCGAAAACATTTTCTATAGCTATCACGTTGCCAAAATCTTGCGTTCCTTCTCTCTCATCAACGACTTCTTCACGACGGGAACCTGCACTCAGTTTGGATTTTCCAATACGGATACCAAACTGTTTTTTACAATTATCGCATACGAATACCAATGACTGACCTTCTTCGTATTTTGTTTCATCAAATTGTATGTAGTTGTCACACTTCGGACATCTGACTCTTTTCATAATGTGATTATTCTCGGTTTATTTAGTTGTAAGCACCCATGCTGACGCAAAATCTGCATTTTTCTTCAATTCTTTAATCTGTTTATATGCATCAGTCTGATTAGTATATCGGTTGATTGCAACACGGAAACGTCCGTCCGATTCCAGAATTTGCGCTTCCTTATAACCTTTTTGCTGCATTTGTTTTACGACTTGCATTGCGTCACTATTTGTTGCTAGACTTGCAACTATAATATAACTGCCAGCTTTTGTAGTCGCTTTTTGAGGCACTTTATTAGCTGCAGGAGTCTTTTTTTCTACAGGTTGCTTCACATCCTTTACAACATGTGCTGCCGGCTTTGCCGATGGAGCTGCAACTTTTTCAATTTTCACAGCAACCGGTTTCAGTGTATTGATATTATTCTTTACAGATTGCTTTTTTACTGTTTTTTGTTTCTTTTCCTGTTGCTGAACAGAAGGAGAAACCGTAATAATACTTGATGCCATAGAATGATTTTTAATAGCATCAAATAATCCAGTCGAACCTAAAGAAGCATATTCAGCATCATCCAAGTAGGTGTTTTCCACTGGAATAGAAAACAAGAAAAACAACAATATTGCAGCTGCTATTGCCACAATGTTCTTACTCCATCTGCGATAATGAAAGGACGAACGGCGTGTACTGGTCTTTACCGTGCGGGGCATAGCATATTCGACCAAAGGTTTCCCCTGAGGTACATTCTCTGGTGACAACTTTGGAAATGTGAATCCTTGAAGTCCATATAATGAAGGAGTAAAGAAACCATTTGCTTCCGGTTCAAATTCATATACTCCGTTCATATTATAATACAGCGTACCTACATTGTTCAAATATATATGTCCGTATCGGTAAATATCTTCTTTCAGTTTCTGTACGAGCTTTTCTATCTTGCGGGTTGCATCAGGAAAATCCGTATTATATGCTTGCATATAAGACTGTACAAGCAAACCGTCATTCATGACAAGTTGAGGATTAAAGCCGATTGTACGTGCCGGCGGACAAAACTCTCCCGTATCTTCGTTGTATACACACGAACGATAGTGAGCTATAAAGCCTCCCAGACCAGGAACAATCACGCAATCGTTCTCCAGGAGTAATACTTCAATATGTTTTGCTAATTCAATCATAATGCAAAGATATGATTTTTTCTCTAATATTTACATTACTTTTCTTGTATTTTGTCTGAAAAGAAATGCGCGTACAATCTATATAAACTAATAAACTGCTTATAAAAACATCACTTCTTATCTAAGAAACCGTAATAAAGTAAACATAATCAGTAATCGAGGTAAGTATTATATCCTGAAATAGGGTATCTTTGCCATTAAAATCAAAATCAGTAATGAATAGAATAACCAATATAAGAAAAACAATTGTTTTTGCAGGCTTTTTGAACCTGATCTGTACCCCAGGGATGTCGCAAGAACAAAAACATGATACAATTCGTGCAAGCAAAGTTTATGAAATAGGAGAGGTAGTGGTTACAGGAAGCCGTAACGAGACAGATGTGCGCCATCTTTCACAAACAGTTTCCGTAATCAACCGCATCGACATAGAACATGCCATGCAACCCTCTTTATTACCTGTGCTTACCGAACAAATTCCGGGACTATTTGTCACCTCAAGAGGTATCATGGGATATGGGGTTTCAACTGGTGCTGCCGGAGGTATTTCGCTGCGTGGTCTAAGTGGCGGAACAGGCAGATTAATGGTTATGATTGACGGTCATCCACAATATGCCGGTATATTCGGTCACCCTATAGCAGATGCTTACCAATCATTTCTTGCCGATAGGGTAGAAGTTCTAAGAGGTCCGGTATCTGTACTCTATGGCTCCAATGCAATGGGTGGCGTAATAAATATTGTCACCCGCAAAATGCATGACAACGGTGTAAATACTAGTATTCACATGGGATATGGTTCTTACAACACATTGGAATCAGAATTCACCAGCCGTATTCGTAAAGGACGTTTTTCCAGTGTAGTGTCAGGTTCGTATAATCGTACAGACGGACATCGTGATAATATGGAGTTCGAACAATACGGGGGGTATGCAAAATTAGGTTATGAAATGACCGGCAACTGGAATTTGCGAGGAGATATAAACATAACCCATTTCAATGCATCATATCCGGGACCGATAACGGCTCCGTTGCTCGACGGTGACCAGCGTATTACGAGAGGGGTAACTTCATTCGCTATTGAAAACAACTATGAACAGACATCCGGAGGTCTGAGTTTTTTTTACAATTGGGGAAAACATTGGATTAACGACGGATATACTCCTTCGAAAGAAGAGAAACCTCAGGATGAACGTTTCAACTCACGGGATAATATGATGGGAGTTTCACTCTATCAGAGTATGCAGTTTTTTAAGGGAAACCGAATAACAGCAGGGATTGACTGGTTTCGATACGGAGGTAAGGCTTGGAATGAATATGTAAGTGGAGAGCATATAGGTACAACATCAGATCTGGTAAACAAGCATGAAAACGAATTGGCTGGCTATGTTGATCTGCGCCAAAATATAGGAACTTGGCTGACTTTCAATGCCGGACTTCGCGCAGATCATCATTCACGTGTTGGATTGGAATGGGTGCCACAAGCAGGACTGGCTTTTCATTTGCCCCATACGATTGAAATGAAAGCTTCTGCATCGAAGGGCTTCCGTTACCCAATTCTACGGGAGATGTATATGTTTCCGCCACAGAACCCCGATTTACAACCGGAATCCATGTGGAATTATGAATTGGCTTTTTCGCAACAATTGCTGAACGGCAGATTAACTTATGGAGTAAACTTGTTTTACATTGACGGGAAAAATCTTATTGAAACTCTTCCCAATCCCAATGGTAGTGGTATGCTAAATCAGAATTCCGGCGAAATAGAAAATTCCGGAATAGAATTACAAGCAGCCTGGCGTATCAGTCAATATTGGTCTGTCGACGGGAATTATAGTTATCTGCATATGAAGAATCCTGTTTTGGCAGCCCCAAAGCACAAGCTTTATACCGGAGTCAACTTTAACTATAGACATTGGGATATATCTACTGGCATACAATATATCTCCGGACTTTATACACAAACCGATCCAATTAAAACAGAAGAATTTGTTTTATGGAACATACGGGCTTCATATCAAGCTTGCCGCTGGCTGAATATCTGGGCACGCGGTGAGAACTTGCTGGCGCAAAAATATGAGATTAATGCAGGATATCCGATGCCACGGGCAACAGTTATGGCTGGAATAAATATCAGTTTTTAAAGACCGACTATAAAAGATCTTCATCACTCCATAAATCCAGCATATCATTTACTCCCCAATACCAGCGTACAAGACTGGCATAAGCATTATTATGCCGATAGAACGAAGATGGTACTGTATTACCACGCATTGTATAAACTGATGCTGCCGGAATTAAATTTTCAGACGTTATAAGCTGTTCTGTATAATGAGATTCATAACCACGCAGCATCAGTTTCCGGTAATTCATTTGACGATAGCCAGTACATACTCGCGAATCGGTCACTGTAAAATTAAAAGGAAAGATATCAGCCATTTCATAGGCAGTTCCCCCACGACGTACGGTTATAGAGTGTGAAAGCAGGAGCATTCCCCCACATTCGGCCAGCAGTTTGCCCCCATTCTCAATATAGTTGCGAAGCTGTCCGAATAATCGTTTCCGGCGATATAGCTGACGTGCAAACAGTTCCGGATATCCTCCTGGAATATAAACCAGATCAGCTTCCGGAAGGTCACTGCCATATACAGGACTAAAATAGGTAATTTGCCCGTTTCGTGACAAGGGATCAATCGTTTCACGCGATAAAAAACAAAAGGCCGGATCGCGTGCGATAGCTATACGTAACTTTTTACTGTTTGTTATCGGTCTGTTTTCTAACTCCGAATCAGATATGTAAGGAAGAATATGCTGACAGGGGAAAATGCGTTCACATAAACTTAACAACTTATCTACATTCACATATTTGTCCACTAGAGAAGCGATCTGGTCTATTTGTTCGTCTATAGAACGCCTGGCTGTCAGTGTCAAGCCAGAATGGCGGGAAGGCAATTTAAAATCATCTATTATAGGTAAATATCCCAGACATTCTACACCTGCATCGACGCAAGCTTCACGCAACAAATTTAAATGAACGGATGAAGCAACCTGATTAAAAATAACACCTGCTACATGAACCAAATTCTTGAAATGTTTGAATCCATACAATACAGGCGCTACTGAATATGCAGTTGCACGTGCGTTGACCACTAATATCACGGGTATCTTCAATAATCGCGCAATATGAGCATTACTCCCTTGCATACGATTATAGCCATCAAAGAGTCCCATGCTCCCCTCAGTTATACATACATCAGACTTTTCTGCATATTTATTATAAACAGACTGGATATGACTGTCGGATGCCAGCCAGGCATCCAGATTTACAGAATCGTAACCAGCAGCAATGGAATGATACTGAGTATCTATGCAGTCAGTGCCACATTTAAATGTTTGTGTACGCAATCCCCTCTGCTGCAAAACACGCAACAATCCCAGCGTAAAAGTAGTTTTTCCGCTTCCAGATACAGGAGATGCTATCAATAATTGTGGTTTCATGCTAGTTACGGTTGATAAAATCGGGCACAAAGATAGGGAGAACTCATGAATTTCCGTATTTTTGCAAACAAGAAAATAACAATCAATGAGAACAATAGTTATAACTGGCGGGGCCAAAGGGATAGGGCGCTGCCTGGTAGAGTATTTTGCATCGCAAGGTGATGCCGTCTATTTTATAGATATGGATGCGGATGCCGTTGCGACTGTAACGGAAAAATTATGTGCCAAACAAATGAATGTTTATGGCTTTACAGGAGATATTGCCGACGAACAAGTATTGCAAAAGTTTGCGGCGAGAGTGATAGAAGAAACTCCACAAGGTATACACTGTCTGATAAATAATGCTTGTCTGATGAAAGGAGGAATCCTCAGTGGATGTAGTTACGATGATTTCTTGTATGTACAGCGTGTCGGTGTTGCAGCTCCTTATCTGCTTAGCAAGCTCTTCATGCACCACTTTGCCGGTGTTGGTTCCATTGTAAACCTTTCCTCAACCCGTGCGTTTCAGTCACAGTCCGATACAGAAGCTTATACAGCAGCCAAAGGAGGCATTACCGCACTGACCCATGCGCTTGCCGTAAGCCTCGCCGGTATAGCCCGTGTCAATGCTATAGCACCGGGATGGATTGATACAGGTAAGTTCCACGACGAAAGTTATGTTCCCGACTACACTGAAGGAGATATCATGCAACATCCGTCACAACGGGTAGGAGAGCCTGAAGATATCGCCCGTGCTGTAGAGTTTCTCTGCGACGAACGCAATTCTTTCATCAACGGACAATGCCTGACCATCGACGGCGGAATGAGTAAGCTGATGGTTTATCACAACGACTACGGCTGGAGAAAAGAATAAAACTTGTATTAATTATTTCATAAAGATTCTTATGCTATTACAATTATTATTTGTCCTTGTGGCGATAATTATCGGTGCAAGAGTAGGCGGTATCGGACTGGGAATATTGGGCGGACTTGGTCTTGCTGTGCTGACCTTTGTATTCGGACTTCAACCCACTGCACCTCCGATAGATGTAATGCTTATGATTGTTGCTGTCATTGCGGCAGCAAGTTGTATGCAAGCAGCAGGCGGACTGGACCTGATGGTGAAGTGGGCAGAGAAGATTTTGCGAAAGAACCCGCATCATATTACATTGCTAAGCCCGTTTGTGACTTACTTTTTTACCTTTTTTGCAGGAACAGGACATGTGGCTTATTCTGTACTTCCCGTTATTGCCGAAGTTGCCAAAGATACAGGTATTCGTCCTGAACGTCCGTTGGGTATCGCAGTTATCGCTTCGCAGCAGGCTATTACTGCCAGCCCGATATCGGCAGCAACGGTTGCTATGCTCAGTATGCTTGCCGGATATAACATTTCGCTGTTCGATATCCTGAAGATTTCCATTCCCTGTACGCTGGCTGGAGTTCTTCTCGGTGCACTGTATTCGATGAAAGTCGGCAAGGAACTGAAAGATGACCCTGAATATCAAAGACGACTGGCAGCTGGTGAAATTTCCGGTGATGGTTATCATACCACAGAAGTGGCAAGCCATGGTAAGGCACTTACTTCTGTCATTCTCTTTTTAGCTGCCACGATAGGTATTGTTTTATTCGGATCTATCGACGGACTCCGCCCGACATTTACAACAGCTCAAGGTGAAGTTCAAATGGAGATGTCGCACATTATCGAAGTGTTGATGCTTTCTGCCGCCTCACTCATTTTGCTATTCACAAAAACAGATGGTATAAAGGCGGCAAAAGGTTCTGTTTTCAATGCAGGAATGCAGGCCGTAGTTGCAATTTTTGGTATCGCATGGATGGGAGATACCTTCATCGCAGGAAACATGGAAGTTATGAAAGAGAATATTTTCGGCCTTGTTACCGATATGCCTTGGCTGTTTGGTGTGGCCTTGTTCCTGATGTCCATCTTGTTGTTCAGTCAGGCAGCTACCGTTCGTTCTCTGTTACCGCTCGGCATAGCACTAGGCATTTCTCCTTATATGCTTATCGCACTTTTCCCAGCTGTGAACGGTTATTTTTTCCTACCCAACTATCCGACAGTGATAGCCGCCATAAACTTTGATACTACCGGAACGACACGAATAGGCAAATACCTGCTGAACCATTCGTTTATGATGCCCGGACTGATAGCCACCATTGTATCGGTTGTACTGGGTATTGTGTGGGTTTCGATGATGTAATAATTAAACCATTTAAATCTGAATATATGAAAAAAATCATTCAATCTTCTGTCTTATATCTTTTGACTTTATTTTTGGGTAGCTGTGCTCCCAAAGTTCTAACAGAGATAAAAAGTACTCATACTCCTATTGTAACAGCACAAGAAGTTCACTTATATGAAGTAGGCGATTCTGTTCCGCAATCTGCCAAACTGATTGGTAGGGTAAAAGTTTTAGATTCCGGTCTGAGTACCCAATGCCAGTACGATCAGGTAATAGCGCTGGCAAAAAAAGAAACGGCACAAAGCGGTGGAAACGCACTTGCACTGACAGAGCATCGGAAGCCGTCGATATGGAGCAGTTGCCACCAGATTGCCGGAAATATGCTATTAATTGATGAAACCAAGACGCATGAATTTTATACAAGGACTGTAACTCCTGCTTGGGATTCGAAAGAATGCAACTGCGATGAGCCGTCCCGTTTCAGGCACAATACATTCTATGCCAACATCGGCTATTCCTGCATTGTCAGCAAATTTTATATGCCATTAGATGCAACAGGACATCCTAAGCGAGGTATAGACTGGATGGCTGGTTACGACTGGATGACAGAAAGTGGATTCGGAGCCGGATTGATGTATTCCGGTTATAAATCATCGTATTCACTGTCTGACATAGATTTTGCAGTCAAGTTGGCATACATAGCTCCGCAGTTTGTGATGAAACAGCGGTTTCGCCAATGGTCGATAGAAGAAAAGCTTGGCATCGGATATTTCAATTATCGGGAATCTGTAAAAGGCAGTGGAAGTGTTTCCGCATCAGGTGTAGGGTATAATTTTTTGCTCGGTACAGAGTATCATGTGTCCGATCTTATTGGGATAGGGGCTAACATTGGCTATGTTTCTGGTTCACTTCCTGAAGATAAGTTTGGTAATTCGAATGACGAAGACGGAAGCACCGGTATCTTCCGCCTTCACTTCAACGTCGGAGTGAGATTCCACTTTTAATATCTCATCGGATAATTCCCGTATCACTGTCCTTCAACTGAATAGCTTTATTGACCGTCCGGTATTTACGTCCTTTGTGTAACCTCCATGTAACTGTCAGACTGACGAGATTACAGATGTCCGTGCTATAAAGAGCTGTCGATTTCTGAAGATTACGGTTCAAGATATCTGTTTCGAACATCTTATACCGCTGCATCAATGGCAGTTGCCAGGCAAGAGAAAACTGGCAGGATTTATACTGATAGGAGCCTTTCAGCAGGATGCTGTTTCCGTTATATCCCTTAGATTCTCCTTCCAAGAAACGCCATCCGTTGTCGGCATATGCCTGAAGCGAAAAGTTTCCCAAATAAGCGTGAACATTTCCCGTCAGAAAATAAGAAGTATAACAGTGAGTGTAGTCATATCCGAAGTTGAAACAACGGAACAATCCGCCGTATAAGGCTACGGAAAGTTTATCGGGCAGCAACCAATAATTGACATATCCTGCTGTCTGCAAGGCATCTATTTCTTTCTGGTTGCGCTGGGTATAGATAAACTGATCGTCTGCCGTCCGTTCGTACACCGCCATGTTCGGGCGATGACATATCTTATAAAAGCCTTCGATGTATGCTTGCAAGCGGGTCTCGGAATATGATAGTCTGAGAGTGTGATATGTTTCTCTGTTGGGTTTGAGGTCAGGACTTCCGGCAGTCCATTCCATGCTGTTGGTACGGATCATGGCATCGCTGATCATGGCTATGTGGGAAGTACGCTCGTTCGACTGGAAATTATAGCTTACTTGCAGTGCATTGGTGAAATCATAGCTCAGTGCCGCCTTCGGACAAAACGTCCAGTAGTCGTACGTATGCTCCTGTTGGCGGTAGTGCAGGTAGCTTGCACCTACGCCTGCCGAATAACGTAGTTTACCCCAATAGCCTTTTATCTCGGAAAACAGATAGAAGCGGTTGTTGTGCATCAGGGTAAGCGAAGAAACATCGCCCGTATACGTATTGTTCGTGTATTTCTGAATGTAATTGATACCAGCAGAAAGGGTAAAAAGTTTCAACTTATTCTCGTAGATAGCTTCACTCATCAGCGAATAAGTCTTTCCGTCCACATTGTATCGGTAGGGAGAGCCTTCATCGTAACTGGTAGAGGAATTTGTATCGATATAGGTACCTACAGCATTCAGCGTGACCGACTGTCTGGGGGTAAGCTGCTGGAAATAATATAAGTCGAGAACCGGACTTCCCGTCCGACTGTTGTCTTGCTGGATTGCAATATATTCTTCCGTTCCATCTATCACACTCTTCCGGTTGAAGTCGCCTGGTACGTGACTGAAATCACCACTGAGCGATGCTTGAAATACATAACGGGTAGAATCAGCTAAATTGTAGGTCAGCTTCACACGATTATTGAATCTCCGGCTGCGTGACGCAATATCGTTACGTTGAATGGTATAGACTGATCCATCATTCAAGTGATAAAAGGCTGTTTCCTCCATCCGATTGCCGTCAAAATCCTTATATCCGAAATCATAGTTCAACGAAAGTTCGCTTTTTCCCGTATTCCACTTACCATAGACTGTATAGTTCCCGTTTTTAGCATTCAGTGACTGACTCAGGGATGTGCCGACTGTGTATCCACTGGTTGCGCGCCGTGTCGTAATATCGATAACATAAGCGACACCATCACCATAACGGACACCGGGATTGTCAATAAAATCTATCTTACGGATGCTTTTCGGATCGAGTGATAACATCTCGGCTTGATCTACAATAATGCCGTTGATACGTAACTGTACGCTTCCTTTATTGTCAATAGTAGATACATTACGGGCATCTTCATCGATACGGATATTAGGTAGACTGAGTTTCTGCAAGACACTATATCCTGAACTGGACGCTTCTTTCTGAGCATCGGAAGGGTAGAGCAGCAGACCGTCTGTTTTATGAACAATCCGTGCAGCTTTTACTTCCACTTCTCCCAGTTCGATACTTTGCTCGGCTGTCTGTGCAGATACTGCAAGCGAAAAAAGAATAAATGTGATACCGGCGCAGGCTTTTCGGGCAGCCCGACTAATGCCATATACCAAGGAATCCTCTACAGAGGCATTACCTTGAAACTGATTTGTTAGCCATTCCATTTGTTTCTGTTTTGATGTTTCGGAAACAAATGTAGAGGGTAGAGATAAATGACAGCCAGAACAAACACTGACATTTGTCTGACATTTCAGTGTCAGTTTTATATCTTATTGATTTCCAGTGAATAGTTCCGACCTCTGTCTGCTACGATTTTCAGATTAGTATGTTCCTCTACAATCGGCTTCAGCCTGCGGATAAGCGTATAAAGTGTATCATTGGCATCCTCTTTCTTGGGCCAGAGTGCTGCGCAAATGTCCTCTTTAGTCAGTGAATGTGACGGAGCATTCCAGAATAACAACATGAGCTGCTGTTGCATTGGAGTAAAGCGGATAGGAGTGTGTGCCGCCGTATAAAACCGCTGGTCCACCTCCGAATAAACCAGTCCTCCAAAACCGGTGACAGCTTCCGAACCTTCTTGTTTCTTTCTCAGATAGAGCCACGACAGCATCGCCCAAAGGAAAGCCGAAATCATGCAGGCAGCCGGAATGCGCTGATCCGACATACCCAATATACTGGCAACCGACAAGCGGGCATATCCTTTTAAGGCAAGTGTTTCTCCTGCATATTTATCCTTTACTATCAGCGTGTCACTACAGACAGCTTGTTCATCCAAAGAATTATCCTGAAAATCGCTATCAACCACATCGAATGTAATAAATGCCGCCTGCTGAAGACGTTTATCTTTCAGGTAACGGCAAAACCGTTCATCGGAAACAGCAATCAGTACCTGTCCGCCTGAAGTCTTGCGAAGTTGTTTGTACGCCCTGATTGTATCTTGAGTAATGATATAATCTTTTCTCTCTTTGAGGGTTTGTGCCAAAGCCTGATTCAAATCGGCTGTTATTTCATTCCTGGCCTTACAATAATTGTGACGGCCAGCCAGCAAAGAAGTCAGCATAAGTGTCAGAAATACGGCAACGGATAGTAGTTTGCAGTTCATAAAATCAGATTTTATTTCTGACAAATGTAACAAATTTTATGCTAAAACGAGAATCATCCACCTATTATATTCCGATATTCGTTCGGTGTCATTCCCGTAGCTTTTTTAAATACTCGGGTAAAATGCTGAGGATATTGAAAACCAAGTTGGTATGCAACCTGGCTGATTGAATGAGCTGGAATGAGCAATTGTACCTTTGCTATGCCGACAATTTTATCCTGTATATACTCTAATGCAGTTTTTCCTGTTTCTTTTTTAATAAGATCACCAAAATAATTCGTCGAAAGACAAAGCTCGCTTGCACAATATTTTACTGTAGGCAATCCTTTTTGCATGGCATTGTCACCTGCAAAATACTGGTCGAGGAGCTTTTCAAAACGTGTCAGAATATCGCGGTGAGCATCCTGTCGGGTGATAAACTGTCGTTCGTAGAAGCGCAGACAATAGTTTAGCAATAATTCAATATGATTAGCAATCAGCCGCTTGCTCATTCGATCGATAGAATGTTGTAGTTCTTCCTGAATCTTTATCAGACAATCTATAAATGTATGACGCTCTTGTTCCGAGAGATGCAAGGCTTCGTTCACTTCATAAGAAAAAAATGTATATTCACTCATGGCACGTCCAAGGTTGGTTCCGCGAATCAGATCAGGATGAAAACACAATGCATAACCTTGAGGCTGGAAGATTTCACCTGTATCTTCTATTCCAATGACTTGTCCCGGTGCAAGACAGACAACCGATCCTTTCCGATAGTCATACCGTTGTCGGCCATAAATCAAATCACAGTTCTTCTCGTCTTTCAGAAAAACTACATAAAAACCGAACGTATGTCGCATATGCCGCATCGGTTTCGCTTTTGAAAGATTTATCACACTTACTAGTGGATGCAAGGTTTCTACACCAAGCATATCATCATATTCAGTTATGGTATCGAAATTTAATAATTCTGTTTTCATCGGGAGATATTTATGTAACAAATGTACGAATAAAAAGTGATAAACAGAAAAATGTAGCAAAGCTATTGGCAGATAGGCGTTTTAGGAAGATAGCTTGAAAAAATGGGAATAATACAGGTCCTCGCGAAGTCGACCTTCCTCTACTGCTCTTTTCGTATCCTCATTGGTGGCAGAAATGATGCATACGTCCGTATGTTTCACCTTATCACTTCCTACCGGATTAAATTCCTTCTCCTGAAGAACACGCAGAAGAAGAGTCTGCATGGAATACGGCATATTGGCGACTTCATTTAGAAATAAGGTACCTCCATTGGCTGTTTCAAAATCTCCTTTCCTATCTGCAACAGCTCCGGTAAAAGCATCTTTGACCGCACCAAAAATTCAGATGATTGTAAATCGTTAGGTATACTAAGCAACGAATGGCTTGTCACGTCTGTCACTATAACGGTGAATCATCTGGGCTATCACCTCTTTGCCGCTTCCGCTCGGGCCAAGTATCAGGACTGAAAGATCCGAAGGTACCACACGACGTACCAATGAAGCGGCTTTTCTGGCAGCTTCACTGGTACGTTCAACAAAAGAACGCTCTTTACGTACAATAACAAGCTGCTTAAGCATATATGCACTAATTCTATCAGTTGCTCTTGATGAACAGGCTTTTGCAAATAATCCTTAACGCCGAGTTTGATAGCACGTACAGCATTCATGATACAGGCATAATCCGTTATGACAATAAATGGAACTTCCATCTTAGAACGCATCATCCATTCCAAAAGGCTGATACCGTCACCTTCCGGCAGGCATACGTATCCCAATACGTGATTGATTCCGCTTTTCTTCAGAATACTACGTGTACCGGGTTCATCTATAGCTGTCAATACTTCGTAACCGGCCTTCTGTAGCCATTTTTCAATCATGTCGCAAAGTATCATATTATCTTCAACAATCAGAATTTTCATGTTTCTTCAGTTCATTTTTTGTTTCTTCTATTAATTTTTTAAGCCACTCCATGATCTGTATTATATGTTCATGAACAGTTTCATTTTGACTATATCAAACAAATGACTTAATATTAAACAATAACTTTTTGAGTTTTTCGGAAAACATAACAGACCAGCTTGAATAACAAACAGTTGTTCTGTAATTCTTATAAAATTGCAAATAAAAAAGATACAACCACTACTCAGCACCTCCACCAAGTGCATGATATAGAGAAATGATTGCCTGTATCTTTTCTATACGATCTTGTGCCAATGTCAACCGGGCATCAAGTAACGACTGTTGAGCGGTAAGCACTTCAAGATAAGTAGATGAAGTATAACGTACAAGCAGTTTTGTTTTTTCCGTTGCAGCCTCAAGATCTGCAATTTGTTCCTCATCAAAACGAATACGCCTGTCTGCAGTCTGCCATCCGGTAAGAGCATTATTTACCTCGTTTCCCGCATCAAGTAACGATTGTTCAAACTGCAGAACGGCTTCCTGCTGACGTGCTTTGGCTACTTTCAGATTAGCCACGTTCGTCCCCTTATTAAACAATGGAGCGGTAAGCGAAGCTATAGCCGATGACAGCCATTTACCAGGATTAACGGTTACGCCGTTACCGTTATTCGTCCAACCAAGTGTTCCTGAAAGTGTCAGACTTGGATAAAAAGCCGCACGGGCAGAATTGGTTGCATAAAAAGCTTCTGCAAGTGCTGCTTCCGCCTGTCGTACATCGGGACGATTGGATAAAAGCTGAAGAGGAATCCCCACCGAAATATCGTCAGAAAAATGCTGACTACTCAGTGTTCCTCGTTCAATCGTATGAGCCGGTTCTTTCAGCAAAGCAGAAAGAACGTTTTCTGTTTCACTGATGCTTTTACGAATGGTCTGTATAGAAGCTTCAAGTGCACTCCGGTTTGCTCGCGCCTGATGGACAGCTACATCATTTGACTTTCCAGCTTGTACGAGTGCTTCCAATGTAGCAATGGTTTCAGTCCAGTTAACCAGTGTTTCATTGGATATATAAAGTTGTTCGTCAAGCATTAACAGCGTATAATAGCTTTCAGCAATAGTTGCCACCAGTTGTGTCTGCACCGCTTGTACATAGGCCCGACTCTGTTCGAAAGAGGCAAGAGCTGCACGTTTGGTATTGGTCACATGCCCGAAGATGTCCAGTTCCCATGCAGCGGTTCCCCCTATATCATAGACATTCTTTGTATCACCGTTGTAACGGCTGATGCTTCCCTGTGGTGTCAAGCTGATTGATGGCAGATAGGACAAGCGTGCATTCTGCAATACGGCACGTGCCTCTTCTACCTGTAACCGTGCTATATCAAGGTCGGTATTGCGCTGCAAACCAATGGTTATAAGCGTTTGCAAGCATGAATCAGTAAACAATTCACGCCACGGTTTTGAAGCAATTGTAGAACTATCCGTCTGCGCCACTGCTGACCGATAAAGACTGTCGGTACAGATATCCAATTCTGGCCGCGAATAACGGGTATACAGTCCGCATCCATTCAGAATGGAAGCAGCGAGAAATAAAAACAAATAATAATGTATGTGCTTCATATTGTCTCTATTTTATTTTGTTTATTTTTTTTCTTCGGCTGGAAATACTCCTGTAAATATTGGAAAACAATGAACAATGATGGAACCACAAAAAGTAACCCAATCGTCCCGAACAACATGCCGCCTACAGTGCTCACGCCAACAGAAATATTTCCGTTAGCACCTACCCCGTGTGCAAACATCAGTGGCAACATACCAAAAATCATTGTCATGGAAGTCATCAGAATAGGACGTAAGCGTGCTTTGGCTGCCGACATGGCAGCGGCAGTAATATTCATACCTTGACGGCGGCGATCGGAAGCATATTCTGTCAGCAGGATGGCAGTCTTGGCCAGCAAACCTATAAGCATGATAAGCCCTGTCTGCATATAGATATTGTTTTCCAACCCCCAGAATTTAGCGAAAAGGAAACTGCCCATAAGCCCGAACGGAACAGACAAAATAACGGCAAACGGAATCATCAGGCTTTCATAAAGGGCACATAAAATAAGGTAGATAAAAACAATGCAAACAATAAATACCAATGTAGTGGTATTGCCTGTCGAAGCCTCCTCACGTGACATTCCTCCAAACTCATAGCCATACCCTTCAGGCAGCGTTGTTTTGGCAACTTCCTCAATTGCTGTCAGAGCCTGACCTGAACTGTATCCGTCAGCCGGTGTACCGGAAACACTGATGGCGGAAAAAAGATTGAATCGCGACAAGCTCTCGGAACCATACACTTTTGTAAGCGTAAGATATTGAGCTATCGGCGACATCTCCCCACTGCCATTACGTACAAAAATATTATTCAGAGCTTCCGTGTCGAGACGATATTCCGGAGCAGCCTGCACCATGACACGATACAGTTTTGTGAAACGGTTCAGGTTGCTGGAATAACTTCCTCCCACATATCCAGCCAACGTGCTGAGTACATCTGCCGGTGATATGTCATTACGTTTGCATAAGACTGCATCCACTTCTACCAGATATTGTGGATATTTGGTATCGAAGGTCGTATAAGCGCGAGAGATTTCCGGACGCTTATTCATGGCTTCAATAAAATTGTTGGTATATTGTAGCAGATCATCTATACTGCCCCCTCTTTTATCCTGAACATAGAGATCGAACCCGTTGCTCATTCCGTAACCTGAAATCATCGGACTGGTAGAAACGCGGATTGTGGCAGCCTTGATACTATCCGTACGGTGATAGATTTCATTCATTACAGAATTCACGTCATCACCTTTTTTCCTACGCTCGCTCCAGTTCTTCAAACGGATAGTGAATGAACCGGCAGATGCCGACTGGTTATGAACGGCATCTTTTCCCGTTACACGCGAATAGATCTTAATCTGCGGTATATCTCGTATAACTCTCTCCACCTCATCCATTACACGCCCCGTTTCTTCCAGATTGGTACCGGGCGCAGTCTGTACATTGATGTTGATGGTTCCCATATCTTCCTGTGGTACGAGTCCGGTCTTTGTAGTGCTCATTAACACCAGAAGTGCAATGACAGCTATAGCTATGCTCCCCACAGCAAGTTTCTTATGATGAAAAAGAAACGATACACCTGTCATATATTTCTGCTGCAGATGCCGGAAAGAGGTATCAAAGGCATAATGGAAACGGTCTGAAAATCCTAACTTTTCACCTTGGGCCACATTGGCACGAGGACGCATGATAAGCGCACAAAGTGCCGGACTTAATGTCATGGCATTAAGCAGCGAAATAGCTACAGCTACCGCCATCGTCAAACCAAATTGCGTATAGAAAGTACCGGTGGTTCCGCCCATAAAACTCACTGGAATGAATACAGCCATGAACACGATGGTCGTTGTCATCAACGCTGAAGATAGTCCGCTCATTGCGTCGACTGTAGCTGTATAGGCAGATGTATACCCTTCTTCAAAACGAGCCTGCACAGCCTCGACAACCACTATACTGTCATCAACCACGGTACCGATGACGAGAACCAGAGCAAAAAGTGTCAATAGATTCAGGCTGAACCCGACAATATAAAGGAAAGCAAATGTGCCTATGAGTGATACGACAATAGCCAACGAGGGAATCAGCGTAGCACGGAAATCATGCAAGAAAAAATAAACGACCAATATTACGAGCAGTATAGCCACAAATAATGTCTCCACCACATTGGCTATGGAAGCATCCAAAAAATCCTTGGTACTCGTTATATCAGCTAATACCATACCTTTGGGCAACGATGCGGATATGTCAGCCGTTACTTTATCCATTTCTTTAATAATCTCGTTCGCATTCGAACCGGAAGTCTGAGCTGTCATACAGTTAGCTCCCGGATGTCCGTTTGTCTCACTGAGCATAGCATAATTTTCGGCACCCATCTCTATACGGGCCACATCCTTCAAACGCAATACATCACCACTGGGTAAAGACTTGATAACCATATTACCAAAGTCTTCTTCTTCCTCATAACGTCCCCGATACTTCAGAACATACTGAAACGTATTGGCCGATTCCGCACCTAATGTACCTGTAGGAGACTCCACATTCTGTTCGTTCAATACCGTTTCAATATCAGAGGGCATCAGTCCATACTGGGCCATACGTTGCGGATCAAGCCAGATTCGCATTGAATAACTGGCTCCCCAGATATTGACATCGCCCACGCCGGCAATACGCGAAAGACGCGGCTCTATATTGATTTTCATATAGTTTGTCAGGAAATTCGCATCAAAAGAATCATCTGGCGAATAAAGCGAGATGGCTTTCAGGGAGTTGCTTTGTCTCTTGCGTACGGTTACGCCAGACTTCGTAACCTCGGCCGGTAACAATCCCTGCGCCGAAGCAACACGGTTCTGCACATTCACTACCGACATATCAGGATCTGTGCCCTGCTTGAAGTAGACATTGATGGAAGCAGAGCCTGTATTGGTTGCAGTAGAAGTCATATACATCATGTTTTCCACACCATTCAACTCCTCTTCCAGCGGGGTAATGACACTCTTCATCACTGTTTCCGCATTGGCTCCGGTATATGTAGCAGACACGTTTACTGTTGGCGGAGCAATGTCAGGAAACTGTTCTATAGGAAGCTGGCTCAAGCCGATAAGTCCTACGATAACTATGGCAACGGAAATTACACCCGATAATATCGGGCGGTCTATAAAAGTTTTGACAGTCATGACTTACTCCTTTCCTTGCTTGATATTTACATTTACACCTTCCTTCACCAGTCCTGCACCTTCGGCTATAATCACGTCACCCGGCTGTAAGCCTTCCTCTACCACATATTCCGTACCATTATTCAGCCGATAAAGCGTAACCGGAGCAGACTGAGCCTTACCGTCCACCACTTTATAAACAAATGTCTTGTTCTGTAATTCGTAAGTGGCACTCTGTGGAATAACAACAGCCTGTACCAACGTAGTAGGTACCATAACTGTTGCACTGCCTCCACTACGCAGCAATCCTCTATCATTAGGAAAATCTGCACGTAATACTACTGTTCCTGTACCAGTAGTGACAATACCGCTCACGGCCGAAATGTGCCCCTTTTCGCCATACATCTTACCTCCGGTCATCTGTAATTCTACGTCCTCCATTCTCTTCATAAACTCATCCAATGAGCCATACTGTTCTGTCAATGATGTTATTTGACTCTCATTCAACGAGAAATAAGCATACACATTACTATCATCAGATAATGTCACAAGCGGTTCACTGATACTGCTGCTCACCAACGCTCCTACACGATAGGCAATCATGCTAGCGACACCGTCAACCGGACTTTTCACTTCTGTATACGAAAGATTATTGCGGGCACTCATTTCCTGTGCCTGCGCCTGCGCCAATGCAGCCTCTGCAACAGCCAATTCGTTTCTGGCGGTATTGAGGTCGTAGTCCTGTACTACGTTCTTTTCCCGTAACACTTCAGTACTCTCAAGATTAAGTTTTGCGGTAGCCAGATTCGCCTCTGCGCTTTTCACATTAGCTGTAGCCTCGGCCAATGCCGCCTGATAAGGCACCTGGTCAATGACAAACAAGACTTGACCTTTCCGTACTTTCTGCCCTTCATCTATACAGATACGTGTAATAAGCCCACTTACCTGCGGACGAACCTCAACCACTTGTTGCCCATCCAGTCGGGCACTATACCCCTGCATTAACGTTCGGTTTTCCAGCTTCACGGTCAGAGTCTTGTAATCGGACGTCTCTTCTTCCACCGTCCTACTCTTGCAGGAAGCTATCGACAAACCCGCAAGAACAATCAACAAAGTTTTATAATTCATAATGTTCAAACTATGGTTTAATTCTGTTTTCGTTGTCACAAAAATAGCCACCTGTCATAAGAGAAATCAGTCTTGTCACACGAACGGGGGTCAACAATCGATTTTTGGTGGTGAACGAATGGAACGGGATTTTGTTTTCAGAATAAAAGAGCGTAATTTTGCACTATCCAGTCAATGAGACAGATACAAGAATTTAATATTTTACATTTATGAAAAAGAGAACAATTATCACAATGGTTCTGGCAGGAATCCTCGGCTTGGCACAAGCCCAAAACAACTCCATAAATGACAAACACTTGCAGTCTGTTACCGCGATAAGTCGCGTATTAGGAGACGGTCGAAAGGTTGAAACCATTGTACTTCAATACGACACACCTATCAGCAACAAAAGTCTTTCTGCCGAAAGTTATCGTGTAGAAGATAAGGAAGTAACACGCATATATGCCAACAATGTTCCCGAACGAGCACAACAAGGAGCAGACGGGCAGTATGTCATCATTGAGGTAAAGGCAGAAGTAGATTTGAATGCTCAGCCTCAAATGCCTACCGAGGCTGACAAAGAAAAGAAACAGGAACGCGATCGCATGCAGGGAGGTCCGGGATTACGTGCAGGATGGAGCACCGGAGGAAATGACAAATATCCCGGTAATGCCGTAGTAACGCAAACCGCCGATATAAAAACCAGAGCAGGAAAAACCTACAAGGCAAACACCTTGCCGATAGAAAGTACTTCCGAGAAATGTCTAGTTGCAGATGATTTCAGACAAGAAGAATTTATAAGTCCGTACACCGGACAAGTATTACCTTATAATATATACTTGCCGGAAAACTATAATCCGGCTGAACAATATCCTCTGGTACTCTTCATCCACGATGCGGGGGTGGCCAGCGGAGACGTCACGCACACTCTTTATCAGGGGAACGGTGCAACTTCGTGGGCAGAGCCGGAAGCACAAGCACGTCATAAATGCATCGTTGTTGCCCCGGAGTATCCGGTCATTACGGTAGATGATAACTGGAATTACAGCCACCACCTTGATGCTACCATCGCTTTATTGAAAGAGCTCCAGACTAAATATTCCATTGACCCGAAACGCATTTATACCACAGGCCAGTCAATGGGATGCATGTCATCCATTGTGTTGATGTTAAAAGAGCCGGATTTGTTTGCCGGTGCACTACTTGTAGCAGGAAAATGGAATCCTTCCCTAATGGGCCCGTTGGACAAACAGAACATCTGGATTATTTCATGCGAAGGCGATACTTCGTCCAATTCATTACAAGGACAAGCCGTAGAATTGTGGCGTAGTCAGGGTAGCAAGGTATCAGAAGCAACATGGGATATGACGTTGCCAAAGGAACAACTCTCCGAGGAAGCAAGTAAAATGCGTGCTGAAGGCAACCATCTGCTGTTTACCCATCTTACAGGCGGCAATCATCGCGCCACATGGTTCGTGGCATACGGCATAGAAGGTGTGCAGGATTGGCTGTTTGAGCAACATAAATAATAAGCATCCCTTTTTCAAGGAAAAAACAGTTTATAAAAATGAAAGTCTGATGAAAAATGCAACGCTTTACATCGATCTGGCATTCTGCTTCATCCTATTGCCATTGGTAATATACGCATTCCCGGTGGAAAGATGGTGGGGCACATATCCTTTATTTTTCTGTTCGTTTGTCGGATGGCTGTATGTTACCTATTTTTTATACAAATACTTCATTATTCCCAGGCTGTTTCTGAAAGGCAAAAAGCGTGTGGTAGCACTGATAACGGTGCTACTCTCTCTGTCTGTCACCTTCTTTTTTTCAGCCTACGAAATAACATCACCACTTTACCACGTCCATCAGCAACAACGTGAGATTTCTCCGTATCCCAATTGGGGAATCAGGCAGAACCAACAAGCGATATGGCTACATTACATTCTGGTTGTCATTTTTTGTTTTGCTGTAGGAATGCTAAAAGAAGTATACAGACAAAAGCTGGCGCGGGCTGAAATGGAATATGAGCGTAACAGGGCGGAACTCGCACTCTATAAAGCACAGATAAATCCGCATTTCCTCTTCAATACGCTCAACACGCTCTACGGATTGCTTATTACCCAGTCTGACAAGACAGAGGTAACTCTTGAACGTTTTATCAACCTGACCAAGTATATGTACAACAATGCCAACCGGGAATTTATCCCTCTGGCGGAAGAAGTGGATTATATCGGACAATACATAGCTCTTCAGAAACTGCGATTGAATGAACTGGCAGACGTCCGTTTTACACACGATGTGGAGAGGGAAGAAATTCCTATTCCCCCTATGATACTTATTACATTTGTGGAAAATGCGTTTAAATACGGAATATCTTCCAACGATCCCTGCTTTATACATATTCGGCTTAGCCAACAGGCTGATAAACTATATTTTGAAGTAACGAACTCTACATTCGACCGTGAAGTAAAAAGTTCCGGACGTATGGGTATAAAGAACTGCCGTCGCAGGCTCGAATTATTGTATCCCGACCGCCACCGTTTAGACATTGAACAGGGAAATGAAGGGATATTCCGTGTCCGACTTGAAATAAAACTAGAAGAAACAGCATGAAAGTAATAGCCATAGATGACGAACCCATTGCACTGAATATCATAGAACGATATTGTGAACGCCGTGGAGGTATAGTGCTGGAAACATATAGCAAGCCACGCATGGGAATGCAACGTATCCGTGAATGCTTGCCTGACATCGTACTGCTCGACATTGAGATGAACGGTACGTCCGGTATCGAACTGGCCAAACAACTTCCACCTTCTTGCTGCCTGATATTCACCACCGCATATGCACACTATGCATTGGATGGCTTTGAAGTAAACGCTGTAGATTTCCTACACAAGCCATACTTCTATGAACGTTTCGATCGCGCCATGCAAAAGGCAGAACAATGGTTACGTATGAACGATTTGCTTCGCACATCCGAATCTGCCACACGTCAATTCATATTAAAGTCGGAATATAAGAATGTAACCGTTTCTATAGATACGATTCTGTATATTGAATCTATAGACAATTACGTCAAGGTACATCTTGCAGATGGTACGTCCGTACTCTCCAAAATGCCTCTGCGTACAATTGAAGAACAATTACCGCAAGGAGAATTTATCCGAATCCATCGATCTTTTTTGGTATCCCGTTGCCGCATTTCACGTTTCTCGCGGTCTGAAGTTACACTGACTAAAGATGAAAAGGTACTTCCAATCGGTAAGAAATATCTGGAAGATGTGATTCAACAGCTTAAAGATTGCTAACAACAAACTGCCTTTTCTTTCATTTTCTTTTTGATAATCTTATTCCAATAGATAAATGTTAGAAATGCCAGTACAGCTCCTACATAGCCTATGTCCGACATAGAAAAGTGTGTACATACCTGCCCACCTATATAAGTGCCGCATGCTATTCCCAAATTAAAAATACCGGAAAATATTGACATCGATACGGATGTAGCTTCTATTGGTGAGTTGTTTATTGTTTCAGCCTGCAATACCACATTAGAGGCTGTAAATACCATTCCCCACAAGGCACACAACAGGATAATGGTTAAACAGCAACATGCAGCGGCTTGAAGTAGCATAAGACAACCAAAGATACCCAAAAGTACAAAGTCTGTGAACTTGTAAGGATTCTTATTATAAAATCTGGAAAAAGCAAGACTACCTAATATACCCATGGCGCCAAATATTACCAATGTGACCGTAATCCAATTATCCTGTAGTCCTGCAACTTGTTTTAAAAATGGCTCTATGTAACTATATCCGGTGTAATATGAGGTAGCGATAGCAAATGAAATAATAAAAAAATCCAACAAGATGGACTTTCTAAAAAGGAACGGTAACTTTTGCAATGAAAAAGTTCCGCGACTCGGTACTTTCGGAAGCACCAACATAAGGTAAATCATGAGGACAAAAGCAAATATTCCTATGCAAAGAAATGTCATCCGCCATCCAATATGCAAGCCTATGATTCTACCAATAGGTAATCCAAATATCATAGCAACTGACGTGCCGGTTACAATCATGCTCAATGCAAGCGATTTATATTTCTCCGGCACAGTTCTTACGGCCAGTGGCGAAACAATAGACCAGAATATAGCGTGAGCACACGCCACGCCTATTCTTGATAACATCAGCATGTAATAACTTGTGGATACTGCTGAGAGAAGCTGAAATCCTACAAACACAAAAATTACACTGGAAAGGAGCTTTTTCATCTCAAATCGGGATACTACAATCATAAGAGGTAACGAAAGCAGCATGACTACAAAAGCATAAATCGATATAATCATTCCAGCTTGAGCTTCTGTTGTCAAAAAGTCATTCGCAATATCTGTCAAGAGTCCTATCGGAATGAACTCAGAAGTGTTAAAGATAAATGCGGCACAAGTTAATCCAAGCAGTGCCATCCAGTTTTTTGTCTGCATCATGTTACTCGTTCTCTTTTTTGTTGTTACAAAATTATATATTTTATCAAATTCTGATATAAGAATAAACAAAATATAGTGATAAAAGTATTAAATTCATATTATTAAATATAATGTAAACTTCCAATTTTAGGGTATCCCCTTTTAGACGGGC
>ULPZ01049916.1_pt1 | contig 61160 bp, 43 predicted proteins | sample 1953991 | NCBI WGS metagenome assembly ULPZ01 (sample SAMEA4835642, study PRJEB28245) | human gut metagenome | biome: gut microbiome; material: fecal sample | place: Denmark | collected 2008
CGCTTCGGGTGACGTACTGATTGCTCCGTCAACTAACGGTTTCAAGATTTACGTTTACTACTATGACAATAACAGTGCTACTATCGGTGGCTTTGCTGCTGATTGTATCCAGAAATAATTTGGTAAATTAAGAGTTTCCAGGAGGCTCGGGAAGCTGGGTCTCCTGGATTTTTAATGAATGACGAACTATTTGGAAAATAATTATTTGCGATGAAGTTTTTTAGATATTCTACTGCCATTGCGGCTTTGTGTTGTATGTTCTTGTTGGGAGCTTGCAAAGACAGTAATGACGGTATACCTGATTGGCCTTGGGAGGGAGATACGGATGAACCGGAGCAACCGGTTGAAGTTAAACCTCGTTTTATTTGGATTGATGCTGCTGCCAATTTCCCCGATTATGCCAATAGTAAAGAAAATATAGAACGCGATTTAACGAAGGCTAAAGAAGCCGGTTTCACTGACATTGTGGTGGATGTACGTCCTACTATGGGCGATGTATTGTTTCAGACATCGGCTGTAGAACAAGTGAAGAAACTGGACTATTGGAGCGACAATGGTTATGCTTATTATGAACGTACGGAGACTTGGGACTATTTGCAAGCCTTTATTGATGCTGGTCATAAATTGGGACTGAAAGTCAATGCTTCTATCAATACTTTTGTAGGTGGTAACCTTTATCCTTATGGCTTGGGCGAACAAGGGCTGCTTTTCAGAGACGCTTCTAAAAAAGAATGGGCCACTACGCTTAATCTGGAGGGAGGTCTTACCAATGCCATGGATATGACGGCTGCAAACGACCCCAATAATGTATATGGCACAAAATTCCTGAATCCGGCGAATGACGAAGTTCAGCAGTTTATTCTTCAACTGTTAGGCGACTTGGCCAAATATGATATAGATGGCATATTCCTGGACCGTTGCCGTTACAATGACTTCGCTTCTGATTTTTCTACTATTTCCAAGCAGAAGTTTGAAGAATATATTGGTGAGACGGTTGAAAACTTCCCCGATGACATCATTAAGCCCGGTAGTGACTATTATCCGCTACCTTCTCCGCAACCCAAGTACATGAAGCAGTGGTTGGAATTCCGTGCAAAAGTCATTCATGACTTCATAGCCAAGGCGCGCGATAAGGTGAAATCTGTTAATCCAGACTTGCGCTTCGGAGTATATGTCGGTGCCTGGTATTCGACTTACTATGAAGTAGGTGTCAACTGGGCCAGTCCTAAGTATGACACTTCTGCCGAGTATCCTAATTGGGCAACAGCTAGGTACAAAGACTATGGCTATGCCGATATGCTCGACTTTATGTTGCTTGGAGCCTATGCTTCGGTCGATGAGATATATGGTAGCGGAGAATGGAACATGCAAGGCTTCTGTAAGAATGCTAAAAAACTTCTGATGGGCGATGTCAAGTTTGCCGGTGGTCCGGATATAGGTAATAGCACAGGTTGGACAGATGGCGGACAAGGAGCCAAAATACCTCAGACCATAGATGCCTGCATCAATGTGGCTGATGGCTATTTTGTCTTTGATATGGTACATGTTAAGATGTACGACTATTGGAATGATTTCAAGAAGGGATTTGACGATTACCTGAGTTCCGTACAGCAATAGATTGATTAATTTAAAACTTAACACATCCCCCTACTTAATCAAAAAGAAGCTGTCTCTTGCATTTCCTTTAGTTGAAAGGGCAGCTTCTTTTATAATGATATTATGAAGAATTCAATACTTTCTTTATTCTTTTTTTGTTTGTTGGTTTCCTTCAGTGCAAGGGCTTCCGAACGGTTGATTAAGGCTACCTTCATCCAACCATATTTGGTAGAGCAGTGGGACGATAGCCGGTGGAAGCAGGAGTTCAAGTCGCTTAAGGCGGCTGGTATGGAATATGTTATCTTCATGCACACTGTTCATACAGACCAGGAGGGAAACACTACGGCGGTTTATCCTTCGGCTCTGCCTGGTGTGTCGGGTAATAAGAGCGATTTGCTTGAAAACTGCCTGCGCAATGCTCGCCGAGCAGGATTTAAAGTATTTGTAGGACTGAATTTCAATGAGGCCTGGTGGAAAGCTGATTTTACTCCGCAATGGCTTATGCAGCAGATGGAGTTTGGAAATCAAGTGGCTGAGGAGTTGATAGGGCGCTATAAGTCGCGCTACAAAGATACCATGTATGGCTGGTATTGGGTTTGGGAAGTAGATAATTCATATTGCAAGACACCGATGCATCGGGAGTTTCTTGTCAAGGCTTTGAATATGAATCTGGATTATCTACATCAGCAGACCAAAGGCATGCCATTCCTGTTATCGCCTTTCATGAACAGTCAGAATGGTACTGCGGCTCAGTGTGCTGAAATGTGGAAGTATGTATTGACTAATGCACATTTTCAGGATGGTGATACTTTTGCACCGCAAGATTGTATCGGTTCCGGTTTCCTTAACTTGGATGAAGTGGCTGACTGGTTTTCTGCTTTGGCTGATGTAATTCCGACTACTCCGCGTATTCGTTTTGTGGCCAATGTAGAAATGTTCGACCAACGTTTTTGGACAACAGCGACTTTAGACAGGATTCAGCGTCAGATGGATTTGCTCTCTCCATACGTTTCAGGGTTCATTTGTTTTGCCTATTCTCACTATTACAGTCCTTGGTTGCGCCATCCGGCTTTCCATGAAGCTTATACTTATTATGTTCAGAAGGGCTGCTTGCCATCTCTAGTCACACCTTTGCCGGTGTCACAGTTGGCTTGGATGCAGAATGAAAAGCAGGGCGTATTTTTGTCGTGGAAGGACGAGAGCAAGCCGCAGGCTGTAGGCTACCATATATATAAAGAAGGCCAATTGGTAGGTGATGTCCAGCGCAAAAAGGAGGAGACTGAGCCATTCGGAACGTTTACTGTCAGGGAGGCAGGCACGTACGAAGTAGCTGCTTACAACGTGTGTGGAGCGGAGTCGGTGAAGACACAAGTTACCGTGCCCGACTATTTGTTCGGACAGCGAATCTGCGGACGGGTTACTTGTCAAGGAAAAGGTATTGCTGGGGTAGTGGTGACTGATGGTTTCGACTGCGTGTCTACTGACGGACAGGGTCGGTATGAGTTGAAACGTAACCGCGGAGCGCGTTTTGTGTACATCAGTTCTCCTGCAGGTTATCTGGTTCCTGTGAGTGAGCAGACAATACCTCAGTTTTATTTGCCACTGGATTCGTTAAAGGAAAAAGACTATGATTTTGAGTTGCTGAAAAATCCGAAGGACGATAACCGTCACACATTCTTGGTGCAGGCCGATGTGCAGGCCACTTCGGAGAAGGATATAGCAGGCTATCGTGCCTATTTACAGGATGTACAGGAATTGCTGCGTACTTCGGACGGTCAGTCTGATGTATTCGGTATTGATTGTGGTGATATTGTAGGTGATTCACCGCAACTGTTTCCTTCATACATACAAGCGTCATCGACTTTGAACATTCCGGTTTATCGGGCTATTGGCAACCATGACATGACTTATGGTGGTCGCACTTTTGAGTATTCTTACCGTACTTTCGAAGACTATTTTGGTCCCATTTATTACTCTTTCAACAGAGGCAAGGCACACTACATTGTGCTTGACAACTGTTTCTATGTCAATCGCGATTATCAGTACATAGGTTATATCGATGAACGCACGTTTGCCTGGCTGGAGCAGGATTTACGTTTTGTAGCAAAGGGAAGTCCAGTGTTCGTTGTGGTACATATCCCAACCAGTCTGACTCCGAAACTACAGTGGAATGCTTTATTGCAGGATGAAACCAGCAATGCTTCCGGTCTATACCGGATGTTGGAAGGATATGATGCACATATCATTTCGGGACATACGCATTTCAATCTGAACGTTTGCTTTAATGATTCACTGATGGAACACAACACGGCTGCCGTGTGTGGCATCTGGTGGAAGGCTGACATCTGTATGGACGGCACACCGGCCGGATATGGCGTTTATGAAGTGGATGGTACGGACGTGAAGTGGTATTATAAGAGTGCAGGTCAGTCCAAGGATTATCAGTTCCGGGCTTATCCTGTGGGTGCCAGCAGGGAGTATCCCAAAGATATCATAGCCAATGTATGGAACTGGGATGAGAAATGGAAGGTGGAATGGTATGAAGATGGGAAACGGATGGGCGAGATGACCCGTTTTACCGGTTATGACCCCGATGCTGAGGCCATTTGCTCAGATAAGGAAAGAGTGCAGTATGACTGGATTTCACCGGTGCAGACCAGTCATTTGTTCAGAGCTACTCCCCGAAGTAAGACTTCAAAAGTAGAGATAAAGGTAACTGACCGCTTTGGAAATGTATTTAGTCAGTTATTGAAATAAGAGGAAAAGATTTCTATATGAGTATACGGCCCTTTCGTTTAAATTATAGTATCCAGCATTTGCCAGCAGTTTGTTCTCACAAACAGGCAGGAATGTTTATCAGGAAACTCAGTCAGAGCAATTTAGTTTCATTCGTTGAAACTGATGGTTTCATCCACTGAAACTAACGGTTTCATCCGTTGAAACTAACGGTTTCATCCAATGAAATCAATCTGAAACTTTACTCTTAAGATGAAAGAACCGTGTAAATGAGTATGTAAAAAGGAAAGGAAGATATGAAAAGATTAGTTAGTTTGTTTAGCTTGCTGCTTCTGTGGTCAGCTCTCTATGCCAAAGTAACACTCCCCTCCATTTGGGGTGACGGTATGGTGCTGCAGCAGCAATCAAAAGTTGTTTTCACAGGTCAGTCAACAACAGGTAAGAAAGTGTATGCCGTAGCTTCGTGGAACGGCAAGAAAGTCTATGCCGACCGTCAGGAAGGGCAACAGTGGACACTGACGCTGGAGACTCCTGCCTATGGTGGCCCTTATACCATTACCTTTAACGATGGTGACAAGTTGGTATTAAAGAATATTCTGATAGGTGAAGTTTGGTTCTGCTCTGGTCAGTCCAATATGGAGATGCCTGTCAAAGGTTTCCGTGGTCAGCCTGTCTATGGCTCTCAGTCCTATATTGTGTCGGCTAATGCCAAACGTCCTTTGAGGCTCTACACTGTGAAGAATGCCTGGAGCACTACTCCGAAGACTGAGGGTATTGACGGATATTGGACGGAACTTTCGCCTAAGGAAGTAGCAAACTTCAGTGCTACTGCATATTTCTTCGGCGATTTACTTCAACGTACGCTTGATGTACCTGTAGGATTGATACATTGTGCCTGGAGTGCTTCGAAAATTGAAGCCTGGATGAGCCGTGAGACGTTGGAGCAGTTTGCTGAGGTAGAGCTGCCCGATGTGCAGGCTACAGAATTCGGTTGGCCGGCCGGCACACCGACTCTGCTATGGAATGCCATGGTCAACCCGTGGAAAGGTTTTCCCGTGAAGGGAGTCATCTGGTATCAGGGGGAGGCCAACAGCCCGGCGCCAGCTCTCTATAAGAAACTTTTTCCTGCCATGGTAGCCGAGTGGCGCGCTTTTTTCCAGTCACCCGAACTTCCGTTCTATTATGTCCAGATTGCTCCCTGGCAATCGGAAGGCAGTGATAAGTTCGATTGGGCTCTCTTCAGACAATGTCAGCTTGAACTGATGCACGAAGTGCCCGGCACAGGCATGGTGATTACCACTGATGCCGGCAGCGAGAAGTTTATCCATCCGCCTTATAAGATTAAGGTAGGTGAGCGTCTGGCTTATTGGGCTTTGGCGCGTACTTATGGTTTGGAGGGTTTTACCTATTCAGGCCCCATCTATCGGCAATGTCAGATGAATGGCCGGCAAGTTGAGGTAGACTTTGAGTTTGGTGAAGATGGCCTTGGACCCGAGAATCAGTTGGTAGAAGGCTTTGAGCTTGTTGATGAGGCAGGTAATATACATCCTGCCAAGGCAGAGATTATCGGTGGAAGTTCGAAGGTAAAGGTATGGAACGATTCTGTTCCGAGTCCGGTAGAAGTGCGCTATTGTTTTCGCAACTACAAGGTCGGAACTTTGCAAAACAACGCCGGACTTCCGGCCGCTCCTTTTCGGGCAGTCATAAAATAGAAACAAGTATTAATCAATAAAACATGTATATACCAATGAAAAAACTAAGTTTGAAAAAGTCTCTTTTACTGCTTGCCTCGGGCATGCTTGTGTTGACTTCTTGCGGTGGAACCAAGAAAAAGGCCGAAGTGTCAGAAACGCCAGTCAAGCCGGCACTGATGTGGTTTGATGCCGAAGCCAACTTTGGCCGTTTCAATCAGAAAGACTCCATTGACTATTATTTGCAAAAGATAAAGTCACTCGGGTTCACACATGCAATTGTCGACGTACGTCCCATTACCGGTGAAGTACTCTATGACAGCAAGTATGCACCACGTATGGAAGAGTGGAATGGTGCTAAGCGTGGCGACTTTGATTATCTGGGCTATTTCATTCAGCAGGGACATAAGCTTGGATTACAGGTGCATGCTTCGTTGAATGTATTCTGTGCCGGTCACAATTATTTTGACCGTGGTATGGTCTACAGCGGCCATCCGGAATGGGCGTCCATGGTTTACAATCCTGAAAAAGGGATTATCTCTATCATGGAGGAAAAACATAAGTATGGGGCCATGATTAATCCGCTCAACGAGGAATATCGTACGCATATTCTTAATGTGCTGAAAGAGTTGGTTGGAAAATATCCCGATTTGGACGGACTGATGCTCGACCGTGTACGCTATGATGGCATCAGTGCCGACTTCTCACCGCTTTCGCGCAGCAAGTTTGAAGAGTATATTGGCGCTAAGGTAGAGAACTTTCCGCAGGACATCCTGACTTGGGAAAAGACAGCAGACGGAAAGTTTGTGCCCAAACGTGGCAAGCTGGCTTTGAAGTGGTTTGAGTGGCGTACAAAGACAATTACCGATTTTATGGCTTTGGCCCGTAAGGAAGTAAAGTCTGTGAATCCCGACATTTCGTTTGGTACATATACAGGTGCCTGGTATCCTTCTTACTATGAGGTGGGCGTAAACTTTGCCAGCAAAAACTACGACCCCAGCAAGGATTTTGATTGGGCTACTCCTGAGTATAAAAACTATGGCTATGCCGAACTGATTGACCTGTATGCTACCGGCAATTACTACACGGACATTACGATAGAAGAATATCAGAAGAATGGTCATAGCGTTTGGAACGAAACAGACAGCCAGGCACAGTCGGGTACATGGTATTGTGTGGAAGGTTCGTGCCAGCACCTGCGCACTATATTGAAAGATAATAAGTTCATGGGTGGAATCCTGGTTGACCAGTTCTATGACAATCCGGCCAAACTGTCGAAGACAATAGCCATGAACCTGAAGCTTTCAGATGGTCTGATGGTGTTTGACATCGTACATATCATCAGTAAGAATCTTTGGAAAGAGGTGGAAGAAGGCATGAGAGAAGGAGGAGCTTGCCGATGAAAGGACGTGCCTACTCGTTGGATGCCCTTCGTGGATATGCTATTCTGACGATGGTGCTTTCGGCCACCGTTGCGGGCAGTATTCTGCCCGCATGGATGTACCATGCCCAGACACCGCCACCCACACATGCCTTCAATCCCGAATTGCCGGGACTGACGTGGGTGGATTTGGTCTTTCCTTTTTTTCTGTTTGCTATGGGGGCGGCATTCCCGTTCTCCATTCGTAAGCGGAAAGAAAAGGGAGAGAGTGAGTTGAGGCTGGTTTATGATGCGTTGAAGCGTGGCGTGCAACTTACGTTTTTTGCCATCTTCATCCAGCATTTCTACCCTTATATGCTGAGCAGCCCGCAGGACATGCGTGCCTGGCTGTTGGCCATAGCCTGTTTCGCGGTTCTGTTTCCCATGTTCATGCGTTTACCTTTTCCCTTGCCGGCATGGGGACATACGGCAGTTAAGCTGGGAGCCTATGCGGTGGCAGTAGTCATGCTGCTTACGGTGAACTATGCAGATGGGCGTGAGTTTAGCTTGTATACCAGTAACATCATTATTCTGTTACTGGCCAATATGGCCATTTTCGGCTCCATCATTTATTTGTTTACGATGGATAACAAGTGGGCACGCATTGCAGTACTGTTGGTGCTGGCCGGTATTATACTGAGTAGTGAGGTGGAAGGTTCCTGGACAAGTACTCTGTTTGGCTTTACTCCTGTTCCCTGGATGTATCGTTTCGATTACTTGAAGTACTTGTTCATTGTGCTGCCGGGCAGTTTGGCCGGTGACTTCCTACTGGAATGGATGAACAGGCGAGGGCACGAAGAAGGAGAGGATAAGAATGACCGCAAAGCCTATGTTGCTCTGTTTTTGTCGGTAGCAATCATTGTGTGCAATCTGGTAGGACTGTATAACCGGTGGCTTCATGTCAATCTGGTTGTGAACATCCTGCTGCTTTTGGCTGGTTGGTGGCTGTTGCGCAAGTCGGCGGGCAGTGCTTCGTTGTGGAAAGAGTTGTTCAATATGGGTGCATTCCTGTTGTTGGTGGGCTTGTGTCTGGAGCCGTTTCAAGGTGGTATAAAGAAGGACGTGGCCACTTTCAGCTACTTCTTTGTTACTTCAGGTTTGGCTTGCATGGCCTTGATAGTATTTCACATCCTGTGCGATTATTTTCATTGTCGGAAGTCTACCTCGTGGCTTGTCATGTCAGGTCAGAATCCGATGATTGCCTATGTGGCCGGCGATTTGCTGGTGATACCTGTATTGCAGATGACCGGGCTGTTTCCTTTGTTGTCTTATTTGCATTCCAATCCCTGGTTGGGATTTTTGCAAGGGCTGCTGCTTACTTCCCTGTCGCTGCTGGTTACTATCTTTTTTACCCGTATCAAGTGGTTTTGGCGGACTTGATATCAGACGTTTAATTTCAGGTTTATGAGAAGTGAATTTGTTAAGTGGAAGATAGCTTTATGCTGCTTGTTTGCCTGGCTCGTAGGTGGGGTGAGAGGGCAGAATGCTGATGTTTATCCAGTTAAACCTATAACTGGTACCTGGATAAATCTGGCTTATCAGGATGTGCGCAACAAATATACCAATCCTCAGTATCTTGACAACACCGACCCGGACTTGTGGCGGCAGAAGGTGAAGGAATTGGCGGATATGGGAGTTGAATACCTGGTGTTTATGGCGGTTGCCAACGAAGGTGAGGCTTATTATCCGTCCAAACTGATGCCTCATGTCTATGCCGAAGGCAAGGAAAGTCCGGTTGATGCCATTATGGACATGGCTGCACAACTGGATATGAAAGTTTTCATGAGTACAGGATGGGCTAAGAACCAGGACGACAATCTGCGCGACCCAGCCATCAAGCAGCGGCAGCTCGACATGATGGAAGAACTGACCTCTCTATATGGCAGACATAAGGCTCTCTATGGTTGGTATTTACCGGTTGAAGATTGTTTGGGGCCTGTGCTTTCCGAACATGCAGTGGAGGCGGTGAATGCACTGACAAGCCGTGCACGCTCCCTGACGCCGGGCAAGAAGATTATGATTTCGCCCTATGGCTTGTTTTGTGCCGACTTTGACAACCCCGATTTTGAAAAGCGCCTGTCGCAACTGAAGGTGGACATTATAGCCTATCAGGATGAAGTGGGCTGTGTTCGCGAGGAATTTCCATTGGTCAAGCTGCGCGAGAACTGGAAGCGCCTGCGTGAGATACACAACCGCCTGTCGATAGAGTTCTGGGCTAATTGCGAGACCTTTACGTGGGAGGGAAACACCAACGATCGTACTTCTGCCTTGATACCTGCGGCTTATCCGCGTTTGCTGGCACAGCAGGTGGCTGCCTCGGCAGCCGGTGTCGACCGTATTGTGTCGTTTATGCTTTGTGGTATCGTAGAGAATCCGTCTTCAGTTTATCAATTGGGACAGCCTTTATGGTCAGGACGGGTTTATGACGACTATAGTGCATGGAAACGTGGTGACCGGTGCTGGAAGTTGCAGGAAGCAGCGCTGACAGGGCGATTGGTCAATACAGCCACACCCGATTGGGTGATGGGAAGTGCCGATTTGAAGCGGCTGGCCGATGGAAAGATGGCAAGCGAGAGTACGCAAGACAGCTGTTGGCTCAAGCTTGGTAAAGGCTATCATGAGATTGTGCTGGACATGAAGCAGGCGTCAATGGTCAATGAAGTGGTGTTACGCATGCTGAACTATCAGTCTCGTGGCATAGCATTGCCCTTGAAGGTTTATCTTTTTGCCTCGCAGGATGGGACAGACTATAGTCTGCTGGGCATAACGGATGCGCCAACTTTCCCCAATGCAAGGCATGATGCGTGGATTGACGTGGTGAGACTGGGAGAGTTATGCTGTAAGGCACGTTATCTGAAGGTGGCTTTTGCTATTGACAGTGAAGTATTCATGGACGAAATACTGGTTAATCCGTTAATAGACTGAAGCCTGCGGATGAATCATTGAAATAGCATTCAATAATCAGTGATACTTGAAAAAACAAATCCCCGGCTTGTGCATGCTCGTACAAGCCGGGGATTGCTATAGGATAGTGATTCAAAGTCAGTCGAACAGACTTCTGAATTTTTTGAATATCTTTTCCTTGATGGAAGTATTGGGGCGGAAGTTGTCGGAGTTTTCCATTTCCTCCAACGCTTTCTTCTCGTCCTTGCTCAAGGTCTCGGGCACGTAGATGCTGACGTTGACCAGCAAGTCGCCCGTGCCATAGCCGTTGACGTTGGGCAAACCTTTGCCTCTGAGGCGCAGAACCTTGCCGGGTTGTGTACCGGGCTCTATCTTCACTTTTACTTTTCCATCAATGGTCGGAATCTCTACGGCTCCTCCCAGTGCTGCTGTCGGGAAGCTGAGCAGCAGGTTGTAGATGAGGTCGTTTTCGTCGCGAATCAGTTCCTTGTTGGGTTCTTCCTCAACCAGAATCAGCAGGTCGCCGGGCACACCGTTGTGTTTGCCGGCATTTCCTTTGCCGCTCATGGAGAGCTGCATGCCCTCGGCTACTCCGGCAGGAATCTTGACGGTTACTACTTCCTCGCCATATACAATGCCTTCACCGCCACACTCCTTACACTTGTTCTTGATGATGTGTCCTTCACCACCGCAGGTGGGGCAGGTGGTGCGTGTCTGCATGGTGCCCAGGATGGTCTGCTGGTTGCGGATTACCGTACCGCTTCCCTTACAGGTTGGACAGGTTTCCGTACCGCTGTTACCTTCAGCACCCGAACCGTGGCAGTGGCTACACGTCACGTATTTCTTCAGTTTGAATTTCTTTTCTACTCCGGTGGAGATTTCTTTCAGGTTCAGTTTCACCTTTACCCGCAGGTCGGAACCACGGAAATGGCGTTGTTGCGAACCGCCACCGCCAAAACCACCGAAGCCGCCAAAGCCTCCGCCGCTATGTCCGCCAAAGATGTCGCCAAACATGGAGAAGATGTCGTCCATGGACATGCCCCCGCTGAATCCGCCAAACGGACCACCGTTGCCGGCAGCACCGCTTACGCCTGCGTGGCCAAACTGGTCGTAGCGGGCACGCTGGTCGGGGTTGCTCAACACTTCGTATGCTTCGGCAGCTTCTTTGAACTTCTCTTCAGCCTCTTTGTCACCCGGGTTCTTGTCGGGGTGATATTGGATGGCTTTCTTTCGATAGGCCTTCTTGATTTCGTCGGCCGATGCGCTTTTGTCTACGCCTAATACTTCGTAATAATCTCTTTTTTCCATGCCTGTACAGTGTTTCTTATTCGCCTACAACTACTTTGGCGTGACGTATTACTTTGTCGTTCAGGGTATATCCGGTCTGTACGCAGTCCAGGATTTTTCCTTTTAGCTCTTCCTGCGGGGCGGGGATGACGGCAATGGCTTCGTGGAAGTCGGTGTTGAGTGCCTGTTCCTTGGTCTCTATCACTTTGACGCCGTTCTGTCCCAATACAGACATGAACTTGTTGTATATCAGCTCCACGCCTTCGCGTATGGCAGCCACGTCGGTAGCTGTTTCCATGTTCTTCAGTGCACGTTCAAAGTCGTCCACGATAGGCAGGATGCTGGTTATGGTCTTTTCGCCGCCATTCAGGATGAGTTCAGCCTTTTCCTTCATGGTGCGTTTACGGTAGTTGTCAAACTCGGCCGAGAGGCGCAGGTATTTATCCTTTTGTTCTTCCAAGGCAGCGTGTGCCTTTTCAAGCTCCTGTTCCTGCTTTTCGGCTTCGTCGGTAGGGGCTTCTTCCTGCGTAGTTTCTTGGTTCTCTTGCTCTTGCCCGGCTGTTGCTTCAGCTTCGTTCTGGGCTGCTTTCAGCAATTCCTCTTCGTTATTCTTTTTTGGCTCCATATCATTAATATCTTTTTATTATTCTTGTCAAGGTTGTATAGCTGCGTATTACAAAAACTTTGCCAAAGTGTCAGTCTTTGTTTTTGAGGCTGCAAAAGTAGTACTTTTATGTCAGATTGGCAGTGATTTATGATATATTTGCCATATTCTGGTGGTTAGGCCATCCTTTTTGGGGGTATTGTCATTCTGGGCAAATCGCCTTGATAAGGCGTTTGAGGCAGAGGTTGAATAAGCAGGCCTTCTGAGGGGCGCTGAGGGGGTGCGTGATAGTAGTTAACTGCTATCGTGTTGGGAGTGTACTGCTATCGTGTAAGGAGTGTACTGCTATCGCGTTGGGAGTTAACTGCTATCATGAGAGGAGTGTACTACTATCAAAAGCGGCCTGTAGCACCTTCTGAGAGGGGGTGGGGAAGAGGAACAAGCGTAGGCAGAAGCTATACTTCAAGGAGTGTGGGTTTCGGTGGTCTGTTCGAAACTTTGGGAGCTGATGTGGTGATGTCGGATTCCGTGAAATACACTTTTATGTCAGATTGGCAGCGAATTATGATATATTTGCCGTATCTTTGCCGCCCGAAAAGTCTTTTTAAATAGGAAAACAGGATAAAGATGATTACAGTATCAAACGTTTCAGTGCAGTTTGGCAAGCGAGTTTTGTTTAATGAGGTAAACTTGAAGTTCACCAGTGGTAATTGTTATGGCGTGATTGGGGCCAACGGAGCGGGCAAGTCTACGTTCTTGCGCACCATATCGGGAGAGCTGGACCCCACGACGGGTTCCATCACCCTGGGACCGGGCGAGCGGCTTTCGGTCTTGAGCCAGGACCACTTCAAGTGGGATGCCTATACGGTGATGGATACGGTGATGATGGGCCACACCGTGTTGTGGGACATTATGAAGCAGCGTGAGGAGCTGTACGCCAAGACCGACTTCACCGACGAAGACGGACTGAAGGTATCGGAACTGGAAGAGAAGTTTGCCGAACTGGACGGCTGGAATGCCGAGAGCGATGCGGCTGCCCTGCTGAGCGGACTGGGCATCAAGGAGGACAAGCACTATGTGCTGATGAAAGAGCTGAACAACAAGGAGAAGGTGCGCGTCATGCTGGCACAGGCCTTGTTTGGCAACCCCGATAACCTCTTGCTGGACGAGCCTACCAACGACTTGGATATGGAGACCGTGACCTGGCTGGAGGAATACCTTTCCAACTTTGAACACACCGTGCTGGTGGTGAGCCACGACCGTCACTTCCTCGACTCGGTATGTACGCATACCGTAGATATTGACTATGGCAAAATCAACCTCTTTGCCGGTAACTACAGTTTCTGGTACGAGTCAAGCCAGTTGGCACTGCGCCAGCAGCAAAACCAGAAGGCCAAGGCCGAGGAGAAGCGCAAGGAACTGGAAGAGTTCATCCGTCGCTTCAGCGCCAACGTGGCCAAGAGCAAGCAGACTACCAGCCGCAAGAAGATGCTGGAGAAGCTGAATGTGGAAGAAATCAAGCCTTCGTCGCGCAAGTATCCGGGCATCATCTTCACTCCCGAGCGTGAGCCGGGCAACCAGATATTGGAAGTATCGGGCCTGACCAAGTCGTTGCCCGACGGAACGGTGCTCTTCCGCGATGTGAATTTCAATGTGGAGAAGGGCGACAAGATTGTCTTCCTCTCGCGCGACCCGCGTGCCATGACGGCCTTGTTCGAGATAATCAACGAAAACATGAAGCCCGACAGCGGTCGTTTCAGCTGGGGTGTGACCATCACTACGGCCTACTTGCCGCTCGACAATACCGCCTTCTTCAATACCGACCTGAACCTGGTGGACTGGTTGAGCCAGTTTGGTGAAGGCAACGAGGTGTACATGAAGAGTTTCCTGGGACGTATGCTCTTCTCGGGCGAGGAGGTGCTGAAGAAAGCCAGTGTGTTGTCGGGAGGTGAGAAGATGCGTTGTATGATTGCACGCATGCAGCTGCGCAATGCCAACTGCCTCATCCTGGATACGCCGACCAACCACCTCGACTTGGAGTCTATCCAGGCCTTCAACAACAACCTGAAGACTTACAAGGGCAACATCCTCTTTGCTTCGCACGACCATGAGTTCATTCAGACCGTGGCCAACCGCATCATTGAGCTGACGCCCAACGGCATCATTGACAAGATGATGGAATATGACGAGTATATCACGTCCGACCACATCAAGGAACTGCGTGCCCGTTTGTACGGCGATTGATGTCTGCTTCAAGGGAATGCGGATGGAGGCAGTTGTGCAGATGAACAGACTGCCGTCTCATTTCAGATAGTTCCGTCCAATGGAATATGCTGTGTACAGGCTGCTTGTATGGTATATACAGGCAGCCTGTATTGTTTGGTGCCTGTTTGTACCGCTTTGTACCGCCAATGTGTGCGTTGTCGGGCCGAAGCCTGTGTCCGGTGTCCGCCAAAAGCGGACATTTGTCCGATAACGGACAGGCTATGTTTCTTGATTAATGTTGATAATCAGTTGTTTATATGTTTGGCACGCCTTTTGGATTATAATAGGCGGATGCAAGTCCAAGACGGAAAGGGGCTCCAATGAGTCTGTTTTCCTGCCGATTGGACGGCGTCCGAAGAAGTAACAACAGATGTATAAACAATAACTTAAAAACGTATAGATTATGAAAGCAACAAATTTATTCAGAGCATTGGCATTCTCGGTATTGGCATTGGTTAGCGTATGTGGCACCATCGAAGCAAAGGCACAGGATAACTTTATCACCAACGAAGAAGTGAAGAACAACCTCGTCGTTTCGCGCACCATCTATAAGCAAGAGGGCAGCTACTTGCACAACTATCTGCGCTATGAGTTCGCTTACGACAACCAGGACCGCCTTGTCAGCAAAACGGCTGTCAAGTGGGATGGCGCAGTGGACGAATGGAAACCTTATTTCCAGATGACTTATCGCTATGAGGTAGGTGAAATAGTCATGAGCTATGCCCGCTGGAACGAGTCGACGCACAGTTACAGCAAGGATGTGAAGCAGACTACGTATGAACTGAATGAGGAAAACGTTCCCGTGGCTTGCCGCCAGTCAGGCGACACTCCGGCACTGATGGCCGATTGCGACTGAAGGCTGTAGGAAGGGGGCAGACTGGGGTAGTCTGAAAAGCAGACGAGGATACACGCACCGTCATGAGCGTGTATCCTCGTCTTGTATATGTACCCCGCAACGGTTATTTTGTCAGGGCCTGTAGTTTTGTAACCGCTTGGGGCTTCCATGCCAAGAACAGCCCATGCAGTAGACCTCGTCCAGGTTGAATCCTTCGAGCGAACTGCCTGGGTTCTTAGGCACAATTTCTCCGTTCTTTGTTACGTAGACCGGACAGCGGTCTCCTTGTGCGTTGAGTACATAGAAGATGCCTACCTGGCATTGTGGACAAAGTAACTTTTGCATAAGTCGTCTTGGGCTGTACTGATTAGTTGAAGTAATACAGGAAGGTGGCCACTCCTTCGAGGGCATTCTTCTTGGCGCCTTCTATCTCAATGGCAAACTTGATTTCGGCTTTGGCCACGCCACGCAGGTTGACCAGCGATTGGAGATATGCCACCAGTCGGATGCGTTGGCCGCACAGAACTGCCTGTCCGAACTTCATCTTGTCCATGCCATAGTTTATCATCATCTTCAGGTTGTTTACTTCGATAATCTGTCCCCAGAGGTAAGGCAACATGGACAGGGTGAGATAGCCGTGGGCAATGGTGCTGTGGAAGGGGCTCTCTACTTTGGCGCGTTCGGGGTCTACGTGAATCCACTGGTGGTCCAGCGTGGCATCGGCAAAGAGGTTGATACGCTCTTGCGGCAGTTCTACATAATCCGATACTCCTATCTGCTGGCCAACCAGCTTCTCAAAATCTTCGTACGAGTTGATAATTACTTTTTCCATAGAATACTGTATATAAATAAAATTGTTCGTTTCTTTGTGTTTAGGGCTTAGTGCCTGTTATAGTTGTTTGAGGGAGCGACGTTTGCCTTGCATTTGTTGGGAAAGTAAGGTCTTGGTTTCCTCGGATAGGCAAAGATAGGGAAAAACTTTTCATTGCAACATTTATTGGTAGGCTTCTTCAACGTTTATTTACCTTTTTTGTTCGTTTGGCTTGTTTCAGCCTATTCGGACTGTTTCTTGGAGTCTGGTATTTATTTGCACTCGTATGGCTGTGGTTGGCGGCCTTGCGGGTATGCGGATTATCGATGCGCGTTCGCGCATTTACCTGTTGCGCGCCCGTGCATTTGTCTGTTGCGCGCCCGTGCATTTGTCTATTGCGCGTCCGTGCATTTGTCTGTTGCGCGCCCGTGCATTTGTCTATTGCGCGTCCGTGCATTTGTCTGTTGCGCGCCCGTACATTTGTCTGTTGCGCGTTCGCACAATAGGCATCAGTATAGTGCTACTGCTGTCTCAATTCTATTGGGAACGTATATGCCTTTCCCGGCAGCTGTATGTGCCGCACTTGATTGGGAAGGAGCATTTGGCAGTCTCGCTATAAATAAATCAGCCTTTTCTCTGTTTAGTAACAGAAAAACGTTACTTTTGTGCGCAGACGTCAGACAATCATAAAAGGATACAGGAAAGTGTTAGACCACATACAGAAACAGCATTTGCGGCAATCGCGCCGTGTCATCATCGTAGGTGCTACTTCGGGCATCGGGCGCGAAGTGGCCGTTCAGCTCCGAAACAAGGGCTGGCTCATAGGCGTGGCAGGGCGTCGGCTGGAGGCTTTACAGGCTTTGAAGGCCGAGGCTCCCGAGCAGACGGAGATTCAGGCAATGGACGTCACCAGCCCGGAGGCTCCGGCCCTTCTACAGACATTGGCCGACCGCATGGGCGGGATGGATGTCTTCCTGCTGAGTGCCGGCATTGGCCATCAGAATCCGTCGCTCGACCCTTCGGTGGAACTGGATACGCTCCGCACGAATGCCGAGGGCTTTACACGAATGGTAACGGCTGCCTATCGCTACTTCAGGCAGCAGGGCGGCGGTCATATTGCCGTCATCAGTTCCATTGCCGGTACCAAAGGGCTGGGGCGGCACCGGCTTATTCGGCTACCAAGCGTTTTCAGAATACCTACATAGAGGCTTTGGCACAGTTGGCACACATGGAGGGAGTGGACATCCGCTTTACCGACATTCGTCCGGGGTTTGTAGATACTGACTTGCTGAATGGCAACTATAAGTATCCCATGCTGATGAAGCCGCAGGTGGTAGCCCGCCACATAGTGCATGCCATAGAAAAGAAGAAGTGCGTTGCTGTCATCGACTTCCGATACCGTCTGTTGGTAGCGGGGTGGAAATTGATTCCCCGTTGGATATGGGAGCGGATGAGGGTGAAGTAACAGGCCTGTACCTGTAAGAAAACATATTGAGAATAAGAGATAAACATACATAGACAAACGAATATAAACAAGGAAAATTATGAAGAGACATTCCATACATTTACTCCTTACGGGCGCCATAGCCTTGTCAGTAGGAGTGAGCCTGCCTTTTCTGGTGGGTAATCAACATTTTGACCCAGAGCGCGACTCGGTGAAGAGCGAAGTGCCCAGCCTGGTGGCCCCCCCGTCAGTGCCCAGCCAGATAGAGTTTGCCGGGCAAGTCATTGACTTGAAGCGCTATGATCATCGCGAGCGCATGGACCGTGAACTGATGTCGTTCTGCTACATGCACTCCAGCACCATGCTCAGCATTAAGCGGGCCAATCGTTATTTCCCCGTGATAGAGCCTATCTTGAAGGAAAATGGCATTCCCGATGACTTTAAATACCTGGCCATTATCGAAAGTGGACTTAATCCCTTAGCCAAATCGCCAGCCGGAGCTGCCGGTATGTGGCAGTTTATGCAGTCTACCGGGCGTGAGTTCGGACTGGAAGTCAATGCCAACATCGACGAGCGCTATCATGTAGAGAAAGAAACCCGTGCTGCCTGCAAGTACCTGAAGCAGGCTTATGCCAAGTATGGAAACTGGCTCTGCGTGGCCGCTTCCTACAATGCAGGACAGGGACGCATATCGAGCGAAATGCGGAAACAGCAGGTAGATCAGGCTGCGGACCTTTGGCTGGTGGAAGAAACCTCGCGCTACATGTTCCGGCTGCTAGCTGCCAAGGCGGTGTTCAGCAATCCGCAACGCTACGGCTTCCTGCTGAAGCGCGAACAGCTCTATCCTTCCATCCCTTATACCGAAGTCACGGTGACGAAGGGTATTGACACGCTGGCTTCTTTCGCACGCGAGCAAGGCATCACTTTTGCACAGCTCAAGGATGCCAATCCCTGGTTGAGGCAACACCACTTGCAGAACAAGAGCGGCCGTACCTATGTACTTCGCATACCAACGCAGGCGGGCATGAACTACGACCCCAAGCAGATTAAGCCTCACAATAAGAATTGGGTAATCAATTGAGAACCATTTGCTTTTACCTTAATATACAATGATGCACGGCAGCAGGGACTTACCTCTGCCGTGTTTTTTGTTGCTTCTCCGTCAGGTATTTCCAGTAGCGCACTGGCATGTCTTGCCGGTGCTTGCGTGGATTGAGCCGTTCCTTGATGCAGATGGCCTTGAAGTAGGTCTTCCACAATTGCTGGATAAGGGCCTCGTCTTCATGGGCAAGCTTCTCGTCGAGCATACCGGTGATGAAATGGGAAGAGGTCGAGTCTTCTTCGAAGGTGACATAGCTGACTTGGTGCAGGTCGTAATAGAACCCATAGCGGCGCCCCATGTCGAAGATAAGCCAACGCTGGTCGGCAAAGCGGTCGCGGAAGTGGTCAGTGATTAGCGGAAGGGCATTCTTCACAGGTTCGACGGGAGCGAAGAAAGTGCCGTCGGCAGCCTTTTGGAAACGGACAAACTGCATCAGTCGTACACGTTCCCAATCCACACGTTTCCACATGCGGGCAAAGTCGAGCACGTCAGGGTCGGCAAAGTTGGTTTCGATGGAGCGTGGGGCGTCTACAGCTTTGCATATATATCTGAACAACAGCATCGGTGTTTCTTCTTCTTCGGCCAGCCAACATTGGGCCAGGCAGGTCATGGCGTGAGGCGACAGTTTCTTGGCCAGGCCGTTCCACACACGTTCGGCCTTTGCGGGGTCGGTTTCCACTTTATACACTTCATCGTGAAACAGAGGCAACGGGCACCCCTCGGCCAGCAGGACTGAAGGGAATACGCGTCGCACGTAGGCTTCGAATACGCAGGAGAGCAATCCCTCGAAGGTGTAGTCGAATATAAAAACTGTCATTCCCGTTGTCTTGTACATGCGTTAGTCCTCCTTGAAATCGAGTAACAGCTGGCGTTCGTCTGCTTTCTTTTTCGGAGTCTTGCTCACCAGCAGCTTTCTCACGCCCTGCGGTGTAAGTTCATGAATGGTTTTACCGGGCAATTCGTGGCAGGTGATGAAGTATTGGGCTTTCTTCATCACTACTCCCATCTTTTTGAGTTCATAAAATCCCAAGCGGGAGAAACGGCGTGAAGCCACAATGAGACGTGCCGACTTGACCCCCACACCCGGTATGCGCAGCAGCATTTCATAGTCGGCCCGATTTATGTCGACCGGGAAATATTCGGGATGTCGCAATGCCCATGCCAGCTTGGGGTCCAGTTCCAAATCGAGTAGGGGATAGGCATCGTCTACAATCTCTTCTACCTTGAATTGGTAGAATCGTAGCAGCCAGTCGGCCTGGTAGAGCCGGTTTTCGCGTACAAGCGGTGGTTGCTTCAGGGCCGGCAGACGCTTGTCGTAGGTGTTGACCGAGATGTAGCCTGAGTAGTAGACGCGTCGCATGGACGGTCTGCTGTAAAGGGAGGAGGTCAGGGTCAGTATGTCTTTGTCTGTCTCTGGCGTGGCTCCCACAATGAGTTGTGTGCTCTGCCCGGCTGGTACAAACCGGGGCGTGTGCCTGAAGTGACGTTTCTCTTCCCGGTTTTGTGCCACTCCCTGCTGGATGTAGCGCATGGGAGCCAGTACGCTGGCATGGTCTTTCTCCGGTGCCAGCAGTTTCAGGTTCTCTTCTTTGGGTATCTCTATGTTGACGCTTAGCCTGTCGGCATACAGTCCGGCCTCGTGCACCAGTTCCTGGCTGGCTCCGGGAATACTTTTCAGGTGAATGTAGCCGTTGAAACGGTGTACTAGCCTTAAGTCTTTGGCCACGCGGACTAGCCGCTCCATGGTGTAATCGGGGTTTCGTACTACGCCACTGCTCAGAAACAATCCCTCTATGTAATTTCGCCTGTAGAACTCCATAGTCAGTTCCACCAGTTCGCTGACAGACAATGTGGCCCGTGGCAAATCGTTCGTCCGGCGGTTGATGCAGTAGGCGCAATCGTAAATGCAATAGTTGGTCAGCATGACCTTTAGCAAGGAGATGCAACGTCCGTCTTCGGCAAAGCTGTGGCAAATGCCCATGCCGCCCACCGTGTTGCCCAGCATGCCGGGCTTGTTGGCCCGCACTGTTCCACTACTTGAGCACGATACGTCGTATTTGGCCGATTCGGCCAGTATCTTCAGTTTCCTGAGTACTTCTTCTTTCATGCTGATATTTCAATTTGTTTCTGCATCGCTCTTGTTTAGAAAAAAGAGAGTGTGAGGCAGTTTCTTGCAGCGCAAAGATAGTGAAAGCAGCCAGCAGTACCAAGCTGAAAATTTGCTTTTAAGTGGTAGTGTTGATAAGATATTGGAAATAAGATGGTTGTGGTGGAATAGAGAAATGAAGAACATCTTTCTTATTTTTCTTTGTATATTTTCTGAGAATATTACATAAAAGAAGAGCCACATCCTTGACGTTTCAAGGAGTGGCTCTTCCTTTTTTACTTCGGCCTGCAATATTATTTGGCAGCTTCTAAAGATGCCTTGCGGAAAGCCTTCATTGCCTTTTCAATCTCCAAAGAAGCTTTACGTGCACGAGTGCCAGCGGCTTTGTTTCCATTTTCTACCTGTGCTTTTGCATCTTTTTCGAACGCTGCATACAGTTCTGCAACTTTTTCAATTAATTCTTTCATAACCCTTTTATTTTTCTTTGTTAATAATGTCTGGCAAAAATACATTCTTTCTTGGAATATACGCAGGGAAATGAGATTTTTTTTGAGTAAAAAAAGAGAATTTGATATAAAAAAGTGGCATTTAAGGTTTTTTGTCTACTTTTGTGGCATGAAAGTGCAGATAAAAACAGACTACATACACGCTTTGATAGCCGAAGGCGAACATTGGCAACAAGATTTTAAATTTGAAATTTCAGACGCGCGCAAGATTGCTAAAACCCTATCAGCCTTTGCCAATACGCAAGGAGGGCGGTTGTTGATTGGGGTAAAGGACAATGGGAAAATAGCAGGTGTGCAGTCGGCCGAAGAACAATATATGATAGAGGCGGCTGCTGAAATGTATTGCAAGCCACAGGTGAAGTGCAACATGCAAAACTACCTGGTAGAGAACAGGACAGTGCTTCTTGTCCAGGTGGAGGAAAGCCTCCAAAAGCCTGTATATGCTCAGGACAACGATGGCAAATGGTTGGCTTATCTGCGTATAAAAGATGAAAACATATTGGCAACTCCTGTACACTTGCGGGTCTGGCAGCAAAGTGGGCGTGAAGAAGGTGAGTTGATAGAGTTTACCGAACGCGAACGGTTGTTGCTCCAGTTGTTGCAAGACAATGACCGTCTGTCGCTTAACCGCTATTGCCGGTTGGCGCATCTGTCTCGACCGGCAGCACAGCATTTGTTGGCCAAGTTCATTCGTTATGGCATTGTTGAGGCTGTGTTTGAAGACCATAAGTTTCATTTCAAACTCAAGTAACAGCGAAACATAGATATTTTTCACTTCAATCTCCTTTTCATTTAGCATCATGACTGTCATTAACTTCATCAACGATTTGCTTTGGACTTATATTCTTTTGGCGCTTCTTCTATGTTGCGCGTTGTGGTTTAGCCTGAAGACGAAATTTGTACAGATACGCATGTTCGGGGAGATGGTTCGTCTTTTGGGTGAGTCGGCTGGTAAGCCCGAAAACGGCGAGAAGCATATTTCTTCTTTTCAGGCATTTGCCATATCTATAGCCAGTCGCGTGGGGACAGGTAATCTGGCCGGCGTAGCCACCGCTATTGCAGTTGGCGGGCCGGGAGCCGTTTTCTGGATGTGGCTCATGGCTCTGCTGGGTGCGGCAAGTTCGTTTGTCGAGTCTACTTTGGCGCAGTTGTACAAGACTCATGGTAAAGATTCCTACGTCGGTGGTCCGGCTTATTATATGCGCAAGGGACTTAAGCAGCCTTGGATGGGTACCCTGTTTGCAGTTCTCATTACTATAACCTTCGGTTTTGCCTTCAATTCGGTGCAGAGCAATACCATCTGTGCTGCTTTCGAGCATGCTTTTGGTTGGGAACACACTGTGGTGGGGCTGGTCATTACGGTGAGTACTGTTCTCATCATCTTTGGAGGTGTGCAGCGCATTGCGCGTGTCAGCAGTATTCTTGTGCCGGTCATGGCTTTGGGCTATGTATTGCTGGCTTTGTTTATTGTGGTGTTGAACATAACAGAGATACCGGCTGTCATCCGTCTTATTGTTTCCCATGCCTTTGGCTGGGAGCAGGCTTTGGGAGGCAGTGTGGGTGTTGCTTTGATGCAAGGCATTAAACGCGGATTGTTCAGCAACGAGGCCGGTATGGGTTCTGCTCCCAATGTGGCAGCTACGGCTCATGTCACTCATCCTGTCAAGCAAGGACTGATTCAGGCTTTAGGCGTATTTACCGATACCTTGCTTATCTGCACCTGCACGGCTTTTATTATTCTCTTCAGCGGGGTATCTATCAATGGAGAGACCAATGGAGTACAGCTAACCCAGCTGGCACTGACACACGAAATTGGCCAGTGGGGAAATGTATTTGTTGCGGTTGCCCTTTTCTTTTTTGCATTTAGCAGTATTCTGGGCAACTATTATTACGGTGAGGCCAATATCCGCTATTTCAGTCGCAGCAAATGGGTGCTGGTTGTCTATCGGTTGCTGGTAGGAGGTATGGTTATGTTTGGGGCTGTCGCTTCTTTGGAGGTAGCTTGGGGATTGGCCGATATTACCATGGGGCTGATGGCGCTTTTCAATCTTATTGCCATCAGTTTGTTAGGTAAATACGCTTTCCGGTTACTCGATGATTACCTGGCACAGAAGCGCCGGGGCATTAAAGACCCGGTCTTTTGCAAGAAACAGCTCCCGGAGATAGAAGCCGATTTGGAGTGTTGGTCCGAAGAAGGCGGAAAACAATAGACGGCCAGTCCTAAGCCCGGGCGTTTTTTGATTGCAGAAGAATGAATCGAGCATAGTTGGTGCATAACAACAATTTGTTTACTTTTGCAATGCCTTAGAAAGTTAATATAGAAAACAATAATATCAATCATGGGAATATTTGGTAAACTATTCAAAAAGAATACGGAAACCGTATCGTCCAAAAATGTGGAAGACTTCGTTTCGCTGACACGTGTCTATTTTCAGTCGGTGATTGCCGCCAATCTGGGTATCACCAATATACGCTTTGTGCCCGATGTGGCTAATTTCAAACGTATGTTTAAGATTCCTACCCAGGGTGGTCGCTTGGGTCAGGCTGAGAAAACCGCATCCCGTAAAATGCTGATGCAGGACTACGGTTTGAGTGAAAACTTCTTTAAAGAAATAGATTCATCGGTAAAGAAACATTGTCGTACGCAGAACGATGTACAGGCTTACCTGTTCATGTATCAGGGTTTCTCCAATGACTTGATGATGCTGATGGGTAATCTGATGCAGTGGAAGTTCCGCATGCCTTCTATCTTTAAAGGTGCTCTTCGTGCCATGACTGAAAAGACGGTACACGAAGTCTGCACCCGTACCGTATGGAAGAAAGACGATGTTCATAAGACGGCAGCTGCCGTACGCCAGTACAAGGAGCGTTTGGGATATTCTGAACAGTGGATGACGGAGTACGTCTACAACGTGGTGATGTTGGCCAAGAAAGAGCCTAAGCGCAAAGACGAAGCAAGCAAATAAGGATATTTATCTATGGAGTCCTCTTTACAAAGCACCCCGATAGAGGTAGAAAAGCATCCGTTGGAACCATTTTTGCCATCCAACGCCCGCCTGTTGATGTTGGGAAGCTTCCCGCCGCAGCGCAAGCGTTGGAGCATGGAGTTCTATTATCCTAATTGGAATAACGACATGTGGCGCATCGTTGGTTTGTTGTTCTTCAACGACAAGGAGCATTTTGTTGACCGTTCGGGAAAGCGTTTCTGTAAAGAGTGTCTGGTTGAATTCCTTCAAGAGAAAGGCATTGCCCTGTTCGACACTGCCACGGCTGTACGTCGTTTGCAGGACAACGCTTCCGATAAGTTTCTGGAAGTGGTCGAGCCTACCGATATACAAGCATTGCTCGACAAGATTCCGCAATGTCATGCCATCGTTACTACCGGTGAGAAGGCAACCGAGACTTTGTGTAAGAAGTTCGCCCTGACTCCTCCGAAGGTAGGCGATTATGTTGAGTTCTTGTATGGTCAACGTCCTATGAGGCTTTATCGCATGCCTTCTTCATCGCGTGCCTATCCGTTGGCACTGGAGAAAAAAGCGAATGCCTACCGGCTTATGTATCAAGACTTACAAATGCTATGATGGTTCAGTAGCCGGTGTCTGTTGAAAATAATTTGGCAGAAAAGCTTGCAAAACCAAAACTTTCCATTACCTTTGCAGCCGCAAACACGGGAATAGCTCAGTTGGTAGAGCATCGGTCTCCAAAACCGAGTGTCGGGAGTTCGAGCCTCTCTTCCCGTGCAGGGATAAGAAGCTGTAGCCACGCAGGCTATGGCTTTTTTGTTTTTATGGTTCAGGAAGATTGTCAGGAAGTGCTACTGAATGCAATGGCGGCAATATAAACAAAAGAGGTACACAACATTGTTTATTCTGTTGTGTACCTCTTTTGTTTTGTGGGCGTTGACGGATTCGAACCGCCGACCCTCTGCTTGTAAGGCAGATGCTCTAAACCAGCTGAGCTAAACGCCCTCTTTCTTGATAGAGGATATTGCTTATGTTCACCTTTCGGTTTGTGGGCGTTGACGGATTCGAACCGCCGACCCTCTGCTTGTAAGGCAGATGCTCTAAACCAGCTGAGCTAAACGCCCGAAAGTTTCCTTTTTCAAAAGCGTTGCAAAGGTACGACTTATTTTTAAACTACCAAATCTTTTGCCTGTGTTTTTCAAATTTTCGCTATTAATTGTATGCAGACAGGAAACTGGGTTGGTCAAATTGGCCGTGTTTTGTAACTTTGCCGCCGATTTCATAGGGAAGGAAAGCATTGTATGGCGAATGTATATGAAGAGCGGCTGGGGACAGACCGCATGTTGCCGCTTGTGTTCAGAATGGCTTTGCCTGCCATTGCGGCGCAGCTGGTGAATCTGTTGTATAATATAGTAGACCGAATGTATATAGGACACATTCCCTCGACAGGAACGGATGCGCTGGCGGGCATCGGAGTTACCAGTTCGGTCATTATTCTGATATCGGCCTTTTCGTCTATTGTGGGAGCGGGCGGTGCACCGCTGGCTGCTATTGCCTTGGGGCAGGGCGACCGCGAGCGGGCGGGCAAGATACTGGGCAACGGGTTTACCATGCTGGTGTGCTTCACCGTGCTGACTACCCTCACGACTTTTCTCTTCATGCGCCCCTTGCTGATGCTGACCGGCGCTTCGGAGCATACCATCGGTTATGCTACCGACTATCTTTCCATTTATCTGCTTGGTACTTTGTTCGTAGAATTGTCAGTGGGTCTGAACAGTTTCATCAACACGCAGGGACGCCCTGCCATAGCCATGTACTCGGTGCTCATCGGCGCGGTACTCAACATCGGCCTCGACCCGTTGTTCATCTTTACCTTCGGCATGGGTGTGAAGGGAGCTGCCTTGGCCACCATCCTGTCGCAGGCGTGCAGTGCAGCCTGGGTAATAGGTTTCCTGACATCGAAGCGTGCCTCGCTTAGGCTGGAGCGCCGCTACCTGATGCCGGACAAGAAGATTGTACTGGCTGTGCTGGCCTTGGGCGTTTCGCCTTTCATCATGGCCAGTACGGAGAGCCTGGTGGGCTTTGTGCTGAACGGCAGCCTGAAGGAGTTTGGCGACATCTACGTCAGCGCGCTTGCCGTGATGCAGAGTGCCATGCTTGTGGTCAGCGTTCCCCTGACCGGCTTTGCGCAGGGTTTTGTGCCCATCGTGAGCTACAACTACGGCCACGGTGACAAGGAACGGGTGAAGTCTTGCTTCCGCATAGTCCTCATCTTTATGTTCTCCTTCAACCTGCTGCTGGTATTGGGCATGATACTCTTTCCACACGTAGTGGCCGCTGCCTTTACCGACGACAATAGGCTGGTAGATGTAGTGTGTGCCACGATGCCCCTTTTCCTGGCCGGCATGACTATCTTCGGCCTGCAACGTGCCTGTCAGAATATGTTCGTGGCTTTGGGACAGGCCAAGGTGTCGGTCTTCATTGCCCTGTTGCGCAAGGTCTTCCTGTTGATACCTCTGGCCCTGCTGCTGCCCGGCTTTTGGGAGGTAGATGGTGTGTTTGCAGCCGAAGCCTTGTCGGACGCCACGGCTGCCGTGTGTTGCACGCTGATATTTGCCGTGAAGTTTCCCCGCATCTTACGTGGTATGAAAACACCGAACCCTTCCTCCGTGCGCGGCTAAGGCGTGTAGAAGAAAGGGTTCGGTGGGTTAAATAAAGTGGCAGGGTAGGAGAGAAGACGGAGGTAGTGTGGATATGCGGGGGAAGTGTCCCTCTTTAGCGTATCACCCTGACTCCTCTCAGCCAATGCTTGCGATAATATTCCTCCTGAAGGCTGCTGACAATGACGCCGCGGCTGGTGCTGGCATGGATGAAGCGTCCGTCTTTGAGGTAGATGCCCACGTGTGCCACCCGCTTGCGCGACGACGGGCTGCTGAAGAACACCAGGTCGCCCTCGCGCAGGTTGCTGCGTCTGACGCGCTTCCCTGTTTCCAGCTGACCATCGGTGCTGCGGGGCAGCTTCAGGCGGTAGACGCTGCGGTAGAGCTGCATGGTAAGGCCCGAACAGTCGGTGCCTCGGTGCGAGCTGCCTCCGCTGCGGTAAGGTGTGCCTATCCAGTGCGAGGCTTCGATGTAGAGGCGGTGGTTGTCCTCCAGCCCGATGTCCATGCCCAGGCGTACAGAGGCCTTGGCCAGTGCCTTGTAGTCGAGGCGGGGAGCCGAGGTGTGGCAGGCACTAAGCCCTGCCAGCAGACTGAGCAGCAAGAGGCAGCGTAGCAGTGTGTGTACGGTCGGCCTCATGCTTCGTTGCTTTTAGGGTCGGCTGGCACCGGTGTATCGGCGGCAGGCACATCATCGGTGGCCGCTTCTTCGCTTATCTCTTCCTCCACGCTGATGTTGAAGTAGTCTTCCAGTTCCTTTTCAGCCGAGTTGTTCTCGTTGCGGATGTCGCGCAAGATGACGCCGTGCTCCAGCAGGGCGATGCGCGGACAGATGTCTACCGTATGGTTCAGGTTGTGACTCGATATGAGCACCGTGGCTCCATGTTCTTCGTTGTACTTCTTCAGCAGGTGCTTGATGATGGCCTGCGACGAGGGGTCGAGGAAGTTGAAAGGCTCGTCGAGGATGAGCAGGCGCGGGTGGTGGAGCATGGCGGCGATGATGCCTATCTTCTGCTTGTTGCCCATGGAGTAGTTGCGGATGAATTTCTTCTGCCCCATGACTTCACCGTTCATGAACCGTTCGAAGGGGCGCAGCCGTTCGTCCACCTCGTCCTTCTTCAGCCCGTACATGCGGCCGATGAAGTAGAAGTATTCTTCGGGTGTCAGGTAGTCGATGAGGAAACCGTCGTCGATGTAGGCGCCGGTGAAGGTCTTCCAGTCCTCGCTGCGGGCCACGTCGATGCCGTCCACCGTGACGTTTCCCCGGTCGGCCTGCAGCAGGTCGAGGATGAGGCGGAAGAGGGTGGTCTTGCCCGCACCGTTGTTGCCTACCAGGCCCAGCATTTCGCCCTGGCCTATCGTATATTTTTCAATGTCTACGGCTTTCTTGCTGCCGAAGTTCTTTTGCAGGTTGCTGATTTCTATCATGGTTGTAATGGTTGTTATTGGTGAATGTTATGTAATGTATATTGCGCACTGGCTCAGGTGCGTGGTGCGCACTGGCTCGAGTGCTTGATGCGCGCACGCTCTTGCGCTTGATGCGCGCACGCTCTTGCGCTTGATACGCGCACGCTCTTGCGCTTGATGCGCGCACGCCCTTGCGCGTGGTGCGCGCCTACTTTTGCCTGCTGTCGCGGAAGCCTTCCAGGTTCTTGTAACGGCGCTTCATGAAGCGGTGGTAGACGTTCTTCAGCCACAGGCGCGAGGTGAGTATGAAGCCCAGGCCTACGACTATCAGCACGATGTCGGTCACGGTTTCGCCCAGCCACACCTTGAGCCCGGCATTGAGCAGCAGAGGCACGCCGAAGGCGGCGAAGGAGATGATGTTTTGCAGTCCTGTGCCCATGTTCTGGCGGTTGGTCAGCTTGGTGTTCAGGTCCAGCGTGCGGCAGTTGTACACGGCCAGCTGGAAGAGGCCGCAGTAGATGGCTCCCGACGTGAACAGGGCCCAGGCCAGGCAGCTGACGACCGTCAGCTTGCCCGTCACCATGGCGGGTATCATCAGCACGAAGGGTATCAGGATGGCCACGCTGTAGAGTATGTATTTGGCGCGCAGCAGCGAGTAGATGGACTCCTTGCGGCTCATCAGTCCGTCTATGTAGTTGCCTTCGTAGCTCATGATGCTGAGCAGGAACATGATGCCGAAGATGACGTAGTTGTAGACCATGATGAAGCTCTTCATGCCGGTGGAGTCGTAGACGTCGCTGAAGCTGAGCACGAGGCTGAAGGCCACGACGATGAGGATGATGGAGCGCAGCGATGCCTTGCACACCTTGTTGCGCAGCAGCATCTTGAGCTCCAGGCGCATGTATTCGCCTATCTCGCCGTAGCGGTCGAGGAAGCGGTATTCGGACACGTGGCGCACCTTGACGGTGGTGTCTTCCACCTTGTTCATTTCGTTGTAGATGAGTCGGCCCATGATGTTGCGGCAGAGCAGCCACAGCAGTGCGATGGCCAGCAGCGTGCCCAGCAGTGCCAGCGGGTTGCCGGTGATGTAGCCTTCGCCCAGGGTGATGGACCAGAGGAAGAGGGGGCTGTCGTCGGGGATGAACAGGGCACAGCATATCCCTCCGTAGAAGGCCAATGGCAGGGCCACCCACCACACGCGTTCGTTCATCAGCGTGCGGCACAGCAGGAACCAGTAGTTGTTCAGTACCATCAGCAGCCAGATGCCGATGCAGTAGGTCAGCACGCCGGATACGCCATAGTAGCGGGTGACGGTGATGATGGCCAGCGGCACGAAGAAGAACAGCCAGAAGAGGTTGAACGTGCTCAGGCCTGAGCGCAGCAGCAGGAAGTCTATCAGCCGGCGGCGGCGTATGGGCAGCAGCAGGTAGGGTTTCATCTCCTGCGTGGGTGTCTTTTGGAAGGGAAAACGGATAAGGAAGTCGATGGCCAGGATGATGATGAGGCCCCCGTTGATGATGTGGTAGGGCTCACGGGCTTCTCCTTCCAGGGCAAAGGCAAAGGTGGTGCCGAAGAAGATGAGGTAGCCGGCCCAGAAGGCGGCCATGAAATACATCCAGAAGCGCCCGAAGCGGTTTTTGTCGTACATGGGGTGGCGCTTGTCGGCCAGGCGGCCATGTCGGCGGAGTTCGAGAAATAGGTTCATTTGATAGTATTATAAGGAGTTATAAAGGGATTGAAGAAAGTGAAAAAGGGAGTTAGAGGCCGATACGTCCAGCCAATGATTCGTGAAACGATTGGCTTTTGGCTTCCGTGCGAAGCGGTACCTCCTTCTAACTCCCTTTTGGCTCCTTCAAGAATTACTTCTTGTCAGGGACGGTCATGACTACCGTAATCTTGTTGCCTTGTTTCAGCATGTCGGCGGCAAACTTCTGCACGTCGGCCTTGCTGATGGCGTTGACTGTTTCCACATAGTCCTTGGTGTTGTCCACGCCGGTGAAGAAGTAGTTGTCAAGGTTGTTCAGCCAGTAGCTGTTTTCCTTTTGGTTGTCGTTGTACTTCTTCAGCATGTACTCCTTGATTTTCTGCAGGTGTTCGTCCGTAGGTCCCTGTTCAGCCATCTTCTGCATTTCGCGGTCGATGATGGCGTTCAGTCCTTCGTACTTCTCAGGGTCGGTCTGGTAAACAATCTGCATCATGAGGTCTTCGGTCGGATACTTGTTCAGTCCGCCGTAGCAGCTTACGCCGTATGTGCCGCCTTCCTTTTCACGGATTTCTTCGGTATAGACCATGTTGAGTGCCTGTGTAAGTACACTCATCAGCAGGTCGTTCTTCAGGTTGTACTGGCAGTCGCCGCTGTAGAGCATGAACACGGTAGCCATCGGAGTCTGCTGTTCCTTGGCGTACGTCTTGCTCAGGATGCCTTTGGCAATGTCCATGTGGTTGTCGCGTACAGTCTCTTTCTCTCCATTGGCAGGCAGCGCGCCAAGGTATTGCTCGATGAGTGGTTTCATCTTCTCCAAGTCGATGTTGCCCACGAGGAAGAAGGTGAAGTCGGCTGCATTGGCAAAACGCTCCTTGTACATCTGGAGGATGCGGTCGTAATCAATCTGGTCAATCAACTCAGGCTTCAGCGAGAGGTAGCGCGGATGATAGCCGTACATCATCGAAGTAATGGTATCGTTGATGCTCGACAGCGGGTTGGCTGCGGCATTTTCCAGCTGAGCCTTCATGCGGGTCTTGAAAGAGTTGAAGGCTTCCATGTCCTTGCGCGGAGCTGTGAAGCTCAGGTAGGTGAGCTGCATCATGGTCTCGAAGTCCTTGGGCGAGCAGTTACCGTGTACATATTCCTGTGTGCCGCCGATGCCAGCATCTACCGATACCTTTTTGCCGGCCAGCATCTTGGTCAGTTCCACGTTGCTGAAGTCGCCCAAGCCGCCAGCTGAGATAACACCGTTCAGGATGCCTTGGTTGAAGTTCAGCTTGTCGCTGTCGGGGAAGAGGCTTGTTCCTCCCAGGCTGAGGGCCTTCATGCGTATTTCGTCAGCCTTGAAGTCGGTCTTCTTCACATATACTTTCACGCCGTTAGACAGAGTCAGTTCGGTGGTACCGTAGATGGCGTCGGCCTTTTCAGATACAATTTTGCCGCCCTTGGGAGCTTCCTTAATCAGAGGTTCGTTGCTTACTTTGTCTTCATAAGGTTTCACGTCGAGTTGCTTCATGCCGTTGAGCAGTGCCAGCACTTCTTCCTTGGTCGGGATAACTTCGCCTTCCTTGTCGGGGGCAGAGATAATGACTACCTCGTTGTTGTCGGGAATCAGCTCTGTCTGTACAATCTGGTTGATGAGTGCCACGGGGATATTGGGGGCAATCTGGTTGTAGATGGTGTACTCAAACTCAATGCCCGGCATGGGCTCAGCATCCAGGAAGTGACGGATATATTGGTTTACATACGTGTCGTTCTTCGTGTTGGCACGTTCGTTGTATGCCGACTCAATCTGTTGCAGGATATTGGCACGTGCACGTGCATATTCCGATTCGGTAAATCCATAGCGGCGCATGCGCTCCACTTCGGTCAGCAGGGCGGTCAAGGTTTCCTTCAGGCCGTTGTCTTTGGCCGTACCGGCAATGTTGAAGGCTTCCTTGGTTTTTGACAGGAAGAAGTTGCCGTAGTTGCTGCCTGCATTGACGTAGGGCGGGTTGGCGCTCTGTGCCAGTTCGCTCAGACGGTCGTTCAGCATCATAGTGATAGCGCTCATCAGATAGTCCTGCATCAGGTAAGCCATGGTACCCTTGATAGAATCGGGGGTAGCATCGTGCTTGAAGTAGATGTCAATGCTGGGGCTGTCAATCTCCTTGTCCTTACCTATATATATAAGGGGTTCTGCATTGTCGGCTACGGGGTAGTAGATACGTTCGGCAGGGTTGACGGGCTTCTTCACGTCGGCAAATACCGACTTGATTTTGGCTTCCATCTGGTCTACGTCAATGTCGCCCACGATGATTATACCCTGCAGGTCGGGACGATACCACTTGGCGTAGTAGTCGCGGATGTCCTGATAAGGGAAGTTGTTGATGACATCGATGCTGCCGATAGGCATACAGTCGCTGTACTTGGAGTCGGGATAAATGGTAGGCTGTGCCTCGGTGTAGAGGCGCAGGATACCGCTGTTGCGGCTACGCCATTCTTCACGGATGACGCCGCGCTCCTTGTCAATCTCCTTGTCGGCCAGCAGGATGGCGTTGCTCCAGTCGTGCAGGATGAGGAGACAGGAGTCTACCACCGCAGCGTCAGTGCTGGGCACGTTGCTGATACGGTAAACAGTTTCGTCTATTGAAGTATAGGCGTTGAGGTTTACACCGAATTTGATACCTTTTGTCTCGCACCATTGTACGATGCCCAGTCCTTTTTCGTCGCCCGGGAAGTTTTTGGTTCCGTTGAAGGCCATGTGTTCCAAGAAGTGTGCCAGTCCGCGTTGTTGCGGCTCTTCCAAGATAGAGCCCACTTTCTGGGCAATGTGAAATTCTACACGATTTTCAGGCTTCTCGTTGTGACGGATGTAGTAAGTCAATCCGTTGTCCAGTTTGCCTACGCGTACCTGTTGGTCCATCGGTACGGGAGGCATCTGCTGGGCCGAAGCCATTGACAGGTTGCCCCAGCAGAAGAGGACGGCAACCGTCAGTAAATGAATGAAATGTCTCATAGTTCTTTCTGTTTTTAGAAAATTGTTCTGACTCATAGGTCGTGAATATAGGGCATAAATCACAAGCACGGGCTTTTTTTATCGTTTTTTTAGGAAAATGGCATATTTTTCTCTGTGCAAGTCAGTAGAAAGACGGTATGTACCATCCTGAAAGTTGGGAGTTTCAGGCAGTTTTGCTCCATTGATACCTATAGTTTCATTGCCTGAAACCATTCGTTTCATCCGTTGAAACCATCGGTTTCATTGCTTGAAACTATTAGTTTCAGACTATGAAACTGTTTGAAACTAACAGGTATCTGATATTCAATAAGCAGGCTTTAATCCCTACCTTTGGATAAGATAGGAGGTGGCTCGGCAGTACTTTCGCTCAAAAGCAAGCTTTTGGCTTGGTACTGCGCTCACCTTTCCCTATCTTTGTCGGCGTAGGTGGGCAATCTTATGGCTCATCACTGATTATATCGTTTGTCACAAGGAATTTTTTGATATGATGAAAGACAATAGCCAGGAAATGTTTCCTGTTGTAGACGAGGAAGGCAATATTACCGGGGCAGCTACCCGTGGTGAGTGTCATAGCGGCAGCAAACTGCTGCATCCGGTTGTTCACCTGCATGTGTTCAACTCGCGCGGAGAACTTTATTTGCAGAAACGTCCCGAGTGGAAGGACATACAACCCGGCAAGTGGGATACGGCCGTAGGCGGCCATGTGGATTTGGGTGAAAGCGTGGAGCAGGCCCTGCGCCGTGAGGTGCGCGAAGAACTGGGCATTACGGATTTCACTCCCCAGCAGGTGACTCACTACGTCTTTGAGTCGGCCCGCGAACGTGAATTGGTCTTTACCTATAAAACTGTTTACGATGGCCCTGTCCGTCCCAGCGACGAACTTGATGGCGGACGCTTCTGGCCTATTGATGAAATCCGTGCCAACCTGGGGAAAGGTGTCTTTACACCTAACTTTGAGGGAGAAGTAGGGAAGGTGTTGGAAATGAAGAATGAAGAATAAAAAACGGGAAATGAGAAATGAAGAATAACAAAGCGGCCGTCTGTTTGTTTCTTTGCAAAAAGATTGTTAGCTTTGTATGTCACACTTAAATAATAGGAGGAATGTCTATGTTAGAGCTTGATGAATGTAAAGCTAAGTTAGCTGATTTCAAAAGGCTGTACGGCATAACTTTTGGTATCGTCAATATAGGTATCTTTGGTTCGGTTGCCCGTCGTGAAAATACGGAAGAGAGCGATATTGACATTGTGGTAGAGGTGGAAAAGCCTACCTTGGCTGTTATGTACAATATGAAAGAACAACTAAAGAACCTTTTCCATTGCGAGGTCGATTTAGTGCGGCTCAGAGACAGTCTTCGTCCTATGCTGAAGCAGAATATTCAGGAGGAAGCGATATATGTATAAGAAGCATTATACTGTTCAAAACCGTTTGTTGCAGATAGCAGAGTCTATAGCAATCATAGAAGACCGTTGCAAGGATATTCATTGCTCTAATGATTTCCTTATTTCTCCAGCCAATATGACTATTTTTGATTCTTGTGTGATGAGGCTTCTGGCTATAGGTGAGCAGGTCGGTAAATTATTGAAAGAAGAAAATAGTCCTTTGTTGGCGTATGCTGATATTCCCTGGAGGGCTGTTTATGATATGCGTAACCTGATTTCACATGAATATGCCAATATTGATGAGGAGATAATTTTTTCTACCATCAAGGAAGACTTGCCTGTCATATATCCTGTTATACAGGCTTTGATTTGTCAATATGCTGTCTGATACAGGCTTTTCTTCTGTATCATTCCCCCTTGGGCTTTACCCCTAATAAACAAAAGAGGATGCAACTCTCTGTTATGAGAGGCATCCTCTTTTGTTTATGGCTTGTATTGGCTTTTACTTCGCCAAATCTTCAATTACCTTCATTATCTGCTGACCGATTTCTTCAGCCTCTTCCTGTGTATGGGCTTCGCTATACACGCGGATGATGGGTTCGGTGTTGCTCTTACGCAGGTGAACCCACTTTTCGGGGAAGTCAATCTTTACACCGTCGATGTCGTTGATTTCCTCGTTCTTGTAGATTTCCTTCACCTTGGCTAGAATGGCATCCACGTCAGTGTCAGGAGTCAGGTCTACACGGTTCTTGGCCATGAAGTAAGCCGGATAAGTGGCGCGCAGCTCGCTTACCTTCTTGCCTTCGTGTGCCAGGTGGCTCAGGAAGAGGGCGATGCCTACCAAAGCGTCGCGACCATAGTGGCTGGCCGGATAGATGACGCCGCCGTTGCCTTCACCGCCGATGACTGCACCCACTTCCTTCATCTTCGTAGTTACGTTTACTTCGCCCACGGCCGATGCGTAGTATTCCTGTCCGTACTTGCGGGTTACGTCGCGCAGGGCGCGGGTAGAGCTCAGGTTTGATACGGTGCTGCCCGGAGTGTGCTTCAGAATATAGTCGGCTACGCTGACCAGCGTATATTCCTCGCCGTACATACGTCCGTCTTCGCAGATGATGGCCAGGCGGTCAACGTCGGGGTCAACAACGAAAGCCACGTCGTTCTTTCCGTTCTTCATCAGGTTCATGATGTCGCCCAGGTTCTTTTCCAGCGGTTCAGGGTTGTGCTGGAAGTTTCCGGTCGGTTCGCAGTAGAGCTTTTCTACATGCTTCACGCCCAGTGCTTCGAACAGCTGAGGCAGGATGATGCCGCCCACAGAGTTCACACAGTCAATGGCTACGTGGAAGTCAGCCTTGCGGATAGCTTCAACGTCTACCAAGTCCAGTGCCAGTACGCTGTCAATATGTTTCTGATTATAAGTGAGGTCTTTGCGATAAGTACCCAGCTTGTCTACTTCGGCATATTCAAAGGCTTCAGCCTCGGCAATGCGCAGCACTTCGTTGCCTTCTTCCTTGTTCAGGAATTCACCTTTCTCGTTCAGCAGTTTCAGTGCGTTCCATTGTTTGGGGTTGTGCGAAGCAGTCAGGATGATACCGCCGCTGGCACCTTCCATGGTTACAGCCAGCTCGGTGGTCGGTGTAGAGGCCAGGTCGATGTCAACAACATCCCATCCCATACCCATCAGGGTGCCTATTACCACGTTCTTCACCATTTCACCCGAAAGACGGGCATCGCGGCCTACTACAATCTTGTTGCTCTTTACGGTACACGTTTTGCGGATAAGCGTTGCATACGCAGATGTAAACTTCACGATGTCGAGCGGATTAAGCCCTTCGCCTGCACTGCCGCCGATGGTTCCGCGGATTCCAGAGATAGATTTGATTAGAGTCATAGGTTGAATTGATTAAGTGAATAAATTTAAAATAACGTATTATCTGTAAATTTGATATTTCTTGATGTCATAGAAGTAGGGATACACATATTGCATGGCTGTTGAATGTCCCATCTTCGAGGGAACAATCAGTTTGACATGGGCCATGTCGCGCACGTAGGGCAGCGGTACAAGCCAGCCGGCAGGTACGGAAGTGCCATAATACGAATACATATATCCTTGTGTAAAGATACCGGCGATGGAAGAGGAAGTGACGGTGTATTTGAATTCATCTACTGTCTCCACAGCATTCAGATTAGAGAGTGAAGTATCCTTATCCAATATGCTGTACTCCATAAAACGTACCAGTATAAGGTCGTTGTTCTTCACCGTGTCAGCCAGGTTATCCGAACCTTTGTCAACAATCTGCATATACACACCGCTCGACAGCTGTACGTATTCGTTTTTGCTTACGTCGGTAGTAGAGTCGTTGTTGAAGAATTCCGTCTGGCTGATGACCTGTATGTCGTTGTCTCTGATGAAGGCTGCTATGGCATCGTCTTCTTCTTCCAGCATTTCCGCGTAAGTCTTGGAGTCGTCACATGCCTGGAAGGCAAAGCTAAAGGCCAGTAAAGATAAAAATAGTAAAACAAGTTTCTTCATTGTTGGTCAATTGGTGTTAATAAGGGATATGCACATAGTCTTTGTCTATGGTGTTTGGCTTTATGGACCTGGCCATATCGGGTGCATACTCCGTTCATAATTCAGCACAAAAATATCTTATTTCTTTGGAAAGGAAGTATTTGATACGCGAAAGTTCGTATCTTTTAACCTTTTCGACTACTTTTTGGCAGTAAGCAACGGCTTGTATTTTTCCAGTGCTTTTTCCAGTACGGCTTTGGCTTCTTCTATCGTACCGTAGAATTCTCCTCCCGAGGCATTCAGGTGTCCTCCACCGTTGAAGAACTCTGCTGCCAGCTTGTTGCAGGGGAAAGTGCCTACCGAGCGAAGCGAAACCTTTATCATCGGCTTTTCGGTGTCTTCGCGCAAGAAGCAGGAGAATACCACATTCTTGATGCTGAGCGGTATGTTGACAAAGCCTTCGCTGTCGCCCCTGATGTAGTTGAAGCTTTTCTGCTCTTTGCCTGTCAGGGTGATAAGCGCGGCGCAATAGTCGTGGTATACAGTCATTTCCGACAAGACGTGTCCCATAAGGCGCAGGCGGCTTTCCGAATAGGTGTTGAACACTTTGCGGTAGATAGCGTCCTTGTCTATGCCTTTAGACAGCAGCTCGCTGATGATGAAGTATATCTCGCGGTTGTTTGAATTGTACGTGAAACCTCCCGTGTCGGTCATCATGCCCGTATAGATACATTCGGCACACTCCTTGGTGATGTCGCTGAAGTTACCCATACGGCAAATCAGACGAAATACCAGCTCTGATGTAGAGGAAATCTGCGGGTGCGAGATGGTAATGCGGCAAAAGTCTTCGGGATACAGATGGTGGTCTATCAAAATCTTGCGGGCCGGTGAATTCTTTATGGCATCGGCCATGGCATCAATGCGGCTCAGTGCGTTGAAGTCCAGGCAGCAGATGATGTCGGCCTCGTTTATCAACTTGTCGGCGAATTCCTTGTAGCGGTCGTACTGCAAGATGTCCTTGCTGCCCGGCATCCACTTCAAGAAGTCGGGAAATGCGTTGGGAACTATCACGTTTGCCGTCTTCTCCTGGGTGTTGAGGAAGTGCCACAAACCCAGTGACGAACCTATGGCGTCTCCGTCGGGTGCTACGTGCGATACTATGACTATCTTTTCGGCATGTCCCAGCCACTTGGCAAAATGCTCTACGTTGGATTGCTCTATTACTTTGGTAAGCATACTATTATGGATGTTTTTCTTGAAACAGTCGGCAAAAGTACGAAAACCGGGCATAATATTCAAAAAAAGGTTGGGGAATAATTCTGTCAGGCTGCATACGCTGTTCCCTTTCTCTCCGTCGTTTTAGCGGTCGGTTGGAAAATAAATTTTTCCCGGCAGGATAAATAATGGCTTTGTCCGTGCTCCTTCCGGCGCCTGGGGCAAGTATGTGGAAGCGAATAGGGAAGGAGAAAGTAAAAAAGCCTGTCCAAGTAGGCACGTTAAAGGAATAATTCGTACTTTTGCGCTCAATATGAACCGTTCTCCGGTCTGCGGACCATCTCGGTTCTTGGTAACGTATAAGTACAAAGATAATGAATCCCATAGCAATAATAGACAAGTTCTATCCTGAAGAAAACGAATTGAAGCATATATTGCTGGATCATAGCCGTTCGGTAAGCGAAAAGGCTTTGGAGATAGCACACCGTCATCCCGAGCTGCAATTGGACACTCCATTCCTAGGTGAAGCCGCCATGCTTCACGATGTCGGCATTTTCCTGACCGACGCTTCCGGCATTTTCTGTTTTGGCGACAAACCCTACATCTGTCACGGCTATCTGGGTGCCGACCTGATGCGTGCCGAGGGCTATCCGCGTCATGCTCTGGTATGTGAGCGTCATACCGGTGCTGGCCTTTCGTTGGAAGAAATCATCAGGCAGCAGCTGCCCGTGCCCCATCGCGAAATGGTGCCGGTCAGTCTGGAAGAGCAGGTGATTTGTTTTGCTGACAAGTTTTTTTCAAAGACCAAGTTGGGCAAGGAAAAGTCGGTGGAGAAGGCCCGCAAGAGCCTTGAACGCTATGGCGAGGAAGGCCTGCAACGCTTTGACCGTTGGTGTGAATTATTTCTATAGTATGAAAATAGCCACTAAAAAATAGTCAAAAAGACGGGTTATCCGTATAAATTACGTACTTTTGTCCCCTCTAAGTGGTATATATTAGCTGAAGAATCCATTGAAATCAAGAAAATTTATATCATATCCTATATTATTGCTGCTCTTGTTCCTATGTCTGGGCGAGGTAGGGGCTCAACGTCGTGTACAGCGCGGAGTACAGCCTGCCGGCCGTAGCATGAACCGTAGTACTGAGGGTACACCTTCCGACACGGTACGGGCGCAGGGAGTGGCTGCCAATGATTCTTTGCCTGCTGACAGTCTGAATGCTCCCGAACCAAAGAAAAATGCGTTGGATGCTCCCGTCACCTACGAGGCCAACGACTCCATTGTCTTTACCCAGGGCGGATATGCACATCTTTATGGACAAGGCAAGGTGAACTACCAGCAGATAGAGCTGGCTGCCGATGTCATTACGATGAACATGGATAGCAGCACCGTCTATGCCCACGGTGTGGAAGACAGCTTGGGGGTATTGCAAGGAAAGCCTGTGTTCAAGGATGGTGAGACGCCTTACGAAACCAATACCATTCGCTATAACTTCAAGAGCAAAAGAGGTATCATCAGCAACGTTGTGAGCCAGCAAGGTGAAGGGTACGTTACGGGTAACAATGCCAAAAAAGGCAAAAGCGACGAACTCTACATGAAGAACGGCCGCTATACCACGTGCGACAACCACGAGCATCCTCACTTCTACATGCAGATGACTTACGCCAAGGTGCGTCCCAAGAAGAATGTGGTGACCGGTCCTGCTTACCTGGTCATTGAAGACGTTCCCCTGCCGTTGGCAGTGCCATTCTTCTTCTTCCCCTTCTCCAGCAGCTATTCTTCAGGTTTCCTGATGCCTACTTATATGGACGACTCCAGCCGTGGATTCGGTCTTACTGATGGAGGTTATTACTTTGCCATCAGCGACAAGATGGACCTGAAGCTCCGCGGTGACATCTTTACCAAAGGTTCATGGGCGCTGAATGTGGAGAGCAACTACGTGAAGCGTTATAAATATTCGGGCCTTCTGCAGGCCAGCTATCAGGTGACCAAGACCGGTGACAAGGGCTTACCCGACTATTCGGAGACAAAGGACTTTAAGATCGTATGGTCGCACCGCCAGGATGCCAAGGCCAATCCTAACTCTACATTCTCGGCCAGTGTGAACTTTGCCACCAGCAGCTACGAGCGTACCAACATTGGCAACCTCTACAATTCGCAGGCTATGTCGCAGAATACCAAGACGTCAAGTATCAGCTATTCGCGCAGTTTCCCCGACCAGCACCTGACCATTTCGGCCACCTCCAACATTGCGCAGACCATGGCCGACTCATCTATCAACATGACCTTGCCCGACCTCAACATCTCACTCAGCACCATCTACCCCTTCAAGCGCAAGAAGCGTGTTGGCGAAGAAAAGTGGTATGAGAAGATTTCGGTGCGCTACACCGGTCGTTTCAAAAACAGTATTGACACCAAGGACGACAAGCTTTTCAAATCCAATCTGATAAAAGACTGGGAAAACGGTATGCAGCATGATATTCCGGTCAGTGCTACCTTTACCCTGTTCAAGTATTTCAACCTGACGCCGTCGGTCAGCTATACCGAGCGCTGGTACACCCGTAAGGTAATGAAAGACTGGGACGACCAGCGGCAGCGCGAGGTGAACACCGATACCATCTACGGTTTCTACCGCGTCTACAACTACAGTGCCAGCCTGGGTCTCAATACCAAGATTTACGGCATGTACAAGCCGCTGTTCTTTCCTAAAAAAGAATTGCAAATCCGTCATGTCATTACTCCTTCTGTTAGCATCAGCGCCACGCCCGACTTCGGTTCTGAGCGCTATGGCTACTACGACTCGTACATCAAGAACAACAAGGATGGCACGCGTGATACCGTGAGCTATTCTCCTTATGCCGGACAAATGTTCGGTGTGCCGGGACAGGGGCGTTCGGGAACCATCTCTTTCTCATTGTCCAACAACTTGGAAATGAAGTATAAGGATAAGAACGATTCTATCCGGAAAATCAGCCTGATTGATGAGTTGGGTGCCAATATCTCCTATAATACGGCAGCTCAGGTGAGACCGTGGAGCAACCTGACCCTGAATCTTCGTCTGAAACTGACCAAGAACTATACCTTCAGTATGAGTTCAACCTTTAAGACTTATGGTTATAAATTCGACTCTAAAGGAAATGTGGTAGACAACGACCGCACCGAATGGTCCTACGGCCGCTTCGGTATTTTTCAGGGCTATGGTTCTTCGTTCAGCTACACCCTGAACAACGACACCTGGAAGAAACTGAAAGCCAAGTTTACCGGCGAAGACGAGGAGGAAGATAAAAAAGACGAGAACCAGCAAGGCGAGGAAGGAGAAGAGGAAACCGGCACAGGATTGGGCAATAATAAGCAGAAGAAGCAGAAAGCCAAGGTCGATGCCGATGGCTATCAGGTATTCAGTATGCCTTGGTCGCTCAATCTGAACTACAGTTTCAATATATCCGAAGACCGCTCCAAGGCTATCAACCGCAAGACCATGCGCTATCCTTACCGCTATACGCACAACCTCAGTGCAAGTGGCAACATCAAAATATCCAATAAATGGGCCATCAGCTTCAACTCCGGCTACGACTTTGAGGCCAAGGAAATCGTGCAGACAGCATTCAACATTACGCGCGACCTCCACTGTTTCAGCATGTCGGCCAGCCTGTCGCCCTTCGGCCGTTGGAAATACTACAACTTTACCATCCGTGCCAACGCCAGCATCCTGCAAGACCTCAAGTGGGAGCAACGCAGCCAGACGCAGAGCAACATTCAGTGGTATTAATGCCGTTGTTGGCAAAATACCCGATAAAGCTGTATCGTTGTCATGTCGTAACGAAACGACTGGGCAGGATATAAATCGGTACAGGTCTGTGTAAAGCTCCTAGTCTTTCTCCTCCCTCTTGTTAGGCATTGTATGTTGGAAAAGAGTAACCTTCTTCAGGCTTGAGATGGAAGCGGCCATGAATACCAGGCAAAACAATGCAATGACAATAATTCGTGTTTGAAATAAAATGTCCGAGCCACTGCTATCATCCGGTTGCAGCCAGTCTATCAGGCACGAAACCGTATTGTTTATTGCGTGCATCAAAAAGCAAACCATGACGTTGCGACTTCTGTAATAGCAGGCATATTCCTAAAATACCGGCCATGCTTAGCGTATTGCTGGAGCAGGCTACACTGTAATCGTTTAAATCTAGAAAGGCCACAAAAAGGTTGATGGGCAATAGCGATGACAGCTTTAACAGAATGGCCCATAAATATAGTTTCTTATCCCTGCTTATTTCCGCGCGTAGATTCTTGGAAATAGTAAGCCTTATGTATTTCCTTTTTATAAAGACAACTATTATCAGAAGATTGCCTATGATTAGGCTCGCATCGTCCAAGGCACTGCTGTTCATGATGTTTTCAAAAGAAACATCGTTTCCCAACAGGTATTTTTCTGCACAGAAGGCGAACGAATAAATAACGACCGGGGTTGCCAACAGCGCGATAAAAATATAGAGCAGATAATATTGGGTGGCGCTTTTCAAGCATTGTTTGCTGTTTCCCATTGCTGTATCTTGATTCTGATAGTTATTATTGTGTGCTGATATGTGTTTCCCTTATGTGCGGAATGATGCCGTGGGTGTTTTTGGGGGCTTTCCTGATTTTACTTGTTTCAGGCTTTGGTTTGAATGCAGCAATCTGAACAGATGTTTTTCTACCTATGTCTGTATGATGGGCTCTATTGTCCCTGAGGTGGGGTGGCTTTAACTCCGGAAATCTTCATCCCAACCAGTCGGTAAAAATGAGGATGCAATCGTAGATTCTTTCGAAGAACTTCCCTATTTTTCTCCTTACCCCTTTCCAATAAATCTTTTTCATGATGTGATAAAGGTCTGATTCTTGTGTTGAATTGCTTGCGGCCTGTTGTTCTGTTTGTTTCTGAAGATGGAAGGCTGAAACAGGCAGGCGCATACCCGGTTTCCTGTGTCAATCTGCCACGGGGTAGCTGGAGCCGGATAGGCGCCTGAAGTTCTTTTTCCCGGCTATGTGTTTTTGCCGGACTGTTCTTTTCCTACCAGATGATTCCTGTTTCTCCGTGAGCCTTCAGGTACTCATTGGTGCGGCTGAAGTGGTGGTTGCCGAAGAAACCGTTGTAGGCCGACAGGGGAGAAGGGTGCGCCGATGTCAGCACCAGGTGCTTGTTGCGGTCTATGAAAGCCCCTTTTTTCTGTGCGTATGCTCCCCACAGGATAAAGACTAGATGCTCGCGTTCCTCGGCCAGTATGCGAATGGCGGCATCCGTAAAAGTTTCCCAGCCACGGTTCTGGTGCGACCCGGCCTGATGGGCGCGTACGGTCAGCGTGGCGTTGAGTAGCAGCACTCCCTGCTCGGCCCAGCGTGTCAGGTTGCCGCTGACGGGAGTGTCGGCTCCCGTGTCGTTCTTTATTTCCTTGAAGATGTTCACCAACGAGGGCGGAAAAGGTACGCCGTCGTTCACCGAGAAACACAGCCCGTGTGCCTGGCCCGGTCCGTGGTAGGGGTCCTGGCCTATGATGACTACCTTCACCTTGTCAAAGGGGCAGAGGTTGAAGGCATTGAAAATCAGTTTTCCCGGCGGATACACCGTGGTCTGCTTATACTCTTCGCGTACAAAGTCTGTCAGCCGTTTGAAGTAATCCTTCTCAAATTCCGGTTGCAGGTGGCTCTTCCAGCTTTCTTCTATCTGAACGTTCATGATGTCTTTTCGTTTGATTCGGTTGCTAAGGTAGCAATATTATTTCATATCAGCCACCGGCACAGACAAAGAAAAGTGAGGACGGTACGTCAAAACTCGGTGATGGTATCTGATTCCCCTCCTTCTGGAAGGAGGGGTGCCTATCAGGCGGGGTGGTAGGTCTTTATGATAGTTTGTATATCAATGTTCCATGTCTCTACCTACCACCTTCCCCTTCGGGTACTCCTCCTTCCAGAAGGAGGAGAGCTTCAGATACTTTCGTTTTGGCGTACCGTCCTCGTCGCTATGGCTATTCTTAAATCAGGTATATCTGGTGCTCCTTGCACTGCCGGCGCATGTCTTCGGGCCAGATGCTGGCCTGTATCTCGCCGATGTGTGCCTTGCGCAGGTAGTACATGCACAGGCGCGACTGCCCGATACCTCCGCCAATGGAGAGCGGCAGGGTGTCGTTCATCAGACGTTTGTGGAAGTAGAGCTCCAGGCGTTTTTCCTCGCCTTCCTCTTTCAGTTGTCGCAGCAGGGCTTTCTTGTCCACACGGATACCCATGGACGACAGCTCAATGCTGCGTTGCAGCACGTCGTCCCACAGCACCAGGTCGCCGTTCAGTCCCGGCAGGTCGTTCAGTCCCGGTGTAGTGTAGTCGTCGTAGTCCGGGGCACGTCCGTCGTGCTTCTTTCCGTCGCTCAGCTTGCAGCCGATGCCTATGATGAAGACAGCTCCATACTTCTGTGTGATGGCATGTTCGCGGCATTTGGGTTCCAGGTCAGGGTATAGTTGTCTGAGCTCCTCGGCGTGGATGAAGTGCAGCTTCTCGGGCAGGCAGGGCTTGATTTGCGGATACATTTCATATACCATGTATTCCGTGCGCACCATGGCCGAGTAAATGCGGCTCACGATTTCCTTCAGGAACTCCACGTTGCGGTCCTCTTCCCTGATAACCCGTTCCCAGTCCCACTGGTCCACGTAGAGTGAGTGCAGGTTGCCCAGTTCCTCGTCGGCCCTGATGGCGTTCATGTCCGTGTAAATGCCGTAGCCCGGTTCAATGCTGTAGTCGGCCAGCGTCAGCCGTTTCCATTTGGCCAGCGAGTGCACCACTTCGGCCTGCGCGTCACCCAAGTCTTTGATGGGGAACGATACGGCACGCTCCACGCCGTTCAGGTCGTCGTTTATACCCATGCCCTTCAGTACGAACAGGGGGGCCGTTACGCGTCGCAACCGTAGTTCCGACGACAGGTTCATCTGGAAAAAGTCTTTTATCTGCTTGATGCCCAGCTCGGTTTGCTTCAAGTCTAACAAAGGTTTGTAACCCTCAGGTAGTATTAGGTAGCTCATTTGTTACTTATCTGTTATAAGGTTTGTACTGTTAATTTGCTTGGCAAAGATAGAAAGAATATTGATGCTTGCTATATTTTGCTTGATAAAAATAGCAATTTGCTTTCTTTTTCTTTTCTCATGCTTGCAAAATAACATATTATTCATAGTTATGGCGTTGTCATTATGTCGTCCGGCATAGGCTATCGGTTTACTTTCTTTCGCTGGTAGGCCATAGTCTGTTTCCTCCTGTCTGTGTATGTCTCCATAGTTCCATGGCGAAAAAAACAAGCCGAAAGTTAGGAATATGAATAGTTTTTTTATACTTTTGTCCCGCATTTCGGCCTGGTAGCTTAGTGAATAGAGCGTCAGATTCCGGTTCTGAAGGTCGTGGGTTTGACTCCCACCCGGGTCACTGTAAGAGGAAAAGCAGCAATGTTTTTCCTCTTTTTTATTATTCTCTTATTTAGGCAGTCTTTCAATTGACGACTCTCTTATTGCTTTTCTCTCTTTATTTTCAGGGCTATATTTTATAATAGTTGTTTGTGTGTCAATGCTGAACCGTCAATCTAGGTGAATCGGTATTATAAGGCATTTAAGTCTCTCGGTATTGGTTGTTTGTTATAAGTCCCCGCATCAAGTGCGGGGTGACAGTGCGAAAACATTTATTATCGGATTTCTCAGTTGTCGGTTAGCTTCATTTACCCAGTTCGCTGATGAAGCATAGTTCTGAAGATTACGCCACTTATAGGCTTTGCTTGTAGTAAGCTAGGTGGCTTGTATAGGTTTAAGTATCAGTTATAGCTTGGCTGCTATTTTATCTATTTTGACAATTAAGGCGATGAGTAATACTCTTTATTGACTCTATTTCGTTTCTCTTCCTCCTCCTTCCTTCCTCCTACCTGCTCCGTATTTGCTCCGTATAACGGTACCCGTAAAGGAGGATGGTACGAGGGAGATACGGAGCAGATACGGAGCAAGGCGGAGGCGGGTGGGGAAGAGGAAGGTAGGCGGGCAGATGGAATGAAATGGGGGCTGGCAGGAGTGATAAAACTTTACAGAGGGGAAAGTGGGGCGGTGATTGCTGGCAGAAATGGGTGGAAGGAAAGGATAGAATAGGATAGGATTGTTTTCTGTTGGAAAACATATTTTTTATTTATGGAAATTATTCTGCGGAAAAGAATTTAATCTGTATATTTGCAAACAGAATTAAAACTATATGCAAGGCGGATAGGCAATGGGTGAGGCTTGTTAAGGCTGATATTTACTGATTCGGATTTACACATCATATCAATTGAAACACAAATAAAACAGCAAGAAATTATGGGAAAAATCAGTCAAGGTATTTGGGGCGGCTTCTCGGGCAAGGTAGGCCCGGTGGTGGGCAGCCGGTGGAAAAACATCTGTTATATCCGTTCGTTGGCGGCACGGGTGAGCAATCCTAACACGGCCAGACAGCGGTGTCAGCGTGGCAAGTTTCGTACGGTAGTGGGTTTCCTGAAAACCATACTTCCTTATATTCAGATAGGTTTCAGTGGCTATGAGCAGAACAAATCGGCTTATAACGCGGCTGTGTCCTACCTGATGTGCCATGCCTTTACGGGCAGTGGCGAGGATGCCGGGCTCGATTTTGGCAAGGTGCGCGTCAGCCGGGGCAGTCTGACGCCTGCCGCGGGGGCATCGGTTGGTAGGCAGAGCGGTAGGGTGGTCTTTACGTGGAGCGATAACAGCGGGGAAGGCGATGCGGCGGCCGATGATGTGGCATTGTTGCTAGTTTACAATAAGAAGAGTGGCGATGCGGTTTACAGTTTGTCGGGAACGGTTCGTTCCGACCGTGAGGCTTCTTTGCCTTTACCGCGGGGATGGGAAGCCGACGAATTGGTTGTCTTTTTGAGTTTTCGTAGCAGTGACGGCAGGCGGGTGTCAAACAGTATATGTCTGAATGAAGGCATTTTGGTGACTTTTTCTGAGGACTCACCGGTATTTGTCGTTTCCGGTGGGGCAATGCGGAACGGGCAGTGGCGGCTTGCATCGGCTTTGCAGTCGCCTGCGTCTGCTGTCAATGAATTGTTAACAAGACGGGCTTCTCTTTCTGCTGTTGTTCAGCGGGTGGAAGCCCGTAGACACCCTGTCGCGGTAGGAGGCAGGCCGCCCTTGGGATAGTAAGGGGGCGTACTGCCTGTGTCTTGACGGGTTACAGATGGGTCTCGGCCAATGCCTCGCGCAGCTTGGCCCACTCTTCGTACAAAGCCTGCATGGAGGGGAAGAGCAGGTTGGCACCCGCGTCGGTAAGCACGTGGTCGGCCATCGGCCCGGTGTTGACTCCTAAGGTAAAGATACCCGCGGCCACTCCGGCCTGTACGCCGAGGGGTGCATTCTCCACTACCAGTGCTTCGTGTGCCTGTACACCGGCTTTCTTCAGTCCCATGAGGTAGGGCTCAGGGTTGGGTTTGCCATACTTCACGTCGAAGGCAGTCACCATGCGCTCCGGGGCAAAGATGCCGGGATAGTGGTGTGACAGCCGGTCGAGGAGCGAGCGTTGGCCCGAGCCGGTGACCAGTACGGGCGTAATGCCCTGTGCCTTGATGTCCTGTAGCAGTTCGTAAGCACCCGGCATAGGGTCGGGCTCAGGAAAACTGCCGAAAATCTGGCACTTCTCCGCATAGATTTCGTCAATCAGTTCTTGGGGAGCGTCAGAGCCGTACTGGCGGTTGTAGACAATATTGATGGTGGCAGCGCCTGTGCGCCCTTCGTGCAGGTAAGCCTCTTCGCGGCTCAGTTCCAGCCCGTGGCGTGTCATGACGGTGTTCCACGCCTCGGCGTGGTAGGGCATGGAGTTGAACAGTACGCCGTCCATGTCAAACAGTACGGCTTTGAGCGTTATGTGTGTGTATCCGTGTCGGTTCAGGTAGTTTTGAATGGATTGTGTAAACATGATGATGACTTTTTATTCCGGCTGCAAAGATACAACAATATTGCGAGAGGACGAGCGGAGACAGCTGTATTCATTTATGTACATCGTTGGGCTACCCCCTGCCACACAGGCTGCGATACTCGCAATACTGGCACAGCTTGGTGTGTTCGGTCTGCGTGAAGGCTTCCTTGGGGCTGAATATCTCTTGCAGCAGGGCGCGGAGGAAGGCACGGAACTCGTCGTCGTAGAAGGAGAAGTTGCTCACCGGCGTTTTGGCCTGGCGGGCGGGACCCATTTCGATGACGGGCGAGTAGGCATCGGAGGCAGCCCGGTGGATGTAGAGCAGGGCGGGCGATACCTTGAGCGGCTGCTGTCGGCAGAGGATGGCGGCGTAGAGGAACGTCTGGAGAATGTAGCCCGGACGGCCTTCGGCCGGCTGGAAGAGCTGTGCGATGCTTTCGGGCGTCTTGGGCGAGCCGCCGGTCTTGTAGTCGACAATGCGCAGGGTGTCGCCCTTGGCATCCATGCGGTCCACCGTTCCACCTATGCGCAGGGGAAGCGTGCCCAGAGGGGTATCTACGCTGATGTCTTCGCTGATGTGCTTCTCCATGGCCTCCATGTGGAAGGGGGCATAGCGCAGGTCGTTGCGCAGCAGTTGCCTGATGTAGGAGGCAATGACGCTGGCGTGTATCAGCTGCGTGCCGTTGTATTGCGCCTTCTCGTTTTCGGGCAGGTGGAAGAAGTCTTCCTTGAAGGCGCGGTCCACGTAGTTGCTGATGCGGGCAGGGTCGCGCAGCAGCTGTTCGATGGTGTCGCGGCTTATCTCCTTGCCGTGGGCGGTGAGGTCGGTATAGATAAGCTCGGCCGTGCGGTGGAAGATGGTACCGAAGAGGGCGGAATCTATCTCGGCACTCACCTCGTCGGGTGCCTTGAGGCGGGCAATGTAGCGGTAGTAGAACTTGAGGCGGCAATCGAGATAGGCGTTGAGGGCCGAGGGCGAGAGGACGGCACGTGGATGGATACGGGTGTCGAAGGCGTCGCACAGGCGTCGCATCACGGCCTCGTCCTTGGCTATGCATATCGTGCGTGCCGACTGGGGCGACTGGCCTGCCTCGATGTAGCGGCGTTCAATGGGGTGGGGCGACTCGACCAGGAACTGGAGCATGAAGCGCGACATTTCGCCGCGGTTCAGCCCGTCGGATGAGGTGTTGTAGAGCAGGGTGACATGCTTGGCACGCTGTATGAGGCGATAGAAGTAGTAGGCATAGACGGCGTTCTTGTGTTCGATGGTGGTCATGCCGAAGGCCTTGCGCAGGTTGTAGGGAATGAAGGAAGCCTCGCCTCCTGCCTTGGGCAGCTTGCCCTCGTTGAGAGAGAGAAGGATGAGGTTGCGGAAGTCGAGGTTTCGCGTCTCGAGTACACCCATGACCTGCAAGCCGATGGCCGGCTCGCCGTGGAAAGGTATGGAGGCGGCGGTGAGCAGGCGGCCCAGCAGACGCTTCAGTGTGTCGGTGCGCAGGGTCAGGTCGCCGCTTTCCATCAGGCTGAGCAGGCGGCCCACGATGGTGTAGGCCTTGAACAGCGATTCGCGGTAGAGCTGGTTGAAGATGTCGTCAGAGGCAGGAGCATCGGGTTCGGCACGATAGAGTACTGCCACCTGCTTGAGCACCTCGCTGAGGTAGGCGCAGAGCGGGGCTGAGCCGCTGAGGGGCGTGAAGACCAGTTGCAGGAAGTCGTCCTGCTTCAGCTCGGAGGGCAACGGATAGAAACGGTTGTTCTGCACGAGCGATTGCTCCAGCGCCTCGGCGGCGGCCGACAGGCGTCGGGTATAGGGATGCTTCAGCACGCTGAGCACCGGCTGGTAGGTGTAGCAACCCGTCGTGGGGCGGTAGCCGGTGGTTTGCAGCTCGATGAGGGCGTTGACCAGGCTATAGACGGGTGTCTGTGCCAGGGGGAAGCCCATGGTGATGTTGACGTTCTTCACCTCGGAGGGGATGGCATGGAGGATGGGCAGGAGCAGCGACTCGTTGCAGAGCACTACGGCATTCTCCTTTTCGGCCACGCCGGTGGGTAGCACGACGGTGCGAATCCATTGCGGCAGGTAGCGTGCCTGGGCGTTCTCGGTGGGCGAGGAAATGTAGGTCACCTGCTTGGGACGGCGCAGGGCGTCGAAGCACGACTCGGGCAGCTCGTTGGGAAACAGCTTGAGGTTGCGCAGGATGAATTCGCCCGCCTCGTGGGTGAAGGGTGGTGTCTGCTCGTGGGACAGACGGGTGTAGAACACGTCGTAGTCCCAGTAGAAGCGTGCCTTGCCGGCCTCTTGCAGGAGCTGGAAGAAGCGGGTCTCCACCTTGTTGAGCACGTTGAAACCAACGAAGATGTACTGGTCGTAGCGCAGGTCGGCGGGGCGCAATTGCTCCATGACGCGACGGTACATCATGCCCTCGTAGGCAATGCCCAGTGCTTCCAGATTGGAGCGGAAGGCGTGGTAGATGGCGCCCAGCTTGTCCCAAAGCGAGATGAACCGTTCCTTCAGCACCGTGCGCTTGTCGATGGAGAAGTTCTGGAAAAATTGTTGGATGGCCTCCTCCTGTTCCTTGTCCAGAAAGTCATAGTCGTCCATGATGTTCTTCAGGTCCTGTAGGTTGGAGAACAGCTTGTCGGCATCTACCAGGTTTTTGTCCACATCATCAAAGTCGCTGATGAGCAGCTCGCCCCAGAAGTAGAAGTCGTCCAGTGTCTCCTGGCTGCCTGTCTCTTGGCGGAAGACCTTGTAGAGCTCGCACACCAGGCGGATGGGGTCGCCCGTTTTCAGGGGCGACAACTGGTTGAAGAGGTCGCTGATGCTGATGTAGGCGGGCGACCAGAGGGGACGGTCGCTTTGGGCGGCCAGATATTCATTGAAGAAGAGGCTGGCGCGTTTGTTGGGAAAGACCACGGCCGTGCGGCTCAGGTCGTTTCCTGTCTTCTGGTAGAGGTCGCGGGCGACAAGGTGGAGGAAGGTTTCCATATTTTGAGTTTTTGAGTTTATAAGTTTTTTAGTTGACGAGTTGACAAGTTGACGAGGATTTGTTTTTTAATTTCTTAGTTTCCTAATTGATGAGTTTTTGAGTTTATAAGTTTTTTAGTTGACGGGTTGACAAGTTGACGAGTCAACAAGGGGGTAGGGGGCCTGATTCCTTTTTATAGGGGAATCTGCATGGTTATGTGCTGGGGTCATACTCGTTCTAGCTTTCCTTGTTCCACATACCACAGGTAGCCGCTGATGTGTTCGGCCGGGTAGCCCATGCGTATGAGCAGGTTGATGTAGTCCTGCACCTGCCGGTTGTATTGCTTGCGGGGCTTGCCGAACTTGAAGTCGACCACCACGATGTTGTCGCCCTGCATCATCACGCGGTCGGGGCGGCGGGTGCGTAGTGTGCCGTCTTCCATCCAGATGATGTCGCACTCGTTGAACAGCCGCCAGCGGCCCGAGTACCAGTCTTTCACCTGCGGCAGGCTGAAGGCTTTGTGCGTCAGCTGGCGTACTTCGTCTTCGGTCTGGCGGTTGCTGATGACGCCTTCGAACACCAGGCGGTCAATGGCGGTGTCAATGTCCTGCTCGGTTTCGATGGCCGAGAAGAGGGCGTGGAGCAGGCGGCCGCGGTTGATGAAGCGGTTGTCAGACTCTTCCTCGTCGACGCCGGCAATGAAGTCGGCCGAGCGGTTGGACTGGCGGAACTCTACGTAGTGCCTCATGCTCTCCATGCCTACGGGCAGTTTGGTGGCAGGTTGTGCCAGTTTGTTGGTGCTGGCATGGTTGCCCTTGTCGGGAGCGTCCGAGGGGCAGAGGTCGCCGCTTTCGTAGCAACAGAGGTGGGCGTCCCATTGTCCTTCGCCCGCGTTGGCCACCTGGGGCAGGGCGCTGGACAACAACTCGGACATGGTGCCGCGCTGGTCTTTGCGACTCCAAAGTATGAGGTTCTTGCCTGCGCGGGTCAGGGCCACGTAGAGCAGGTTGAGGTTGTCCACCCACAGTTGTAGTCGCTCTTGCAGGTAGTTGGGGCGGTAGACGGACTGTGCCATGAGGGGCGAGTAGTTGACGGGTACAAGGTCCAGCGAGTTGTAGGGTTCCTCGGTGGGGGCACACCACACCAGCTGGCTGTTGGTCTCGTTCTCTATTTTCCAGTCGCAGAAAGGAATCAGGACGGTGTGGAACTCCAGTCCCTTGGACTTGTGGATGGACAGGATGCGTATGCCGTTGAGTTCACCGCTAGGGATGGTCTTGCCACAGAGGGTTTCGTCCCAGAAGTGCAGGAAAGCGTCGATGTCCGACGAGTTGGTCTGAAGATAGTCGGTCACGGCGTCGAAGAAGGCAAAGAGGTAGGCATCCTGCTGCTGCATGCGCGACAGGCCGAAGAGGCTGAACAGCTCTTCAAGCAATTCGTAGAGGGGCATCAGGCGCAACTCGTGCAGGCGGTCGGTAAACGCAGGCGGCAGGGCTTCCTGAGGTTGGGCGGTGAGGCGGGCATCCCAGTCGGCGGTATTGGCGGCGGCTGGTTCTTCCTCGGCGGCCAGGGCGGTGTAGTTCAGGGTCAGCGAGGCGCGGGCTATCTCTTGAGCGGGGTCGGACAGGTAGCGCAGGGCATCGATGAGCATGCACACGGCCTGCGAGGCATCCAGCCGGAAAGCTTCGTCGGATACGACGGGCAGGTGGAGCGTCTGGTCGAGGTAGTCGGCTATGGGCGGTATATTCTTGTTCTTGCGCACCAGAATGGCGATGTCGTTCAGTCGGATACCGTTGTTCAGCAGGCGGGTCACCTCTTGGCCAAGGGCTTGCAGGGTGACGGTGGTATAGTCGTTCTCGTCGTCGGGTTCCAGGAAGGACACCTTGACATAGCCTTTTGCCTCCTTCTTGGGCGACTCTTGCGCCACGTCGGCGTAGGCCCGCTTTAGGGGCAGGCATTCTTCTTTCAGCTCGTTCAGGTGGAGCAGGCTGAGGTAGTCTACGGCGGCGTCAAAAAGGCGGTTGTTGAAGTGGATGATGTTGGCCTCGCTTCGGCGGTTGGTCTTCAGGGTTTCCACACGGATGGGGAAGCGGTCGAGGGCAGCGGCAGTGCCTTCCGTGGGGCTTGCGGTGTCGTTGCAGTTCTCTTTTCTTCCCAAGTCGTTCAGTATGCGCCAGTCGCCGTTTCGCCAGCGGTAGATGGACTGCTTCACGTCGCCCACGATGAGGCTGTCGGCGCCTTGCGAAAGGCCTTCGAGCAGGAGCAGGCGGAAGTTGTCCCATTGCATACGGCTGGTGTCCTGAAACTCGTCAATCATCACGTTGCGTATGTTGGTACCCAGCTTCTCGAAGACAAACGAGGAGTCGCCCTCGCGCACCAGTTTGTGGAGCAGGGCGTTGGTGTCGGATAGCAGGAACTGGTTATGCTCGCGGTTCAGCTCCCTTACTTCCTCGTCTATGTAGTTGAGCAGTTGCAGTTTGTTGAGGTGTTGCAACGACAGGCGGCAGCTGTTGATGGTGCGGCAACAACGGGGACGGAGCCGTTCGGCCTCTTCCAGCAGGGGGATGAGGGTAGTCTGCGCCAGGCGGATGATGTCGTCCTTGCGGCTGGAGGTCTTGGTGGTCCAGTTGGCGGCATCGGCCAGGCAGTTTTGCAGGGTGGCGTTCAGCACGTCCTTGTCGCTCAGTTTGCCGTCGCGCAGCTTGCGGAAGTAGCTGCCTATGCCTCGCGACCCGTTCTTCAGGTCGTCGGGCGACAGGTTACGTCCGTCCAGTTCGGCCTCAAAGCGTTCGCTGAGGGCTTTCATCTGCTTGGTGGCTTCGGCCTCCATGCCTTGCAGCAGTTCGCGGTAGAGCTTCACTACCTGGGGCGAGCGCATCTTCAGTCGCAGGGCTTCGCCCCGTTCAATATATTCCTCGTTGAAGATGTTGCGGGCAAAGCTTTTCACTTCGTCCGACACGTTCCAACGCTTGTCGTCGGCAATGCGCTCGTTGATGTAGTCGAGCAGCCAGGACAGTACGGGCGAGGTAGGGGTGAGCTTCTCGATGAGGCTGTCCACCGCCTGGCTCAGTATCTCGTCGTTGTTCAGCTCGATGTTCAGGTTGGGGCTCAACTCCAGTTCGCGGGCCAGGTTGCGCATGACGGACTGGAAGAAGGAGTCGATGGTCTCCACGCGGAAGCGGCTGTAGTCGTGTAGCATGTAGAGCAGGGCCGTGCCGGCACGTTGGCGCAGCTCGTTGTCGTCCCACTGCTGTTGGGTGCCGAGGTCTTCCTTGATGCGTGCCAGGTAGGCATCGGAGCCCTGGTCGCCTGTCCAGATGCCATAGAGCTGTTGCAGGATGCGCTCCTTCATCTCGGCCGTAGCCTTGTTGGTGAAGGTGACGGCCAGTATCTGGCGGTAGGCTCGGGGGTTCTGTATGAGGTGCTTGATGTATTCCACGGCTAGGGTAAAGGTCTTGCCCGAGCCGGCGGAAGCTTTGTAGACGAGTAGTTCCATGGGGTGCGTATTTAGTTTAGTTGACGGGTGGATGAGTTGACAAGTAAACAAGTTAACGAGACCACAAGGAGTATCAACCTATCTTGTAGACTTGTCCCCTCGTTCCCTTGTCAATTTGTCACCTCAAATCATATCGAGTACCAGCGGTATGTCTTCTTCGCAAATGCCTTGTGCCAGCAGGCTGGGGCGGTCCTTTTCAAAGAGTTCAATGAAGGCTTCGCGGCTATCGCATAGCAACAGGGCTTGCCGGTAGAAGGCTACGGCTGACTCCAGATTGCCCAACTTCCATGCGGTATGGCCGGCATTCAGGTAGTCGGCAGCTATGGGGCTGTTTGCCGAGGTTTTCTTTCCGCCTTTGGGAGCAGGAGCGGAGAGCACCTTCTCGTAGTGGCGTTGTGCCTGCTCGTACTTGCCGCAGACAAAGGAGCACCAGCCAATGGCGCGCCATGCCTTCAGGCAGTTCTCTTCCAGATAGTCCAGCTTGAAGAAGTATTGCAGGGCCTCGTCGTAGCGTTCCTGTTCGGCCAGACAAGAGCCTATGAAGAACAGGATATTGTGGTTCTCGGGCTGTATGGCTTCTACCTTCTTGTAGTATTCCAGCGCCTCATCATAGCGGCGTGTCTGCCGGTAGCAGGTGGCCATGTGGCGGATGGTCCATACGTTGTCGGGTTTCAGTATGTCGGCCTTGCGATAGGCATCGATGGCCTCGCCGTAGCGTTTCTCCTTTTGCAGGCAATAGCCCATTTTCTGGAAGACTTCAGCGTCGGTGCTGCCCATATTTTCCAGCAGGTGGTATATTTCCAAGGCCTCGGCAGGATGTTCCTTCTGGAAGTGGAAGTCGGCCACAGGCTTCAGCAACTCGGGTTTGCACAGAATATTCTTGAGCAATCCGATGCGGTGCAGGGCCAGTTCTTTCTTGAAGATGTCGGGAAACTCGTGCCGGCGCTGGTAGAGCTTGAAGAAACGGTAGAGGTCGTGGATGTATTGGTTGCCTACCAGGTCGGCACGCATGGCCGACTGGCGCAGGCTTTCACTACGTTGCTCATCCATCATTTCATCCATGCCTTGGGCACCCAGCTGGCTGAATATCATGCCGCGTTGCGACTCGGGAAGCTGGGTCAGGGTGAAGAAAAGCGAATATTTGTCGCTATTGCAGAAGAAGCCCGATTGCAGGATGAGGGAGAGGACCGACTTGTCGTCGGACAGGGCCGTGCCCGATTCGCGGGCTACGTCGTACTGCATGTTGTCGAACGGATAGAACCAGTTCTGTATTTCGCGGAAGAAGGGATAGCCCTTGAGTTGGGAGAACGTGCTCATGTAGACGTCGGCGCCTTCCATTTGCAGCTCGCTCATCTCCCTGATTTTGTCTCCCAGGCCCGACTGCTCCATGGCCGATTCCCAGTCGGGGTTGCGGTCGTCCTCGTCGGCAGGTTCTTCGAAGCCGAATTTCATGTTGCGCATCAGCCCCGCGCTCTTTATCATTTCGGGTATGATTTCCTCGCGCATCTTCTTGTCTATCTTTTCAGTCTCGCGGCTACGCAGCAATTGGATGTACACCTGATTCAGCCCGTTGACAAAGTGTTTGTCGTCGGCCAGCAACGACAGGCGCGCCGTCAGTTCGGGATAGAATTGCAGGCGGTCTTCGTATTGCTGCATGCAGATGGCCAGTCCGATGAAGGCGCGTTGCGACGCATTGGTCTCCTTCAGGCTGCATGCCGATAGCAGCCACGACATCTTGCGGCTATCGAAGCAGGCCAGCAGGCTCATGGTGACGGCACTGACAAGCAGGCTGAGGTCGCGGTAGGGCACTGAGGTAGAGGCAATAAAGGCATTGGCGGCCGCCTGCTCTTCCCGGCTCCAGCAGCTGTTGCACCAGGTGTTCAGGAAGAGTTCACGCTTCAGTTCTTCGTGACGCTTCAGCAGGTTGTAGAGGCTCGTCTTGTCGTCGGGCAACACCTGGCACACGGCCAGGTTGTCCGTATATCCTTCCAGCTCCTTCAGCATGTTTTCCAGCATCCGTCCGTCGTGTGGATAGTCTCTCCTGGTTCTGCGCTGGGTGTGGTAGTAGTTGCTCGACACGCTGTCGAGAGCGTGTATCAATGCCTGGTCGGCTACTTCCCAAATGTCACGCATCAGTTGACGATAGAGCTGGTGGCGTGCGGGGTCGTCCATGCCTTGCCTCAGGTATTGTAGCATGAGGTTGTACGATGTTTTCGCTCCTTCCAAGGTCTCTTGCAATGTAAAGTAGGCAAGGCCCTTTATCAGCAACGAGGCAGTCAGCTCCATGGCTTCCTTCAGCCTTTGGGCTTTCAGCAGGCTGACGATGCGTTGGTATTGTTCTCTGATGGTTTGTTCGTTCATAATGGTAGTGGCGTTAATCAGCGGTTAGTGGTAAATGGTTAGTTGTAAGTGATAAGTTGTAAGTGGTTAGTTGTAAGTGGTAAATTCTTCATTCCTCATTCTCCATTCTTCATTTTTCAGAACCTCACCTGCACCTGTGTTTGTAGCAGGTTGTAGGCTTCTGACCGATGAGGGTCGCAATAGGTATATTGTAGTTGCAGGCGGCATTTGGGGTAGAACCACCATTGTACGCCCGCCACGTAGTTGGTCTGTTTCAGGTCGGCCGCTTTGTTCTTGTTCAGGTAGTCGTAAGAGGCAATGAGGTCGAACTTGGGCAATACATGAACAGATGCCACGGCATAGCCGCCATTGCTTTTCACTGCTCCGTCCTTGCCTTCCAGATATTCGGCACGCAGGTCAATGGGCTTTGTCTTGATAGTGGCACCCACGGCCCAGCGGTTGCGGTCATAGCTCTGGCTCACCGCAATGTCGGGGTTGAACTCTGAAGTGGCTACGGCACATCCTTTGCCCTTGATGAATGAGCCGCTCAAGGCCAGCCAGCCCAAGGGTCTTACGGTCAGGCCGCCTACGATGTCCTTCTGGTTGTTTCCGTCTTTCTTGTTGATACCCTGTCCGTTCATCAGAGCCAGGTTGTAGCTGACATACTTGTTGAACAGGTCGCCATAGAGCAGCAGCCCCAGGTCGCGTCCGCTATTTGAGCCATAGAGCGGGTCGCTTCCGTCGATGCCGGCCAGGTAGTTGGAGGCCTGCGAGTAGCAGTTTATCAGCTCCACGAAGCAGGGCGATATGGGATTCTCAATGGTGAACATGGTCTTGAATTGCCCCACGCGCACGGTCAGCTCGGGCAGGAACTTGTATTCGGTATAGGCTTCCAATATCTTGCCAGTGTTGGCAAAGCTATACATGAAGTAGCACGACCAGTGGTCGGTAATCTGTCCGCGCGCCATCAGTATCACGCGCTTGATGTCGAATGTATTTGTATTCTCCTCTCCGGCATCGCTATAGGTATATGCCAGCTGGGTGTAGCCCGAGAGGGTGATGCGGTCTTTCAGTGTGTTAATCACCTCCTTCAGCCTGGTGCTATCGGCTCCTTGGGCATGTAGCAGGCAGGTGGTCAGTATTAGTATCAGGGTAAGGAAACTTTTTTTCATCGTTTGGAAAAGTAGGGGGAATAGTTGGGAGTTGAAAGTTGAGAGTTGAAAGTTGAGGGTTGAGGGTTGAGAGTTGAAAGTTGAGAGGTGAGAGTGGAGGGTTGAAATTAGAGAGGTGAGAGTGAAAACTCATTACCTGGAAAAACAATCCGCTTCATCCGCCTCATCCGCGTCTAAAAAATCTCTTCTTCGTCCACTAACTCAAAACTTAATACTCAAAACTCAATACTCAATACTCAAAACTTAAAAAAGGCAACCCCTTTTATTCAAAAAGAGCTGCCTTTTTACATTATAATTTATTGTTCTTATTCGTTGATAGCAGCGATACCCGGAAGAACTTTTCCTTCGATAGCTTCCAGCAATGCGCCACCACCGGTAGAAACGTAAGATACGCCGCTGGCCAGACCGAACTTGTTGACACAAGCTACTGAGTCGCCACCACCTACCAATGAGAATGCACCGTTCTTGGTAGCCTCAACGATAGCTTCGCCTACGGCACGAGAACCGTGAGTGAAGTTGTCGAATTCGAACACGCCTGTCGGGCCGTTCCACAGGATAGTCTTAGAACCCTTGATAACTTCAGCGAAGATTTTCTCAGTCTCAGGACCTATATCCAGACCTTCCCATCCGTCAGGAATTTCGTTTACGTTGCAGAACTTAGTGTTGGCATCGTTAGAGAAGCTGTCGGCAATCTTGGCATCTACAGCCAATACCAGGTTTACACCTTTTTCTTTTGCCTTCTTCATCAGGTCGAGAGCCAGGTCAAGCTTGTCGTCCTCGCAGATAGAGATACCAATCTGGCCACCCATAGCCTTGGTGAAGGTATAAGTCATACCGCCGGCAATAATCAGGTTGTCTACCTTGTTCAGCAGGTTCTCGATGATTTCAATCTTGGAAGAAACCTTAGAACCACCCATGATGGCAGTGAAAGGACGGTGGATATCGTTCAACACTTTGTCTACAGCCTTTACTTCCTTCTCCATCAGGTAACCGAACATCTTGTGGTCTTTGTCGAAGTATTTGGCAATCAGTGCCGTAGAAGCGTGTGCGCGGTGAGCGGTACCGAAAGCGTCGTTCACGTAGCAGTCAGCATAAGAAGCCAGCTTCTTGGTGAATTCCTTCTGGCTTTCTTTTACGGCCTTCTTGGCAGCTGCCTTCTCTTCGTCGGTAGCATCGTCGGCCAGGCCACGGGGCTTGCCTTCCTCTTCTGCATAGAAACGCAGGTTTTCCAGCAGCAGGGCTTCACCCGGTTGCAGGGCAGCAGCCTTAACGGCAGCTTCCTCACCCATGCAGTCGTTGGCAAACTGTACTTCAACGCCCAGCAGTTCCGATACGTGCTTCAGGATGTGCTTCAGAGAGTATTTCTCTGTTACGCCTTTCGGACGTCCCAGGTGGGAACCGATAATCAAACTACCGCCATCGGCCAAAATCTTCTTCAGGGTAGGAAGAGCGGCACGGATGCGGGTATCATCTGTGATGTTGAAATTTTCGTCCAGAGGTACATTGAAGTCCACACGAACGAATGCCTTTTTACCGGCAAAGTTGAATTGATCAATTGTCATAATTCTCTGTTTTATTTAAAAGTGTAGTATGTTCGTTTTGTTTTGTTTGACCGCAAAGTTAGTATTTATTTTGTTTGGTGTAGTGAAAACAATACTAAAAAATTAAGAAAAAGGCTGGATTGGCGGGCTACAAGACTGTTTCACGGAGGCCGATAGTGTGTGTCCTGTCCTTTTCACCGTTTTGTACTTCTCTCAGTTTGCACTATCTTTGCCTGCCGAGAGATTATGAAAATTATTTTTTTGTATTAACCTGTCACTAAAAAACACTTTACTACGATGAGCAAATTCTCACGCGCGTTTTGGACTGCCAACGCCTCTGAATTGTTTGAACGTATGGCCTACTATGCCATCTTTATTGTTATCACCCTTTATCTGTCCAACACCTTGGGCTTCAACGATCTCGAAGCCAGCCTTATCTCCGGTCTGTTCTCGGGCGGTCTCTATTTCCTGCCCATGTTTACGGGTGCCTTTGCCGACAAGATAGGCTATCGCAAGGCCATCCTGATAGCCTTCACCCTGCTCACCATCGGCTACCTGGGTCTGGGCATGCTGCCCCTGATGCTGGAGTCGTCGGGGCTGGTGGTCTATGGCGAGAAGACCCAGTTTACGGGCATCGAACAGAGCAACCTGCGTATGCTCATCGTGCCCATCATGATTATCCTTGTCGTTGGCGGCTCGTTCATCAAGTCCATCATATCGGCCTCCGTGGCTCGTGAGACTACCTCCGAGACGCGTGCGCGCGGCTACTCCATCTTCTACATGATGGTCAACATCGGCGCCTTCACGGGCAAGTGCTTTGTCGACCCGCTCCGTTCAATGGTGGGCGACGAGGCCTACGTCTACATCAACTTCCTCTCCGCCACCCTCTGCTTCGTGGCCCTCATCACCATCTTCCTCTTCTTCCATTCGGCCAATACCACCGGCCAGGGCAAGAGCATGGCCGAGGTGTTCCGCGGCTTGGGCAAGGTCTTCACCAACGGCCGCCTGTTGTTGCTCATCCTCATCGTCACCGGCTTCTGGATGATTCAGCACCAGATGTATGCCACCATGCCCAAGTACGTCATCCGCATGGCTGGCGAGACGGCCCGTCCCGGCTGGATAGCCAATGTCAACCCCTTTGTCGTGGTGCTGCTTGTCAACCTCATCACCCGCCTCATGGCACGCCGCAAGGCCCTCACCTCCATGGCCGTGGGCATGTTCCTCATACCCTTCTCGGCCCTGATTATGGCGGCTGGCAACCTTTTCAGCGGCGACATCATGGGCATGCACCCCATCACCGTCATGATGATTGTCGGCATAGCCGTGCAGGCCATGGCCGAGTGTTTCATTTCGCCCCGCTACATGGAGTTCTTCTCCCTGCAGGCACCCAAGGGTGAGGAAGGCCTCTACCTGGGCTTCAGCCACCTGCACTCGTTCCTGGCCTCCATCCTTGGCTTCGGCCTCTCGGGCATCCTGCTCACGGCCTATTGCCCCGACCCCGCTCAGTTTGCTACCACCGCCGAGTGGCAGGCCGCCTCGGCCCA